>OEPS010000047.1_pt1 | contig 44955 bp, 43 predicted proteins | sample 1539411 | NCBI WGS metagenome assembly OEPS01 (sample SAMN02671747, study PRJEB22543) | soil metagenome | biome: bacteria | place: China:Hunan Province, Lengshuijiang City | collected 2012-10-15 | depth 0.08m m
TTGCAGAACGTTGAATTTGCTAAATTATTTTTATGCATGCCATAATAAAGTTAATGCTTAGGCAACCGCGATCAAAAAAATTGCTCTGTTTGCAGCAGCAGGCGATGTTATTGCGTAAACTTTAAAAACTTTACCAACTCGCTGTTTCTTTAAGGTCATTTGTACGCTTTACTCACCGGCTGCTGCGGCGCCGAAAGAGTGCAGCGGCATATTTTTGTTTGGAAAGGATACTTGGGTGGCTCTTATGACGCATGATGCTTTATCCCTTCGCGGCCTCGCGGCAGGCTGCGCGTTCTTATTTCTCGTTGCGCCTGCGGTGCAGGCTGCGGAACAACTTCCCGATGCGCCATCAATTGACGCGCGCGCCTGGATCCTGATGGACTATGCCAGCGGCAAGGTGCTCAGCGAAGGCAATGCCGATGAAAAGCTCGATCCGGCGAGCCTGACCAAGATCATGACCAGCTATGTCGTCGGCCAGGCGTTAAAGGCTGGTAAGATTAAGTCCACCGATATGGTCACCATTGGACGCGATGCGTGGGCAACCGGTAACCCAGCGCTGCGCGGCTCTTCGGTGATGTTCCTCAAGCCTGGGATGCAGGTATCGGTAGAGGACCTCAATAAAGGCGTTATTATTCAGTCCGGTAACGATGCCAGCATTGCGATTGCCGACTATGTGGCGGGTAGCCAGGACGCGTTTGTCAGCCTGATGAACGGCTATGCGCAGAAAATGGGTCTGACTAACACCACCTTTATGACCGTGCACGGTCTGGATGCCCCGGGCCAGTTCAGTACCGCCCGCGATATGGCGTTGCTGACCAAAGCGATGATCCATGACGTGCCGGAAGAGTATGCTATCCATAAAGAAAAAGAGTTCACCTTTAACAAGATTCGTCAGCCGAACCGCAACCGTCTGCTGTGGAGCTCTAACCTCAACGCTGACGGCGTGAAAACCGGGACAACGGCAGGCGCGGGCTACAACCTGGTATCATCCGCGACGCAAAACGATATGCGCCTGATTGCCGTGGTGCTCGGCACCAAAACTGACCGTATCCGTTTTAACGAATCAGAAAAACTGCTGACCTGGGGCTTCCGTTTCTACGAAACCGTCACGCCAATTAAGCCCGACGCCACCTTTATTACTCAGCGCGTCTGGTTTGGCGACAGCAACGAAGCGAAGCTGGGAGCGGGCGAGGCCGGTTCTATCACGCTGCCGAAAGGCCAGCTGAAAAACCTCAAGGCCAGCTACACCCTGAACGATAAGCAGCTGACCGCGCCGCTGACAAAAGGGCAGGTTGTCGGCACCATCGACTTTAAACTGAATGATAAAACCATTGAACAGCGGCCGCTGATTGTTATGGAAGCGGTCAATGAAGGCGGGTTCTTCAGCCGGATGATTGATTTCGTGCTGATGAAACTGCACGGCTGGTTCGGCGGCTGGTTCTCGTAAAATGCAGGCCGCGCCCTGCGGGGCGCGGTTTTAGTAAAGTAGTGAAATCTGTTTCTCCTTCGCCAGCGCGAGCAGCTCGTCATCCGGACACACGTCGCTGGCAATCACGTCAAACTGCGCTAAATCGCCCATCCGCGCCGGTCGAACCTTACCAAATTTACTGTGATCGACAACCAGTACGTGGTAACGCGCGCTTTTCATCGCCCAGTGTTTTACCGGCAGCTCTTCCAGATTAAAACAGGTCGCTCCCTGCTCGCAATCGATGCCCGCGGCGGAATAAAACGCGATATCCGGACAAAGATGGCTCAGCGTATCCTGCAGACTCAGCGGTTTAAAAATGGCATTGCTGGCGTGAAACTCGCCGCCGCATAAGATCGCGCGGCATTGGGGTTTTTCCTGCAGGGAAAGGAAGGTATTCAGCGAATAGCAAACCCCGGTAAAGGGCAGGGCGTTGTCGATGGCGTCGATGATCCACGGCGTGGTGGTCCCGCAGTCGAAAAAGGCCATCTGGTGCGCCTCAAGCAGCTTTGCCGCATGGCGGGCCGCGCGGCGTTTTTCATCGACAAGGCGCGTTTTCTGATCGCTTAACAGATAGTGCGTCGCGCTGCGCGGCTCCAGCACGATATAGCCGCCAAGCAAAACTACCGGGCCGCTATGGCCATTGAGGTCGCGACGAATAGTCATCTCAGACACCCCAAGCAGGGTGGCCGCTTCTTTTAGATGAAGTTTATCACTGCGCTTGAGCGCCTGAATAAGCTGGCTGATGCGTTCGTCACGACGAGTTTCCATATTCCCTCTGAGCTGAAAGCGCCCTGCGTTGACAGGGCGTCAGCGGGATTTTACCTGCCGGAAGAGGGTTAGTCACGCGTGGGAGCCAGGCTCTGGCGCAACTTTACCAGTTGGTCAGGACTGCTTATTCGCGCACCCAGCCTTTACGAATCGGCAGCGAAAAGAACAGACGGTAAAGCCGCTGCAGGTGCTGATAAAGCATATTTCCACCGCTTTGCCACAGCAGCTGGGCGCTAAGACAAGCGATCATCGCGGTGAGAAGCCCGCCCAGCATGTCCAGCGGCCAGTGGACGCCGAGATAGACTCTGGACCAGGCAATCGCGCAGGCAATAGCGATAAGCAGCGCTCCAGACCACAGGCGGTGCCAGAACAAAAAGGCCAGCGCAAAAGTAAAGCAGATAGTGCCGTGATTACTTGGAAAAGAGTTATTGGGTGAATGGTGCAGGAAGTTATAGCCAATACCGGCGGCAAAAGGACGCTCGTGCGGGAAAAAAACGCCGAATATCCACGAGAGCGTAAGGCTGATCGCTAAGGCCATTGTGACCTTAAATACTAACTGACGTTGATTTGGGCCCCATAGCCATAGGGCGAGTACTAATAATGGCACAAGAATAATCAGGTCTCTGGCGATAAACGTCGCGATTTCAATCGCCCACCACGGCGAGGCGGGAGTGGCATTGATTAAGGCAAACAGCGAGTTGTTAATATTTTCCAGCATTCATCCAGGCTCTTTAGTCCGTTAGTAACATGCCGCCCACCTTTAAAAACGGTGGCGATAAGGTAAAGCAGTATTGTCTTAACTTTCAGTCTGTTATGAAAGAGACGGTCAGCGTCTCTTCGTCAACGGACTGAATGAGGGAGTATATGGTGTGTAACCTAATTGAAACATAAACGAAATATAGAAAATTAGATTTTCTTTAGCGCCGGGATGGCTCTGCCAGAGTGCGAATTTTTATATTGTGGCTTACAATTCGCTATCTCCCCGGCACGACTTTCATTAAACTTTGCGCGGTTTTTTTTAAATAAGAGATTTCATGCAGAATTATTCCCTTTCAGGCAAACGCCTCGGTCGTCAGGCGCTGCTCTTTCCGTTGTGCCTGGTGTTATATGAATTCGCCACTTATATCGGCAACGATATGATCCAACCGGGCATGCTTACGGTCGTCGAAGAGTATGGCGTTGGCAACGAGTGGGTTCCGACCTCAATGACCGCTTATCTGGCGGGCGGTATGTTTTTGCAGTGGCTGCTGGGGCCGCTTTCGGACCGTGTTGGCCGCCGTCCGGTGATGCTGACCGGCGTGGTGTGGTTTATCGCAACTTGCCTGGCGACGCTGCTGGCGCAAACCATTGAGCAGTTTACGCTGCTGCGTTTTTTGCAGGGCATCAGCCTGTGCTTTATCGGCGCGGTCGGCTATGCGGCGATACAGGAGTCTTTTGAAGAGGCGGTGTGCATTAAAATCACCGCGCTGATGGCTAACGTCGCGCTCATTGCGCCGCTGCTGGGACCGCTAGTGGGGGCGGCCTGGGTTCATCTCCTGCCCTGGGAGATGATGTTTGTGCTGTTTGCCGTACTAGCCGGCATCGCCTTCTTCGGACTACAGAAAGCGATGCCGGAAACCGCCACGCGCATGGGCGAGAAGCTATCGGTAAAAGAGCTTGGGCGTGACTACCGCGAAGTGCTGAAAAACCTGCGCTTCGTCGCCGGAGCGCTGGCAACGGGCTTTGTCAGCCTGCCGCTGCTGGCATGGATTGCCCAATCGCCGGTCATTATTATCAGCGGCGAGCAGGCGACCAGCTACGAATATGGCCTGCTGCAGGTGCCCATTTTTGGCGCGCTGATTGCCGGTAATCTGGTGCTGGCGCGCCAGACTTCACGCAAAACGGTACGTTCGCTGATTATTCTTGGCGGCTGGCCGATTATGCTTGGCCTGCTGATCTCCGCTATCGCGACGGTGGCTTCTTCGCACGCGTATCTGTGGATGACCGCCGGGCTGAGCGTTTACGCGTTCGGTATTGGTCTCGCCAACGCCGGGCTGGTGCGCCTGACGCTGTTTGCCAGCGAGATGAGTAAGGGGACGGTGTCGGCGGCGATGGGCATGCTGCAAATGTTGATCTTTACGGTGGGTATCGAAGTCAGTAAACACGCCTGGGAGTATGGCGGCAGCGGACTATTCAGTTTGCTGAACCTGTTGAGCGGTGTGCTCTGGCTGGCGATGATGGTCTACTTTCTGAAGGATAAAAGCGTGGGGAATGCCCACGAGCCGCAGTAATCTGTTTATAACCTGCTGCGGCGTCAAGCGCCGCAGCAGGCGCTACCTCAGGCGAACGGCGCTTCGCGATTAAGGACTTTATCAATGATATGCAGCACGCCTTCTTCGTTATTGTGCGGGGCGTCGTAGCCAGCAACGGCCTTCACCGGGGCGGCGGCGTTCGCCATAGCGAAACCGAATCCGGCATGTTGCAGCATTTCGATATCGTTGCCGCTATCGCCGAAAGCCACAACTTCATGATTCTCGATCCCCCAGCGCTCCTGCAGGATGCGCAGTCCGTTAGCTTTATGCACTCCCGGAATAATCAAATCAATGCTGCCGTAACCGGTGGCGACCGCGGTTACCATATCGCCAAGAGCGGCGTGCAGCTTCGGCTGCATTTGTGGGATCAGGTGATCCGGGACGTTGAGGCCGAATTTCAGAATCACATCATCAGCAATATGATTAAAATCATCGACCAGCTCGAGACGATGGTAGTACTTCGCCGCCACCGCTTTTAGCTCATCATTATATTGATTGAGGGTATAGGCGCTGCGTTTCCCGCAGGCGATAACCTCAATGTTGGTCAGCGTCTGAAGATGGTCGATGACGGTATTGAAATGTTCTTTCGGCATCTGACAGTTAAAAATATCCTCGCCGGCGCTCACGACCCAGCCGCCGTTTTCAGCGACAAATGCAATCTCGTGAGCCACCTCCGGGAAGAATGAGATGAGCTGGTAATACTGGTTGCCGCTGGCGACCACGAAGCGGATGTCCTGTTCGCGCATCCGCTGATACTGGGCAAGGAAGCGCTGGCGGTTATAGGTTTTGGCGTCGCTCAGAAAGGTGCCGTCCATGTCTACTGCAATCAATTTGATGCTCATTATCTGTTCTCCATGACAGGTTCAGGTTGGGGCTTTGCTACCGCACGGGCGACGATTGCCGCGACCAGCACCAGCGCCAGCACCACCATCATGGCGCTGCGCAGGCCAAAGTGTTCACCCAGGAAGCCCAGCAGCGGCGGCCCGACGAGGAAGGCGAGGTAGCCGGTGATCGCCACCACGCTGACGCGCTTCGGCGCATCGGGGCCGGTATCGCTGGCGGCGGAAATAGTGAGCGGGAAGCCCAGCGACGCGCCGAGGCCCCATAATAGTACGGAGATCCCGGCAACCCACGGATTATCGACAAAAATAATCAGGCCAATGCCCAGCGCGCCCATAACCGCGCTGGCGCGAACCACCGTGACGCGGCTGTAGCGGTCGATAAACCAGCCGCCGGTAAAGCGGCCGAGGGTCATGCCGAGAGTGAAGCCTGCGTAAATCAGCGAGCCGGAGGTTGGGCTGAAGCCGTGACCATCCACCATCAGCAGCGGTAGCCAGTCGTTGGCGGAGCCTTCGGCAAAGGCCATGGCCAGGACGATTACGCCAATCAGCAGTAGCTGCGCATCGCGCCATATCGGCAGCCCTTTGCCTTCATGGCGCGCCGCTTCCGCGGCATTTTTGCCGGTGCCATCCGGAATCGCGCGAATGGCAATAGCAATAGGGGCGACTGCTACCAGCGCCGCCAGCAGGATGTGCGGGGCGGCGGGCAGGCCAAAGCCGGTGACCGCCATACCGATCCCGGCGCCGACGAGCGTACCGAAGCTATAGAAACCGTGCATCATTGGCAGCACGGTTTTATTCATTTCGCGTTCAACGGCGGCGCCTTCAACGTTAATCGCCACTTCCGCCGAGCCAAAGCTGGCGCCAAAGATGGCTAAGCCGATAGCAAACAGTACGGCGGAGGTAAACCACAGTGCGGCGCTGAGCACCAGCATGCCGACCACCGCGCAGGACATGGTAGTACGAATGACTTTACGGGTGCCGAATCGATTGACCAGCCACGCAGAGCAGAGAATGCCGCTCATCGAACCTATTGATAGTCCAAATAATACAATCCCCATTTCCGCCGTCGAGAGCGCGAGCAGATCGCGAATCGCCGGGGTACGGGTTGCCCATGACGCCATGAGTAAGCCGGGGATAAAAAAGAACATGAAAAGCGCCCATAGTCTTAACTGAAGGGCTCTGCGAGAGGTTTGCGCTGTCATCCGTAAATGCCTGAGAGTGAAGAGATGCAGACAACAGTAGCAAGGTTGTGTACATTTGTACATCCAGGCAGCTTGCTGCGGAATGTTTTTTTATCGACCTCTATGATTCGATTCAGCCTGAAGAGGCGTTAAACATCCGCGATGGGATTAAGCGCCTATTTAAATGAATGAGGAAAACTGATGGCCCGTCGACCCAACGACCCGCTGAGGCGGGAGCGTATATTACAGGCGACGCTGGATACGATCGCCATTCATGGTATTCATGCGGTCACGCATCGGAAAATAGCCGCCTGCGCCGGTGTACCATTGGGCTCGCTGACATACTATTTCAGCGGCATTGAGGCGCTGGTCGAAGAAGCGTTCAGCCTGTTTACCGGCCAGATGTCGGCGCAGTATCAGCAGTTTTTTGCTGATGTACGCGATCGCGAAGGGGCCTGTGACGCCATCGCTGAGCTTATCTTTAGCGCTCAGGTGACCACCGCGCGCAATATGGAGCTGATGTATCAGCTGTATGCTTTTTGCAGCAGCCAGCCGAATTTAAAAGCGGTCATGCAGAACTGGATGCTGCGCAGCCAGCAGACGCTTGAGCAGTGGTTTGAACCGGTGACTGCGCGCGGGCTTGACGCTTTTATTGAGGGCATGACGCTGCACTTCGTGACCGACAGAGCGCCGCTATCAAGAGAAGCGATTCGACTGATGGTGGGGAGGCTGGCGGGAGAGTGAGCGGGGCGCAGAAAACAAAAAACCCATCAACCTTGAACCTAAGTGGCGGGGTTGATGGGCTCCACAAAATGGGGACATCAAAGAAAAGCAGTGGCACTACTTATGACTGATGCCAGCTAAAAAAGTTCTGCCAGTGTGCGTTTTTTTCTGAAAAAAATTTACTGTAGCCCCGGCCAGATGATAACAATCAGCGTACCAGCCAGGGTTAACAATACGTTAGCGATGGCATAGGTTCCCGCGTATCCCAGCGCTGGAATATTGCTGCGCGCGGTATCGCTGATGATTTCCATCGCCGGAGCGCAGGTGCGGGCGCCCATCATCGCGCCGAACAGCATCGCGCGGTTCATGCGCAGGACGTAAGCGCCGAACAGGAAGCAGATAACCACCGGCACCAGGCTGACAATGAGACCGGCCGCCAGCATCTGGCCGCCGACGGCGCCGAGGCCGTTATTAATGCCGGCTCCCGCGCTGAGCCCAACGCCGGCCATGAATACCATCAGCCCGAACTCTTTCACCATATTCAGCGCGCCCTGCGGGATATAGCCAAACGTCGGATGGTTGGCGCGCAGGAAGCCAAGCAGGATACCGGCAAACAGCAGGCCAGCGGCGTTACCGATCCCGAAGCTGAACGAGCTGAACTGGAAGGTGATCATGCCGATCATCAGGCCGACGATAAAGAAGGCGCAGAAGGCGAGCAGGTCGGTCACCTGGCTGTGAATGGAGATAAAGCCGATACGGTCGGCGACGGTTTTGACGCGGCGCGCATCGCCGCTGACCTGCAGTACATCGCCCTTGTTGAGCACAACGTTATCGTCGATAGGCATTTCGATCTGGCTGCGGATCACGCGGTTTAAGAAGCAACCGTGGTCAGTCAGCTTCAACTGCGCCAGGCGGCGGCCGACGGCATTATGGTTTTTTACCACAATCTCTTCGGTGACGATGCGCATATCCAGCAGATCGCGGTCAAAGACCTCTTTGCCGTTACGGAAGCTTGGGTCGAGGCGGGCGTGGGCATCAGGGTAGCCCACCAGCGCGATATCATCGCCCATCTGCAGCACCGCATCGCCGTCGGGATTCGCCAGAATACCGTTGCGGCGGATCCGCTCAATATAACAGCCGGTCTGGCGGTAAATGCCCAGCTCGCGCAGGTTCTTGCCATCAGCCCACGCAACCAGCTCCGGGCCGACTCGATAAGCGCGGATCACCGGCAGATAGACCTTACGCCGGGAATCGGTGTCGAGACCGCGCTCGCGGGCGATTTGCTGGGCGCTGGTCTGCAAATCCTGATGCTGCAGCTTCGGCATATAGCGGGCGCCGACAATCAGGCTAACCAGACCAATCAGATAGGTCAGGGCATAGCCGAGACTCAGATGATCGAGCGAGAGAGCGAGCTGGTCGCTGGGCATGCCGAAGTGGCGTAACGTATCCCCGGCGCCCACCAGCACGGGCGTGGAGGTCATGGCGCCAGCGAGCATCCCGGCCGTCAGGCCGATATCCCAGCCGAAAAGCTTACCCAGCCCCATGGCGAGCAGCATTGCGCTACCGACCATCACCAGCGCGAGCATCAGATAATTTTTGCCGTCGCGAAAAAAAATAGAAAAAAAGTTGGGTCCCGCTTCTACGCCAACGCAGAAAATAAACAGCATAAAGCCGAGATTCAGGGCATCAGTGTTAATACTGAAATGCTGCTGACCTAATAATAGGGAAACGACTAAAACGCCAATGGAATTACCAAGTTGTACCGACCCGAGACGCAGTTTCCCGAGGCAAAGTCCTAATGCAAGTACAACGAACAATAACAGGATGTAATTCCCGTTTAACAAATCTGCGACGTTTATATTCACGAAAGCCAACTTCTCATTTACTAGTAAGTTGTTGAAGGAAATGGTTATTTGGTCTAAGGTTTGTCCAGTGTTCGCGTTGTTCCGAACGCTATTCTGGCTTCCCGTTATAACCAGCAAAATATAGGCGATAGTTTAATCTTTCCTGGCGGCTGCGGCTAGTAACAATCGTTTTACGCGAGCGGGATCTTTTATTGGCAAGGATTGCCAGAATCTTTATCTGACTGGGCGAAGTGGAAGTTGGTTAGAGGCAAAATCAGGAGGATGTAGTGAAATCTGAGCGTACCTGGGCCGGTATTATCTGTGGGTTCTTTCTATTTATTGTGGTTTGTTTGTCACTGCTGTTACATATGAAAGGCGCCTTTCGGGCCACCGGTAATCCTGAGCTTGGGCTGTTGTTCTTTTTACTCCCCGGTGCGGCGGCAAGCTGCCTCTCTCCCGGACAGCGGGTTATTCGTCCGCTTATTGGCGCTATGCTGGCTGCGCCGGTCTGTCTGGCGGTGATGCGGCTTTGTTTTGTGACTCAGCGTTCTTTCTGGCAGGAACTGGCGTGGTTATTTAGCGCGGTGTTCTGGTGCGCGTTAGGCGCGCTGTGCTTTTTGTTTATTTGCGCCTGGCTTGACGCCAGACGCAAGCACTCGTCAGAGGATTGAGCTATCTCAGGCAAACAGGCCCAGATTCTCTTTCGCCCAGGCTTCAAAGTCGGTGCAGCCGCCAATGTGCTTCTGATCGACAAAAATCTGCGGTACGGTTTCTACCGGTTTACCCACGGTTTTTTCCAGATCGGCTTTGCTGATACCCTCGGCGTGAATATCAATGTAGCGATAGTTAAAATCATCGCGTTCGTTGCTCAGTTTTTCCGCCAGCTCTTTGGCGCGAACGCAATATGGGCAGCCTGGACGACCAAAAATTACCGTAAACATAGTTTCTCTCCTTAAACCTCAGCCGGATGGCGAATGCGACGTATCATGCCCCGTAATGTCGGTAAGTAAAAGAAGGTTCTGCCTTTTACTTTGATGCCTTAAGGCTATGTTTGATAAAAATTCTGCTGCTGAAGCCGCTATACTGGCTCGGTACGCGACCAGTTTTAGCCTGGTAGCGAGAATGATTTGGACCGGAGAAGCGTTATGCGATCGCCCGCAGCATTACCCAAAAGCGTTCTGGTAGTAGAGATTATTGGTATAGCGCTGTTGACCCTGGCCTGGCTTTCGCTCAACCAGTACATCAGCCTGCCAGCGCCGTTTTCCAGCCCGACTGCGGCGCTGTTAATGATTTTCGCGGGAATTCTGCTGATGCTTCCGGCCGCCGTGGCGTTGATGTGGCGAGTGGCGAAAGTGCTTGCCCCGCAGTTGACGCAGACGAAAAATCCACCTTCATCATTGCCTGACAGAGAAAAACGAGATGACGCCGACCATTGAGCTGCTGCGTAGCCACCGTTCTATTCGCCATTTTACCGACGCGCCGATTAGCGACGAACAGCGCGCGGCGATTATTGCCAGCGCGCAGGGAGCTTCCAGCTCCAGTTTTTTACAATGTTCTTCAATTATTCGCGTCACTGACCCTGAGATACGCCAACAGCTGGTCCCGCTGAGCGGCGGCCAGAAGCATGTGGCGCAGGCTGCAGAATTCTGGGTATTCTGCGCTGATTTTAACCGTAATCTGCAAATTTGCCCGGACGCGCGGCTTGGCTTCGCCGAACAGCTGCTGCTCGGCTGCGTCGATACCGCCATTCTGGCGCAGAATGCGCTGGTGGCGGCGGAATCCCTTGGCTTAGGCGGCGTCTATATTGGCGGGTTACGTAACAATATTGATGCGGTAACCGCGCTGCTGAAGCTCCCGCAACACGTCCTGCCGCTGTTCGGCCTGTGCCTTGGCTGGCCAGACGATAACCCGGAAGTTAAACCGCGTATGCCGTCGTCGATGCTGGTGCATGAAAATGAGTATCAGCCGGTGGATGAGGCGATACTTGCTGAATATGACGAACAGTTAGCACAGTATTATCTCTCTCGCGGCAGCAACACGCGTCGCGATACCTGGAGCGACCATATTCGCCGGACTATTGTTAAAGAGAGCCGTCCATTTATTCTGGAATATCTGCATAAGCAGGGGTGGGCTACGCGCTGATTGCGTGTAAACTGCTTCAGGCCGGTCGCAAGGAATTCCGCCAGGCCTGCGTTAATTAAAGTTACCAAAGGCCCGCCAGAGCGGGTCTTTTCGCAGAGGTACAGGGTGAAAATTGCCATATTATCCCGGGATGGAACGCTTTATTCATGTCGTCGTCTGCGCGAGGCCGCGCAAAAACGCGGTCATAAGGTAGAAATCCTCGATCCGCTTTCCTGCTATATGAACGTCAGCCCGGTGGCCTCGTCTATTCACTATAAAGGCCGCCAGCTCCCGCATTTTGATGCCGTGATCCCGCGTATTGGAACGGCGATCACTTATTACGGCACCGCCGCGCTGCGCCAGTTTGAGCTGCTGGGCAGCTATCCGCTAAATGAGTCCGTTGCCATCACCCGCGCCCGCGACAAGCTGCGTTCGCTACAGCTGCTGGCGCGCCAGGGAATTGACCTGCCGCTCACCGGAATTGCCCATTCGCCCGACGATACCAGCGACCTGATCGCGATGGTTGGCGGCGCGCCGCTGGTGGTGAAGCTGGTAGAGGGCACCCAGGGGATCGGCGTGGTGCTGGCCGAAACCCGGCAGGCGGCGGAGAGCGTCATTGACGCTTTTCGCGGCCTGAACGCGCATATTCTGGTTCAGGAGTATATCGCTGAGGCGAAAGGCCGGGATGTGCGTTGCCTCGTGGTGGGTAACGAAGTGGTGGCGGCGATTGAGCGGCGAGCGAAAGAGGGGGATTTTCGCTCCAACCTGCATCGCGGCGGCGTGGCCACGGTGGCGCTTATCAGCGAACAGGAGCGGGAAATGGCTATTAAAGCGGTACATACGCTCGGGCTGGACGTTGCCGGCGTTGATATTCTGCGCGCTACGCGCGGCCCGCTGGTCATGGAGGTTAACGCTTCTCCCGGCCTGGAAGGGGTTGAAACCACCACCGGCGTCGATATTGCCGGCAAAATGATCGCCTGGATCGAACGGCAGGCTACACCCGGATTTTGTCTGAAAATGGGAGGATAATTCCGTTTCACGACGCCGTCATGGAATACGACGCTTTTTTTGCGTAAGCTATGGCGTCGCATTTTTCACAGTAAGAGGTCACAGGTCATATGGATTCACTGGTCGTTCCGGGTCTTGATACGTTACGTCAATGGCTCGACGAATTGGGCATCAGCTTTTTCGAGTGTGATTCCTGCCAGGCACTGCACCTGCCGCATATGCAAAATTTCGAAGGCATTTTTGATGCCAAAATTGACCTGATTGATAACGTGGTGCTCTTTTCCGCCCTGGCTGAGGTGAAACCCTCCGCGCTGCTGCCGCTGTCAGCCGATCTTTCAGCAATAAACGCCAGTTCGTTGACGGTGAAAGCTTTCCTCGATATTCAGGACGACAATCTGCCGAAACTGGTGGTGTGCCAGGCGTTGACCGTTGGCGTCGGCGTCACTCTCGATCAGTTCGCCTGGTTCTTCCGGCAGAGCGAAGAACAAATCTCCATGGTCATCCTGGAAGCCAGCGCGAACCAGGTGCTGTATAAGACTGAGGAAGAAGAACCCGCGTCTGAGAATATTCAGTACCATTTTCTTCACTAAGCCGATTGAATAATAGCGCAGCCACTGCCATAGCGGCTGCGTATTACACGCTTTTATTCTGCTATAAACCTTTCTGTAAAGAATTTTTCACCGCCATTCTGCCTCTTTCGGCTTATCACATAGACCCTAATTGCATAAAAAATTGATAAAAGGCGTTTTTTTACCTGGGCTATAGCCTCTTATTCTGGCTACAGTTATTCTGACGCTGCTTCCAGTTGCGGGCAACCATTCCGGGAGAGGTCCTCTCTCCTTTTCTTAGGCAATGAAAAAATATGCATGATTATTGCATGCAAACAAGTGCGTATATTCAGCCCGCTTGTTAACGGGCATTGATAAGGAATATGAGATATGACCGCCTTTGGTAAAAAATGGTTAACAGGTCTGGTTACGGGTGCGCTGATGGCCGTCTCTGCCGGTTCGCTCGCCGCCGAACAAAAAACGCTGCATGTTTATAACTGGTCTGATTATATTGCCCCGGATACAGTGGCGAATTTTGAAAAAGAGACCGGTATTAAAGTGGTGTACGACGTTTTTGATTCCAACGAAGTGCTGGAAGGCAAATTAATGGCGGGCAGCACCGGTTTCGACCTGGTCGTACCGTCGGCGAGTTTCCTTGAGCGCCAGCTGGCGGCAGGCGTATTCCAGCCGCTGGATAAGAGCAAACTTCCAAACTGGAAAAATCTCGATCCGGAAGTATTGAAGCTGGTCGCGAAGCACGACCCGGATAATAAATACGCCATTCCGTATCTGTGGGCGACAACCGGCATTGGTTACAACATTGATAAAGTTAAAGCCGTTCTCGGCAAGGACGCGCCGCTCGACAGCTGGGATCTGGTGCTGAAGCCGGAAAACCTCGAGAAGCTTAAAAGCTGCGGCGTTTCCTTCCTTGATGCCCCGGAAGAGATTTTCGCTACCGTGCTGAACTACCTCGGCAAAGATCCTAACAGCAGTAAAGCCGATGATTATACCGGCCCGGCGACAGACCTGCTGCTCAAGCTGCGTCCGAATATCCGCTATTTCCACTCCTCGCAGTATATCAACGACCTGGCGAACGGCGATATCTGCGTCGCTATCGGTTGGGCAGGGGATGTATGGCAGGCGGCTAACCGGGCGAAAGAAGCGAAGAATGGAGTCAACGTCTCCTACTTTATTCCAAAAGAGGGGGCGCTGGCGTTCTTTGACGTTTTCGCCATGCCGGCGGATGCGAAAAACAAAGATGAGGCTTATCAGTTCCTGAACTATTTGATGCGTCCGGACGTTATCGCCCACATCAGCGATCACGTCTATTACGCTAACGGCAACAAAGCTTCTACGCCGCTGGTTAGCGAAGAGATCCGCAATAATCCGGCCATCTATCCGCCGGCTGACGTATTCGCCAAGCTGTTCACGCTGAAAGTGCAGGATCCGAAAATCGACCGCGTGCGTACTCGCGCCTGGACGAAGGTGAAAAGCGGTAAGTAATTCTCCGTGAGTTTTAGGCCGGGCGGGCGTAGCGCTCCCGGAAACAGGCGCACCGATATAGTGCGCCTGCACCATGATTTGATTTTTACCGGAGAACACCCCGTGAATGATGTGATTCCTCGCCCCCAGGCGAAAGCCTCCAAAGCGCTGACCCCGCTACTTGAAATCCGTAATTTAACCAAGTCTTTCGATGGCCAGCACGCCGTCGATGATGTCAATCTCACTATTTATAAAGGCGAAATTTTTGCTCTGCTCGGCGCCTCCGGCTGCGGTAAGTCAACTCTGCTGCGTATGCTGGCGGGTTTCGAACAGCCTACCGCCGGGCAGATTGTACTCGATGGCGTCGATCTGGCGCGGGTGCCGCCGTATCAGCGGCCCATCAACATGATGTTTCAGTCCTATGCGCTGTTTCCCCACATGACGGTGGAGCAAAATATCGCCTTTGGCCTCAAGCAGGACAAATTGCCTAAAGCTGAAATCACCAGCCGGGTGCAGGAGATGCTGGCGCTGGTGCATATGCAGGAGTTCGCAAAGCGTAAGCCGCATCAGCTTTCCGGCGGCCAGCGGCAGCGCGTGGCGCTGGCCCGCAGCCTGGCGAAAAGACCAAAACTACTGCTGCTTGATGAGCCGATGGGGGCGCTGGATAAAAAGCTGCGCGATCGGATGCAGCTGGAAGTGGTTGATATTCTTGAACGTGTCGGCGTGACCTGCGTGATGGTGACCCACGATCAGGAAGAGGCGATGACCATGGCGGGACGCATCGCCATTATGAACCGCGGTAAGTTCGTGCAAATCGGCGAGCCGGAGGAGATTTATGAGCATCCAACCACTCGCTACAGCGCGGAGTTTATCGGTTCGGTCAACGTCTTCGAAGGGCTGGTAAAAGAGCGTCAGGAAGATGGTCTGGTCCTTGATTCGCCGGGCCTGACCCATCCGCTGAAGGTTGATCCTGATGCTTCCGTCGTCGATAACGTGCCGGTGTGGGTGGCCCTGCGCCCGGAAAAAATCATGCTTTGTGAAGACCCGCCTGCGGATGGCTACAACTTTGCGGTGGGTGAAGTTATCTATATTGCCTATCTCGGCGACCTGTCTATCTACCATGTGCGCCTGAAAAGCGGGCAGATGATCAGCGCTCAGCTGCAGAATGAACACCGCTACCGCAAAGGAGCGCCGACGTGGGGCGATGAGGTTCGTTTGTGCTGGGATGCCGATAGCTGCGTCGTGTTGACGGTGTAAGGAGAGGGCGATGAGTACATTAGAACCCCCGTCAGGTGTAAAAAAACCGGGCGGTTTTGCGCTGTGGCTGGCGCGCCTGCAGATGGCCCATGGGCGCAAGCTGGTGATTGCGCTGCCCTACCTGTGGCTGATCCTCCTGTTCCTGCTGCCGTTTCTGATCGTGTTTAAAATCAGTCTCGCAGAGATGGCGCGGGCGATCCCGCCGTACACCGATCTGCTGGAATGGGCCGACGGTCAGCTAACGTTGACGCTGAACCTTGGTAACTTCCTGCAGCTCACCGACGATCCGCTCTATTTTGAGGCGTATCTGCAATCGCTTCAGGTGGCAGGGATCTCGACCTTCTGCTGCCTGCTGCTGGGTTATCCGCTGGCGTGGGCGGTGGCGCACAGCAAGCCATCAACCCGTAATATTCTGCTGTTGCTGGTGATCCTGCCGTCATGGACGTCGTTCCTGATCCGCGTCTATGCCTGGATGGGGCTGCTGAAAAGCAACGGCGTACTCAATAACTTTCTGCTGTGGCTGGGGGTTATCGATCAGCCGCTGGAGATCCTGCATACCAACCTGGCGGTCTACATCGGTATTGTTTACGCCTATCTGCCGTTTATGGTGCTGCCGATTTACACCGCTCTCACGCGTATCGATTATTCGCTGGTTGAGGCGTCTCTGGACCTGGGGGCCCGGCCGCTGAAGACCTTTTTCCAGGTGATCGTTCCGCTCACCAAAGGCGGAATTATTGCCGGATCGATGCTGGTGTTTATTCCGGCGGTAGGGGAGTTCGTCATTCCTGAACTGTTAGGCGGCCCGGACAGCATTATGATTGGTCGCGTGCTGTGGCAGGAGTTCTTCAATAACCGCGACTGGCCGGTAGCCTCGGCGGTAGCGATCGTGATGCTGTTGCTGCTGATCGTACCGATTATGTGGTTTCATAAGCATCAGCAAAAACAGGTGGGGGAACACGGATGAATAATTTGCCGGTCGTCCGTTCGCCGTGGCGAATATTGATTCTGGTGCTCGGCTTTACATTCCTGTACGCGCCGATGCTGATGCTGGTGATTTACTCGTTCAACAGTTCGAAACTGGTGACGGTATGGGCAGGGTGGTCAACGCGCTGGTATCGCGAGCTGTTTCACGACGATGCGATGATGAGCGCGGTAGGATTGAGCCTGACCATTGCCGCCTGCGCCGCGACGGCGGCGGTGATTCTCGGCACGATTGCCGCGGTAGTCATGGTGCGTTTTGGCCGCTTCCGTGGGTCAAACGGTTTTGCCTTTATGATCACCGCGCCGCTGGTCATGCCCGATGTGATTACCGGGCTGTCGCTGCTGCTGCTGTTCGTAGCGCTGGGGCATGCTATCGGCTGGCCGTCGGATCGCGGAATGCTAACCATCTGGCTGGCGCACGTCACCTTCTGCACCGCATACGTGGCGGTGGTTATTTCATCGCGCCTGCGCGAGCTGGACCAGTCTATCGAGGAGGCGGCGATGGATTTGGGCGCAGCGCCGCTGAAGGTCTTTTTCGTGATTACGCTACCGATGATCATGCCGGCGGTGATCTCCGGCTGGCTGCTGGCGTTCACGTTGTCGCTGGACGACCTTGTTATTGCCAGCTTTGTTTCCGGGCCCGGGGCGACGACGCTGCCGATGCTGGTCTTCTCCAGCGTGCGTATGGGGGTTAACCCGGAGATTAATGCCCTGGCAACGTTAATCCTCGGCGTGGTCGGGATTGTTGGTTTTATCGCCTGGTATTTGATGGCCCGCGCGGAAAAGCAGCGGGTGCGCGATATCCAGCGTGCAAGAAGCGGCTGAACCGCCTAAAATCTGCAATAGAGTTAACATCGGCGCCGCATTTAAGGCGCCGTTTTCATGGAAGACTTTACGTTGGGATTGTTTACTAAAACGCGTTTGTCTCATGCTCGTCTTAACGTTCCTGCGCTGGTGCAGGTGGCGGCCTTCGCTATTATTTTAATCCGCGGTCTGGATTTACTGATGATCCTCAACCAGCTTGGCGTCCAGGGAATTATGGATTTTGTCCATCGCAGCGTGCAGACGTGGACGCTGACGCTGGTTTTTCTCTCAAGCCTGGTGCTGGTGTTTATAGAAATCTGGTGCGCGTTTTCGCTGGTGAAAGGGCGGAACTGGGCGCGCTGGCTGTTTCTGCTGACTCAGATTATTGTGATTAGCTATCTGTGGGCCGCTTCTCTGGGCTACGGATATCCCGAACTTTTTAGTATTGCCGGGGAATCAAAGCGCGAAATATTTCGTTCTCTGGTACTGCAAAAGCTGCCGGACCTGCTGGTGCTGGTCATGCTGTTTGTTCCGAGCCCGTGCCGGCGCTTTTTCCGTTTACAGTAACGGTGATACAATCCCCGCCCCTGTTTTTTTGAAGGTCTTGCTATGCACTGCGCACTTTATGACGCGGGCCGCTGTCGCTCCTGCCAGTGGTTGGAACTGCCGATATCTCAACAGCTCGCCGATAAAATGGCCGACCTGCGCGCGCTTTTGGCCGATGCTCCGGTTGCTCACTGGAGCGCACCGGCTTGCGGGCCGGAAAGCGGGTTTCGCAACAAAGCCAAAATGGTGGTCAGCGGTAGCGTTGAGCGCCCGCTGTTCGGGATGCTGCATCGTGATGGCACTCCGGAAGACCTCACCGACTGCCCGCTTTATCCGTCAGGCTTTGCGCCCGTATTTGCTGTGCTCCGACCGTTTATCGCCCGCGCCGGGCTCACGCCCTATAACGTGGCCCGCAGGCGCGGCGAGCTGAAGTATATTCTGCTGACTGAAAGCCGGCTCGACGGCGGCATGATGCTGCGCTTCGTCCTGCGATCGGAGGCCAAACTTGGCCAACTGCGCGCTGCGCTGCCGGAGCTGCAGGCGCTGCTGCCGCAGCTGAAAGTGATTACCGCCAATATCCAGCCGGTGCATATGGCCATCATGGAGGGTGAGCAGGAAATTTTCCTCACCGACCAGCAGGCGCTGGCGGAAAATTTCAACGGCGTACCGCTGTGGATCCGTCCGCAAAGCTTCTTTCAGACTAACCCGACGGTAGCCAGCCAGCTATATGCCACCGCCCGTGACTGGGTGCGCCAGCTGCCGGTCAAGCATATGTGGGATCTGTTCTGCGGCGTGGGTGGTTTTGGCCTGCACTGCGCTACGCCGGAGATGCGCCTGACCGGGATTGAGATCTCCCCGGAGGCCATCGCCTGTGCGCGGCAGTCGGCAGCGGAGCTCGGGCTGCGAAATCTGCATTTTCAGGCGCTCGATTCCACGCAGTTCGCCACCGGTGAAGACGAAATTCCCGAGCTGGTGCTGGTGAATCCGCCGCGCCGCGGTATCGGCGATGGGCTGTGCGACTATTTAAGCCGTATGGCGCCGGAGTTTATTATCTATTCCAGCTGCAACGCCCGGACGATGGCGAAAGATATCGCTCGTCTGGCCGGTTATCGCATTGAGCGCGTCCAGCTGTTCGATATGTTCCCCCATACAGCGCACTATGAAGTGCTGACCCTGCTGGTCCGCGAAGTATAAACAAAATGTGAACTCTTCAGCCGGCAAAGATCGGGTAAGCTTGGCTAATCAGAACCTGGGAATAGCGGAGTGCTGTCGGTGGCAAAGAAAATTTTGTTAGTAGAAGATGATGAGGATATCGCCGCGCTGCTGCGCCTGAATCTGCTGGATGAGGGATATCAGATTGTCCACGAGGCGGACGGGGCGCAGGCTCTGGGTCTGCTGGAAAAAGAGCTCTGGGATGCCGTCATTCTGGACCTGATGTTGCCTGGCGTTGATGGTCTTGAGATTTGTCAGCGCATTCGTCAGCAAACCCGCTATCTGCCGGTGATTATTATCAGCGCCCGCGCCAGCGAAACCCAGCGGGTGCAGGGGCTGGAGATGGGTGCGGATGATTACCTGGCTAAACCTTTCTCGATTCTTGAACTGACCGCCCGGGTCAAAGCGGTGTTTCGTCGGCAGGAGGCGATGGGGCAAAATCTTTTGCTGGATGCCGGGCGCATCAATAGCCATGGTTTAAGCATCGATCCTTTATCGCGCGACGTTAAGCTGCGCGGCGAGACGGTGGATCTGACGCCGCGCGAGTTCGATCTGCTCTACTACTTTGCTCGTCATCCGGGGGAGGTCTTTTCCCGCCTTGAGCTGCTCGATCGGGTGTGGGGCTATCAGCACGACGGCTATGAACATACGGTCAATACCCATATCAACCGCCTGCGCACCAAAATTGAGCGCGACCCGGCCGAGCCGGACATCATTCTGACCGTCTGGGGAAAAGGCTATAAATTTGCTGTGGAGCGCAACGGGGCGCAGCCATGATCCGCCGTCTCACTCTCAGCCAGCGTCTGGCGCTGGTGTTTACCTCGCTGCTGCTGCTTTGCGCGTTAGCCGTTTGCCTGATTCAGCTGTACAGCAGCGCCCAGTACGGCAATGTGATGATTCAGCGTCTCTCTGCCGGGCTGGCGCAGCAAATCGCCGCCCGTGAGCCGCTTCTGGACGCTGAGGGGCAGGTTGACCGCCAGAGGCTGAAGCCGCTGTTTGACCGGCTGATGACCTTCAATCCGAGCGTGGAGCTGTACCTGCTTTCCCCTGATGGCGAGCTGCTGGCCGACGCCGCGCCGCCCGGTCATATCAAGCGTCAGCGCATCGATCTTGTACCGCTACAAACGTTTCTTTCCGGCGGCGCCTGGCCGATTTACGGCGACGATCCGCGCAGCCCGGATCGGCAAAAAGTGTTTAGCGTTGCGCCGCTGCGCCAGGACGGCCAGCTGCGCGGCTATCTCTATATTATTCTGCAAGGCGAAACCTTTAATGAACTGGCGGCGAGCGCCTGGCAAAAAACAGCCTGGAGCCTGCTACTGTGGACCCTGCTGCTGGTGGCCGTCCTCGGCCTGTTGGCGGGCTGGCTTGCATGGTACTGGGTAACGCGCCCGGTGCGCCAGCTCACCGCGCTGGTAGCGACGGACAGAGAAGACAGTATTCATGCGATTAAGGCGCTGGCGGCGCTAACTCCGGAGGCCAACCCGGGAAATGAAGTTGCCGTGCTGCATAATCGCTTTATTGAGCTGGCTCGCCAGATTGCCAACCAGTGGGATCGTCTGGCCGATAGCGATCGCCAGCGCCGGGAATTCGTCGCTAATATTTCCCACGATTTACGCACGCCGCTCACTTCGTTGCTGGGATATCTGGAAACGCTAAGCCTGAAGGCCGATCGCCTGACGATGGAAGAGAACAAGCAGTATCTGAATATCGCCCTGCGCCAGGGGAACAAGGTGCGCCATCTTTCACAGCAGCTGTTTGAGCTGGCCCGCCTGGAGCACGGCGGGATTAAGCCGCAGCCGGAAACGTTCGTTTTGGCCGAGCTGGTGCAGGATGTGGCGCAAAAATTCGATCTGGCAATCGCGACGCGCAATATCGGTTTGCAGCTGGATCTTGCCGCCGGACTACCGCCTGTCACCGCAGATCTCTCGATGATTGAACGGGTGCTGACTAATTTGCTCGATAACGCGATTCGCCATACGCCGGAGGGCGGGCTTATCAGCCTGGCGGCGCATCGAGCGGGGACGGAGATCGTCGTCGAAGTGGCTGATAGCGGTCCCGGCGTGGCCGGTGAGCTGCGGGCAACCCTGTTTGAACGGCCCTCGGTGCTGGAGCTTGGCGCGCAAAGCGCATCAAGAGGAGGTTTGGGATTAATGATTGTGCGGCGGATGCTGCAGCTGCACGGCGGCGATATTCGCCTGCTCGAAGCGCCGACAGGGGCCTGTTTCCAGTTCACACTGCCGGTTTAAGGTTGCGGGTTGGCCGCTGGGTAAGGCGTTTACGCCGCAACCCGGGGAATGCGCCGGGATTGCGGCTGTGGTGCGGCTTCTTCACGGGCCGCGCTGCGCTTGCCTGGATTACGGGGCCACGGCTGTCTGCGGGCCGGTAGCCTGGGTAAGGCGTTTACGCCGCAACCCGGGGAATGCGCCGGGATTGCAGCTGTGGTGCGGTTTCTTCCCGGGCCGCGCTACGCTTGCCCGGGCTACGGGACCACGGCTGTCTACGGGCCGGTAGCCTGGGTAAGGCGTTTACGCTGCAACCCGGGGAATGCGCCGGGATTGCGGCTGTGGTGCGGCTTCTTCCCGGGCCGCGCTGCGCTTGCCCGGGCTACGGGGCCACGGCTATCTGCGGGCCGGTAGCTCGGGTAGGGCGTTTACGCCGCAACCCGGGGAATGTGCCGGGATTGCGGCTGTGGTGCGGCTTCTTCCCGGGCCGCGCTGTGCTTGCCCGGGCTACGGGGTCGTGGCTATCTGCGGGCCGGTAGCCCGGACAGGCGCGTTAAGCGCCGCCTCCGGGAGGGTTTACTCCGGGAACCACTGATTGCTGATTTTGTCGTAGGTGCCGTCGGCTTTAATCGCCTTTAGCGCGGCGTTCAGTTTTTCCAGCAGCGCTTTGTTATCCGGACGTACCGCAATGCCGAGACCGGTGCCGAAGTACTGCGCGTCGGTTACCTTCGGCGTTGCCGCGCCCAGCTGTGGGTTGGTTTTTTGCCATTCGTTAACCACGGCGGTGTCGCCAAATACCCCATCAATACGGCCATTTTTCAGGTCGATAAACGCATTCTGGTAGCTATCGTAAGCCACGGTTTTCACTTCCGGATGTTTATCCTGCAGGTATTTCTGGTGCGTGGTGCCGTTTTCCATCCCGATGCGCTTGCCTTTCAGATCGTCGAAAGAGTGGTAAGCGTCTTTCTTCGCAATGACCAGCGCCGAGTTGGCGTAGTACGGGTCGGTAAAGGCCACCTGCTTGCTGCGTTCAGGCGTAATGTCCATACCGGAAATGACCGCATCATACTTCTTGAATTTGAGCGCCGGGATCAGGCTGTCGAAAGCGTGGTTGGTAAAAGTACACTCCGCCTGCATCTGTTTACACAGCGCGTTAGCCAGGTCGATATCGAAACCGACGATCTGGTTATTGGCATCCATCGATTCAAACGGAGGGTAGGTTGCGGAAACGCCAAAACTGATTTTTTCTGCGGCAGCGGCGCCAAAGGCGAAAGAGCTAAGCAGTGCGGCCAGAACTAATTTTTTCATCGTGGAACTCCCGTCGGTCAATCTTATGATGTTATGCCGTGTCTGCGGCTGGAGCTAACAATGCCATCAAATGAATTTATATTCAATAAATGTGGTTATTTATTTTTTATGAAATAAAAAAAGACGGATAATTCAGAGAATTTATCCGTCCTGGTTTGGTTGGTTATGCGTTTTTAATTACGTCGCTCAAAAGCCAGCGCTTTATGTTCCACCAGACGCATCAGCAGCGTCAGCAGGCCATTGACCACCAGATAGACAATCCCTGCGGCGCCGAACACCATCACATCATAAGTGCGGCCATAGAGCAGCTGGCTGTGTCCCATCACTTCCATCAGGGTAATGGTGTAGGCCAGAGACGTGCTCTTGAACACCAGCACCACTTCGTTGGAGTAGGAGGAGAGGGCGCGCTTAAAGGCGTACGGCAGCAGGATCGCCAGGGTATCTTTCTTGCTCATCCCCAGCGCGCCGCAGGATTGCCACTGGCCATCCGGGATGGCGCGAATAGCGCCATAAAACAGCTGGGTGGTGTAAGCGGCGCTGTTGAGAGAAAGGGCGATTAGCGCGCAGAGCCAGGGTTCGGAAATCAGATGCCAGAGTACCGGATACTCCTGCAGCGACGGGAACTGACCCGGGCCGTAGTAAATCAGGAAGATCTGCACCAGCAGCGGCGTGCCGGTAAACAACGTGATATAGCCGCGCACGATCCACACCAGTCCCGGCGTTTTTAACGTCAGGATAATGGTAAAGATTAGCGATAAAACCAGCGCCACGGCGATAGATGCAGCGGTCAGCGTCAGGCTGGTGTGCAGCCCTTTGAGCAGTTCAGGTAAGTACTCAAGCATCAGCCTGGTCTCCTTTCGAAGCGCGTCGCACGCTGGTCAATACGTTTCAGGATGTACTGACTCAACAGGGTGATGACCAGATAAATTGCTGCCGCGATGATGTACCAGTTAAACGGCTCCTGAGTACGGGTAGCGATGCTTTTGGTTTGCAGCATCAGGTCGTTGACGCTGATTAAGCTTACCAGCGCGGTGTCCTTCAGCAGTACCAGCCACTGGTTGCCGAGACCCGGCAGAGCATGGCGCCACATTTGCGGCATCACCAGACGAAAGAAAATGGCGGCTTTAGATAATCCCAGCGCCTGACCGGATTCCCACTGCCCCTGCGGCACCGCTTTTAGCGCCCCGCGCAGGGTCTGAGATGCATAGGCGGCATACAGCAGAGATAGGGCGATAGCCCCGCAAAGGAACGGACTAACGTCGAAATTATCGATCTGCATCTGTACCGGGATCTGCACAATGCCGAGATTAATCGTAAAGCCGTCAGAAAGGGTCAGCAGCAGCTGTGAGGAACCAAAATAGATAAACAGAACCACCAGAATTTCCGGTAGTCCGCGCAAAAGGGTGACAATGCCGGTTGCGAGCCAGGCGACCGGGCGTAGCTTCACCGACTCGAGGACGGCAAACAGCATCGCCAGCACCAGGCCGATGATCAGGGCGCAAACGGCAAGGCCGACGGTCATCCCGGCGGCGCTTGCTAATGGAAAAAATTCGTTCATTCAGGGTTACTTCTGGAACCATTTGTTATAGATAGACTGGTAAGTCCCATCGCTCTTCACTTTTTCCAGCGCGGCGTTAAATTTCTGCTGCAGTTCAGTATTACCCTGGCGTAACGCAATGCCGAGACCGGTGCCGAAGTAGTCTTTATCGGTGACTTTGTCACCTACTGCGGCCAGCTTCGGATTGCTCTTCAGCCATTCGGTCACCACGGCGGTATCGCCAAATACGGCGTCAATACGGCCGTTCTGCAGATCCAGCTTCGCATTCTGGTAGCTGTCGTAAGGAACGGTAGTGATTTCCGGATGTTTATCGGTGATGAATTTCTGGTGGGTCGTCCCGTTCTGTACGCCGACCTTTTTGCCTTTCAGCGCATCAATACTGGTGAATTTACCTTCCTGACCAACGAATAACGCGGAGTTTTCGTAGTATGGGGTGGTGAACAGCACCTGCTTCTCACGCTCAGGGGTGATATCCATCCCGGCCATGACCGCGTCGAAACGACGGAACTTCAGGCTGGGGATCAGGCTATCGAAGGCCTGGTTGGTAAAGGTGCAGGTCGCATCAATCTCTTTACACAGGGCGTTCGCCAGATCGACGTCAAAGCCGACAATTTTGTTATTGGCATCGATCGATTCAAACGGAGGATAAGAGGCCTCGGTGGCGAAACGAATGGTCTGGGCAGCGGTAGCGGAGAGGCTCATGCCCGCAAGAAGAGCGGCAATCAGTACTTTTTTCATCGTCATTTCCCCGAAAACATCAATGTGAAAGATAGTTTTTAAACGCGTCGGTCTGTGGATGCACAAAGCAGCTGGCATCACCTTGTTCAACGATATGGCCATTTTCCATATACACCACGCGGCTGGCCGTTTTACGCGCCACTTCCACTTCGTGGGTGACGATAACCTGCGTTATGCCGGTTTCAGCCAGTTCGCGGATAATGCTGACGATCTGGGCGGTGATTTCTGGATCCAGCGCCGCCGTCGGTTCATCAAACAGCAGAACCTGCGGTTCCATCATCAGGGCGCGGGCAATGGCGACGCGCTGCTGCTGACCGCCGGAAAGATGCAGCGGGTAGCGATCGCTGTATGGTTTCAGACGCAGACGTTCGAGCAGCTTTTCAGCGCGCGCTAAAGCCTGATCTTTGCTTAAACCGAGCACGCGGCAGGGAGCTTCAATCAGATTTTGCTGCACGGTCAGATGCGGCCACAGATTGTACTGTTGAAAAACCATACCTACGTTCTGGCGCAGTTCGCGAATAGCTTTGTCAGAAGGCGCTTTGGTAAAGTCGAAATGGTTTCCGGCGATGTGCAGCGTACCGGAACGCGGCATCTCCAGCAGGTTGAGTACGCGCAGCAGCGAGCTTTTACCGGCACCGCTTGGGCCGAGCAGCACCAGCGTTTCCCCCTGCGGGCACTCCAGCGTGATGTCGAACAGCGCCTGGTGCGCGCCGTAGAAGCAATTAATGCCGTTTAATTTAATGCTCATCTGGGCAGTCTGATACAAATAGCAATTGAGGCCGCAAATAGTACCTTTGGCAGAATAGTTATGCAATATTTATGCGTTAAAAGTTAAATGTAAACCACGTTTACATTTAAAGTTAGCACAAAATATGGCTTCGTGAGGGCGGGGGGAGTAAATGTCGGCAGTACCTGAGTAAATACCGACATTTTACCGGGTTATACCCGCCATAATTCTAGCGGCAGATGCGTTGACTTTGTGACTCGGCTCATCCATGAGCCTCGCCCTTACGGGCCGCCGGGATACGGCGTTCAAATCTGTTCCACACTGATTTGTCGCGAAGTTGCCGCCTGCCTGCAGCCTGAATTATTCAGGCTATTGTTTGCCAGGAGCCATCGGCAGGTTAGCGTTTTTCAAGACTTTGACGCAGGGTTCCCGCCGGCGCATGGGAGTTGTTGCCGAGGTAGCGCACGTCATCCACGGCCCAGCACTGGCCTTCCTGAATCATCAGTACTTCATCCTTCCAGCTTTGGGTGCCCTGTTTCAGCTCAACGCGCAGCGGAATATTGCGCGCATCGCGGTTAGGAATGGTGGAGGCGCTGGCGACATCGGCGCTGTCCGCTGGCGTGGTGCTGCTGGAAAACAGATTAGACTGCAGCAGGGCGTGGTTAGACGTGTCCTGACGCGCGTCGTTCAGCAGTTTTGCCAGACCGTCGCTCAGGTATGGGCGCAGCGCCGTTAAATCGCTGTTGCGATTCTGCACCTGGTAGTCATAAAACTTCTGCGCCACGTCATCCGGGCCACCTTCGATGCAGGGGCCGCTACGGGTGCCGTTATCTTTGTAGGCAGGCGTGACGGTAGTACAGGCGCTGAGCGCCAGCGCGCAGGGGAGGACTAATGCAAGAACTTTGTAGCGCATGATGATTTCCTTATAAGCTCACTACGTTAAAATATCTTTTCAAGCATAGTGTATCAGATAGGGATTGTGCTTGACCCTCAGAGCTAACGCATTGAACGTTAAAGAAGGAGTTTCACCATGCAATTTTCCACCACTCCGACCCTCGAAGGTCAGCCGATCGTTGAGTATTGCGGGGTCGTCACCGGGGAAGCGATTCTCGGCGCCAACGTATTCCGCGATTTTTTCGCCAGCATTCGCGATATCGTTGGTGGCCGTTCCGGTGCCTATGAAAAAGAGCTGCGTAAAGCCCGTGAAATTGCTTTTGCAGAACTAAGCGAACAGGCGAAAGCGCTGGGCGCTAACGCGGTCGTGGGGATTGATATTGACTACGAAACCGTTGGTAAAGATAGCAGCATGCTGATGGTGAGCGTCAGCGGTACCGCGGTGAAGACCCGGCGATGAAAGTTTGTCGGGCAGGTGTTCTGCTGGCGCTGCTGCTGACGGGCTGCGCCACGGAGAAAGGGATTGTCGATCGCGATGGCTATCAGCTGGATACGCGCCATCCGGCGCAGGCAGCCTATCCGCGCATCAAAGTGCTGGTCATCCACTACACCGCCGATGATTTCGACGTTTCGCTGGCGACGCTGACGGATAATCAGGTGAGCTCTCACTACCTGATCCCGGAGAAACCGCCGCTGCATAAAGGCAAACCGCGGATCTGGCAGCTGGTGCCGGAAGAGGCGCTGGCCTGGCATGCGGGCGTCAGCTTCTGGCGCGGTAGTACGCGCATTAACGATACTTCGATTGGTATCGAGCTGGAGAATCGCGGCTGGCAAAAAACGGCGGGGATAAAAAGCTTCACGCCGTTTAATCCGGCGCAAATCGACGCTCTGATCCCCCTGGCGAAAGATATTATCGCCCGCTACCATATTGCGCCGCAAAACGTGGTCGCTCATGCCGATATTGCCCCGCAGCGTAAAGACGATCCGGGGCCGTTGTTTCCGTGGCGCAGGCTGGCGGAGCAGGGGATAGGCGCATGGCCGGACGCGCAGCGCGTGGCGTTTTATCTGCAGGGGCGGCCTTCATTCGAGCCGGTTGAAACTGCCGGGCTGCTGGACGTGCTCGCGCGCTACGGCTATCAGGTGACGCCGGAAATGACTCCGGCTCAGCAAAAGCGGGTGATTATGGCTTTCCAGATGCACTTCCGCCCCGAACGTTGGGACGGCGTTGCCGATGCGCAAACCCTGGCGATTGCTGAAGCGCTGCTGGAAAAGTACGGTCGGGGCTAGTAGTGCAGCTTACCGTGGTCCCTCAACCACGCGGCGGTACGGATAATGCCTTCATCCATCGTGACTACCGGCTGATAGCCTAACTCCTGCTGTGCGCGGGAGATATCAAGGGTAAAATCAAAGTTCAGCTTGGAGACGCCGTAGTGGGTGAAGGCGGGCTCTTTAGCTGACTTATTGCCAAAGCGCTCCATGCTGCGGGCGATGATATCCAGCATTGGGTAAGGTACCGAACGGATGCGGCACTTAATCCCCAGCTCATCGATGAGTTTCTGTACGATACTGTGCAGGGTTTGCGGCTCGCCGTTTGTGATGTTGTAGGCGCGGGCCGAGGGCAGAAGGTCGCAGTGGGCCTGGCTGGCGAGCCACATCGCGTGTACCGCATTTTCATAGTAGGTCATGTCCACCAGCGCGCTGCCGCCGCGTGGTAACAGAACGCTGCCGTAGTGCTGCATCATCTGCGCCAGGCGCGGGATAAACACTTTATCATGTGGGCCAAACAGACTTTGCGGACGCAGAATGGTAAATCGGGTATTCGGGTTGGCCTGCGCCAGCAAATTGATTACGTCTTCGCTCGCCGCTTTGCTGCGGGCGAACTCGTTAGCGAAACGCTGCGGACGAAAATCTTCCTGAATATCGCGATGATGGTGATAATCAAAATAGAGCGACGGCGAGGAGATATGCACGAAGTTGCGCACGCCCCAGGCCACCGCCCATTCGCCGAGGCGACGGGTTGCGCGGACGTTTGCTAAATCAAAAGCCTGTTGGGTGCCCCACGGCGAGGTAAAGCTGGAACAGTGCCACAGGGTATCGATACCGGCGAGCATCACTTTGGCCTGTGAAGAGACCAGCTCGGTTAAGTCCGCTGGGACGAACTCGGCACCCATTTTGCTCAGAAGCTTGCCCATGGCTTCATTACGCCCGGTCGCTCTGACGCTGATGCCCCTGTTACGCAGATATTCCACCGCGTTGCGGCCTAATCCGCTGGTCGCACCGGTAACCAGTACCTTCATATCGATCCACTGTCCCACAAAAGAATTTCGTGCGCATTTTTCCGTGATTCTGACTACGATGCAATGAGAATCATGAAAGAATTCTGTACGTATATCTTATTTACTGGTGATTTGCTCCGCCAGGCGAGCTATGCGTCGCGCCATGCCGCGAAATATAAACAGATGCGCCGGGATCATCAGCAGCCAGTAAAAGAGACCGGGCATACCGTGCGGATGCCACCAGGCGCGAACGTCCAGCTCGCGATGGTCGCCTTTATCGCGCAGGGTAAAGCTCAGGCGGCCCAGGCCCGGGGCTTTCATACCGAATAACAGGGTCAGCTGCTTTTCCGCTTCGACGATAATCACCTTCCAGCTGTCCACCGTATCACCGGTTTGCAGATACTCTTTTTCCGGACGACCTTTTGCCAGCCGATGGCCCACCAACAGGTCCATCGCCCCGCGAGTCTTCCACAGAACGTTGCCGAAAAAATAGCCCTCTTTGCCGCCAATTTGATTCACTACCTTCCACAGCGCGGCCAGGCTGGCGGAAGTATTAACGGTACAGCCCGCCTGTTTCGGGTAGTAGCCGTACTCGGGCCGCCAGCGGGCGAAAGCCTGCGCGTCGTAGCCCCAGTCGCTGGAGTTCACCAGCTGTTCTTCTTCTTTTAGCGTGCTGCGCACCGCTTCATCAAAAGCGATCAGCGGTTGCGGAATTAAGGTGCGCAGGGCGCGATCGTCGGCGATCAGATCGTGCTTGAGCCCCTGGATCAGCGCTTTGGCCGTGGTGGGCGGCACGGAGGTAATGACATTGAGAAACCATACTGAAATCCAGCTGGTGGGTAAGGGGACAGGGATCAGCGGGCGTCGTTTGCCGCTGACCGCCATAAAGCGGATAAACTGCTGCTGATAGCTTAAAACTTCCGGCCCGGCGGCTTCAAAGATTCGGTGCTCTCGGGAGGGATGATTAAGCAACAGCAGCAGATAATAGAGCAAGTTTTCCAGCGCAATGGGCGTGGTGCGCGAGCGCACCCAGCGCGGCGGCGTCAGTACCGGCAGGTTGTAGACCATATCGCGCATCACTTCGAACGCGGCGGAACCCGCGCCGACGATGATGCCGGCGCGAATTTCCGTTACCGGAACGCCTGATTCGCGCAGCAGGTCGGCGGTGATCTGGCGGGCGCGCAGGTGGTCGGATTGCTCCTGTTCCGAAACCTGTAAGGAACTGAGGAAAATAACTTCACTCACCGGCGTTTTGCGCAGGGCGTCGCGCACGTTCAGGGCAACCTGGCGCTCGTGCTGGATAAAATCGCCGCCTTCGCCCATCCCGTGTACCAGGTAGTAAACGGTGTCAGCCTGCGCCAGCAGGGCGGTCAACCCGTCCGGATGATTTAAATCCAGCGAGCGGCACTCGACGCCGGGAAGATTTTGTTTTTTAAGCCTGTCTATCCGGCGTGCCGCAGCCAGCACGGTGAATCCCTGCTCGCTGAGCCTTTTCACCAGATGCTGGCCAATATAGCCGCTGGCGCCCAGTACCAGAATTCGTTGCGACACGCTGTTCTCCTTAACGGTTTAAAAATGCCCGCCAGTGATTAACCACCTCGGCGAGCTGCTGACGATTGACGTCAATATGCGTTACCAGGCGCACAATGGGCGAAGCGCTGATTAGCACGCCTCGTTCACGCAGATACTCGCCCAGCGCGGCGTGCTCTTCGCCAACGCGGACGAACAGCATATTGGTATCATGACGGGTCACCTCCGCACCGGCGGCGCGCAGCTGCTCTGCCATCCACGCGGCGTTATCGTGATCCTCTTTTAAACGTTCGATATTGTTCTGTAAGGCATAAATTCCTGCTGCTGCGAGGATCCCGGCCTGACGCATCCCGCCGCCGACCATTTTCCGCCAGCGGATGGCGCGGTGAATGTACTCTTTGTTGCCCACCAGCAGTGAACCGACCGGCGCGCCGAGCCCTTTTGACAGACAGATGGTGAATGAATCACAGTATCGGGTGATGTCACGCAGCTCGCAGCCGTATTCCACGAGGGCGTTAAAAATGCGCGCACCGTCAACGTGCAGCCCGAGGCCGCGCTGGCGCGTAAACTCCCAGGCCTCTTGCAGATAATCGCGCGGCAGCACTTTGCCGTTATGGGTATTTTCCAGAGACAGCAGCCGGGTTGGAGCGAAATGGATATCGTTCGGTTTGATTTTGGCCGCGACTTTATCCAGCGGCAGAGAGCCGTCCGCAGCGGCATCAATCGGCTGCGGCTGGATGCTGCCCAGCACCGCCGCGCCGCCGGCTTCGTAGAGATAATTATGCGCGCCCTGGCCGACGATATACTCTTCGCCGCGCTGGCAGTGACTTAGCAAAGCGACCAGATTGGCCTGGGTACCGGTTGGCAGAAAGATTGCAGCCTCTTTGCCGGCAAGTTCGGCGGCAAAACGCTGGAGCTGGTTTACGGTCGGGTCATCGCCATACACGTCATCCCCGACCGGGGCGGCCATCATTGCTTCCAGCATGGCGCGGCCCGGACGGGTAACGGTATCACTGCGTAAATCTATCATGTCATATCCTTATCCACTTCATCCTTCGCGCTGCCTCTGCGTTGGCTGCACCCTCAAACCCCGATCGCATAGTTAGCTATGCGCTCGGGAGTTTTCGGGCTTGCCGCCCTGATGTAACACGAATTATTTTGTGTATGAATTGAAAAGGATATTTTTACCTCAGCCAGTTAGTTTTCGCCAGTTCGATAACTTCGTCGCCGCGACCGCTGATAATCGCGCGCAGCATATAGAGGCTGAAACCTTTGGCCTGCTCCAGTTTGATCTGCGGCGGGATCGCCAGCTCTTCTTTAGCGACAACGACATCCACCAATACCGGACCATCGGTACTGAAGGCGGTTTGCAACGCTTCGTCGACCTCTGCCGCACTTTCTACACGAATACCCTTGATACCGCAGGCTTCGGCGATGCGGGCAAAATTCGTATCGTGCAGTTCGGTGCCGTCGGTCAGATAACCGCCGGCTTTCATTTCCATGGCAACGAAGCCGAGAACGCTGTTATTAAAGATGACGATTTTTACCGGCAGCTTCATCTGAGCCAGCGAGAGAAAATCCCCCATCAGCATGCTGAAGCCGCCGTCGCCGCACATTGCTACCACCTGGCGATTGGGGTCGGTCGCTTTCGCGCCGATAGCCTGCGGCATAGCGTTAGCCATCGACCCGTGGTTGAACGACCCAAGCAGACGACGTTTGCCGTTCATCTGCAGATAGCGCGCGGCCCACACGGTTGGCGTACCAACATCGCAGGTGAAAATGGCATCGTCGTCGGCAAAATGGCTGATCCGCTGCGCCAGGTACTGAGGATGAATGGTTTTGTCGCTGGGCTTCGCCAGATCGTCCAGCCCTTTACGCGCGTCGCGATAGTGCTCCAGCGCTGTATCGAGAAATTTGCGGTCGGTTTTCTCTTCCAGATACGGCAGCAGCGCGCTGAGAGTGGATTTGATGTCGCCCACCAGCGCCATGTCTACTTTACTGTGCGCGCCGATACTGCCCGGGTTGATATCGATCTGAATGATTTTCGCATCCGTCGGATAGAAGGCGCGGTAGGGGAACTGAGTGCCGAGCAGTACCAGAGTGTCGGCGTTCATCATGGTATGGAAGCCGGAAGAGAAACCAATCAGTCCGGTCATGCCGACGTCATAAGGGTTGTCGTATTCGACGTGCTCTTTACCACGCAGGGCGTGGACGACAGGAGCCTTGAGCTTTGCGGCGAACTCCACCAGCTCCTTATGGGCTCCGGCGCAGCCGCTGCCGCACATCAGGGCGATATTGCTTGAATAGCGCAGCAGCTGGGCCAGCTTTTTAAGCTCTTCTTCCGGCGGAATGACCAGTGGCAGCGGCGCGTGATACCAGTGGCTGCTGGCGCTCTCTGGCGCGGCTTTTAGCGCGACGTCGCCAGGGAGGACGACTACCGAGACGCCGCGGTTAATTACCGCTTTGCGCATCGCAATGGCCAGGACCTGCGGAATTTGTTCCGGGGATGAGACCAGCTCGCAGTAGTGGCTGCATTCGCGGAACAACTCCTGAGGATGCGTTTCCTGAAAATAGCCGCTGCCGATTTCGCTGGAGGGAATATGAGCAGCAATGGCCAGAACCGGAACATGATTGCGGTGACAGTCGAAAAGACCGTTGATCAGGTGCAGGTTGCCTGGCCCGCAGGAACCTGCGCATACCGCCAGCTCGCCGGTGAGCTGGGCTTCCGCTCCGGCGGCGAAGGCGGCAACTTCTTCATGGCGCGTAGGCATCCAATCTATCGTTCCCATGCGGTTCAGGCTGTCGCTTAAGCCGTTGAGAGAATCCCCGGTGACGCCCCAAATGCGTTTTACGCCAGCTTGTTCAAGAGTTTTAGCAATGTATGCCGCCACGGTCTGTTTCATGGTTTTCCATCTCCTTTAGTGATAACGCTTACAAGCTTAGATGAAAATGACCGTTACGCCCGCCGTTTGCCCCTCATTTTTTGCTGGTTTTATTTATCAAAAACTCTGCATAATCTGCGCTCACCAAAGTGGTAAACAGGAATCATTTCAAATGGTTAAATCGCTGTTAAATACTATAAATAAACTACTGACCCATGACGATTTCGGCAAATTTTTGTTACGACTTGCTGTTGGCGGACTGATGTTGTTTCACGGCTTGCATAAGTTATTTGATGGCACAGGAGCCATCAGCAATATGCTGATAGCAAAAGGATTGCCGGGCTTTATCGCTTATGGCGTGCTGGTGGGTGAGGTTGTTGCCCCTTGTCTGTTGATTGTAGGGATTCTGACCCGTCCGGCAGCGCTGGTGCTGGCGTTTACGATGGTTGTAGCCTGGCTGATGGTGGGGACGGGCAAAACGTTCGCGCTGGATGCGGTGGGGGCCTGGGCGATTGAGAATCTGGCCTATTTCTTTATTGGCGCGCTGGCGATTGCCTTCCTCGGCGCAGGGCGCTATTCCATTGGCGGAAACTCAGCCTGGCGGTAAACGCGCCAGGGTTTTCTTCCTCATCATGGTCGCATTCTGTTTGCCGGGAGGCAGGTGGTCGTTTCTCCGACCCTTTTTCTGAGTGCTTTTTTAACGCATTGATTTATTAATGTTTATTGGCTGATTTTGAAAAAAGGGTAAAACGGTTTTTTATTGATTATTGCATTATTAAACAGTAAGGTAGGTGTGCCTGGCTGGAGTTCACTGCCGTACAGGCAGCTTAGAAATTTGTCTGTCACAAAATAACTGGGAGTCGCCAGTTCACTGCCGTACAGGCAGCTTAGAAAGATCAGAAAATGGATTATCTGCTGCAGCAGTTGTTCACTGCCGTACAGGCAGCTTAGAAAACAATGGCGTGATACACATCCTTCTCTGAACTGTTCACTGCCGTACAGGCAGCTTAGAAAAGTTAACAGACAAGCGTCTAAGCCGGCTTCATGTTCATTGCCGAACAGACAGTTTAAAAACGATAACAAAGTCGTTGTAGACCTTATGCCTCTGTTTTTGCCGAATGTCGGCCTGGACTTACCCGGCCCATATCGTTTCACTCCGCGTTGGCGACCGAGCTCTGGAAAGGAAAATGCTACCCGACTGTTTACCGGGTAGCAGAGGTCATGCGGAATAATTAAGCGAGAACCAAATCTCCCTGCGGCTGGCAGGAGCAGGCCAGCACGTAACCTTCAGCAATTTCCGCATCGGTTAACGTCATGGTACTGCTGACGGTATATTCCCCCGAAACCACTTTGGTTTTGCAGCAGCCGCAGACGCCTGCGCGACAGGCGGCGGTAACCGGCACCTTGTTGCTTTCCAGCGCTTCGAGCAGCGTGGAGCCCACCGGTGCATAAAACTCTTTTGCCGGCTGCAGTTTGCTGAACTTCAGGCCGCCGGTGGCCGCAATGGCCACCGGCGTAAAGAACTGCTCTTTAAAGAAGCGCGTCGCGCCAAGCGCTTTCACTTCCTGCTCGACCAAATCCATATACGGCGCCGGACCGCAGGTCATCACGGTACGCGCTGCCAGATCCGGCACGCTTTGCAGCAGCTCAGTGGTTAAACGTCCTGCGACAAAACCGTGGGTGGCGTTATTTTCCGCCACCAGCGTCACCGGATATTGACGCCACTCATCAGCGAAAATGACGTCCAGGGGAGAGCGAACGTTAAAGATCACCTGCACATCGGCCTGCGGGCGGTACCTGGCCAACCAGCGGCGCATCGACATGATTGGCGTGACGCCGCAGCCGGCGGCCAGTAGCAGGAATTTATCGTCCGCCTTATCATCACAGGTGAAATCCCCCATCGCGTCGGATAGCCAGATATAGTCGCCGCGCTTAATGTCGCGGGTGAGCCACTGTGAACCCGCGCCATCGTCAATACGGCGAACGGTCAACGTAATGTATTCGCTGACGCCCGGCGTGGACGAAATGGTGTAAGCGCGCAGAGTCTCTGCCGAATTGCGCACGCTCACCAGCGCATACTGTCCGGCACGGTACGGATAATAGTCGTGGCAGAGCAACGAAATCGTCCACACATCCGGTGTTTCCTGGTGGATGTGATGAACCTGCATCCGCCACGGACATTGTGCGGTTGGCATAGTCATGATGGCTCCTTATGCGCTCAGCAGCTGTTTCATATCTTCTTCTACGGTGGTCACCGAACGCAGGCCAAATTTCTCGTTGAGCACGGCCAGCAGGTCAGGAGTGAAGAAGCCTGGCGCAGTCGGGCCGGTGACGATGTTTTTTACGCCCAGGGAGAGCAGGGTCAGCAGAATCACGATTGCTTTCTGTTCGAACCAGGAAAGTACCAGCGACAGCGGCAGATCGTTGACGCCGCAGCCTAGTTTTTCCGCCAGAGTGACCGCCAGGATAATCGCCGAGTAAGCGTCGTTGCACTGGCCAGCATCGACCAGGCGCGGTAGCCCTTCGATATCGCCGAAATCCAGTTTGTTGAAACGGTATTTACCGCAGGCCAGGGTCAGGATCAGACAGTCGTCAGGTACGCTGGTGGCGAAATCGGTGAAGTAGTTACGCTCGCCGCGCGCCCCGTCACAGCCGCCAACCAGGAAGATATGGCGCAGTTTTTCCCGGCTCACCAGGTCGATAAGAGTGTCAGCTGCGCCCAACAGTGTTTGGCGGCCGAAACCAACGGTGATGAGGTGTGGGATCTCGCTGTACGGGAAACCAGCCATCTGCTGCGCCTGGGCGATAACCGGTGCGAAATCTTCGCCTTCCAGGTGATTAACGCCCGGCCAGCCGACGATACTACGGGTCCAGATGCGATCGTCGTAGGCGCCTACGGTCGGGTCGATAATGCAGTTGGAGGTCATCACAATTGGACCCGGGAAGCGGGCGAACTCAACCTGCTGGTTTTGCCAGCCGCTGCCGTAGTTGCCGATCAGATGTTTGAATTTACGTAGCTCCGGGTAACCGTGCGCCGGCAGCATTTCACCGTGGGTGTAGACGTTAACGCCGGTGCCTTCGGTCTGCTCCAGCAGGTTGTACAGATCTTTCAGATCATGGCCGGAAATCAGGATGCATTTACCTTCGGTCGCTTTGACGTTGACCTGAGTCGGCGTTGGGTGGCCGTATTTGGTGGTTTCCCCAGCGTCCAGAATGCTCATCACTTTGAAATTCATCTGGCCGATTTCCATTGAGCACTCCAACAGAGCGTTCATATCGGCAGGCCAGGTACCGAGCCACGCCATGATTTTGTGATATTGGGCGTAGATATCGTTGTCATACTGGCCCAGAACGTGCGCGTGTTCCATATAAGCCGCAGCGCCTTTCAGGCCGTACAGGCACAGCAGGCGCAGGCCGAGAATGTTCTCGCCGATGGCTGCTTTGTCTTTATTCGGCGTGAATTCCGCCGCCTGACGCTGCAGGTCGCCCAGATCGTCGCTGGCCAGTTGCAGAGCGGCCATCGGATTGTTAACCGTCGCGTGGGCATCAATGCTCAGGCACTGGGCTTTAAGTGCTTCACGCATGGCGATAGCCTGGCGCGCATAACCAACGATACGCGGGGAGTCGAAGTTAACGTTGGTCAGGGTGGAGAAGAAAGCGCGCGGCGCGAAGCTATCAACATCATGGTCGATGATGCCGTATTCGCGGGCTTTAAGCGCCCATGCGGAGAGTCCTTGTAAAGCAGCAATTAGCAGATCCTGCAGATCGGATGTTTCGGCTGTTTTCCCGCACATACCCTGTGCGTAAGAGCAACCGTTTCCTGCCGGGGTACGGATGGTTTGTTCACATTGCACACAAAACATGGTCACACCTTTTATAAAGTTATATTTAATATGCATGTTTAAGGTTATGCCCGAGGGCGTAAGGAGAAAAGGTATTTCTTATACAACTTAAAGGGAGATTGATTTAGCGCAAAATTGGCGGCACAGAACTACCGCCAGAGAGGTATTAAGCGGAGAAAACAGCCATCAGGATAGGCACCAGCAGGCTCAGAATGAAGCCATGAACGATAGCTGCCGGAACGATCTCCACGCCGCCTGAGCGTTGCAGTACCGGTAGCGTAAAGTCCATTGAGGTCGCACCGCAAATGCCTAGCGCCGTTGAACGACTGCGGCTCACCATGCCGGGAATAAGCATAATGGCCAGCAGCTCTCGGGCAAGATCGTTAAAGAATGCGGCGCTACCAATAACTGGACCATAGGATTCAGTCAGCAGGATGCCGGAAAGAGAATACCAGCCGAACCCGGAGGCCATAGCCAGCCCGGTTTTTATCGGCAGATCGAGAATAAAGGCATTAATCACTCCGCCCAGCAATGAGCTAATCATTACGACGACCGCGACAATCATTCCGCGGCGATTAAGAACGATTTGCCGCAGCGTCATCCCATTATTACGCAGTTGAATACCGATGAGGAACAAAAGGAAAATCAGCGTATATTCGCTGGCCTCGGTAGCGTGCTGTAAAAAGGACAAGCCGCTCAGGCCAATAAGAAAACCAATAAGCACTACGCCGCATAGCTGAAGGGATTCCAGGGCCATGGCCAGGCGGGAGGGTAATTTTTCCTGGCGATGTTTATTTTGCCACGGCATTTTCTGCTCAAGCCACATCAGCGCTACAATATTGCACAGCAGGATAATGACGACGCTGACCGCCGCGTAATGAAGGATCGCCAGAAGGTTGCTGGCCAGATTATCGAGGAAGGCCAGGCTAATTCCCATAAAAAAGAGAATAACGTAGACGATCCAGCTCAGAAGACGCGTGATGAGTTTCAGGGCTGATGGCCGACGAAGAGGAATAAGATAGCCTACAACCAACGGCAGCAGAATGATTAATAGTCCCGAAAACATGAAAGACATGGCCCTTGCAGAATGGAAATAGCGCCAATGACACTACCCAAATAGCCGGACTGAGTAAAGCTATCAAAAAAAGAAAGGCCCGGTAGAACCGGGCCTGAAGAGAAACAGGGGGAGTTAGTTACGTTTTTCCAGCAGGGTACGATAAAGCACGCCGCCGAGAATACCGCCGACGATCGGCATCACCCAGAATAGCCACAGCTGCTGTAGCGCCCAGCCGCCCTGGAAGATTGCTACCGCGGTGCTACGCGCCGGGTTAACCGAAGTATTCGTCACCGGAATACTGATCAGGTGAATGAGCGTTAGTGCCAGGCCAATAGCGATAGGGGCAAAACCGGCTGGTGCGTTTTTATCCGTAGCGCCGTGAATCACCAGCAGGAAACCGCAGGTCAGCACAATCTCAATCACAATTGCGGAAAGCATTGAGAAGCCGCCCGGAGAGTGTTCGCCGTAGCCGTTAGAAGCGAATCCGCTGGCCGCGGCGTCGAAACCTGCTTTACCGCTGGCAACGATATACAAAATAGCGGCTGCAATGATACCGCCTACAACCTGGGCGATAATATAACCAATAACATCTTTAGCCGGGAAACGGCCACCGGCCCACAGGCCTAATGTTACCGCCGGATTAAAATGTCCGCCGGAAATATGACCAACGGCAAATGCCATGGTCAATACGGTTAAACCGAACGCTAACGCGACGCCGGCAAAGCCAATACCCAGTTCCGGAAATGCTGCAGCCAGAACGGCGCTACCGCAACCACCAAACACTAGCCAGAATGTACCAAAGCATTCTGCTGCTAATTTTCTAAACATAACCACCTCAATAAAAACGTAAACGAGCGCGATTTTTCGCGCTGGCCATTATTTATCGACACAAAGAATGACGAATAAAATAAAGCATCGTTATTCTATGGACGATTACCATCCCGGGACTAGTTAAATAAATTGATGTAATTTGATTTAGAACAATGCGATGGTATTCCTTTTTTCCATGGACAATTTCTGAAAGTGTAGAACAAAAGCGATTCAAATAACTACTTGCGATGATGAATTATTTTCTCAAGTCAGTGATATATGACAAATCACATCCTGAAATCCCCCGCTGATAACGATTCCCATAAGCCTGGAGTGTCATGTTCATGCGCACCTCGCTATACTGCTGATAACTGAAGGAGAAAGTAGAAACCGAGCGGAGGGGATATGCATCTTGAGCGCGTCGAAATTGTAGGCTTTCGCGGCATCAACCGTTTATCGTTGACGCTGGAGCAAAATAACGTGCTGATTGGCGAAAATGCCTGGGGTAAGTCCAGTCTGCTGGATGCCCTGACGCTGCTCTTGTCGCCGGAGCTCGACCTCTATCGTTTTGTCCGTGAAGATTTTTGGTTTCCGCCTGGAGATGTTCTGGGACGAGAGCGTCATCTGCATATTATTCTGACCTTCCGTGAAAATGAGCCCGGACGCCATCGCGTTCGCCGCTATCGCCCTCTGAGCAGCTGCTGGGTTCCCTGCGAAGATGGCTATCAGCGGGTTTTCTATCGCCTGGAAGGGGAGCTGGCCGATGACGATAGCGTGATGACCCTGCGCAGTTTTATCAATGGCGAAGGAGAGGCGCTGGAGCTTGATGATATTGATGAGCAGGCCCGTCACTTAGTCCGCTTGATGCCGGTTCTGCGGCTTCGTGACGCCCGTTTTATGCGGCGGATCCATAACGGTGCCGTGCCGCATACGCCGCAGATCGAGATTACCGCCCGCCAGCTCGATTATCTCTCTCGTGAACTAATGCATCATCCGCAAAATTTAACCGATGGCCAGATACGCCAGGGGCTGTCGGCAATGGTGCAATTGCTGGAACACTATTTTGCCGAGCAGAGCAGCGCACAATCGCGTAACCGTCTGATGCGCCGCTATTCACATGATGAACAGCGCAGCTGGCGCTATCTGGATATCATCAACAGGATGATCGACAAACCCGGCGGTCGCAGCCATCGGGTGATTTTACTGGGGCTGTTCTCAACGCTTTTACAGGCAAAAGGGACGGTAAGACTCGATCGCGATGCGCGTCCGCTATTGTTGATTGAGGATCCGGAAACTCGCCTGCACCCGATTATGCTGTCCGTGGCGTGGCATTTGCTCAATTTGTTACCGCTGCAGCGGGTGACGACGACCAACTCGGGAGAACTGCTGTCGTTGACGCCCGTTGAACATGTTTGTCGCCTGGTGCGCGAATCTTCGCGGGTATCCGCATGGAGGCTCGGTCCTGGCGGTATGAATGCGGAAGACAGTCGGCGCATCGCTTTTCACATTCGTTTTAACCGTGCTTCATCGCTGTTTGCCCGCTGCTGGTTACTGGTTGAAGGGGAAACGGAAACCTGGGTTATCAATGAGCTGGCCCGTCAGTGCGGCCACCACTTTGACGCAGAAGGCGTGAAGGTGATTGAGTTTGCCCAGTCGGGTTTGAAACCGCTGATTAAATTTGCGCGCCGTATGGGGATTGAGTGGCATGTACTGGTAGATGGCGATGAAGCAGGGAAGAAGTATGCCGCTACCGTTCGCGGGCTGTTAAATGATGATAAAACGCTCGAGCGTGACCATCTGACTACGCTACCGGCGATGGATATGGAGCATTTTATGTATCGCCAGGGATTTGATGACGTTTATCACCGGGTCGCACAGCTGCCGATGAATATTCCGATGAACATGCGGCGGGTGATTACCAAAGCGATTCACCGCTCGTCCAAACCGGATCTGGCGATTGAAGTTGCGATGGAGGCCGGGCGTCGCGGCGTTGACGCAATACCGACGCTATTGAAAAAAATGTTCTCTCGCGTGCTGTGGCTGGCGCGCGGGCGCGCGGATTAGCTTCCCTTCTCCTCAGATTCTCCTTGCCGGGAAAGTTATCCCGGCACGCCTTCATCAGCGACAACGCTCAAATTCGGTTAAACAAAAATTAAGTACGGCTAAAAATGAGAGTTATTCTATCGCGGCATTTAGATAGAATTGTCGCGGGCTCTGCGGGTTAAAACATCAGGAATTTTTATGAAATTAAATGGAAAGCGCAGGAAAGTATGGTGGCTGCTGGCGATTGTCGTGCTGGCCCTTGCCGTCTGGGGATGGCGGATCCTGAATGCGCCGCTACCGCAGTATCAGACGCTGGTTGTGCGTAAAGGTGACCTGCAGCAGAGCGTGCTGGCGACCGGTAAACTGGATGCGTTAAAAAAAGTGGACGTAGGGGCGCAGGTCAGCGGGCAGCTCAAAACGCTGCGCGTTGAGATTGGCGACAAAGTGAAAAAAGATCAGCTGTTGGGGGTTATCGATCCTGAACAGGCGGAAAACCAGATCAAAGAAGTTGAAGCAACGCTAATGGAACTGCGGGCGCAGCTGAACCAGGCTCAAGCTGAGCGTAAGCTATCGGCGGCAACCTTAGCCCGTCAGCAGCAGCTGGCGCAGCGCCAGTTGGTATCTCGTCAGGACCTGGATACCGCCGCAACCGACTTAGCGGTAAAAGAGGCGCAAATTGGCACAATTGAAGCCCAGGTCAAACGAAATCAGGCTACTCTCGATACCGCCAAAACTAACCTTGATTACACCAAAATTCTGGCGCCGATGTCCGGGGAAGTGACGCAAATCACTACCCTTCAGGGTCAGACGGTGATTGCCGCCCAACAGGCGCCCAATATTTTGACCCTCGCTGATCTCAGCACCATGCTGGTGAAGGCTCAGGTTTCAGAAGCGGACGTGATTCATCTGAAGCCGGGACAAAAAGCCTGGTTCACCGTACTGGGCGATCCGCTAACGCGCTATGAAGGGACGCTGAAGGATATTCTTCCGACTCCCGAAAAGGTCAACGACGCTATCTTTTACTACGCGCGTTTCGAGGTGCCGAACCCTGAGGGCATCCTGCGTCTGGAAATGACCGCTCAGGTGCATATTCAGCTCTCTGAAGTGAAAAATATAATTACTATTCCGCTTAGCGCATTGGGAGAAGCCATCGGCGATAACCGCTATCGCGTACGTTTACTGCGGACCGGTGAAGTTAAAGAACGTGAAATCGTTATTGGTGCCCGTAACGATACCGATGTAGCGGTGGTGAAAGGGCTGGAAGAGGGTGATGAAGTGATTATCGGCGAAGGTGCGGCCGGAGCGGCGAAATGACGGCGCTACTGGAACTGCGTGATATTCGTCGCAGCTACCCTTCCGGCGATGGTCATGTTGATGTGCTGAAGGGCATTACGTTGAGTATTGCCGCCGGTGAGATGGTTGCTATCGTCGGGGCTTCAGGTTCCGGTAAATCCACGCTGATGAATATTCTCGGCTGTCTCGATAAACCCACCAGCGGCACCTATCGGGTCGCGGGAACGGACGTGGCTCATCTGAACGGCGATGAGCTGGCACGACTGCGGCGGGAACACTTCGGTTTTATTTTCCAGCGTTACCATCTGCTATCGCATCTGACCGCGGCGCAAAACGTAGAGGTTCCTGCGGTATACGCTGGTGCGGAGCGCAAAGCGCGCCTGGCCCGTGCCCACGAACTACTGGTGCGGTTGGGGCTTGGCGACAGAGCTGAATATCAGCCTTCCCAGCTTTCCGGCGGCCAGCAGCAGCGGGTGAGTATCGCCCGAGCGCTGATGAACGGTGGGGAGGTGATCCTGGCGGATGAGCCAACCGGCGCTCTGGATAGCCGTTCCGGTGAAGAGGTGATGGGTATCCTTCATCAGCTCAAGGCGCAGGGTCATACGGTAATCATTGTTACCCATGACCCGCAGGTAGCGGCCCAGGCGGAACGGGTCATTGAGATACGCGACGGTGAGATCGTGCGTAATCCGCCCGCTTTGACTGCAGCACAGGGCGGATCGCTGCGTCAGCGTTCCGCTGCTGAACCATCGGCGTGGCGCCAGTTCAGCAGCGGCTTTCGCGAAGCCCTGATTATGGCCTGGCGCGCAATGGCGGCGAATAAAATGCGTACGCTGTTGACGATGCTCGGGATTATTATCGGCATAGCCTCGGTGGTATCGATTGTGGTAGTGGGTGATGCCGCGAAACAGATGGTGCTGGCTGATATTCGTTCTATAGGAACCAACACCATTGATGTTTATCCCGGCAAGGATTTCGGCGATGACGATCCTCGCTATCAGCAGGCGCTGAAATACGATGATCTGCTGGCTATTCAGAAACAGCCCTGGGTCAGCTCGGCGACCCCGGCGGTATCAAAAAGCCTGCGTCTGCGGGCGGACAATATTGACGTTGCCGCCAGCGCCGAGGGTGTGGGAGCGCAGTATTTTAACGTCTATGGTATGACCTTCAGCGAAGGAAACACCTTTAATGAGCTCCAGCTAAATAGCCGTGCGCAGGTTGTGGTGCTCGATAGCAACGCGCGCCGACAGCTGTTTCCGCACAAAGCGAAGGTCGTGGGTGAGATCATTCTGGTCGGCAATATGCCGGCAAAAGTGATTGGCGTGGCGGATGAAAAACAGTCGATGTTCGGCAGCAGCAAAATCCTGCGCGTCTGGTTACCCTATACCACCATGGCCGGTCGGGTGATGGGACAGTCCTGGCTGAATTCAATCACCGTCCGCGTGAACGAAGGCTATGACAGCGCGGTGGCTGAACGGCAGCTGTTACGTCTACTGGAGCTGCGCCACGGTAAGAAAGATGTATTTACCTGGAATATGGACAGCATCTTGAAAACGGCGGAACGGACCACACATACACTACAGCTGTTTCTGACTCTGGTGGCGGTGATTGCGCTGGTGGTCGGGGGAATTGGCGTGATGAATATTATGCTGGTCTCCGTTACGGAGCGTACGCGGGAGATTGGTATCCGGATGGCGGTCGGGGCGCGAGCCAGCGATGTATTGCAGCAGTTTTTGATCGAGGCGGTGTTAGTTTGTCTGGTCGGCGGAGCGCTGGGCGTGACGCTTTCGCTGCTGATTGCCTTTGTCCTGCAGTTGTTTTTACCCGGCTGGGAAATCGGTTTTTCACCGCTGGCGCTGTTGACCGCTTTTTTATGTTCCACGCTGACCGGAGTTCTGTTCGGCTGGCTACCGGCGCGCAATGCGGCTCGTCTGGACCCTGTTGACGCGCTGGCGCGCGAGTAGTGATAAAAAAATGCCAGTCAGAAGGACTGGCATTTTGCAGGCGGGATGTACACAATGAAGCAAAAGAGTTATGCGGCTGTTTCTGTTTCTTCAGCTTCAACAGGGACAATCACGCTGGCGTGATTACCTTTTGGCCCCTGGTGAACATCAAACCGAACCGCTTGTCCGGCTTTTAGCGTTCTGTAACCATCCATCTGGATGGTGGAGTAATGGGCGAAAATGTCTTCGCCGCCGCCCTCAGGGCAAATAAAACCGAACCCTTTGGCATTGTTGAACCACTTAACAGTACCCATTTCCATACTTCGACATCCTTCGTAAATCTTATAAGTAAGATGGAATGAACCGGTAGTGGAGTGACGAGTTGTTCAATTGCTCGCCAACTCTCGCCACTACAATTTAGAGAAATCAGGAAATGCGTCAAGCAATTGACGATGAGGGACGGTGAAAAATGCGTCAAAATTTGAAGCAGTTAACGCTATTGCCGGGGAATGTGACAGGTGTCGCGGATGGAAGTAATAGATGATAATTATCTATGATCTATTGTAGATTTGTGATGTGCATAGCCTCTGGTCATCGACAGGCCACCGCCTGTTGGCAACAGCAACCGATGATGAACACTGACGATGAGTAAGAGAGACTGGTTGGACTTCGATCAGCTAGTAGAGGACGAAGTTAAAGATGCGCTTAAACCGCCATCTATGTATAAAGTGATATTAGTCAATGATGACTACACTC
>OEPS010000048.1_pt1 | contig 43999 bp, 39 predicted proteins | sample 1539411 | NCBI WGS metagenome assembly OEPS01 (sample SAMN02671747, study PRJEB22543) | soil metagenome | biome: bacteria | place: China:Hunan Province, Lengshuijiang City | collected 2012-10-15 | depth 0.08m m
TCCATGTCACTTTGAGTGCCCACACAGATTGTCTGATAAATTGTTAAAGAGCAGTGCAACGCGGCTTTCGCTCACCGTTGCGAGGTCCCGTATAATACGGTTTCCTCATGCAGAGTCAAGCGTTTAATTTCGCTTTTCTCTGCCGGCATTCATCGCTGAATCCCGCTGACCCGGCGGCTTGCGTGCCGTTGTTCCGTGTCAGTGGGAGCGCATTATAGGGAGTAATTCTGACGTGACAAGGGGAAATTTCAAAAAACTTTTCGTTCGCTCAACTTTCCATCACCGGGGTCATTTAACGCGCTATTTGCTGGTCATATGCGCAATTTCACGCGCAAATCTGCCCACCTGCTGCCAGTCGGTATAAACCACTTCTTTACTAACATCCGTTTCGCCGCCGGTCATCTTCATAATGAGGCGAATCATAAAGCGGTCGAACCAACGATAGCGTGGATAACGGAGCGCGCCGGCAAACACCGCGCAGTGCTGCGGCTGCCAGGGCGAGCTGAGCAGGAACTTACGCGTATAGCTATTAGTTTGCGGCGTGCGTTTTTCTGGCTTACGCGCGACGAGGTTAACCGAGAAAAATGCTCCCGGCAGCGCCTGCAGCGAGTGCAGGTGCGCTTTTACAAACCGTTCCAGCGCGGGATGGAAATGACCATAGCGAATTGATGCACCAATCACGACACGATCGTATAAAGACCACTCAACTTCATTAGTACGGTTGAGATCAATCGTGTCTGAATCAACCCCCTGCTCTTTTAATTCAGATGCCAGAAATGAGGCGATTTCACGCGTTTGCCCATCACGGGTGGAAAATAGAATCAAAGTTTTCACAGGCACTCCTGTTATTCGCGCCAGAAAGTCGGAGTAAATAGCACCAGTAAGGTGAACACTTCCAGACGACCAAACAGCATATTAGCAATCAAGATCCATTTTGCGACAGGGTTCATTGTGGCGAAGTTATCAGCCACAACGCCCAGCCCCGGCCCAAGGTTATTCAGCGTCGCGACAACTGAAGCAAAGGCCGAGAAATCATCCACGCCGGTGGCAATAATCGCCAGCATACTGATGATAAATACCAGAGCATAAGCGGAGAAGAATCCCCATACGGCTTCCAGGATACGTTCCGGCAGCGCACGATTCCCCAGTTTAATACTGTATACCGCATTAGGGTGAACCAGACGTTTAAGCTCGCGGTTACCTTGCTTGAACAGCAGCAGGATACGGATAACCTTCAAACCACCGCCGGTCGACCCGGCGCAGCCGCCGATAAAAGCCGAACATAGCAGTAGGACCGGTAAGAATAGCGGCCAGCGCGCAATGCTGTCGGTAGTGAAGCCTGCAGTTGTCGCCATCGATACGACCTGGAAAAATGCCTGGTTGACCGTCATGACCGCAGAGCTATATACGTCATGCAGCCACAGCACCAGGGTACATACCACCACCAGCGTTAACTGTACGCCGATAAACATACGGAATTCAGGGTCTCGCCAGTACACTTTCAGGCTACGTCCGCTGAGTAATGAAAAGTGCAGGCCGTAGTTACAGCCAGAAATCAGCAAGAAAATCGCAATAATGGAGTTAATCGTTGGGCTATTGAAGTAGCCCACGCTGGCATCATGAGTTGAGAATCCACCAATCGCGATAGTAGAGAAGCTGTGGCCGATGGCATCAAACGCCGGCATTCCCGCAAACCACAGCGCCAGCGCGCAGGCTACCGTCAGTAAAACATAGATAAGCCACAGCGTTTTCGCGGTCTCAGCAATTCGCGGCCGCATCTTATTATCTTTCAGAGGTCCGGGCATTTCGGCCCTGTATAGCTGCATCCCCCCGACGCCCAGAATCGGAAGTATTGCTACCGCCAGTACGATGATCCCCATCCCACCAAACCATTGCAGCATCTGCCGATAGAAAAGAATAGCATGAGGTAACGAATCGAGACCGACCAGCGTGGTGGCCCCTGTCGTGGTCAAACCCGAAAAGGACTCAAAGAACGCATCCGTGATCGTCAGGTTTGGCTGCTCCGCAAAGATAAACGGCAATGCCCCCACGCTACCCAGTACGGTCCAGAAAAGAACCACAATGAGAAATCCTTCGCGAGATTTAAGTTCACCCTTCTCACGACGGTTAGGCCACCACAGAAGCGAACCAATCGCCAGCGCGACAAAAAAAGTCTGGGTAAACGCCCGTCCCGCACCATCGCGATATATAAGAGCTATTAATCCCGGCAGGATCATGGTTCCCGAAAACAAAATGACCAACAGTCCAACGATTCGGGTTATCGCGCGAAAATGCATCTCTGGCGCTTCCTTTGATATGCAAAAAAATCAGGTGGGGATTATTCGTCAATCTTCAGTAATTGCAACGAACCGCGACTAAAATCAGCCAGCCTTGCTGAAAATTTCGCCACTTCAGCCTGAGGAAGCGCCACGCGCAGCTGAACAGAGGCCTGATATTCGCTTTCGACAATTATTCCTGAGAACTGAGCTAGCAGCGTTTCAATCCCGGCCAACTGCCCGTATTCACACTGCAAAGTATATGCGGTGAGCGGCGTCTTGCGCTGTGTTGTAAGCTGCGCAAGCGCCTGATGAACACCGCCACCGTACGCTTTTACCAGGCCGCCGGTGCCCAGCAGAATACCACCGTAATAACGCACAACGACAGCGGTTATCTCGCCGACACCGCTGCCCATCAGTTGCGCCAACATCGGCTTTCCCGCCGTCCCCGCCGGTTCACCATCATCGGAAAAACCCAGCTGCTGTGAATCATCCGGTGGCCCTGCGACCCACGCCACGCAGTGGTGACGCGCATCCGGATGCTCTGCCCTGACTGACTCGACAAACGCCTTCGCCGCCGCTACGCCGTCGGTATGCGCCAACAGCGTGATAAAGCGGCTCTTTTTGATCTCTTCAACAAAGGTGACCGGCGCTGCCGGTATCAACCAGCTTTCCATTACGCCAGTTTTAGATCGCGCGTCATATTTTCGATACTGTTTTCGTGGATCACGACATTATCTTCAATACGAATGCCGCCAAACGGCTTCAACGCTTCAATTTTCTGCCAGTTGAAGTGTTTACTGAACTGACCTTCGCGCCACGGCGCCAGCAGCGATTCGATAAAATAGATACCTGGTTCAATCGTCAACACCATACGCGGCTGCAGAACGCGCGTGCAGCGCAGGTAAGGATATTTTGCCGGTGCGGCCAGGTGAGTACCGCTATCATCCTGCATAAAACCGGCAACGTCATGAACCTGCAGACCTAAGGGGTGACCAATACCGTGCGGCATAAACGGTCCGGTCAGGTCGTTTTCAACCATCGCTTCTTCGCTCATATCTTTGACTATCTGATGCTTACGCAGCAATTTAGCGATGCGATGATGGAACTGAACATGATAATCCACGTAGCTCACGCCCGCCTTTATGGTGTCGATCAGCGCCAGCTGTTCATCATTAACGTCTTTAACCAGCTGAGCATAGTCATTATCGCTATTCGCCGCCCAGGTACGGGTCAGGTCGGCAGCATAACCGTTATATTCCGCGCCCGCATCCAACAGGAAACTACGCATCTCCGCAGGCGCGCGATGATCCAGCTTCGTGTAATGCAGCACAGAGGCATGCTCGTTCAACGCCACAATATTGCTGTACGGTACATCGGTGTCACGATGGCCGGTAGCGGTCAGATAGGCCTGATTGATATCGAACTCGCTCATCCCGGAAAGAAACGCTTCATGAGCGGCCTGATGGCCGTTAACCGCTGACTTCTGCGCTTCGCGCATACAGGCAAGCTCATAGTCGGTTTTCCAGGAGCGATAGTAATGCAGATAATCGATAACTCCCTTCGGGTTAATCTTTTCTGCCGCAATGCCTAAACCCAATGCACGTTCCGGTACCGGCCCGATGTAAGCGATATTGCCGCGCGCGGCAGGTAGCTGGCTACCGATGCCATCCGCTTTCGGCAGAGCGATAACTTCCACTTCCTCAGTCCAGAAAGAAGTCGGCAGCGGTTCCACGTTATGCCAGTAATCAACCGGCAGATAGAACCACAGTTTCGGTTTATTGACGCCATCTACCAGTAACCAACAGTTAGGCACCTGCGTAACCGGTACCCAGGCTTTGAACTGTGGGTTGACCTTGAACGGATAAGGATGATCGTCAAGAAAGACGTTGACCAGTTCACCGGAGTGAATCAGCAGTGCATCCAGCTTAAAACGGGCCAGCACATCGCGGGTACGTTCTTGTAGAGTAACAATATGATTTTTATAGAGACCGGCCAGGGATTCCATCTTTTATCCTTTGATTTTATTGGATCGTGATACTTCGCATCTTAGCACATTGACCTCAGACGAGGTGATCTCTGGCGGATGTGATCCGACCAGCATTTATTTAAAGACTCATTTGCAATTTCTTAACATAAATTCCACACTCCGTCTCATCTGGTATGACCAGATCATATTGCTGGATTCAGGAGACTGACATGCTCTACAAAGGCGACACCCTGTACCTCGACTGGCGGGAAGACGGCATTGCCGAACTGGTATTTGATGCCCCCGGCTCGGTCAATAAGCTCGATACCGCAACCGTAGCCAGCCTCGGTGAAGCGCTGGACGTACTCGAAAAACAAAAAGATCTTAAAGGGCTGCTGCTGCGCTCTGAGAAAGCAGCCTTTATCGTCGGCGCGGATATCACCGAATTTCTTTCTCTGTTCCTGGTTCCCGAAGAACAGCTAAGCCAGTGGCTGCATTTCGCGAATAGCGTGTTTAATCGCCTGGAAGATTTGCCGGTTCCCACTATTTCCGCAGTTAACGGCTACGCGCTGGGCGGCGGCTGCGAATGCGTGCTGGCGACCGATTACCGTCTGGCGACGCCGGACCTGCGTATTGGACTCCCCGAGACAAAGCTCGGCATTATGCCAGGATTCGGCGGATCGGTACGTATGCCGCGGATGCTTGGCGCGGATAGCGCGCTGGAAATCATCGCCGCAGGTAAAGACGTTGGCGCTGAGCAAGCATTAAAAATTGGCCTTATCGACGGCGTAGTGGCGCAGGAGAAATTGGTCGGCGGCGCGGTAGCCATTCTGCGTCAGGCCATCAACGGTGACCTGGACTGGAAGGCGAAACGCCAGCCGAAACTGGAACCCCTTCACCTGAGCAAAATTGAAGCGACAATGAGCTTTACCATCGCTAAAGGGATGGTCGCGCAAACTGCCGGGAAACATTATCCGGCCCCGCTTACCGCCGTTAAAACCATCGAGGCCGCAGCACGTTTTGGCCGCGAAGAAGCGTTGAATCTGGAAAACAAAAGCTTTGTCCCGCTGGCGCACACCAACGAAGCGCGAGCGCTGGTAGGTATCTTCCTCAACGATCAGTACGTCAAAGCAAAAGCGAAGAAGCTGACTAAAGGCGTCGAAACGCCAAAACGCGCAGCCGTGCTGGGCGCCGGAATTATGGGTGGCGGCATTGCTTATCAATCGGCGTGGAAAGGCGTGCCGGTGGTCATGAAAGATATCAACGACAAATCGCTGACCCTCGGCATGTCAGAAGCTGCAAAACTGCTGAATAAACAGCTTGAGCGCGGCAAAATCGACGGTCTCAAGATGGCTGGCGTCATTGCCACTATTCAGCCGACCCTGGATTACGCTGGCTTTGAGCGGGTAGACGTGGTGGTCGAAGCCGTGGTTGAGAATCCGAAGGTGAAAAAAGCGGTGCTGGTGGAAACGGAAGATAAAGTACGTCCAGATACCGTACTGGCATCGAATACCTCCACCATTCCCATCAGCGAGCTGGCCAGCGTGCTGAAGCGCCCGGAAAATTTCTGCGGCATGCACTTTTTTAACCCGGTGCACCGGATGCCGCTGGTGGAAATCATTCGCGGTGAAAAAAGCTCGGATGAAACCATCGCCAAAGTCGTTGCCTGGGCCAGCAAAATGAGTAAAACGCCGATTGTGGTCAACGACTGTCCCGGTTTCTTTGTAAACCGCGTGCTGTTTCCCTACTTCGCCGGTTTTAGCCAGCTGCTGCGCGACGGCGCGGACTTCCGCAAAGTCGATAAAGTGATGGAGAAACAGTTTGGCTGGCCGATGGGCCCGGCCTACCTGCTTGACGTCGTTGGCATCGATACCGCCCATCACGCGCAGGCGGTCATGGCAGCGGGCTTCCCGCAGCGTATGCAAAAAGATTACCGCGACGCGATCGATTCTCTGTTCGACGCCAACCGCTTCGGCCAGAAAAACGGTCTTGGCTTCTGGCGTTATAAAGAAGACAGCAAAGGCAAGCCGAAGAAAGAAGAGGATGCCGCAGTCGATAACCTGCTGGCAGAAGTCAGTCAGCCGAAACGCGATTTCAGCGATGAAGAGATTATCGCGCGCATGATGATCCCGATGGTCAACGAAGTGGTGCGCTGTCTCGAAGAGGGCATCATTGCCAGCCCGGCTGAAGCCGATATGGCGCTGGTTTACGGTCTCGGCTTCCCTCCGTTCCACGGCGGCGCGTTCCGCTGGCTGGATACGCTCGGCAGCGCAAAATATCTCGATATGGCGCAGCAGTATCAGCACCTGGGCCCGTTATATGCCGTGCCGGAAGGTCTGGCCAGCAAGGCACGTCATAACGAAGCGTACTATCCACCGGTTGAGCCTGCCCGTGCGCCAGGCGAGCTGAAAACGGCTTAAGGAGTCACAATGGAACAGGTTGTCATTGTCGATGCAGTTCGTACCCCGATGGGCCGTTCGAAGGGCGGCGCTTTTCGCCACGTGCGTGCGGAGGATCTCTCCGCACACCTGATGCGTAGCTTGCTTTCGCGCAATCCGTCTCTTGAGGCTAGCGCGATTGACGATATTTACTGGGGCTGCGTTCAGCAAACCCTTGAGCAGGGCTTCAACATTGCCCGCAACGCGGCGCTGCTGGCGGAAATCCCCCATTCGGTACCTGCTAATACGGTCAATCGGCTGTGCGGTTCTTCCATGCAGGCGCTTCACGATGCGGCGCGCATGATCATGACCGGCGATGCCAGCGTCTGCCTGATTGGCGGCGTTGAGCATATGGGCCACGTCTCGATGAGTCACGGCGTGGATTTCCATCCGGGACTGAGCCGCAACGTCGCTAAAGCCGCCGGCATGATGGGACTGACGGCAGAAATGCTGGCTCGCCTGCACGGCATCAGCCGGGAAATGCAGGATCAGTTCGCGGCCCGCTCACACGCTCGCGCCTGGGCCGCTACCCAATCCGGCGCGTTCAAGACGGAGATTATCCCGACCGGCGGTCACGATGCCGATGGCGTGCTGAAATCATACAACTATGATGAAGTTATTCGCCCGGAAACGACGGTAGAAGCGCTGGCCGCGCTAAGGCCAGCGTTCGATCCCGTCACCGGTACCGTGACGGCGGGAACCTCTTCTGCCCTTTCGGATGGCGCCGCAGCGATGCTGTTAATGAGCGAAAGCCGCGCCCGCGAGCTGGGTCTGAAGCCTCGCGCTCGCGTGCGTTCAATGGCGGTAGTCGGCTGCGATCCGTCAATTATGGGCTATGGCCCGGTTCCTGCGTCAAAACTGGCGCTGAAAAAGGCCGGTCTCTCGACCAGCGATATTGACGTATTCGAGATGAACGAGGCATTTGCCGCTCAGATCCTGCCGTGTATTAAAGATCTGGGACTGATGGAGCAGATAGACGAGAAGATCAACCTTAACGGCGGCGCGATCGCCCTGGGTCATCCGCTCGGCTGTTCCGGCGCGCGCATTAGCACCACGTTGATCAATCAAATGGAACGCAAAGATGCGCAGTTTGGTCTGGCGACCATGTGTATTGGTTTAGGTCAGGGCATCGCGACGGTATTCGAGCGGGTTTAATCAAAGAGTTATCTCAAAGCCATTGGTGCCAGAACAAGGCGGCAAGTGAATAAATCCCGATGAGCTTACATATAGTAAGTGCTTCGGGTGAATGAACGCAGCCAACGCAGTTTTGGTGACAATGGCGAATCGAAGAGTCGTCTCAAAGCCATTGGTGCCAGAACAAGGCGGCAAGTAAATGACTCCCGATGGGCTTAAATATAGTAAGTGCTTCGGGTGAATGAACGCAGCCAACGCAGCGATGGTGACAATGGCGAATCGAAGAGTCATCTCAAAGCCATTGGTGCCAGAACAAGGCGGTAAGTGAGTGAATCCCGATGAGCTTACATATAGTAAGTGATTCGGGTGAATGAACGCAGCCAACGCAGTTATGGTGACAATGGCGAAGAGAGAGGGTTTAGTTGCCGTTCTTCCCGCCTGTCAGGGGCGGGTTTTTTATTTCTGCTATTCAGTTATTATCGCTACGTACGCAATAATTATTAAGGATAATAACGAGTTATGAGAATACCATCAATCATTTTCCTGCTAACTATATTTTCTGCCGCTGCACTCGCTGGTGAACGGGATATCGCTCAGTCATGCCATTCATGGGGCATCAGTAAAATGACGCAGAATCCTGCAAGCGATCGCCTAAAGCACCTGGTTATCACCGATATTAATATCGAACGATACGATGAGCAGGTAGGCAGCCAGCATATCGCGACGCAGCTGACCGCCACGCTGGAAAAAGAAGGGAATATCGAGGGTAAAATGCTCTGTTTACTGGAAAACGATCGTCCGCTGTACGTTTACTTCAGCGATTCCCGATAAAAATAGCATCCGGGCCAAAACCCGAATGCTTTCAGGGCGGCTATCAGATAAACGCAAAAGCATCGCCAAACAGGCGATCTTCTCGTGCTCCGCGCTCGTTGCAGAACAGATCCCGGGCAATTTTCGCCATTTCGAAGCGGCCAGCAATATAAATATCATGCTCGCCCAGAGAACCGTAATCCTGCAGAACCGCCGTGAGCACCGTTCCGCTACGACCGCGCCATTCAGCTTCAGGCTGCTCAACAACGGGCTCCACGCGTAAACCTGGATGCTGCACGCTCAACGCTTCCAGCTCTGCCAAATCATAGAGATGCTTCGCTTCGCGTCCGCCCCAGTAGATGGCAATATCGCGGTTCGGATTGCGCGCCAGGGCGGTAAGCAGAATCGAGCGGACGTAAGAGAAGCCCGTTCCTCCGGCGATTAAAATCAGCGGACGTTCTTCATCTTCGCGCAGCCAGGCTTCGCCATGCGGCATATCGACCACGATTTCGCGCTCTTTCAGAATACGATCCATCACCGCCATCGCATACAGGTTAAGTTCAGATGCACCGATATGCAGTTCGATAAACTCCTGTTCCGACGGCATAGAAGCCATAGAGAATGGGCGTTTATCGCGCTCGTCCATCACGACCATCAGATACTGACCAGCACGGAAGGAAAACGCCGCTTCCGGCACTAATCGAACGCGATACACAGTATCGGTAATCGCCTCCACCGAGGTCACTTTACAGCTTAAGGTTGTCATGCGTCCCCTCTGTCGGGTCTATTGTGCAAAACAGCGGCGTAGCCCCGCTTACTGTTATTTGAAGATGGCCAGCTCATCCCAGATGGCGTCAACGCGCGCCGTCACCTCGGGATCTTTCTTAATCGGACGACCCCACTCGCGCTGGGTCTCACCAGGCCATTTATTTGTGGCATCCAGCCCCATTTTTGAACCCAAGCCGGAAACCGGCGAGGCAAAATCCAGATAATCAATTGGCGTATTTTCTACCAGTACCGTATCACGCGCCGGGTCCATACGGGTAGTAATCGCCCAAATCACGTCATTCCAGTCGCGTGCGTTGACATCATCATCGCAGACAATCACAAACTTGGTGTACATGAACTGACGGAGGAACGACCAGACGCCCATCATGACGCGTTTAGCATGTCCGGCGTATTGTTTCTTCATAGTGACCACTGCCAGGCGGTAGGAGCAACCTTCAGGCGGCAAATAGAAATCAACAATTTCAGGAAACTGCTTTTGCAAAATGGGGACGAACACTTCGTTCAGCGCAACTCCCAGCACCGCAGGCTCATCAGGCGGGCGTCCGGTATAGGTCGAGTGATAAATCGCATCTTCACGCTGGGTAATGTGCGTAACGGTAAAGACCGGGAAGTTATCCACTTCATTGTAGTAGCCAGTATGGTCGCCATAGGGCCCTTCCGGCGCCATTTCCCCGGCCTCAATATACCCTTCCAGTACGATTTCCGCGCTGGCAGGCACTTCAAGATCGTTCGAGATACACTTCACGACTTCGGTTTTGGTTCCGCGTAGCAGCCCGGCAAATGCATATTCGGAGAGAGTATCCGGAACCGGCGTCACCGCGCCGAGGATCGTTGCCGGATCGGCTCCCAGCGCGACGGAGACCGGGAAACGCTCGCCAGGATGCGCTGCGCACCACTCCTGAAAGTCCAGCGCGCCGCCGCGATGCGATAGCCAGCGCATAATCAGCTTATTCTTGCCAATCAACTGCTGGCGATAAATACCCAAATTTTGCCGCTCTTTATGCGGGCCACGAGTGACCGTCAGCCCCCACGTGATAAGCGGCGCGGCATCTTCCGGCCAGCAGGTCATGATGGGGATGCGGGATAAATCAACATCGTCGCCCTGAATAATTTTCTGCTGACATGGCGCTCCGCGCAGACGCTTCGTCGGCATATTCAGTACCTGTTTAAACTGCGGCAGCTTATCAAACAGATCGCGGAAACCCTTTGGCGGCTCCGGCTCTTTCAGAAACGCCAGGAGCTTACCCACTTCGCGCAAAGAACTGACATCCTCCTGCCCCATCCCCAGCGCAACTCGCCGCGGCGTGCCGAAGAGATTACATAACACCGGCATGGAGTAGCCCTTAGGATTTTCAAAGAGCAAGGCCGGGCCGCCGGCACGCAAAGTACGGTCGGCAATTTCGGTAATTTCCAGGTGAGGATCGACCGGCAGGGAAATCCGTTTCAATTCCCCCTGCTGCTCCAGTAATGTCAGAAATTCGCGTAGATCGTGGTATTTCATGGAGTTGTTATTGACCTCTATACAGGCGGCTGATTATACGGCGTTCGCCGGAGCTATGCTGTATTTTTGTTAAATTAGCGTGAAAGAACGCCGAAATTTTGTTTTCACCCGCAATGATTTCGCGATCGTACCGGGCTTTTGTTATGCTTGCAGCAAGTAGCATTGGAAAGAGTCATTATGCAAGCCTGGTACTTACTTTATTGCAAACGTGGGCAGCTCGAACGCGCCCAGGAACATCTCGAACGGCAGGCGGTTAATTGCCTGATGCCAACGATCGAACTGGAAAAAATCGTCCGCGGTAAACGCGCGATGGTTAGCGAGCCCCTGTTCCCAAACTATCTATTTATCGAGTTCGATCCGGAAGTGATTCATACCACAACCATCAGCGCAACGCGCGGTGTGAACAGCTTTGTGCGCTTCGGCGCGATGCCCGCTATCGTACCATCCACCGTCATCCATCAGCTCTCCATCTATAAACCGGAAGGTATTACCGACCCGGAGACGCCGCATGAAGGCGACAGCGTGCTGATAACCGATGGCGCGTTCGAAGGTCTGCAGGCTATCTTCACCGAACCGGATGGTGAAGCCCGCTCGATGCTGCTGCTGAACCTGCTTAACAAGCAGGTACTACAGAGCGTTAAAAATACTGACTTTTATAAAATCTGACGGCGCTTAAAAGCGCACGTCAAAGAGTCTTCTGACGTTAGCATCAGTAACCTCTTCCAGCCACTGTGCCTCTTCCCCACGCCATTGCGCGATACTGGTCAGTATATGCGGTAAATACACAGGCTCATTACGGCGGGAAGAGGGTTTTGGATGCATGTCCCGCGGTAGCAAATACGGCGCATCGGTCTCAATCAGCAGGCGTTCGGCCGGGATATCGCCCAGTAATTCTCGCAGCGCCAGCCCCCGACGCTCATCGCATACCCAGCCGGTAATGCCAATATATAGACCGTGGTCCACGCATTCGCGCATCTCTTCGCGGCTACCCGTAAAGCAGTGCACCACGGCTCCGGGGAGTTTATCAAGCCAGGGGATAAGCAGATCCAGGAAGCGCTCGTGCGCATCGCGGCAATGCAAAAATACCGGCATCGACAGTTCCGCAGCCAGCGCCAGCTGGGCACTGAACGCCGCTTCTTGTTCCTGAGGCGTTGAAAAGTTGCGATTAAAATCCAGCCCGCACTCACCCACCGCAACGACCTCTGGTTCACGGGCCAGCGTATAAATCTCTGCTGCGACAGAGTCGTTCCAGCTGCTGCTGTCATGGGGATGCACTCCGACGGTTGACCAGCATCCGGAATAACGGCGCGCCATCTTCTGCGCCTGAGCGCTTTCATGCAGGTTGGTACCCGTTAACAGCATTCCGGAGACTCCCGCCGCCTGAGCACGGGAAACAACCTCATCGCGATCGCGTGAAAACTGAGAACTGGTCAGATTTACGCCAATATCAAACATCATCACCCCCATACAACAACCGCCCTGACGGGCGGTTGAGCTTATTCTTCTTTGCCCTGCGCCTCTTCGGCTGCGGCATCCTCGTCACGCGTCAGACGTTTACCGGAGTAGAATCGCGCAAAGAAGACTCCGACCTCAAACAGACAGTACATCGGAATCGCCAGCAGGGTTTGCGAGAACACATCCGGCGGCGTCAGCAGCATCCCGACAACGAATGCGCCAACCAGCACATAAGGACGCTTCTTGCGCAGATCGTCCGGAGTTGTTACGCCCATCCAGCACAGCAGCACGATCGCCACGGGGACCTCGAACGAGACGCCAAATGCGATAAACAGCGCCATGACGAAGTCAAGGTAGCTGCGTATATCAGTAGAGACCTGTACGCCCTCCGGCGCCGCGTGGGTCAGAAAACCAAACGCCAGCGGGAAAACCACAAAGTAAGCAAAAGCCATACCGATGTAGAACAGCAGGGTACTGGATACCAGCAGCGGCATAACCAGCCGACGTTCATGTTTGTACAGCGCAGGCGCCACAAAGGCCCATACCTGATACAAAATAACCGGCACCGACAAAATTATCGATACCATGAACGTCAGCTTGATCGGAGTGAAGAAAGGTGAGGCCACATCCGTAGCGATCATCGTCGCACCTACCGGCATCTGCCGAATAAGCGGTGCGGAGACCAGCTGATAGATATCGTTGGCGAAATACACCAATGCCAGGAAGATCACCAGAATAGCAAGCATGCTGTTGATCAAGCGCTTGCGCAGCTCGATCAGATGCGCAATTAGCGGTTGAGTATCATCTACGGCCATTTTTACTGTTTATCACTCGATACAGGGGAGGAGGGCTCAGAAACTGGCACGGCAACTTTTGCTTTCGCTGCCGGAATATCAGTCTGCGAAGCGGGGAACTCTTCAGCTACGTTTTCAGGAGCATAAGCCGGCGCGCTGGCCTGATGTTCAGCCGTCGCGGGCGTCACGTCCTTGCGCTGCTCTTCACTCCCTTTTACAACCGGGTTATGAATGGTATTGGCTTCATCGCTGGCTTTTTCAGGATCGTGGACTGAATAAGAGCGTTTCATAGATTCCGCCGCTTCTCGTAGCTCATCCATTGAAGCTTTTAGCTCCGGCGTCAGATTATCCAGGCTGGCTTTTTCCACCTTTTTAAGGCTTTCCTGAAACTCCTGCAGTTTTAATTCCTGCGTTATTTCATTTTGCACGGTAGCAGCCAGAGACCGCAGCGTACGGATCCAGCTAACTACCGTTTTTACCGCAACCGGTAGTCGCTGTGGCCCCAAAACGATAAGGCCAATCACGAATACCAGCAGCAGCTCACTAAAACCGATATCGAACACGAATTACACCTGCTCTTTGTCGTGACGTTTAGTCTCGTCTTTATTTGCTTCATCCGGCTTGTCGGCAAGAGTCTTCGCCGCGAAATCTGCATCCGGTGCGGATTTTTCCGGTTTATCATCATCGCTCATGGCCTTTTTAAAGCCTTTAATTGACGCCCCTAAGTCCGAACCGAGCGAGCTCAGCTTTTTTGTCCCAAAAAGAAGAACCACGATGACGACAACAATGAGTAACTGCCAAATACTGATACCACCCATACACATTCCCCTATGACAGATGATGAATTATTAGGACGCATTATATACAGTCATACTTCAAGTTGCATATGCGCTTGCTTGCCGCCTTGATGAAACCTGAATTGTATATGTCTACACGTAATGCGCAGTGATAAAGGCGACGGCTATCAGTTAGTCTTTCGCCAACCGATAAGCCAGGTTACGACGCCAGCGGCCATCAGCCAGCCCGGCATCAAGCCCCACTCCGGGCGGTGGATAAACAACAGCGTACCACTCAGCAATAAAACCGCGCCTATACCAAAAAGATAGCGGGATTGGCCCTGACGCACGTTTCGAACATGGATGTCCCGCACAATGGTATCAACGCTATTCTGCAGCTGCTTACTTTGCTGCAGGCTCTGGTACACCAGCTCCGGTATTTCCGGCATTCTCTCAATCCAGAACGGCGCTTTTTCTTTAAACGCACGCACCAGAGCCGGAATGCCGACCTGCTCTTTAATCCACGACTCAAGAAACGGTTTCGCCGTTTTCCACAAGTCTAACTGAGGATAGAGCTGGCGACCTACTCCTTCTACGTAAAGTAATGTCTTCTGTAGCAGAACCAGCTGCGGCTGCACTTCCATATTGAAGCGTCGCGCGGTGTTGAACAGGTTCAGCAAAACATGACCAAACGAGATTTCCGCCAGCGGCTTTTCAAAAATAGGCTCACAGACGGTACGAATAGCGAATTCAAACTCTTCAACATTCGTATCCGCGGGTACCCAGCCGGAATCGACGTGCAGTTCCGCAACTTTACGGTAATCGCGGTTGAAGAAAGCAATGAAGTTTTCCGCCAGATAACGCTTATCTTCTTTATTCAGCGAGCCGACAATACCACAGTCAATGCCGATGTACTGCGGATCCTCCGGATGGTTATAGCTGACAAAAATATTGCCAGGATGCATATCGGCATGGAAGAAACTGTCGCGGAAAACCTGGGTGAAGAAGACCTGTACGCCGCGCTCGGCCAGCAGCTTCATATTGGTTCCCTGCGCCTCAAGTGCGGCGACGTCGGAAACCGGGATCCCGTAAATTCGCTCCATTACCATCATGCCTTCGCTGCAGTAGTCCGAGTAGACTTCAGGGACATACAGCATCGGGCTATCTTCAAAATTGCGTCGAAGCTGAATAGCGTTAGCCGATTCACGCAGCAGGTTGAGCTCATCCAGCAGCGTTTTTTCATATTCGCGAACCACTTCCTGCGGACGAAGGCGGCGGCCGTCCGGCAGCAGACGCGGCACCCAGCGAGCAAGGCGGTAGATAAGCTTCATATCCGCTTTGATAATGGGCATGATATCCGGGCGGATCACCTTAATGACCACCTCTTTACCGTTCTCTTTCAGGCGCGCGGTATGAACCTGGGCGATGGAAGCGGAAGCGAGCGGTTCAACGGAGAAATCATCAAACCAGGCTTCTACCGGCAGACCGCCCATAGCTTGCTCTATTTGCTTTTTTGCCTGCAGACCGTCAAAAGGCGCGACGCGATCCTGCAACATGGCCAGCTGATCGGCAATGTGGGGCGGAAAGAGGTCACGACGGGTCGAGAGCATCTGACCAAACTTAATCCATACCGGCCCCAGTTCCTGCAGTGCAAGGCGCAGTCGCTCGCCCAGCGGTCGGCTCTTATGGCGGTTTGGCATCCAGAACAGCATTCGCCGCCAGATCCGCAGCGGCAGCGTAATGCGCATTTTAGGGATGAGCTCATCAAGCCCATAGCTCAAAAAGGTGTGGATGATGAAATACAGGCGCCGTAATTCTCCTGGCGTCATTTGCCCTCCAGCGTTTCCAGCCGTTTTTCCAGCGCCATCAGGGTTCGTTCCACGGCAGCGGTTTCCTCAGCAAACCAGGCCAGCTCCAACGGACCCGGCGCCAGACGCCATTCTTCGGTAATCGCTTCCGCGACATAGCGCTGCTGACGCCGAGCGCCATGCACAAGAAAGCGGGCGCCGCTGCGGAATACTTTACTGAAACCTTCCACAACCACATCGCCGGTATACGGGGCCAGTAGTTCAGCCGGATCGAACTCCGCCAGATCGCAGAGCGTGACGGTATTTTGCACTACCTGCAGGTCGCCCTGTACTTCAAGATCGCCGCTGCGAATCAGCGCAGTAAGCTGCTGGCGATTGCGCAACTGCGGAAGCACGCTAAGGCGGGTACGCACGGTGCAATCAGCCTCACCTTCCCACGCGCCCAGCACATCCACCTGGCGCTCGCTAAAAACCAGCACTACCGGCTCGGAAAGCTCCTGCAACTCGACGCGCAGCACTTTCCCCAGCAGACGCTGGCGGGCGGGTTTAAGCGCCCGATCCCGCCAGAGGAAAGCGTTCAGGACCGTCTCAATACCGGCGGTAACCAGTGGTTTGAAAGGCATAGCGTCCCTCCTGTCAGAACTTGTAACCACGGTGTAGAGCAACGATGCCTGCCGTCAGGTTGTAGTAGTCGACGCTTTCAAAGCCTGCGTCCTGCATCATACCTTTCAGGGTGTCCTGATCGGGGTGCATTCGGATAGATTCTGCAAGATAACGATAGCTTTCTGCATCTTTCGCCACGAGTTCACCCACGCGCGGCAGAATATGGAAGGAATAGGCATCGTAGGCTTTGCTGAGCGGCTCAATAATTGGTTTGGAGAATTCCAGCACCAGCAGGCGGCCACCGGGTTTTAGTACACGATACATGGAGCGCAGCGCTTTTTCTTTATCAGTCACGTTACGCAGACCAAAAGAAATAGTAATGCAATCAAAGGTATTGTCCGCAAAAGGCAGCGCTTCAGCGTTAGCCTGGACGTATTCCACGTTGCCAACGATACCAATGTTGCGCAGCTTCTCACGGCCCATTTTCAGCATCGAGTCGTTGATATCCGCCAGCATCACGCGGCCGGTTTCACCCACCAGGCGAGAGAATTTCGCCGTCAGATCGCCAGTACCACCAGCCAGATCCAACACGGTTTGCCCACGGCGCACACCGCTGCAATCGATGGTGAAACGCTTCCACAAACGATGAATACCGAACGACATCAGGTCGTTCATTACGTCATATTTTGCGGCCACAGAATGAAATACATGCGCCACCATGTCAGCCTTCTGCTCTTTGGCGACAGTCTGAAAGCCAAAATGCGTCGTTTCGTGTGAATCCTCAACCATCTCAATGCCTGCTTGCTTATCAAGAAAATGTTCGTTGAGTGTAACAGGTTTAGCGCACTTCCCATACGCTTCAACGCGGTTGAGGGCGGTTGTCATACGCGGTAGTCGCCGCGCTATCGGACGAAAAACCGTTATCTTCTGGTTGGTTATCATCGTTCGCAAGCAAGTATTCCTCATCCTGTGCCGTTGCCTGTTCAACCAGGTCAGGATTAATTCCACGTTTAACCTCTACGCCGAGGCCGCGGAACGATTCCGCCTGTACCAGCAGATTACCGCGCCCGGAGACAAGCTTTTTCATTGCCTGACGGTAATTATCCTGAGCTTTATCGAGGCCCTGACCAATAGCGGACATATCGTCGACAAACAAACGCATCTTGTCGTACAGCCGCCCCGCTCTTTCGGCAATTTTTTGCGCGTTACGGCTCTGGTGCTCATAGCGCCAGAGATTGGCGATAGTTCGCAGCGCCACCAGCAGCGTGGTCGGACTCACCAGCATGATGTTGTTCTTCAACGCTTCGCTAATTAGCTCCGGCTGACGATCGATGGCCAGCAGAAAAGCCGGCTCTACCGGAATAAACATCAAAACGTAGTCCAGCGAGCGTAAGCCCGGTAGCTGCTGATAGTCTTTACGCCCCAGCAAACGCATATGGTTGCGCACGGAAGCAATATGCTCCTGCAGCGCCGCTTCACGGGTGTAGTCATCATCTGCGTTGAAGTAACGCTCATAAGCTACCAGGGTCATCTTGGCATCGATAACTACATCTTTCCCCTGCGGTAAACGGACAATCACATCAGGCTGCATCCGCGAACGGTTTTCCGTTTCAATGCTCACCTGGGTTTGATACTCATGGCCCTCCCGCAGCCCTGATGCTTCCAGTACGCGGGTCAACACCACCTCGCCCCAGTTGCCCTGGGTTTTGTTATCGCCTTTGAGCGCGCGGGTCAGGTTTAGCGCTTCCTGAGCCATTTGCGCATTAAGCTGCTGAAGATTACGGATTTCATGGGCCAGGGTATGGCGCTCCCGCGCTTCCTGGCCAAAGCTATCCTGTACCTGGCGGCGAAAGCCATCCAGCTGCTCGCGAAGCGGCGTCAGCAGCCCGTGCAGGCTCTGGCGATTCTGCTCGTCCACCCGGCGATTACTGTGCTCAAAAATACGGTTTGCCAGGTTCTCAAACTGCTCGCTAAGCCGCTGTTCGCTGTTAACCATCTGGCGGATTTTATCTTCAGCGTGCAGCTGAGTGGATTCAAGACGGGTGGTCACTTCGCGGAGATCGGCTTCCAGTGAGGCGTTAATATCGCGCAGACTGCGCAGCTCGTTATTCAGCAGTTCACACTCTTCGCGCCAGTGGGACTCCTGTACCAGGCGTTGGCGGGTGGCGCTCAGCTCAATATCCAGTTCGCGCCGCTCTTCGATGAGATCGGCGCGAATTTGATCGGCATGCGCTTTAGTTGCCAGCCAGCCGACGATCAGACCTACGGCCAGCGCCACAACGGCACTTATAACAATTGAGATATCCACAACGCCCCCTGCGGCAACGACTTACGGCACAAAATAGAATTGTGCTGTACAAACGTCCAGTTGGAAAGGGTTTTCCTGCGAGGCGCTACGCAAAAAAGAAGGGCCGGAGAATCCGACCCTTATACGAAGAGAGAATAATTACAGCAGGCGGCGCGCCGCTTCCACGACGATTTTCACCGCGTGGCTTTCAGTTTGCTTCATGGTTTCCGCGTTCGGAATTTCCTGCTGGGTACGGTTTACAATAACCCCGGCAACCATACCGGCGCGCAGGCCCTGGCTGGCGCACATGGTCAGCAGGGTGGCGGATTCCATTTCATAGTTCATCACGCCCATCGACTGCCACTCTTCCATTGAACCTTTAAAGCGGCTAACCACGCGACCGGAGAAAGTATCGTAACGTTCCTGGCCCGGATAGAAGGTGTCAGAAGAAGCGGTAACGCCGATATGGGTGGTAGCACCGATAGATTTCGCCGCTTCAACCAGCGCGGTTGTACATTCAAAATCAGCCACCGCCGGGAACTCCATTGGCGCAAAGTGCAGACTGGCACCGTCAAGGCGAACCGATGCAGTCGTCACCAGTACATCGCCAACATTAATATGCGGTTGAATAGCGCCGGTAGTACCAATACGCAGGAAGGTACGGATGCCCAGCTGGGCCAGCTCTTCCACGGCGATAGAAGTCGATGGGCCGCCGATACCGGTAGAGCAGACAATCACTGCTTTACCATCCAGCTCAGCGCGCCAGGTAGTGAATTCTCGATGAGATGCCAGTTTAACCGGCTTATCCATCAGCGCGGCGATCTTTTCCACACGCTCCGGATCGCCAGGGACGATAGCCAGCGTAGCCCCTTGTAAATCGTTTTTGGTGAGGCCGAGATGAAAAACATCAGACTTGGACATAAGAAACTCCTCTGTGGGTCGAATTGTCAGCAGAAGCAAAACGGTACTTTACAGAAGCTGTCGCCTTCATTTTGTGACTACAGTCACCATGAATGAAATTCATTGCAATGAATTTCCATCAAATGGTGATTCAAGTCACATTAATAAGTTAAATCGCCGAACTCTGAACAAAAGATAGCCTGTTTCGGGCACTGTGTTTTGTTAACGTCCTGTCCAGAGCAGCTATAGTTATTGCTGCGCTAATACATTAAGGGTACGGAGAATACCATGACGACAATTAAGCAAACCGGCTTCGCACCTGCAGCCACGCCGCACGCCTCAACTGCCGTTCACACATCAGATGAGAACATCATCTCCGGAGAGACATCAATCCCCTCTCAGGGAGATAACATGCCGGCATTTCATGCCCGTCCGGGCAACGTTGACGGACCTCTGCCGGTGGTTATCGTAGTCCAGGAAATTTTCGGCGTGCATGAACATATTCGCGACATATGCCGCCGTCTGGCGAAGGAGGGATATCTGGCTGTCGCGCCAGAGCTGTACTTCCGCCAGGGCGATCCTAATGATTACAGCGACATTCCTTCCCTGTTCCAGGGACTGGTCAAAACAGTGCCAGACTCTCAGGTCCTGGCCGACCTCGATCATGTCGCCAGCTGGGCCGCCCGACACGGCGGTGATGCCCATCGCCTGCTCATTACCGGCTTCTGCTGGGGTGGACGTATTACCTGGCTCTACGCCGCGCACAATCCGCAGCTAAAAGCGGCTGTCGCCTGGTACGGCAGGCTGGTTGGTGAAAAAACGCTGAATTCACCCAAGCATCCGGTCGACATTGCCGTCGATCTGAACGCGCCAGTGTTAGGGCTTTATGGCGCAAAAGATGACAGCATCCCACAGGACACAATAGAAACCATGCGCCAGGCGCTGCGTGCGGCCAACGCCACGGCGGAAATCGTGGTCTATCCCCAGGCCGACCACGCCTTTAACGCTGACTATCGCGCCAGCTATCATGAAGAATCGGCGAAAGACGGCTGGCAGCGAATGCTGGCGTGGTTTGCCCAGTATGGCGGTAAGCGCGGCTAAAGATCAGCTATTGCCGAGATGGCGGCTGACCATCCCGGCAATAGTCCCGTCCGCTATCCATGAAGACAGGTAGCGGCAAATAAACTCATAGTGCTGCGGCGCGTTGCGCGGTACGCATACCGCCTGTTGTATCTGGCTGAAGCTGTCGGGCAGAACGCGAAACTGCGGATTTTCCTGCGCCGCTTTCTCCAGAGGCTGGCGAATGCCGGCAGCCATATCGCCTTCGCCGTTGATGAATGCCTGAATAGCTTCCTGAGAGGTGGCGTACTGGCGCATCGTCGCATGTTTTAGCGTGCGAATCAGATACAGCTCGTAGGCCGCACCTTTACCAACGTTAATCACTACACCCTCCCGATCCATCTCCTGAACCGACTGGATCTTGCTGGCTTTTTTAACCATCAGCGAACTTTCGATAGTGATGTAGGGCGGCGTGAAGCGAAGCTTATCTTCCCGCGCCGGGTCGATAGCCAGAAAAGCGATATCCCATTCATCCCGTAACGCCGCATCAACCACCTGCCCGGCAGTCGGCCAGGTGACAAATCGTGCCTCACGTTGACTCTCTGCCGCCAGCTTGTTCGCCAGCTCAACGGTTATCCCTCCCGGAGAGCCATCCGGCAGAAGTGTCGCGAGAACCGGGTTGCCCAGGTTAATGGCAAAACGCAAATATCCCTTTCGATCGTTATATGCAGTCATCATTTACCTCCGAAGAGCGACATTCGCCCGGTTCAGGAAACGCTTAACTGTAGCCAAAGAGATCCTTCCTGGGCAAACTCAAGACACAGGATCGCGACTTGTTGGTTAGACGTTCTTGATGCTCTTCTGTTTACCCCTACCCACCACTCTCCATCAGGCCTGGCGTAGGTTCTGCGCAGCTTTGACCATATTGGCCAGCGCGGCGCGGGTTTCCGGCCAGCCGCGCGTTTTCAGACCGCAGTCCGGGTTTACCCACAGGCGTTCTGCCGGAATACGCTGCGCGGCCTTCTTCAGCAACGCTTCTATCCACTCGACGCTCGGGACGTTTGGCGAATGAATATCGTACACTCCCGGCCCGATTTCATTCGGGTAATCGAACTCTTCAAACGACTCCAGTAGTTCCATATCAGAACGCGAGGTTTCGATGGTGATCACATCGGCATCCAGCGCGGCGATGGAGTCCATAATGTCGTTGAACTCGCAATAACACATGTGGGTGTGGATCTGGGTGTCGTCTTTCGCCACCGCCGCGTTGATACGGAAAGCTTCCACGCCCCACGCCAGGTAAGCATCCCAATCACTGCGCTTCAGCGGCAGGCCTTCGCGCAGCGCCGGTTCGTCAATCTGGATAATGCCAATACCGGCCGCTTCCAGATCGGCCACTTCGTCGCGCAGCGCAAGGGCAATCTGCTTCGCAATGGTTTCACGGCTGACATCTTCACGCGGAAAGGACCAGCAGAGAATGGTCACCGGGCCGGTCAACATGCCTTTTACCGGTTTGTCGGTCAGCGACTGGGCGTATTTTGCCCACTCAACGGTGATCGCCTCCGGGCGGCTGACGTCACCAATCACCACCGGCGGCTTAACACAGCGGGAACCGTAGCTCTGCACCCAGCCGTTTTGCGTGAAAATAAAGCCGTCCAGATGTTCGCCGAAGTATTCCACCATATCGTTACGCTCGGCTTCACCATGAACCAGCACGTCCAGCCCCAGCCGCTCCTGCTCAACGATCGCCTGCTTAATATGTTCAGCGATGCCGATACGGTAGCGGTTGGCGTCGAGATTACCCTTTTTGAAATCCAGACGCAGGCCGCGGATCTCGGTGGTCTGCGGGAATGAACCGATGGTGGTGGTCGGCCAGGCCGGAAGCTTAAAGCGCGCTCGCTGGGCGGCTGCGCGAAACTCGTAGGCGCTCGTGCGCTGGCTGTCCTGGGCGGTAATCGCCGCCAGGCGTTGCTCTACCGCCGCATTATGCACGCGGGTTGAATAGCGACGGGCCCGGATCGGCGCGCTCCAGTCAGCAATCGCAGCGGTGTCGCCGCTGTTCAGCGCATCGCGCATCAGCGCCAGTTCCTGGCATTTTTGCAGGGCGAAGGCAAACCAGCTCTTCACTTCGGCATCAAGCCGCGTTTCAACGCTCAAATCGATCGGGCTGTGCAGCAGGGAGCAGGAAGAGGCGACCCACAGCTCGCGTTTGCCGACAATCCCTTTAACCTGCGCGTATTTTTCGCTCAGATCGGCGCGCCAGACGTTGCGACCGTTGATCAGGCCCGCGGAGAGCAGCCAGTCGGCAGGCAGGCGCTTATGCAGTTCGGCGACATCATCCTGGCCATGGACCAGATCCACATGCAAACCCTGCACCGGCAGCGCGGTAATGGTGTCGAGGTTATCGGTAATGCCTTCAAAGTAGGTGGTCAACAGTAGCTTAATCTGGCCATTAAGCGCCTCATAAGCCGGTTTGAAAGCGTCCAGCCACGCCTGCGGCAGCTCAAGCACCAGCGCAGGTTCATCAATCTGTACCCACTCAATGCCGCGTTTTGCCAGCTCTGCCAGTACCTGCTGATAAACCGGCAGAATATCGTTCAGCAGGCTCAGGCGATCGAACGGCTCACCTTTTACTTTACCGAGCCACAGGTAAGTCACCGGCCCCAGCAGAACGGGCTTGATCCTGTAGCCCTGCGCCAACGCTTCGTCCACCTCATCCAGCAGCTGTCTCCAGCTCAGTTTAAACCGCTGGCCTTTCACGAATTCCGGCACCATATAGTGGTAGTTGGTATTAAACCATTTGGTCATTTCCGCAGCCGCAGCCGGTTCGCCGGTCGGCGCACGGCCGCGGCCAATGCGGAACAAAGTATCGATATCGACGGAGCCGTCTTTGTTCTGATGACGAGCCGGCACGTTGCCCAGTAGCAAGCTGGTTGTCAGAACATGGTCGTACCAGGCGAAATCGCCTACCGGCAGCAGGTCAACGCCGGCCTGCTTCTGCTGCTGCCAGTGACGAGCGCGCAGCTCGCGGCCGACAGCCAGCAGCTCTTCGCGGCTGGTCTTACCCGCCCAGTAGCTCTCTTGCGCTTTCTTTAGCTCGCGACGCAGGCCAACGCGAGGGAAACCGAGGGTGTGGTTAATAATTGTCATTTTTTGAGCCTCATAATTGCAATCCGAAAGATTTCGGATTTAGGGAAGGCGGCAAACTTGCTCATCCCCAGGAGCTTACTGAAGTAAGTGACTGGGGATGAGCAAGTGCAGCCAATGCACCATAAATTCGAAAGATAAAGGATTTAGACGTCCAGATGTTTACACATCCATAATTGACAGTTACTGTATATTCCTCAAGCGCAAATTATTCATGGCGAAGTGAAGGACTTTCATGATCGAAATTAAACACCTGAAAACGCTCCAGGCGTTGCGGAACAGCGGTTCTCTGGCGGGTGCGGCGGCGGCCCTGCACCAGACACAGTCCGCCTTATCCCACCAGTTCAGCGATCTGGAACAGCGCCTTGGCTTCCGTCTTTTTGTGCGCAAAAGTCAGCCGCTGCGCTTTACGCCGCAGGGAGAGATCCTGCTGCAGCTGGCCAATCAGGTGCTGCCGCAAATTAGCCGCGCCCTGCAGGATTGCAACGAGCCGCAGCAAACCCGTCTGCGTATCGCCATCGAATGCCATAGCTGTATTCAATGGCTCACCCCGGCGCTGGAGAATTTCCGCGCCCGCTGGCCGCATGTGGAAGTGGATTTTCAGTCCGGGGTCACCTTCGACCCGCAGCCGGGCCTGCAGCAGGGCGAACTGGACCTGGTTATGACCTCTGATATTCTGCCGCGCAGCGGCCTGCACTATTCGCCGATGTTTGATTACGAAGTGCGGCTGGTAATGGCGCCGGACCATCCGCTGGCGGCAAAGACGCGTATTGCGCCTGAGGATTTAGCAACCGAGATGCTGCTGATTTATCCGGTGCAGCGCGGGCGCCTGGATATCTGGCGTCACTTCCTGCAGCCAGCGGGGGTCAGCCCGCAGTTGAAGAGCGTCGATAATACGCTGCTGTTAATTCAGATGGTTGCCGCGCGGATGGGCATCGCCGCCCTGCCGCACTGGGTCGTGGAGAGCTTTGAGCGCCAGGGGCTGGTGATCACCAAAACCCTCGGCGAGGGCCTGTGGAGCCGACTGTACGCCGCGGTACGCGACGGCGAGCAGCGTCAGCCGGCCACCGAGGCGTTTATTCGCTCAGCGCGGAACCACGCTTGCGATCATTTACCGTTTGTGCGGAGTGCGGAGCGACCCAGCGCCGATGGACCCATAGCGAGGCCAGGATCACCAGAGCTCCTGTGATAAAGCTTGGCCAGCGGGGCTGTTGATGCCAGATAGCAAGGTTTACCAGCAGCCCGGCCGGCACATGCATATTATTCATGATGCCGAGCGTACCGGCATCCACCTGGGTAGCGCCGTAGTTCCACATGAAGTAGCCAATTCCCGATGCCGCCACGCCAAGAAATACCAGAATGCCCCACTGCAGAGAGGTTTCCGGCATTTTCTGCGCGTTACCCAGCATCAACCAGGCCACCGTCGCTACCAGAAACGCCCCGACGTAGAACCAGGCGAAGGCGTTATGCTGCGGCATCGGACGCGTTTCCATCAGGCGCTTGTAGCCCACCATGCCGATAGCGAAGCTAATGTTGGAGAGCTGTACCAGGATCAAACCGGTCCAGAAATGATCGGTCACCTGGTCGTAACGGATAATCCCCGCACCGATCACCGCCAGCAGAGCGCTAAAGGCGTAGCCCCAGCGCAGACGGCGGTGGCTCATTACATCGTAAATCAGCGTGATATAAAGCGGCGTCAGGACGGTAAACAGCAGAAGTTCGGACACCGTCAGGTACAAGTAGGCCTGGAAACTCAGCATGTACATGATGCCAAGCTGCATCGCACCTACCAGCATATACAGACCGATGGTTGACAGGCTCTGCCCGCGGGGGCGCAGGAAAGGTAAAAATACTAATGCCGCCAGGCCAACGCGCGCCAGCACCGCGAAATAGCTATCGACGTGGCCTGCCAGATATTCGCCATACAGGCTGAAGGAGAAGGCCCACAGGATGGTGGTAATAATCAGTAGCGCCACAATGAATGTCTCACAGAGTAAAGAACACTCATTGTAGCGAAGTGGTTGGTTGACAACTGTTCACTTATAAAGCAAACGTCAATCTTTTTTAATCAAGATAGAGTTTACGTAGATAGTGCGGGACGGCGTCATCGGCGTTGCTGCCGATCACTTCCAGTTCAGGATGCAAATCTTTCAACCGCTGGTGCGCGTCGGCCATAATGCAGCCCTTACCCGCCATCGACAGCATTTCCGCATCGTTCATGCCGTCACCGAAGGCAATGCACTCTTTCAGGCTATAGCCGAGCATTTTCGCGACGGCTTCCAGCGCATGTCCTTTTGACACGCCGCCGGCCATCACTTCGAGGCAGGTTACGGTAGAGAAGCTCACGTTCACGCGATCGCCCCAGCGGGCGTTGATTGCCTGCTCCAGCGGCAGCAGATGCTCATGCTTATCGCAGGTGAAAAAGACCTTGCTGATGCCTTCAGGATCGAGTTCGCCCGGCTCGTAAAGCTTGTAGTTAAATACCGCTTCTTTGAAGAAACGCATCTCCTCCGGACGATGGCGGTTCATATACCACTCATCTTCACGATACACATTCGTCACGATTGCCGGATCGTTACGCATAACCTCAAACAGATCGGCGGCAATATCGCGATCAAGGTTGTGAGCAAATATTTGTTTTCCTTCGCTATCGTGTACGCGAGCGCCGTTAGAGGTGATCATATAGGATTTAATGCCGAGATTATCGCGAATTTGCCCGACATCGATGTAATGACGGCCGGTCGCAAATACGAAATTGATACCGCGCGCGGTAAGCAGCTTCAGCGTCTCTTTGGCGTAGGGGGTTAAGCAGTGATCGGGGGAAAGCAGCGTGCCATCTAAGTCAGACGCAACAACCTGGTACATAAAAATTTTAACCTCTAAACAGGGCGACGAGCGTTTCGTCGGATTAAGTGTGTCGACTAAAAAAATCGACGATAGCGTTTAGCGCGACCGAGCGCATGGCGTCCTTTTCAAAAAGGATCTCATGGTATGCCCCTTCTATGACAAACGGCTTATTCCCTTCACAGGGATGACCGCCAGCGGCGCGAAGTTCACAGTAGCGATCGTGCATACGGTTATCGACCACTCGCTCTTCTTCCGCCTGGAGCAATAACGTTGGCGTAACGTCTTTTGCCGCACCGGCCAGCACCTCTTCGCCGGCCAGAATCCCCTCGCGCACCCAGTGGAACGTTGGCCCGCCGACCCGCAGCTGTGGTTCATCGGCGTAAAAACGGAGGTTGCGACGATAGCGTTGACGGCTGTGCGTCAGTACGTTGACCGCAAAGGGCAGTGCCCGCCAGCGACCGGTTCCGAGAGCATACTCTTCACGAATGCGCTGATGGCCCTCAGCCCAATCGAGAATATGACGCACCATCCAGTCAGGCAGGCGCATGACAATGCCAAACATTGGCGCGCAGAGCGCCATCGCATCGCAATGCTGGTGGTAGCGCTGCAAAAATAGCGTCGCAATTGCCCCACCCATCGAGTGGGCCAGTATAAACCGTTTCCGCCAGTGGCCGGGGACCACTTCCTGCTCCCAGAAAGCGGCGAGATCGTCGACGTAATCGCTGAAATTAACAACGTGTCCGCGGTGGGTATCGGAAAGCATGCGCCCGGAGCGTCCCTGACCGCGGTGATCGATAATCATCACGTCAAAGCCGCTGCGGAAAAGATCGTAAGCCAGCTCGGCGTACTTCACATAGCTTTCAATGCGTCCGGGGCAAATAACCACTACCCGGTCGTGAGTTGTGGCGCAGAAGCGAACAAAGCGTACCGGAACATTATCTACGCCCGTAAATTCGGCCTCTTCCCGCTGACGCCAGAAATCGGTCAGTGGCCCCATGGTAAAGGCCGCAAACGCGTTTTCTCGTGTGTCCCAGTCCTTTTGCTGCAAAAACATCGGGCTTACACCCCTGATAACCGCTGAAAATCGTTTTTTTGTCGTGCATCACACAATGCTTACACAATAGCGTATTGTGGCATAAAAACAGACAATCAGGGAGTTTCTCATGACGTTCGAGTGGTGGTTTGCCTATCTGCTGACATCAATTATTCTCAGCCTGTCGCCGGGTTCCGGGGCGATAAATACCATGACCACCTCCATTAACCATGGCTATCGCGGCGCTGTAGCCTCCATTGCCGGGCTACAGACCGGGCTTGGAATCCATATCGTACTGGTCGGCGTTGGCCTGGGCACGCTATTTTCTCGTTCGCTGTTGGCCTTTGAAATCCTGAAATGGGCAGGCGCCGCTTATCTCATCTGGCTCGGTATTCAGCAATGGCGAGCCGCGGGCTCTATCGATTTGAATACGCTGGCGAAAGTGCAGACCCGCGTCAAACTCTTTAAACGCGCGGTGTTCGTGAATCTGACCAACCCAAAAAGCATCGTGTTCCTCGCCGCGCTGTTCCCGCAGTTTATCGTGCCGCACCAGCCCCAGGTGATGCAGTACCTCGTGCTCGGCGTCACCACTATCGTGGTCGATATTATCGTGATGATTGGCTACGCCACGCTGGCGCAGCGTATCGCGGCATGGATTAAAGGGCCGAAACAGATGAAAGCGTTGAATAAGGTATTCGGTTCGCTGTTTATGCTGGTCGGCGCCCTGCTGGCCTCCGCGCGCCACGCCTGATGAATGGAAGCACGCTCGCAAATTAACGTTAGATTTTCGGGCGTAGCGACATCGTCAGCCGAGCAGGTGCGCAAAGAACGAAGATAATTTTTTTGCCCGCTGTTGACCTCGCTGCGCCAGTGCCAGAATGCCGCCAGATTCTCTTCTTCATGGATGAAAACGATGGCAGAAGCGGCAACCCCTCACGATGCGGTATTCAGAACCTTTCTCTCCCGCGTGGAAACCGCGCGGGATTTTATAGAGATCCATCTGCCCCCCTCACTCAGACAAATTTGTAAACTGAATACGCTACGCCTTGAGTCAGGAAGCTTTATTGAAGATGATCTGCGGCCATACTACAGCGATATCCTCTATTCTCTGGAAACGACCAGCGGTTGCGGCTATGTACACGTCCTGATTGAACATCAAAGCTCGCCAGATAAATTAATGGCGTTTCGTTTAATGCGCTACGCCATCGCGGCTATGCAGCGGCACATCGAAGGAGGGCATAAAACGCTACCTCTGGTGATCCCGATTCTTTTTTATCAGGGACGGCGAAGCCCCTATCCCTGGTCATTGGACTGGCTGGAAAGCTTTGCCGATCCGGATACTGCGCGCCAGATTTACTCCACCGCCTTCCCGCTGGTCGATATTACCGTTATCCCCGATGACGAAATCATGCAGCACCGGAGTATGGCGGCCCTGACGCTGGTACAAAAGCATATACGGCAGCGGGATATGGCTGAGCTCGTCGACAAGCTCACCAGCCTGCTGATGCTGGAACAGATGAGCAGACAACAAATTACCGTACTGATAAAATATATGACCCAGGCGGGAGAAGAGCAGGATGTTCGGCCGCTATTATATGAGCTGGCACAGCGGGTGCCGCAACATGGAGGTGTACTGATGACTCTGGCAGAAAAGTGGCTTGAGGAAGGTATGCAGAAGGGCATTAAAGAAGGCATTAAGGAAGGCATAAAAGAGGGCAAACGCACTGCGCTTCTAAGCGTCGCGAAGGCCATGCTCGAACGGGGTATTGATGCAGCGGCGGTTATGGAAATGACCGGTCTGACGCACGACGATTTGCAGCAGCTCCGTCATTAATATCCGGCCCGCCCATAACCCCTCAGGCGGGCCGCAGAACGCTTAGCGCGAAATAATCAGATGAATACCGAAGCCGGCGAATAGCGTACCGGCAATGCCGTCGATCCACTTCGCCATCCGCTGATAGCCCCGACGCATGCCCGGCAGGGCAAACAGACTGGCAACCACCGTAAACCATGCCAGCGTCTCCAGCACGATCAGCAGGAAAATCCCCCAGCGTGCGCCGGAACTTACGCTATCGCCGACAAACAGCGAGAACACGGAACCAAAGTAAATAATCGCTTTTGGGTTCGCCAGATTGGTCAACAGACCTTTCAGGAAGCTCCGACCGCTGCGCGCCAGCTCAACCTGCGGTTCTGCAGCCGCCGCTTCATTTTTTTTCAGCGCGCCGCGCAGCATCTGGAAGCCCATCCAGCACAGATACAGACCGCCGCCGACCATAATAATGGTATGCAGCCAGGCCATCTTCTCAATAATCAGGTTCAGGCCGAGCAGCGCGATTCCTGCCCACACCATTACACCGCAGGTGATCCCTAACACCCCCATCATCGCCTCTTTACGGGAGCGACTAACGGCGGTTTGTGAGACAAAGAAAAAGTCCGGGCCAGGACTCATTAGCGCAATGATATGCACCAGCGCCACGGTGAAAAAGAGCGTCAACATAATTAACTCGCAGGGAAATAGTTAAGACGAAAACTATCTTTACACTTTTTCGCCTGGTTGACTACTCATCATCGCCATCCACATGCGCCCGAATCAGAGCCATAAACTCTTTACCAAAGCGCTCAAGCTTACGCGTACCGACGCCGTTGACGCTCAGCATTTCACCGGCAGTCAGCGGCGTTTGCTCGGCCATTTCTATCAGCGTTGCATCATTAAACACCACGTAAGGCGGAATATTCTCTTCATCGGCAATCGCCTTACGCAGTTTGCGCAGCTTAGCAAACAGTTTGCGATCGTAATTACCGCCAAAGGATTTCTGCATTGCTTTTGGCTTCAGCGCCACAATACGCGGCACGGCAAGCTGCAGCGTCACGTCGCCGCGCAGAACCGGACGAGCGGCTTCCGTTAGCTGTAGCGCGGAGTGCTGAGCAATATTCTGCGTCACCAGACCTAAATGGATAAGCTGGCGAATGACGCTGACCCAATGCTCGTGGCTCTGTTCGCGCCCTATGCCGTAGACGGGCAATTTATCATGCCCCATCTCGCGAATACGCTGATTGTTGGCACCGCGCAGCACTTCTACCACATAGCCCATACCAAAGCGCTGATTAACGCGATAAATCGTCGACAGCGCCTTCCGCGCGTCCATTAAACCATCGTACTGTTTCGGCGGGTCGAGACAAATATCGCAGTTACCGCACGGCTCCTGACGCCCTTCGCCAAAGTAGTTGAGCAGCACCAGACGGCGGCAGGTTTGCGCTTCGGCAAAAGCCCCCATCGCGTTGAGCTTATGGCGTTCAATGTCCTGCAGCGGCCCGGCGGGCTTCTCTTCAAGGCAGCGTCTGAGCCACGCCATATCCGCCGGATCGTAAAACAGCATTGCCTCGGCAGGCAGGCCATCGCGCCCGGCGCGTCCGGTTTCCTGGTAATAGGATTCAATATTGCGCGGGATATCGAAATGCACCACAAAACGGACGTTCGGTTTGTTGATCCCCATACCAAAGGCCACCGTCGCCACTACGATTTGCAGGTCATCGCGCTGGAATTTCTCCTGCACATCGGCGCGAATATGATTTTCCAGCCCGGCATGATAGGCCGCCGCGCTGATACCGCGGCTTTGCAGCCGCGCGGCGGTATCTTCCACCTTCGAACGACTATTACAGTAGATAATGCCCGACTTCCCGCGCTGCTCCTGCACGTAGCGCATCAGCTGATCCAGCGGCTTAAACTTCTCCATCAGCATGTAGCGGATATTGGGGCGGTCGAAGCTGCTGACCTGAATAAGCGGGTCGTTTAACCCCAGCAGACGAACAATATCGCGACGCGTGGTGTCATCAGCGGTAGCGGTCAACGCCATAAACGGAATCTGCGGTATCCGCTGGCGCAACTGCCCTAACGCGGCGTATTCCGGACGGAAATCGTGGCCCCACTGGGAAATACAGTGCGCCTCGTCCACCGCCACCATCGCCAGGTTCCAGTGCGTGAGATGCTCAAGGAAGTTATCCAGCATCAGGCGCTCCGGAGCGATATACAGCAGGCGAATTTGCCCGCTGCGGCATCCGGACATCACTTCCTGCTGCTGCTCCCGGCTCTGCGTCGAGTTCAGGCATGCCGCCGCCACGCCGTTAGCCAGTAGCTGATCGACCTGATCTTTCATCAGTGAAATGAGCGGTGATACCACGACGGTCAACCCGCCCAGCACCAGCGCCGGAACCTGATAACACAGCGACTTGCCGCCGCCGGTCGGCATCACGACCAGGCTATCACGCCCGGCCAGCGCCGTATCGATAATGGTTTCCTGGCCCGGGCGAAACTGCTGGTAACCGAAGGTTTCTTGTAAAACCTGCTTAGCCAGCGATTCCTGATTTAATACTTCCGCCTGCGCCACGTTGACCCCATATGCCAGAAAAGAAAACAGGCGCTATTTTCAGCGCCTGAGAGCCAGAGTGCAACGATTAAAACAGATCGTTGAGCATCAGCCCGACGCCAACGCGGGTCTGATTAAAATTATAATCGATGAGTGACTCGCCATAACCGCTATAGACCTGAGTATAGACGCGCACGTGTTTGGTGATCGGATAGCTCACCCCTAGCTCGGCGCCGCCGTAGCCGGTATTCCAGTTGTATTGCCCCTGGGCGCTGAGTATAGCGTCGCCCAGCTGATAGCCCACTTTAAGGCGGTAATAACCCATATATTTGGTGATATCCGGATTATCGTCGGTGCTGCCAATCACATACCAGGGCTTCACCTCTACCAACCAGTTGCCATGTTGCGCCATCAGCCGGGTATAAAGGCGGTTCCAGCTGCGGGAAGTGGGATCCGAGCGGCCGTTGGAATCATGGTTATAGCCCATTTCAACATCGGTCAGCGTCCAGCCCGCCAGCGAGTAATCGGTCGCGAAACCGAGGAACAGCTGCGGCTCATAGTTAGTTTCGCGAAACGGCGCCGATTCTTTGCTATTAGAGAGCTGCCACCAGGATTTTTGCGTATAAGACGCGCCCAGCAGGGAATTTTCACCGAGGATCCCCCGCCACAGCGGAAACGCCAGGCTAAGCTGGAACTTCACTTCATCCTTACGCGCGTTCTCCGCCCAGTCGTAGCTGCGAATCGCTTCTTTATTGAGATCGCTGGTCCACGTATAGAGCAGATAATTGCTCTCGTAGGGATACAGCAGGAATGGATTATCATGGTCCTGTAACAGGTTGGCGATAATGCTCCCGCGAACGGTCGGGGTATCGTGGACCTGGTTATTCACTGGCGCGTCCTGCGCCAGAACGCCGGCCGGAAGCGCAACAAGCGCCAGCAGGCAGGCCAAAGAGATACGCATTGCTGTTCTCCTGGATGGATAATTATTATTTCTGTTTAACCCTGGAAGCATTCTACCTATTTATGTGTCTTCTGACCTGTTATCCGTTCTTAAAGTAGAAATCAATATTTCAGAAGCATAAAATCAACATTTCATTAACTTATGGAAGTGTTGTTATGTCAGAACTAACCGCCGCCGCCGCCCTTAAGCTGGTGGGAGAAATCTTCGTCTACCATATGCCTTTTAACCGCGCCTTAGGGCTGGAGCTGGAGCGCTATGAAAAAGAGTTCGCTCAGCTTAGTTTCAACAATCAGCCGATGATGGTTGGCAACTGGGCGCAAAGCATTTTACACGGCGGAGTGATCGCCTCTGCGCTGGACGTCGCTGCGGGACTGGTATGCGTTGGCAGCACGCTGACTCGCCACGACACCATCAACGAAGAAGAACTGCGCCAGCGCCTGTCGCGGATGGGAACCATCGACCTGCGCGTCGACTATCTGCGACCGGGCCGCGGGGAACGCTTCACCGCCACCAGCAGCCTGCTGCGCGCCGGTAACAAAGTCGCGGTGGCCCGCGTTGAGCTGCATAACGAAGAGCAGGTTTATATCGCCAGCGCCACGGCGACGTATATGGTGGGTTGATTACCATAAATCGAGTAACATCACTCTCTTTGGCAATGGATTTGTATCGATGGATGCTAAACAAACGCGGGTAGGGGTTCTGCTGGCCCTGGCCGCCTATTTTATCTGGGGTATCGCGCCGGCGTACTTCAAGCTTATCTACTATGTTCCCGCCGATGAAATTCTGACTCACCGCGTGATCTGGTCCTTCTTCTTTATGGTGGCTCTGGTCAGCGTCAGCCGTCAGTGGCCGCAGGTTAAAAGGCTGCTGAAAACGCCGAAAAAAGTGTTCCTGCTGGCGCTGTCTGCCGTGCTGGTGGGCGGTAACTGGCTGCTGTTTATCTGGGCAGTCAATAACCATCATATGCTGGAAGCCAGCCTGGGGTATTTTATTAACCCACTGGTGAATATTCTGCTGGGGATGCTCTTTCTCGGGGAGCGTTTCCGACGGATGCAGTGGCTGGCGGTACTGCTGGCCGCCTGCGGCGTGCTGGTACAGCTCTGGACCTTCGGCTCGCTGCCGATCATCGCGCTGGGCCTGGCCTTCAGCTTCGCTTTTTACGGCCTGCTGCGTAAAAAGATTGCCGTTGATGCGCAAACCGGGATGCTGTTTGAAACGCTATGGCTGCTGCCGGTCGCGGCAATTTATCTGTTCGGCATTGCCGATAGCCCGACCAGCCATATGGGTCAGAACCCATGGTCGCTGAATCTGCTGCTGATGGCGGCGGGTGTGGTCACCACGGTCCCATTGCTGTGCTTTACCGGGGCAGCAACGCGTCTGCGTCTCTCCACGCTGGGCTTTTTCCAGTATATCGGTCCGACGCTGATGTTCCTGCTGGCTGTGACCTTCTACGGCGAAGTGCCGGGCGCGGATAAGATGGTGACCTTCGCCTTTATCTGGGTGGCGCTGGCGATTTTCGTGATGGATGCTGTTTACACACTACGCCGGACGTATAAGGCGTAAAGACAAACCTGTAGTCAAAAAAAGGAGCCGAAGCTCCTTTTTTTACAACCAGTTTTTACGCTTAAAGTAGAGATACGGCGCCAGACCGGCGAGCATCATAAAGACAATCGCGCCGGGGTAGCCAAAGCTCCAGTGCAGCTCGGGCATAAACTCGAAGTTCATCCCGTAGCTGGAAGCCACCAGCGTCGGTGGCAGAAAGACCACGGAAACCACCGAGAAGATTTTGATGATGCGGTTCTGCTCGATGTTAATAAAGCCCATCGCCGCCTGCATCAGGAAGTTGACCTTCTGGAACAGAGATTCATTGTGCGGCAGCAGGGATTCGATATCGCGCAGAATCTCACGCGCCTGCTCCAGCTGACCTGCCGGCAGACGCGCCTTACGCACGAGGAAATTCAGCGCGCGCTGGGTATCCATCAGACACAGGCGAACTTTCCAGCCGATATCCTCCTGCTCCGCCAGCGTAGAGAGCGCCTCGTCGTAATCATCACCCTGACGGCCTTCCATAATTACCCGGCTGAGCTTTTCCAGATCGCTGTAGATGTTTTCAATTTCATCCGCCAGCTGTTCGATTTTAGTTTCGAAAAGATCCAGCAGCAGTTCGTAGGCGTTGCCATCCACCATCGACTGGTTGCGGGCGCGCATACGATACAGGCGAAAAGCGGGCAGCTCCCGCTCGCGCAGGGTAAACAAACGGCCTTCGCGGATAGTAAACGCCACGGTAGAGTTACCGGCGTGATCCTCTGCATCTTCGAAAAAGAAAAATGAGTGGATATGCAGGCCGTCTTCGTCCTCAAAGAAACGCGCTGACGCTTCGATGTCTTCCAGCTCCGGGCGCGTCGCCAGGTTCTGGCCCAATTCAGTTTGCACGCGGCTTCGTTCATCATCGTCAGGCTCGACAAGATCGACCCACACCGAACTGGCGAGGTGCTTGATTTCGTCGGCTTCCAGGCGCGTTAAACGATTGTTTTCCAGTTGAAATGCGCTCAGCATGACCGGGACTCCCAATGCAAAAAATTATCGGACAGTTCGGAGGGCACACAGAAACAAATTGGGTTTCAGACCATTAAACAGCCTGACTCAGCGCGACGGGAATAATGCAGGTCGCTGACAACCACTAAGGCCATCAGCAAGAGGAGATAGCCTTAGGAGTTGTTCCTGGATGACAGGGAATTGAGCCAGTATCTACTGGGTGTGTCCAAGGCGAATGTCCTCTTAGCGTAATCGTGCGCGCATGTTACGCCAGCGCAAAAACGGCGTCAACACGCAACGGAAAGCTAAAGAGCAATTCAAGCTCCTTAACGTATAAAGGTAGCAGAATATTACAAAATAATTATATTTTTCTTAAAGTTACACTGTTTCCAGACGGGCATAGGCCGCTACCAGCCATTTGATCCCCTGGCCCTGAAACGCGACCTGCAGGCGGCTGTGTTCGCCGCTGCCTTCGAGGTTCACAATAGTGCCTTCGCCAAATTTGGCATGGCGCACGCGCTGGCCCAGCTTATAGCCGGTGTCGTTTTCCGCCATCGGGGTCCCCATACGCTGGTGGCTGACCGGACGGCTCACCGTCGCGCGCAGCCGCACCTCTTCCACGCACGACTCCGGCAGCTCGCCGATAAAACGCGATGGGCGATGATAAACCTCTTTACCATACAGGCGGCGAGTTTCCGCATAGGTCAGCGTGAGCTTCTGCATGGCGCGGGTCACGCCCACGTAGGCCAGGCGGCGCTCCTCTTCCAGGCGGCCGCCCTCATCAAGAGCCATCTGGCTCGGGAACATCCCCTCTTCCACCCCGACGATAAATACCTGCGGGAACTCCAGACCTTTCGCCGAATGCAGAGTCATCAGCTGTACCGCATCCTGCCAGGTATCCGCCTGCCCTTCGCCCGCTTCCAGCGCCGCGTGGGAAAGAAACGCCTGAAGCGGCATAAGATCTTCATCTTCTTCGTTGTAGCTGAACTGGCGGGTCGCCGTTACCAGCTCCTCTAAGTTTTCAATACGCGTCTGGCCTTTTTCACCTTTCTCCTGCTCGTACATCATGCGCAGGCCAGAGTCTTTAATCACCCGGTCGGTCTGCACGTGCAGCGGCATATCGGCGGTCTCCTGCGCCAGCGCGTCAATGAGCTCCATAAAGCGCTGTAAAGCGCTGGCGGCGCGCCCGGCCAGGACTTTGTCTTTTAACAGCTCGCGGCAGGCCTGCCAAAGCGTTAGCTGGCGATCGCGCGAAGTCTGGCGAACCACGTCCAGGGTGCGATCGCCAATGCCGCGCGTCGGGGTATTCACCACGCGCTCAAACGCCGCGTCGTCGTTACGGTTGGCGATCAGGCGCAGATAGGAGAGCGCATCTTTGATCTCCTGGCGTTCGAAGAAGCGCATGCCGCCATAAATACGGTACGGCATGCTGGCCTGCAGCAGCGCCTCTTCCAGCACGCGCGACTGGGCGTTACTGCGATACAGGATCGCGCACTGCTCCAGCGCCCCGCCGTTTTCCTGCCAGGTTTTGATGCGGTTGACGACAAAGCGCGCCTCATCAAGGTCGTTAAACGCGCAGTAGAGCGAAATCGGCTCGCCGTCGGCGCCGTCGGTCCACAGCTTTTTGCCCAGACGGCCGCTGTTGTTCTCAATCAGGGCGTTGGCCGCGCTGAGGATATTGCTGGTCGAACGGTAGTTCTGCTCCAGACGGATGGTTTCCGCGCCGGGAAAATCGTTGAGGAAGCGCTGGATGTTCTCCACCTGCGCGCCGCGCCAGCCGTAAATCGACTGGTCGTCATCGCCAACGATCATCACCTTGCCGGTATCGCCCGCCAGCAGACGGATCCACGCGTACTGAATATTGTTGGTATCCTGGAATTCGTCCACCAGGATATTGGTAAAGCGCTCGCGGTAGTGCTGAAGAATGTGCGGCTTGTTAAGCCACAGCTCATGCGCGCGCAGCAGCAGCTCGGCGAAGTCCACCAGCCCCGCGCGATCGCAGGCTTCCTGATAGGCCTGGTAAACCTTCTGCCAGGTCTGCTCCACCGGATTGCCGTAGCTCTGTATATGGTGTGGGCGCAGCCCTTCATCTTTTTGGCCGTTGATGTACCACATCGCCTGACGCGGCGGCCATTGCTTCTCATCGAGATTCATCGCCTTAATCAGGCGCTTGAGCAGGCGCAGCTGGTCTTCGCTGTCGAGGATCTGGAAATCCTGCGGTAGTCCGGCGTCAAGGTGATGAGCGCGCAGCAGCCGGTGCGCCAGACCGTGGAAGGTGCCTACCCACATACCGCCCTGGGTGGTGCCCATCAGTTGACCGATACGATGGCGCATTTCCGCCGCCGCTTTGTTGGTAAAGGTGACCGCCATGATGGAGTAAGGAGAACAGTTCTCAACGCTCAGCAGCCAGGCAATGCGGTGCACCAGCACGCGCGTCTTACCGCTGCCCGCTCCCGCCAGAACCAGCATGTTAGTACGTGATGCCGCAACGGCTTCGCGCTGTTTATCATTGAGGCTGTCGAGCAGGTAAGAAACGTCCATTGGCACCGCCGGAAATAAGGCGCCCGGCAACGTTACCTTCACCGGGCTACTGTTAATTTATACAGAACTACTGACGATTATATCAGCGAGGTCAGAGATGCCAACCGTGAAATTTCGATGTGCGGCAGCAGACGGCTGTCGGCGGTGCGCATCAGATCTGCGCCCTGCGGTTTGATCCAGCAGGCCTGCATGCCGCAGCGGATAGAGCCTGCCACGTCGGTGGTCAGATCGTCCCCGACGTGCAGAATCTGCCCCAGCGGCAGCTCCAGCCGCTCCGCTGCCAGATGATACATATCGGCAAAGGGTTTCGAGCGCCCATCCGGACCCGCACGCAGGACAAAACGGAAGTAGTCGCTCAGGCCAAAGAGTTCCGGCTGGGCGTTACCGTTAGTAATCGCCACCAGCGGCCACTTTTCAGCGAGCTTCGCCAGCGTATCGTGCGTCTCTTGCGGGACGTCGATCAGGCTGCGCCAGTGGGCGAAGTTCGCCATCGCTTCATCGGCCCCCGTTTTCGCCAGCGCCGCAGAAAGCCCGGCGTTGATCATCCCCAGCTCCAGCGCCCGACGCCGCCACTCGGTCACATCGTGGTAAATCTCCGGCTCCAATGCCAGCAATGTCTGGCGCAGCCGGTTAAGTTCGCTGGCATCAAACTGGCTCAGCGCAGGGTGATAGCTGCGCACGAAGCTCAGCGACTCATGCAGCGTCCGATCAATTACCGGGCGGTTATCGTAAAGGGTATCGTCCAGGTCAAACGTCAGCGCGGAAATCTGGCCCAGAGGTCGGTAAAAACGCATTATTTCCCCCGTTTGGCGCGCGGATGCGCCGCATCGTACACCGAGGCAAGGTGTTGAAAATCAAGATGGGTATAAATTTGAGTGGTGGAAAGGTTAGCATGGCCCAGCAGCTCCTGTACCCCGCGAAGATCGCCGCTCGACTCCAGCATATGGGTGGCGAAGGAGTGGCGCAGCTTGTGCGGATGCACGTGGCTGTTGAGGCCCTGCTTAATGCCCCATTCGGCAAAGCGCTTTTGCACGTTACGCGCTGAAATTCGCTTGCCCAGTTTAGATAAGAACAGGGCGTCTTCATCGGTACCGAACAGGCCGCGCAGGTCGAGCCAGTGCTCAATCCATACCACCGCGTTGCGGCCAATCGGCAGGCGGCGCTCTTTGCTGCCTTTACCCATCACCCACACCTCGCCGGATTCCAGATCGAGGTGCTTGATGTCAAGATTCACCAGCTCTGACAGACGCAGCCCGGCGCCGTACATCACTTCCAGCATCGCTCTGTCGCGGACCGCCAGCGGATCATTAAGATCGATATCCAGCAGCCGGTTAACGTCATCGACATCGATATTTTTCGGCAGATGCCGCGGTATTTTTGGCGCCGAAATCCCCTTCGCCGGATTAGCCGCCAGCTCGCCCTGGCTCACCAGCCAGTCAAAGAAGCTGCGCAAAGCGGAGAGACGTAACGCCAGACTGGCTGGCCCCAGCCCCTGACGGCGGCTGCGCACCGCAAGGCTACGGACCTGGGCGGCATCGCACTGCTGCCAGCTTTTCAGCCCGGCGTTTTCGGCCAGCATGATAAGCGCTTCCAGCTGACGGCGATAGTTCAGCAGCGTTATCGGACTCAGCTGACGCTCTACGCCGAGATAGCGTAAAAAGCGCTCTACGGAAGCAAGCAGCGGCGAGTCGCTCATGCGCGTTCGATCCAGCGCTCGAGCAATCCCGGGAGCATTGATGCAATTTCCTGCAATAGCTGCGTCCCCTGACCTTGCTGATAGTGTTGGGGATCGCGACTGCTGAACAGCATCACGCCTGGCGCTTGCTCTCCCCCCAGTAGCGACATCGCCACCGAGCCAATGGCTTTTGCTTCCGGCAGTACCACCAGCAGTTCCGGACCGTTTAATGAGCCAAGATAGTGGCGTTGCTGCCCAAGGCGCTGAATGCGAATGGGCTCAAACGCCTGACGGCTTATCGCCAGATGGGTGAATTTGGAGGGCGCACCAAGCCGCCAGCTGTCGGGAAAGAGGCGCACCGTAGCCCCCGCCAGCCCCAACTCGCGCGCCCAGCGATGAAAACGGTTCAGCATTTCATCAAGGCTATCGGCCGACGCCAGCCGCGTTTGCAGGTTAAACAGGCGCTGAAACAGACTTTCGTTAGCCGTCGCCTGCTCCATCAGCAGCGTCATATTCTCTTCCAGCACGTTGATATGGTTCCGCGCCCGCGCCATGTGCCACTCTACCAGCGAGACCGAACCACGCACCGGATGCGGAACCGACATGTGTTCCACCAGCGCCGCATTACGAATAAAAAATTCAGGATGTTGCAACAGATAGTCCACCACTGCGCGATCGTTCAGCTCGCTGGCGAGTTCCTGCTGTTCTTCCCCGACTTGTTTCATAAATGGATAAATCCGTCATAGACATGTGCCGCCGGGCCAGTCATATACAACGGTTGGCCCGGGCCTTTCCAGGCGATATCAAGACGCCCGCCGGGTAATTCCACGCGGACCTCCTCGCCCAGTAATCCCTGCTGGATACCGACTGCCGCCGCAGCACAGGCGCCGCTGCCGCAGGCCTGAGTTTCACCCGCTCCGCGTTCATACACGCGCAGACGAATATGGGAACGGCTGACCACCTGCATAAAGCCGATGTTCGCCCGCTCCGGGAAGCGCTCGTGATTTTCCATCACCGGGCCGAGCGTTTCCACCGTCGCGGTTTCCACATCATCGACCTGAATAACGCAGTGTGGGTTACCCATCGATACCACGCCGCACAATATTGTCTGTTCAGCGGCGCGCATAATATAGGTCTTTTCCGCTTTGTTAGCGCGGAACGGTACCTGTGAGGGTTCGAAGTTCGGCTCACCCATATTAACGCGTACCAGATCGTCTTCCGTTACGCTTAATACCATACGGCCATTCGACGTACTCACGCGGATGTCACGCTTGTTGGTCAGACCTTTCAGGCGCACAAAGCGAGCGAAACAGCGCGCGCCGTTGCCGCATTGCGCCACTTCGCTACCGTCTGCATTGAAGATTCGATAGTGGAAATCGAGCTCGGGATCGTAGGGCGGTTCAACCACCAGCAGCTGATCGAAGCCCACGCCAAGATGCCGATCCGCCAGGCGGCGAATCAGTTCCGGTGAGAAAAAAACATTCTGAGTTACCGCGTCAACGACCATAAAGTCGTTGCCAAGGCCATGCATTTTAGAGAACTGCATCATCTACTCCAGCTGCGCGGAACTGTCAGTAATTCACCTGAGTCGGGCCACCGCTATCGCCGCGGTCGTTACGATCCGGCGTAGAACTCTGGACACCGCTATCAACCGGTTTAGTCGGCGGAGGCGCCGTTTTATCCGCTGGCGGGAAATAAAGCGGCCCTTTCAGGCCACAGCCGGTGAGGCTAATGACCGCTAATAAAACGGCAAGCGCTGGGAAAACGTTTTTCATGGATAGTTGCCCGTGATTCATTCTTTCTGCTTTCTATCATCGCAGGAGAAGACGTAAAAGCAAGCGTTTAGCATCCCACTGCACGCGCTTTTGTTTCGCGCTATACTGCCGCCACTATCAAAAAAGCGGGAAAAAACCATGAACGACAGTGAATTCCATCGCCTGGCCGATACCCTGTGGATGACCATCGAAGAGCGCCTCGACGACTGGGATGGCGACAGCGATATCGACTGTGAAATCAACGGCGGCGTGCTGACTATCAGCTTCGAAAACGGCAGCAAAATTATTATCAACCGTCAGGAGCCGCTACACCAGGTGTGGCTGGCCACGAAACAGGGCGGCTACCATTTCGACTTAAAAGGCGACGAGTGGATATGCGACCGCAGCGGCGAGACGTTCTGGGATCTGCTGGAACAAGCGGCGACCAGCCAGGCCGGTGAAGCGGTGAGTTTTCGCTAAGCGAACGTAATTCGATCTCCCCGGATTGCGGCTGACGCCTTATCCGGGCAACAAAACTGCCCGGGCGACACGATACAATACCGCACATACTCGTATCCCGGGCAAGCGAAGCACCCCGGGAAGTTCACCGGCACCAGATTTCAGACCGATCGCTCCCCGGCAGGTACCCGTATAGTTCAGGTTCAGGAATAGTGCTGCAACATCGATGATGTCGCGGAATCTTCACCTGCGGCAAGGCTCGCCGCGGCAATCGCCTGGCTGCGGAACGGAATGACCTGTTCGCGGCCATCGACGTCGACGATTTGATAAAACTGCGGCAGGTTAAAGTTGATAAAGCTGGAGCCGTAGGTAAAGCGGTCATGCGATGAAGAGTAGAAGCGGCTGACGTCGCGCACCAGCTCTTCTTTGCTACCTTCGCAGTGGTGGTACACCTCGGCGCGGTTGCTCTCATCAAGGATATAGATGTTAAAACCGTTATCGTTATCCGCATCTTCAAAGAAGAACTGAATAATCCCTTCGCTGGCAAAACCGTCAACCACCTGCGGCAGCCTGACGTGGTTGGTCTCCACCTGCACCGACAGGCCGTGCAGTTTGTTATGCGAAATCGCGCCGTAAAATTCAATGGCGTTTTCCAGCTTCTGTACCGAAACGTTAAGACGCTCGAAGAACAGTCCCCAGGTTTGCCCGGAAACGCGTAGCGCTTTAAAGCGACCGGTATCCTGACGGGTGCTGGAGAGGCGCAGCTCAACGCATTCAGAGACCAATTGCTGCACGCGAGTGCGGATTAACCCGCGCAGATGCTGGCTATAGCAGAAAACTTCCACGCTATCCGGCGGCGCGGCGTCCTGATGCATCTTGCCGAGAATGGTTTTCAGCGCTTCGATCATCGCCTGCTCGCCGTTAAAGTGCAGCGTACGCACTTCGTTCCACGAGTTGCGGTACAGCAGATCAACGCTGCCAATCAGGCATTTTTGCTCTTCACCGAAGCTGAAAACATCCAGCTTGCGGAAGTCAAAATGCACCACCTGATTGCGGAAGGCCGCCGTCGGGTCATATTCCAGGTTGACGATAATCGCCAGGTGGCGAATTTCACACGGGCTGTACAGCGCTTTCGGCGTCGGGGACGGCAGACGCAGCGGGAAGTGGTGCGAAACATCGGCCACCATCTCCTGCAGCTTCGCCAGATCGACAATGCCGTTGCCCTTAATAAACAGGCGAGTTCGTGACGTCAGCAGGCCGTTAAACCAGGCCCAGGCCACCAGCTTATTAAGATAACGGTTATATTCCAGCGGCTGATGGCTGATGATCGACTCCATATCCGGCGCGCGATTATAGACATACCAACCGGTTCGGTTAGCACGGCCCGGCGGCACGTGGATAAAGGTCAAATTCGGCTCAGACAGGTCCGGCGAGATTTGCGGGTTCACCAGGGTCACTTTCCCCGGTAGCGCTTCAAAAGCGGCATACAGCTTACGCGTCAGTACGCCAATATCCTGCGGACTGGCAGAAACGCTCAGGTTATTGCGGCGCGCAAAACGAATCAGGTTACGGTAGCTTTGCATCATCGCATCAAGCAGTTCGTTATGCGCTTTACGGACTTCGTCGATCTTCCAGTTGGCCCGGTTGTCGAGCATCATCAGACGCTTTTCATCCCAGCCCCACTCTTTCACAAGGTGGCTGACAACTTCGCGACGCCAGCCGACGCAGGCGCGCTCGCGGCTCAGCTTCTCGCACACTTTTAAGTAGAAACATCGACGCACCAGATCGAGGCGCGTTTCATCTTCGATAGCCTGCAGATAGAGCGTCACGCGCTCCAGCATCATGCAGTAAGGATCGAGGCCAAACGAGACGATTTCGCCGTCATGCAGGCGCTGCTTGATATCCTTCGCCAGCAGTCGGTTGTTGGGATATTCCCAGGAATAAGCTTCCAGCAGCAGCGTCTTCAGCACCGCCTTATAGGGCGAGTCGATGCTTTTATACAGCTGCCACAGGCTGGCGCCGAAATACTCTTCCGCCGACAGCGAGCTCAGGCCGCCGAGATCCAGCCATTCGTTCGGCGTCAG
>OEPS010000049.1_pt1 | contig 43805 bp, 46 predicted proteins | sample 1539411 | NCBI WGS metagenome assembly OEPS01 (sample SAMN02671747, study PRJEB22543) | soil metagenome | biome: bacteria | place: China:Hunan Province, Lengshuijiang City | collected 2012-10-15 | depth 0.08m m
TTTAATGGCGCCACGCCGTTCCGACGTGTCGGGTGTGTGCATCCTGTTCCCCCGGAGAAGCCATCCCCCGTGCGTCCTCACGCGGAGGGCTGGTCGTAGCACCATCGGGTCGTCATCCAAGGGGTGAAATGCACTCCGCCAAAACTTTTTGCGTACCGCAAAAACTGTTGTCTCCGCCCCTTTCCTTCCTCCCTTCGCCGTTGCTCCTTTGCCCTTGCCGCGAGAGAACTCACCAGGGAGATGTGATTCAAACCTCACCACGTCCCAGTTCACGGATCTGTTTTGCTGGGTCCTGGCAGCATCGGAAGGGGAGCCACAACCGGCAATTTTTACGCCGCCAGAGAATGCCACTGAGCTGACGTTAATTAATGACGAATGCCCGGATTATATCTCTGTCTGGGTTGTAAATGGTCGTCCGGTGGCAGCTGCAATGCCGCTGGATAATTTTCACCGCGTTATTCCTTCATCACTTACTAAATAATCAGGAGTAAATAAAAATGGTCAGTTTCGCAAGCCGCTATCGTATGCCTACATCGATCCGTAAAGACCGTCCGCTGACGAATGAGGAATTACAGCTCATCGTTCCGAGCGCGTTTTCATCGGATAAACACGATTCACGTTCTGAACGTTATACATATATCCCGACCATAAACATTCTTGATCGTTTACGTGATGAAGGTTTTCAGCCGTATTATGCAATTCAGTCATGTACACGTGACCAGGATAAACGCGAATTTACAAAGCATATGCTTCGCCTGCGTCGTCATGATCAGATTAACGGAAAAGAAGTACCAGAAATTATTCTGCTGAATAGCCATGATGGTTCAAGCAGCTATAAAATGATCCCCGGCATGTTCCGTCAGGTTTGCAGTAATGGTCTGGTTGCATGGAAGGATTTTGGTGAAATCCGCGTACCCCACAAAGGGGATATTGTCGGGCAGGTTATTGAAGGCGCTTACACAGTGCTGAAAACATTTGACGCGGTTGATGAAAATATTGACCTCATGAAAAGCATTCAGCTCACTTTACCTGAGCAGCGCCTTTTTGGTGCGACCGCCCTGGAACTTAAGTACGATGGAAAACCAGCGCCGATTACACCGGAGCAGATTATTAACCCCCGCCGGGTACTCGACAGAGGCCAGGATTTATGGACCACGTTTAACGTGGTGCAGGAAAATGTGATCCGTGGGGGGATTCGTGGCAGAATGGAAAAAGGGAAGATGACCAGAACGCGGGAAGTCACCGGAATAGATGGTGACATCAAATTAAATCAAGTGCTCTGGAAAATGGCTGAGGAGTTTGCAAAACTGAAGGCCTGAAAATTAAGCCGCTCAACAGAGCGGTTTTTTACTGTCCGCTGTTAAGCGATGCTGTTTCTGTAGTTTTTATCTCATGCTCCTTACCCGCAGTTGGCGTGAGACGTTCAGAAAGTAAATTTTTTCTGGCCAGTAATACGCGATATATATTTTTGATATCCTGTGCATAGGCCTTGCGCTGCGCAATGAGCTTTTTGCTCGGCCCCGTATTATACATCCCCACGCTGTCCCAGTTTTTTCCGTATGACCTGAAGTTGTGCGCCAGTACCCATGCACCCGTATAAACGCAGATACATGGATCATTCAACAGGCGCTCACGAGTAATATTGAAGTTTTTAAGTTTACCGTAATGAGAGCTGTTCACCTGCATCCCACAGACATCTTCTGTCCCATTCCTGTTTGATCCATTTATCGCATCTGGTACCAGATGGCTCTCTTTAATCGAAATTGACATAAGCAGAAGCGGATCAATTTGGTAATCTTTCCCGGCCTGATCAAAGCACATTTGTGGAGCTGCGCCAGCAGATAGTGAAAGAGTCAGCAAAGCAGCAGGCAGTAATGATATTTTCATGGTTTGGCCTTTTAGCGAAATAAACGGGCCTTGGAGAGGCGCTTTAAAAAATACCCCGGCGGATCGTCGTAATCAAGTAAATTCACTACAAACGCGCGTGAGCGCTCTCCTGCGAGGATTTAACATCTGCCCGAAATAAACATGCCAGGACAGTGGACGGTATTAACATGCCGCTCTTTACTAACCCCTTAAAACATCACACCCCACGCAAGACTTCGTCTTGCAGATTTTTCTTTTAATTTCAGGTGGATGCCTGTAAGAAATTTACGCGCTTATGAAATATGATCGTTTAATGTCGTACATACCGACACTACACTATCGTATAATCCTGATACCTGTTAGTGTCGGTATGTCACACATGTATCGTACAATTGTAGATATGCTGTAATTACATTGAATTATATATCGCACAGTGTCACACTGTCGCACATCATAGTGACGGATTGTACTACTGTATAGAACTGAAATTCACAGCAGTATCAAACCTTTAAACCTTTAAACCTTTGAACAGCAACCTGATAATCCACCAACAGACCATATGTGGTGTCGGTTCCGACACTAACTTAAAACAGGTAATAAATATGGGAAGAGTCGGCATCTACCTTAAAGATAAAATTGAACGTGAAGTTCGCGATATCGTTCAACAAGACCTGCAAAACGGCGCCAATGCTGGAGAAGCAAACATATCAGCAACCTGCAACGAATTAATCCGGCTTGGACTGCTTGTTTATAAACGCGATGGCGATGACGGCAACCAGTTTGATATCGAAGGATATCGCAGAGACGTCATAAGAAAAGCAGCCGGCTCACGCGAGGGTACAGTTCTCATTGCCACACTACTTGCTGAGATGTATTTAAAAATGACAGGAAAAGACGGCGAAGGTCGCCTGGAAGATACGCTTGATATGATTATAAGTGGTATAAACACAGCCGAGGATGAAGCGGAAGCAAGGCACTTCATCAACGAAAAAGAATAAAACTGCGAGCCGGACAACCCCGGCTCGCATCGATCACTAAGACGGTTTTTCATCCCAGGGAAGGTCACTTTTCTCCACCTCCTTTATTTTTTCTTTCAGGAACACCTCGAATTCCATGCAAAGAACTTTAAGTGCCTGCGCATCCTCGCTCTGGTCAAGTAACCTTCCCGTAAAATAACCCAGTGTATTCATCAGACGAGTGAGCATTTCGTCATTCAGACTACGGTTATGCACCTTCGCCATTGCCCTGATTTCATCAGCAAGATTCTCAGGAATACGCATGCTATATCCGGTTGTTTTCCCCGGAAGCAAAACTCTTTCACCCTCTCGCCACATCCACAATTGCTCCTGCTTGGGCGTGGATTTAATTTCATTAGCAACATCAATAGATTCACTATCAAGCAACTCCACTAGCCACTCTTCAAACCTCACCGCCAGCGCAATGAGCCGCTCACCCTCCGCAGTTTTAATGACAGGCTTGCCGGGTTGATAATTCAGCGACAATAAAAGCCTGGCAATAATTTCCTCATTCACACTTCTGTTGCCAGCTCTGGCACATATTCTCAGCTCCATAAGCAGATTATCCGGCGCACGCAATCGCCACTCCACCGATTCACCCGGCTGGAACTTGCGTGGACGGCCGCGACCATCCCACATTTTCTCTTTTACTTTCATAGCTATAGATCCCGTAGGCCATTTCCGAACTTACTGGTCAACAAAGCCTACCCACTTACATATTCGGATAAATCTGAATGATTCCAAAAAGTGTGACATGCATCACAGTTTTTTTTTTTTAGGGTCATGGGACAATTGCGCCAGCGTAAACAAGCACTTACGCGATTCACTTTTGTTTACTTCGGAGAAAACAAACATGTTAACCAAAGGCAGTGCCCTTAACGTCGGTAAGGGATGGGCGGTAGCGTCTTTATTACGCAAAGCACGCGAAAATAGCAAAGCTAAATCTTACTTAAAGTCAGCAGGTGCTTTTTTAATTGCACTTATGGTCACTCACCCGGCATTCGCATCTGGTACCGACCTTCTTTCCTCTCAGAAAGCAACGGTTAATTCCACTTTCGGCTCTGGTTCATCACTGATTACATGGTTCTACATCGCTGAAATCATCATGGGCCTGTTTATTTACATTAAGGCCCGCAACCCACTGGTCTTTGTCGGTATCGTTATGGCAATTATCTTTACCCGTGTCGCCTTCGGCATCGCGAGCTAAATGATGAACAGGGAAGGAGATAAATATAACTTCCCGGAAACAATGAACCAGCAGGGCCGCTATTTAGGCTTACCGATTGACGAATTGATTGTTACCGCACCCCTTATAGTTTTGGGGGTGCTTAACAATCTGTCACTTGAACTTGGTGTAATCGCGGGAATCCTCTGGTTTATCGTCAGATATCTGAAAAAAGGGCAGGGGTCATACTGGCTACTTAATTTCTGTTACTGGCACCTGCCATCACTTTTATTCAAAGTAACCTTTCGCCAGATACCTGATTCAAGTTTCCGGCACTGGAGGGCATAGTTTTTCATGAAACTGAATATTAAAGGAGAGCGCGATAAGCAACTACGCTATGCGTTTATTGGTCTTTCAGCCTTAACTTTACTCATGGGCGTCGGGAATGTACTGACAGGGTCACTGGCGTGGTATTTCGCCACCACCCAGAAAACTATCACCACGCCATTAACGTTTAACCGCCCATTTGCATCAGATTCTAAAAGTGTTGATGCCTCCGGTCTGACGCAGTTCGCCGCTTCCTTTATTTACTGGCGACTCAACGTTACCCCGGAAAACATCGAACATAACCAGAAAATGATTCTTGGATTTGTCCCTTCCGCCGAACGGGATGTACTCAAGAAAGCTCTGGACATAGAAACTGAGCGCATCCAGAAAGCGGGCATCACCACCCAGTTCGACACGAAAGAAATTCGCGTCATGGACGATGGCTCCGTGCAATACAGCGGGGTACTGAAATCCTCCACCACAAACGGCGCAATCATCACGCCACTGAAAGACCAGGAAAAAACCTACCGACTGAAACTGAGTTATGACAATGGTGTGATTAACCTCCACAGCTTTGAAGAACTCAGGCCGGTATCTCCCACTAACTGACAGGACTGCCCATGAAATTTCGCATTTCACCGGCAGCTGCTGCTGTGTTTCTGGCAGCGGGATTATTTACCAGCGGCCTCCGGGCCGCTTCCGCACCCGCAGCCATTCCGTTTGAGAACGACGCCGCCTTTAACGTCACCCTCAGCAACACCAACCCGAGCAAGGTTGTTGTAGACGGAGAACTCATTACCAGCATCAGCGGACCTACCGGTGCGTATGACCAGAGCCAGACCGAGGACGGAGCGCTTATCCTGTCTCCGCTTGTCGGCCAGAACTTCACCCTGTTTATCCAGACTGACCACGGCTCATCGCTGAGCCTGAACGTCAGGCCGCAGCCGGGTAACGGCAAAACGCTGCGCTTCACCCCGATGTCACCACCACTTCGCAAGAACGACGATGCGAAGGCATGGGAAGAAGGGCAGACCTACGAAAAAACACTGGTCGCACTATCCCGCGCCGTAGTCAACGGCCAGGTACCAGACGACTATCAGGAGTATCCAGTCAGCCGCATGCCGGCTTACACACCCGCCAGTGATGTACGCCTGACGCCCGAACGCCAGTTTGTGGGCAATCACCTGCGCGTTGTGCGCTTCCGGATGAGCAACCCGGGCAGCATCACCCGCAGCCTGCGCGAGCGCGATTTCTGGCGCAAGAGCGTCCGGGCCGTAATGCTGTCGCAGAACCAGCTCTATGCTGGCGGCGAAGGCTATGCCTGGATTGTGTTTTCAGATGACGGAGACACCCGCTCATGACCATAAGCCTGAATGAAAACCTGAAAACCCGCCGCAAGCAGCTGGCCATTCTGGCTGCCGTCATTCTGGGCGGCGCAGCAGCAACGGGCGGCGTGGTGTGGTACGGACAATACCAGCAAAAACTAAAGCAACCCGCACCGGTTGCAACACCAAACCTGACCGGCGTTGTGACCGCGACGTTTAACGAACAGGTCAACGATGCCGCACTGACACAGCAGCAGGCAAAGACCTCCGCCCTTGAGCAGAACCTTGCCACGCTTGCTCAGCAGTTCGCGCAGAACAGGCTCACCACCGAGCAAAAGCTGGCCGAAAAGGACGCTGAAATTCAGCGCCTGAACGACCAGCTTACGAAAGCCCCCGGCAGCAACCAGACCACTGGCCAGCAGACACCACCTGCTGGCCAGAACGGAACACCACTCCCCGGTCCGGTTGCTGCCGGCCAGGCCCGGCCACCCGAATACAATGTGTCCCCCGCAGGCGCACCGGCCGCCACTGGTGTGAATATGGGGCAGGGCGCAGCGTTCTACCCGGGCGGCTCCGGCCAGCGCATGACGGGCGGTCTGTCGACAACAAAATTCAGCTACGACAGCCTGAAGAAAAAGCCGACCAAACTACCCTGGATTCCGTCAGGCTCCTTCTCTGACGCCATCATGATTGAAGGTGCCGACGCCAACGCCAGCGTTACCGGTCAGCAGAACACCCAGCCCGTCACCATCCGCCTGCTGGGCAATATCCAGATGCCCAACAACAAAGAATACAGTGCTGACGGCTGCTTTGTAGTGGGCGAAATCTGGGGCGACATCTCCAGCGAGCGCGGAATTGTCCGGACGAAATCAATCAGCTGCGTACTGAAAAACGGCAAGCACGTCGATATGGAGTTCGATGGCCATGTCAGCTTCCAGGGGAAAGGCGGCGTTCGTGGCAAGCCGGTCATGCGAAACGGCATGATTGTCGGCTACGCCGGTGCAGCAGGCCTCCTGTCAGGTTTTGGTGAAGGCATCAAATCTGCGGCAACACCATCTGTCGGCCTCGGCGCCACAGCGGATGTCGGTGCCGGCGACGTGTTCAAGCAAGGTATAGGCGGCGGAGCCAGTAAGGCGGCCGATACGCTGAGTCAGTACTGGATTAAGCGCGCCGAGCAGTATCACCCCGTGATTGATATTGGTGCCGGCAACCTGGTCACCGTCGTGTTCCAGAAGGGCTTCCGCCTTGAAACCCTGGAAGATGCTGATGACGCTAAGGCGAAAGAGGAACTACAGAAAGCCGGCAACGCCGCGCAGAACGCCGTGACCCCGCAACCTGCGAGCCAGACCACGGTATCCAGCACCACCTCAGTCGGCAACATCAATCCTGATGATGTTCTCCGCCAGGCCAGCCAGTTGCGCCTCGGTGACACCATCAACTAAGGAGGAGCTGCATATGTTGTTTAAAACCCAACTGGATGTTATCGAAGAAGACCTGAAGAAATGGCGCGCTGGAAAAAAGCTACGTAAGTACCGGATATTCTGGTGCGCAGCAGCCCTACCGTCCAGCATTTTTCTCTACGGTGTTTTTTATCAACAGCCCGGTTTTATCTTTATGGGCATAGTTCTCGGTTTCCTCTTGTTCGTTGCATCGTCAGGCAAAATGGACGCTCCCGATAGCTGGGAAGGCCGAATCAATAAGGCATTACAGTCCCTTAGCCCGATAGACAAAGACGCGTTCGAAAAATTGTGCCGCACAGTGAATGAGAAGAGGGCAATAGAGCCTGATGACATTGCTGCGTGGCTCAAAAACGAAAAAGAAGCGCGTGCGCTTTTCGAGCGTCAGCGAGATGAGCAGCAACGCTACAGCTTCACTAAATGGCTGGATAAACGGGAGTCTGACCAGAAGGCCGAATGTAATGAGGAGGGCAAATGAAACGCACCTTCACAGTTTTGCTGATAGTGCTCTCGCTGGTAACTCCTGGCACAGTGAATGCTGCTGCAGCAGCCGTGATTTTTAGCCAGACAGCCGCTGCAGCCAAAACAGATATGGAGGATTCAATACAGCTGGAGGCTGCGGAACGTGAAGCAGTGACCCAGCCAGATGCATGGAAAGCGTATCTACAGGTGTCTGACGCAGTGCCTGCTGATGCCCCCATCATGCTGCAAAACCGCTACCGCAGCCTCGCCATTTCACTGGCACTGAAGGCTGCAATGGCCTGTTCCCCAGACGCCCTCAAGCTCCTCGGGCGTAACGACGTGATAGAGTTTCGCGTACTCCGATCATCGTTAGTCTCTGCCTGCAGAACCGCTAAATAAGGGAGCCGAAATGCGTGATGAAGAGCGTAATAACACACTGCTCAGGAAAATGCGGATGCATATTGCTGAATGGGAGGCTGGCCGGCCCACTCCGCAAGGAAATAAGTACATTTTCTTTTGGCTTGCAACCTTCATCGTTGTACTGGTAGCTACGGTTTCAGTGTTCCGCCCGTCATTGTTTGCACTGTGTTTCCTGATTGCCTGGTTTTTTCTGAGTCAGAAGATATTTAAGCGAATTATCCCGTGTTACAACGAAAGCTGGGAGGAGGTATTCGACAGGTTACTTTCTGATTATGAACCCCTGAACCTTTCTGCCTGGGAACACCTGAAGCACCAGGCTGAAACAGAAGGGCTGACGGCCAGAATTGTCAGCAACTGGCATCGTGAGGAAGCCAGGTCCGTCTGGCCAGAAAAGAAACCTGACCTGAAGTTCCTCCATAAAGTCACTGACGGTAACGAGAAAATCGGAGAGAAATGAAGCGTACCAGAGCCATTTCACTACTGATAATAACTGCCGGAGCGACCGGTGTTTCTGTTTACAACCATACTGGAGGGCTTACGGTGTTACTCACCCTGGTGACCATAGGTGCACTAGCTCATGTCATCAACGTCTTCCTGTAATCTTCCTTAACCGCTTTTCCTTTTAAGTCCTAAATCCGCCCCTTTACATATAACCCTGAATTACCAACCGGAGTTACCCCATGAAAAAACTACTGGGCGCTGCACTGCTGTGCAGCGCACTGACCGGCTGCGCCGGTCTCAATTCTGATTTCGACTGCAACAAGACCGCGACCGACCAGTGCCTGACCACCGGTGAAGCCAACAAGCTGGCCGCTCAGGGTAAAAGTCTGGATGACCTGACGGCAGAAAAAACCGCAAAAAAGCCTGCGGGTGAAACCCTGCCGGCACTGCGCAATTCAGCACCGGTCGTGAATCCATTCCGTGCTGTCTCCGCCGCAACAACCGGAACCACCGCCGCTAAGCCTGTTGCCGCAAGCCCCCTGACCACGGCGCCGGCGAAATCGTCTGGCTCGCTGGTCACGTCCAGTCATGCGTCCCCTGTGCCAGTTAACACTGCGGGCCGCGTTCCGGTTCAGCGTATTCCTGACGCCACGCAGCGCCTGTGGATTGCACCCTGGGTCGACACGGACGACAACTTTCATCAGCCGGCTGTGGTCGAGTTCGTGAAAAACAAATCCCACTGGGATGAGAGCTACCGCGTTATAGGGGAGGGCGGGGAATGAGCAGCCACTACGTTTCCGGCAGGAACGGCGTCGACCATCTGGTGAAATCATTCACCCATACACGGAAAGGAACGGCGCGAATCACCGCCACTCAGTCAGTTGATACCGATGATGAAACGCTGGCCGTTCTGAGCGTGAGCTGTGACTGGAAGATTAAAACTGCCGGTGATGCACCGCACACCGGGCAGATGAACGAAGAGAAGCTGCGTCGCCTGGAGTTAATCCGGGCCGCTGTGGAGGGTCGAAAATGAGTTTTGTCGACAGCCTGATGGATATGCTGAAAAACGGGAAAGAGGAAGACGGTGCAGCAACGGCCCGCAACAACCTTTCCCAGACCTGGGATTATCCGTCCCTGGTTGCTGCACTGCCGTACCGGTATTACGACGACAAGAATGAAATTTTCGTCAATGCCGGCTCTGCGGGTTTCATTATGGAAGCCGCCCCGCTTCCCGGCGCGAACGAGCAGGTGATGGCCGCACTCGATGACATGCTGCGGAAAAAGCTGCCCCGCCAGACCCCTGTCACCGTCATTATGCTTGCCAGCAAGTGTGTCGGGGAACGTATCGATCGTGGCGTGAGTAACGACATGTGGAAAGGGGGGATGGCCGATCACCTCAATAAAATTACCCGTGCGTTCTGGCAGCGCTCAGCGCTTCACGGTCTGGCCAACGAACGGGAATACCCGCTCTACCTGCGCAACTACCGAATCTTTATTGTTTATGGTCAGCCGCTGAAGCGCGCCTCCCAGACGCAGCGAGTGATTGATGACCTGATTCAGATACGCAATACCATCCGCGTCTCCCTGGGGGCCGCGCGCATCGACAGCATGAACACCGATGTGCACGCTTTTCTGTCTGCGGTACGCGAGCAGATGAACTACCGTCAGGAACAGGTGCTGACGTCCTCCGGGGATTATAACGAGGATGAAAAGCTTAACCGCCAGGTCGTTGATCCGGGGATTGACCTTAAGGTTCATCCATCGCATATCCGGATGGAGTTGCCGGAGACCATAGACGCGCGCGGGACGCGCCTGCCGGCATCGACATGCCGCATCATCAACATGCAGCTCGCTAAAAACCCGCGTCGATTCGCGCTCTGGCAGTGCGCAGATAATCTGCAAAATCTGCGCTTTCCTGACCTCGGGATACCCTGTCCCTTTATGCTGACATGGACGACGGAACTGGAGGAACAAACCAAAAGCCAGAGCGAGGCTTTCCGTAAAGACCAGGACCTGTCGAAAAAAGCCAACTCAGCCTACGCGGCTCTGTTCCCCAACACTAAAAAGGCAGCAGAGGAATGGCGACGTACCCGTGAGCAGCTGCACAGCAATGAAATCGCGCTCTGCAATACCTACTTCAACCTGACCCTGTTCGCCCCGGATAACAATACCGAAGCGCAGAAGTGTGAACTGGCCGCCGTCAACGTGTTCCGTAAGAACGAGCTGGAAATGGTCACCGTACATTACCAGCAGATGCGTAACTGGCTGGCCAGCTTCCCGTTCGTCATGCAGGAAGGGATGTGGGAAGACCTGAAGATGACGGGGGCAACGCTGCGCTCCAAGTCATGGAACGCGGTGAGCCTGATGCCGGTCGTCGCCGAACGCCAACTGTCAAACGTAGGTATGCCATTGCCGACCTACCGGAACCAGGTCGCGTTCTACGACATGTTTGGTGAGGAGAACGGCAGTACCAACTTTAACATCGCGGTCACCGGCACATCCGGGGCAGGGAAATCCTTCCTGACGCAGGGCATTCTGCGAGACGTGTTAAACGCAGGCGGGTATGCCTGGGTTATCGACATGGGGGACAGCTACAAGAACTACTGTCACCAGGCCGGCGGGGTCTACCTCGATGGTTCTAAGCTGCGCTTTAACCCGTTCGCCAACGTTAAGGACATTAACCATTCTGCGGAAGGGATTGTGCGCCTGCTGACGGTACTCGCCAGCCCGACGCAGCCGCTGGATGGTGTATGTGAAGCGATCCTGCAGAAAGCGGTAATGGATGCGTGGGAGAAAAAGGCAAACAAAGCCCGTATCGATGACGTTCATAATTACCTGACCAATGAGGATGTGAATCAGGCGTTCGCTGACAAGCCGACCATCATCGCGCGTCTCGCGGAGCTGGCCATGCTGCTCGATACCTACTGCACATGGGGGCCTGACGGCGAATACTTCAACGCCGACACCCCGACGCTCGATGGAGAAACCCGCTTCGCGGTGCTGGAGCTGCTGAGTCTCGAAGACAAGCCGAAGCTGCTCTCGTCCATACTGTTCTCGCTCATTCTGGCGATACAGGAAAAGATGTACCACAGCCCTCGCGACCTCAAAAAAGTCTGCATTATCGACGAGGCCTGGCGTCTTCTGGGTGGTTCCAACCCGCACGCGGCACGGTTTATCGAAACCGGCTACCGCACTGTGCGTCGTCACCGTGGCGCATTTATCACTATCACCCAGGGCATCAAGGACTTCAGCGCCAGTAAGGAAGCGGAAGCCGCCTGGAACAACAGCTCCACCAAAATCACCCTGCTGCAGGATGCTAAGGCGTTTAAACAGTACCTTGCCGATAACCCGGATCAGTTCTCGGACATGGAAAAAGAAGTTATCCGTGGCTTCCAGCCAGCCCTGCAGACCGGCTACAGCTCCCTGCTGATAAACGCCGGAGAATACAGCTCCTTCCATCGCCTCTTCGTCGACCCCGTGACGCGTGCCATGTTCAGCTCGCGCGGTGAGGACTTTGCTTTCATGCAGAAAGCGCAGAAAGAAGCGGGGGCGACTGCGGAAGAAGCTGCGTATCTGCTGGCGGAGAAGAAATACGGCAGTGAACTTCGTGAACTTGAAGAGTGGGTGAAAGCAGCATGAGTGAACTACAGGGCAAGCCGTATGACGGCGATACAGTTCGGGACGGTGTAACGATGGCGGTATGGTTGACCTCCCGAAGCATGAAATTAGCAATCTTTTTGCTTGTCTCGCAGATGGTTATGACGGGGATAACATGGATTTACATGAAAACCACAGAGCCAGAGATCGTAGTCTTCGACATGAAGGGAACGGTGGACCTCTTCATGCAGCAGTCCGCTCAGCTGCAGCTTGATGAAAACAGGGCTAAAGCGATGACCCAGCAGTTCAACGCGGCGCTGACAGGCAGCCTGGATGCATGGCAGTCCTCACATAACGCCATCATTCTTGTGAAACCGGCGGTGATGAGCTCACAGCGCGATATCACGAATGAAATCCGTGCAGATATTGCCCGGCGCATCCAGGGGGGCCAGTGAAAAAACGACTGCAGCTGATGGCCATGACGCTGCTGATATTCTCCGCCGGCAGCGGGGCGAAGGATTTGGGTACCTGGGGCAACGTCTTCGAGCCTGCAGAGCAGGACATGCTGGCGTTTATCCAGAATCGCCTGAAGGGAATGGAGCAGACGGGCGAACTTGACCGCCTGCGCAAAGAGGCAACGGAAAGAGTGAAGGAGCATGCGGTACGTCCGACGCCGGTGGAAGGGCTCACGAAAGCGAAGGAATACCGCCGCTTTGCCTGGGACCCGACATTTACCGTGAAGGAGACGATCACCGACATGCAGGGCAACGTGATCGCGCGGAAGGGCGATACGGTCAATCCTCTGGATAAGGTGCCCTTCAGCCAGGTGCTCTTTTTTATCGACGGCGATGATAAGGAGCAGGTGAACTGGACCCGACAGCAGCTCGCCGGTCAGACCAGCGTGAAGGTCATCCTGGTGAACGGCAACATCAAAGAAACCAGTGATGCGCTGAATGAACGTATCTACTTCGACCAGTCTGGCGTACTGACCCGTAAATTCGGTTTTGAACACATCCCCGCGCGGATATCGCGCGACGGCCGCGTGATGAAAGTGGAAGAAATTCCGGTATCAGGAGCGAAAAAATGAGTGCAACAACGTTAGGTGACCTGTTTCCCGAAATGCGTCAGGCTGGCACATCCCATCGACGTTACGCCAGAAAACCGCGTAAACCCGCTGAGATAACGCCGCGCATGGGAACAGCAGAACGGCTGAAGACGCTGTACCCCGAAATTGACTCCTGGCATCCGGTACTGGTGACCAAAGCCTGGCTCCACTGGTGTACGCAGAACCAGCAGGACAACCGGGAGCCATCGAAACGTGATGAACGTTTTCCGGACTACATCATTTACCTCTTACTGGAAAACATGCGGGCCGAGGACAGCGCGAAACGTAAAAAGGGCCAGACGATGTCACTTTCTGAGCGTCTCGACAGGCTGTTTGCGGGCGAAGGGCAGGAGAACGCTGAATGTCACTGATACACAATACCTCTGTGCCGTCTGTGCCTCAGCATATGACGGATCACAATGCTACCAAAGGCTGTGACGAAGCCGTGAATCAACTCTCTCAGCTGTACCCTGAAATCGCTTCATGGCAACCGGCGCTGATCGCCGGTGCCTGGTATCAGTGGTGCACTGAGAACACGCTTCTGCCGGCGGAGCCGGAAAAACGCGACGAGGCGTTTCCCCTGTACCTCGTCAGGGTAATTCGCAACAGAATGGAGGAGATGAACGCATGGCGTTAATCAGTTGCTTCACCGGCCCTCAGGGGCTGCAGGGGCTGCAGGGGATGCTCATCTGTTTGCGCGATACTGAGGGGATGACCGGTATTCTGGTCGTGGTTGGGTTGCTCACTGGCTGGCTTGTTGTTCAGTACCTGGCAGGTGCCCGGCGTGAACGCCGGGCATGGGAGAGCCGACAGGGAATGCCCGTTCCGCCGGCCCAGTTTGGCAGTGCCCGACATGCCGCTGCGGTTCACGCCTTTGCTAACCGGGAATGCTACCAGGTGTTGCTCGCTGAGCTGGAGAAAGGCCTGACTGACGAGGGCTATGAACTGACGCGTGATGGATCACTGCGGGTGGAGATGTCAGAGGCTGACCGACGAAAAATCAGCCGTCGGATTTTCCGGGCGCGCCAGTGCTATACGTCGCCGAGAGTGTCTGAGCTGGCGATGCAGGACAGCGAGGATGCGGCAGTGAACGATGGCTACGCCGGCACGTGGCTCAGCGTGCTTATCCGGGGCAGTGAGCGGGAAGGATGGTACATCACAAAACCTGTACCGGAATTCGTCCCGACGAACTTTCCTTTAAAACAGGTAATCATAACTGTCAGTGCAAAACGGTCTGTCCTGACGCGGGATGTGGTGAGAATCATCAACGAAATGGCTGAAAAAGTGAAAACCAAGCATAGCTTTCCTGAAACACCGGAACGTATTTCAGGTGGGGTAATTAACAGTGAACTGTTTTATGGGGCTGAGCAGCGGCAGGTTAAGGTGGCATCAGGCTGGTTTAGTTCTCCGTCTGGAAATGATGTTCCTGACGATATCACCGAAGGACTCTTCCCGCCGGCGGGGATGTCAGAATACCGGCATTTCATCGTCAGGGCGCAGGCAGGGCGGTTTTATACCCAGACTACACTTGCCTTCTATATTGAAGAAGCTGGTCGCAGGATAGAGCAGGGGGAATCCAGCGGAGCATGCTACGAAGATGACAGCGGCTCTGCTTTCGCCGTGACGCCTGCAAAAAACACGTCCTGATTCAACCGCGCTGACCTTCAGGATGTTCGGTGCTCACTGCGTTGCGCTCCGCCTCAGCCTGAATGTCATCCCGGTTTCCGATTAACCCCGACCAGGTAACGCCATGAAAAAAGACCCTGATACTGAAAAGGGCCGGAATGTCACCATCTCGTCAGTACGTCACGATGAGGGTTCGGCCCGACAGCTGGATGAAATCCTCAACGATAACCCGCTGTACAAACCCTCGCACGTGCTGCGCGGAGCCATTCTTGCCCTGTACGAAATGAGCCAGGAACAACGCCTGGCCATCATCATGAAAGCGGCTGATAAAGCCAAAAACCACTGACCATTTCTTAAGCCCTCCCGCCGTCCGGTGGCTGCGGCACGCCCGGAGATACCCCATGACTCACCCTGAACCTGTCGGGCCGGTGACGGTTACCCGTGACCGCAACGGCTTCTGGACGCACCCTCATTATTTTGCACCCGCCAGTGATGAAGCCACACAGACTGAATTTGGCGACTGGATGCGCCAGCACAATCTGACCTGTGCCACCCGCTGGATGGAAAACGACGCGCTTCCCCAGGTGATCGCCGACTGGGAAAAGGGCGTACAGAACATCAGTGACTGGCTTCCATCCGCACCAGAGGGTGAGGGCTGGTTCATCGGCTCCATTCATGACACTGAGGACGGCCCGGTCTGTGTATGGCTGCGGGAGGTGAAATGAAGCACTTTTCATGGTTTGCCGGTGTGTTGCTGGTTCTTATTTCCTTGATGCCATCCCAGGCAACGGCCGCAGCCAGTAACGCCGGTGACGGCCGCTGGGTTAACCCGATAAGCGATGTTTGCTGGAAGTGCCTGTTCCCGATGACGCTCGGTAATATCCAGCTGGCTTCCGGACCACAGAAAGACACGTCCAACCCGTCTTCACCCATCCAGATTTGCCCGGTGGGTATTCTGTACCGTATAGGGCTGGCCATCGGGTTCTGGGAGCCGATGGCAATGGTGGACGTGACCCGTGAGCCGGGCGTGATGGTCAACATGGGGGGCTTTAAAATCGATCTCGGGAGAACGGGTACGGGAACCGCAGGGCAAAGTGACAGACCCGCTGCCGGTACGTTCTACCACGTCCACTGGTATAAGTACCCGCTCATTTTCTGGCTGAACATCATCACCAGTCTGGGCTGTCTGCAGACCGGCGACATGGATATCGCCTATCTTTCCGAGGTAGATCCCCTCTGGAACGACAGCACGCTCTCAATGCTGATTAACCCCGAGGCAGCACTGTTCGGCAACCTGATAGCTCAGGGCGCATGCGCTGCTGATGCCGCCGCCGCTTCAGCGGGCCTGCCGCTCTCGCCGTTGTTCTGGTGCGCAGGGAGTCAGGGGTCAATGTACCCGCTGACGGGCTTTACCAGTGGTGAGTTTTCTCCGCTGGAGGCATCCCTGCTGGTTGGCGAGCGAATGGCGTTCAAGATGCATCGTGAGGGGCTGGTCTGGAACTCCATCGGCGCGGATACCGCCGTCTGCAACCAGTATCCATCACCGATCATCCCGAAAGAGCGATGGCGATACCAGATGGTGAACATGTACCCCGAAACGAATAACTGCCATCCCTTCGGGGCCAGCACACAGTTGTGGGGGACAACGCATAACTCTCCGTCCTCCAAAAAGAACTTCGGTTATCTCTTCTGGCGCAAACGTAACTGCGTCTTCCTTTAAGGACATGACAATGAAAATCGCTTATCTCCGGGCGCTGACGATCAGCGTCATGATTGCTTTCGCGCCGCTGGTCTGGGCCAGCACACAGACCGACATTTCCGTTTCAGACCATAACTGGATCAAAGGGCAGCAGGATGCGCTGGCCGCCATGAAGGAAGACCTGCAGAGCCATCCGACGACAGATTTGTCTGTGTTGCCACAGCGACAACAGGATCTGATTAACCGGCTGCAGGGGGATATCACTGCACAATCCCCCTCGATGGGGGAAAAAGACACCTTCCCGGCGATTTACTTTGTAAGCCTCGGCATACCTCGCGAAGGCCTGCTGCCCATGCTGAAGGACGCCCGCCGTTACAACATACCGCCAACGCTACGTGGCCTCGTCAATAACGACATGCGCCAGACGGCTGCGGCGATGTTTGAGCTGAGTAAGGAGGATAAGGACGCCGGTGTACAAATCGATCCGACGTTGTTCACTCAGTACAACATCACCACGGTACCTGCCCTGGTGGTGACCTGCCCTAGCCACCATGACGTAATCAGGGGAAGTCTGCCCCTGCAGCAGGCTCTCGAAAAAGTGGCAGAAAGTGGTGATTGTGCGGCAACGGCACGCCATCTTTTGGAGGCCGCGAAATGAAAAAGCTACTTTCAACGGTGCTGATGCTTTTCCCGCTTCTGGTTGGCGCAGCTGATCCTGCCTTTGAGGCGGGAGCGAGCTTTGGCAAGGGCAATGCTTCCGCCGGAACGGGGGCTCTGAAAAATCCGGGTACCGTCACTGGAGCAATACCAGGCTATACCGCAAACCCACCTGAAAAGGGGTATTACGGTGGTGTGAGTGGGGGGGATGGCGGGCTGGCTGGCAAAGGACAGGCTGCCCTGCAGGGAAATGATGCGGCACAGTCGGTGATTAGCTCCGGTACTAAAAATCCGGCCCCCACGATTGACCCAAACGCCCCTTTTATCACCATCGGTAAAAATGCGGAGGGTACGGCAGACGGGATCATGAACGGCACCAGTCAGCAGTGTAAGGAGACGACGGTATCAAAATCAACGTTTGAAAACTTTACCTGCGATCGGGATGTGGCGGTGATTCAGACGTGTGGCAGAACAGCCTCAATCACCGGGCATTATGAGGATAACTACAGCTATAAGACCATTACCATTGATTCAGACAATCTGGATGTCAGTAGCCCTGAAGTCACATTTACCATGCCGGAAGGAACGGTTTATACAGCGACAATGAACTACACATTTAAGAAGGATTTGGCATTCAGTAACGATAACTGGTACCTGAATATCACCGCTCTCAATACCACGATGACCATGTACGAAACTTCAGGTTCGTATGAACTTCCTCCCGGCAAAACGTTTGGGGAAGGAGAGCCACTGACTATTCGTTTTAATAACAAGAAAAAAAATCCTGACATTATTCCGAGCATATGGAAGACCGGAAAAGTCAACCATATGTACCGCTTTGTCATTACCATTGTTTACCGTACCGGCACGAAGGTATGGGTTCCGCAGACAACCTGGACTGAAAGCTGTGGCTTTGACAAAAAAACGGCGCTGTCCAGTGCTGGCAGTACCTGCACTGAGCCTGGTGGCACCCGGACGGTAATCGTCGACGGCAAGGAGTACAGCCAGACAAACAGTTGCTGGGCCTGGTCGGATGAATACGTGACGGGCACCAGTTCACGGGGAAACTGCGGTTCACTGATGGATAATCCCGCCTGCACACTCTCTTCACATACCTGCACAACAACGGAATCCGGGGTATGTACTCACCAGTCGGAGACGTACCAGTGTCAGAAAACATATTCATCCAGTGGTCTGGTCTGCGGTGGGGAATACATCTGCAAGTCCGGGGCCTGTGATGAGACGAATGGAACGGGTGACAATGGATTTGATACAGCCGTGGCCAAACTCGCAGGACTCGCTTCTGCGGCAGAAGATGTGAGGGATCAGAACAGCACTATTGATGTAAGAGCTTTCACGGGTAAAGCCATGAGCTGCCGCAAGGCTTTTGCCGGCTTCTCCAATTGCTGCAAGGATTCTGGTTGGGGGCAGGACACGGGTCTGGCCGCCTGCAATGACGATGAGATGGCAATCGGGAAAGCCAAAGCGAAAAAAATCACCGTCAGTGTGGGCGAGCGTTGCGACCGTAAGGTGCTGGGTGCCTGCATTCAGAAAAGTAAGGTGTACTGTGTGTTTGACGGCAAACTTGCCCGCATCATTCAGGAGCAGGGGCGTCGCGACCAGCTGGGCGTTAAGTTCGGCAGCGGTGACAGCCCGGACTGCCGGGGGATCACGGTTCCGGAGCTACAGAGTATCGACTTCGACAAAATCAACTTCGCAGATTTCTACGAGGATTTGATGAAGAACCAGAAAATCCCCGACACCAGTGCGCAGGTCAAGCAGATTAAGGATCGCATCGCCGCGCAGGTGAACCAGCAGGGAGGTGGCAAATGAAGCGTGTCCTCTGTGGCCTGCTTATGGCGCTGGTAAGCCATACGGCGCTGGCCGAGGAGATTGTGACGCCGGCTGAGCCATTCACCGGTTGGTCCTGGTACAACGAACCGAAAAAGCCCCCAGAGCAGCCCCGGAAAGCGCAGCAGCCAGCACCGCAGGCCATTCCGGATCTCAGTAAGATGTCCCCAATGGAGCAGGCCCGGGTACTTAAAGGTTACACACAGGAAGCGCTTAACCGTGCCATCCTGTTCCCCTCACGGGAAAATACGGCGACGTTTCTGCGCTGGCAGAAGTTCTGGACAGACCGGGCATCGATGTTCAGCCAGTCCTTTGCAGCAGCGCAGCTGAGCCATCCGGATCTCGACTACAACCTGGAGTATCCGCACTACAACAGCATGGCGCCGTTTATGCAGACCCGTGACCAGCAGACGCGGCAGAGCGCCGTGGAGCAGCTGGCGCAGCAGTATGGTCTGTTCTACTTCTACCGGGGCAGTGACCCGATTGATGTGCAGATGGCGGGCGTGGTGGCTGACTTTGCGAAAACCAACGGGATTTCGCTTATTCCGGTCTCGGTTGATGGTCAGGTGGCAGCCTCCCTGCCGCAGAGCCGTCCGGATACGGGACAGTCCCGGTCGATGAATATCACGCACTTTCCGGCGCTCTTCCTGGTTGACCCGCGCAACCAGAACTACCGCGCCCTGTCCTATGGCTTCATGACCCAGGATGACCTGTCAAAACGATTCCTGAACGTGGCCACCGGCTTTAAACCCAATTCCTGAGAGACCCTTATGACAAAAACACTGTTTACCCTCACCCGCGATGCAGGGCGGGCTGCCCTGTATTCCTTCGTCCTCGTCCCGGCACTGGTGCTGTATGTGTTTGTGATGCTGGCGGCATCAGACGGCTCACTTTCCCGGCAATTCCTGACGACCTTTCATCACCTGACTAAGGGGGCGCCTGCCGGCAAGGTGATGGGGTGTGTTAATGAACATGAGATGACAGGACGCTTCTCGCCACCTGAACCCGGAGAGTCATTAAAGCCTGTGCCTCCTGCCTTAGCAAAAGCCCCGCCTGAAGTGTTATGTCAGCGCGGACCCGTTGACAGCGATTCATGGGTGCGTTCGGTTGATGCAACGTTGCGCTACGTCTGGATGATGTCCGCTATGTTGGGCTTTGGATTGTGGTTTGTTTTATATGGCCTGTCCCGGGCCGCTCAGCGTCGCATTTCACCAGACACACATTCGGTTCTGGTACGGCAGAACAAGGAGAAACAGGAATGAAACCAACTCTTCTCGCAGGACTGTTTTTCTGGGGCACGATGGCGCGCGTACTGAGCGAACTGATGGCCTGGTCTGTGGAGCATACGCAGCAGGGGCTGATCTGGCTGTGCAATGGTATGTGGGCCGGGGCGGCTGGCATGGTGGTTTATGCCGGTTATCGCTGGTACCGTGACGAAAGAGGGCAAACGCATAAGGAAGGCGATCATGAACATTAAAACCGGACTCACGGCTCTGCTGATATGCCTGCCCCTGCTGGCGAACGCCGGGGCGCGCGAGGAGTTAATGGCGCTTGAAGCGACAAAAACGGCCTCTGCTGACGCTGCAGCCGTCACCGCCTCCACCATTCCGGTACCTGCGCCAGCCAGCCTGATGGCGCTGCCGGACGGACGTCGGGCTAACATGAAAGATTATGCCGTGGTGCTCTTTATGCAGGCGCACTGTCAGTACAGCGCGAAGTTTGACCCGTTGCTGAAGGGCTGGGCCGATGAGCATGCAATTAAGGTCTATCCATATACCCTGGATGGTGGTGGCGATGTTTCCTTTCCGACGCCGATGGTGCCGCGCAATAGCGATCGCAGATCGCCCATTGCAGATGAGATTGTGACTTTCTTCGGCAATGGGCTGCCGATTGCGACACCGACGGTCTTTATGGTCAACGTCAACACCCTGAAAGCTTATCCCCTCACCCAGGGCGTGATGGACATCCCCGCACTTGAAAGCCGTATGGCCAGCCTGATTCAGGCTGACATGGATAACATCGATCCGAAGATGCTGCCGCCAATGCCGGCAAGCGCCCTGGTCACCCCTCAGTAATACAAACGGACTGCAAAATGACGACAAACACGTATGCGTTATCGCGTACCGAGCGCGTGTGGCTGTTATTCAGCGTGACGCTGCTTGTGTCCGCAGCTTTCTATGGGGTACTGGCCCATCGGGTGGTCAGCGTCCAGAACCGTCCAGAACTGACAATCTGTCTGCAGGACTTTCCGGTGCTCCTGCTTATCTCGCTGAGTATAGGCTTCTTTTTCACCGTCACCGGGCTGTACGTCTGCCGGCAGACCCTGGCCAGGAAACCCCGGGAGGAGATTGCATGAGGCACATCAGACTGAAGATGTTTATCCGAAACCAGGCTATCGGGATACTGAAAGACAGTAGTGAGGATACGGAAACCCGAAAATGGACGGATTTGTTAACCCTGAAACTGTTTTATGCCCTGATTTTTACCGCTGTGGTCGAAAGGGTATACGTGAAATGTGCTGGTGCAACGCTGAGTGCGATGGCAGAACCGGCCACAGTTGATCGCGCCGAACAGTTTACGCTCTCGCTTCTCATCCACCATCCGCAGTACCTGCTGTGGGGCGTAATGGCCGCTATTTGCGTACTCATTGCGGTGAATTTACTCATCAGCGGCTGGCTCCATCTGGCCACATATCTTTGCTGCAAACTGAACCGTGCTGATATCCCGGCAGGCAAGGATACGCAAGCTGTGGAGGTGCCTAATGATTAAGGCGCTTATTACGGCAGGGATTGTGTTCTTCTCAGGTCTGGCAGCGCTGCCTGCTCAGGCGGACGTCAATGGTGACCTCAACGGCTTCTTTGGCAAGCTGGGCTACAGCGGCAACGTCTCTCAGGCGCAGGCCTGGCAGGGGCAGGCGGCCGGGTATTTCTCCGGCGGATCGGTTTACCTGCGAAACCCCGTCAAAAACGTTCAGCTGATCTCGATGCAGCTGCCGTCCCTGAACGCCGGCTGCGGCGGTATCGATGCCTACCTGGGGTCATTCAGCATGATCAGCGGTGAGGAAATTCAGCGATTCGTGAAGCAAATCATGAGTAACGCGGCTGGCTATGCATTCGACCTGGCACTGCAGACGATGGTCCCGGAGCTGAAGCAGGCGAAAGATTTCCTGCAGAAGCTGGCCAACGATGTTAACTCCATGAACATGAGTTCGTGTCAGGCCGCTCAGGGCATCATCGGCGGGTTGTGGCCCGTAACGCAGGTCTCACAGCAGAAAATCTGCCAGGACATTGCCGGCGAAACCAACATGTTTGCTGACTGGGCGGCCTCCCGTCAGGGCTGCACCGTCGGAGGACAGGGGGATAAAGTCACGGCCAAAGCCGGCGATGCAGAAAAAGACCAGGTACTGAAAAACAAAAACCTTATCTGGGACGCGCTCAGTAAGAACGGGCTGCTTGGTAACGATCGTGCCCTGAAGGAGCTGGTCATGAGTACAGTAGGCTCCATCATTTTCAACAAAACCGGAGACGTGACAATCCTGACGCCGCTGGTCGATAACCGCGACCTGATTAAAGTCCTGATGCGCGGGGGAACAGCGAAGGTCTACGGGTGCGATGAGGCAACACTCTGTCTGGGGGCTGTCGTCACTAACCTGACGATTACTGAGTCCAACGCTCTGGTCACACTGGTCAAAAACCTGATGCTCTCGATGCAAAACAAACTTGTTGATGACAAACCTCTGACCGATCAGGAAAAAGGCTTCGTGAACACCACCTCTGTGCCGGTACTGAAATACCTGACCAACGCCCAGAGTATGGGGATGAGCGCCACGTACCTCCTGCAGGTTTCCGACTTTATCGCGCAGGACCTGATGATCCAGTACCTCCAGGAGCTGGTTAAACAGGCAAGCCTGTCTCTGGCTGGCAAGAACTTCCCTGAAGAGGCCGCCGCCAAGCTGCGGGATAACATCATTCATGCGCAGGGACTGCTGGCCGACATGAAGCTGCAGTCTGCGGCAGACCAGAACGCGCTGGACGGCATCGACCGCAACATGCAGTACCTGCAGCAGCAGGTGTCCACCATTGTTTCAGGCTCCTATCAAAGCAACTATCACTGGGGTGATCGCTGATGCTTGAGATATACACCATTTATGGCGGGGGAATGTGGAAAACGGCGCTGGACGCCGTTGTCACCCTTGTCGGTCAGAATACCTTCCACACTCTAATGCGTATTGCTGGCACCTTCGGGGTGCTGGCCGTATTGCTCACTTTCATCAAACAACGTAACCCGATGGTCTTCGTCCAGTGGCTGGCGATCTTCATGATCCTGACGTCCATCCTGCTGGTACCGAAACGTTCAGTACAGATAATTGATCTCTCAGACCCGGCAGCGGTGTGGAAAACCGATAATGTACCGGTCGGTCTGGCGGCCATCGCGTCACTGACGACCAGCATCGGCTACAAAATGGCATCGGTGTACGACATGCTGATGGCCAGACCCGACTCGGTAACCTACAGCAAGACCGGTATGCTGTTTGGCTCGCAGATTGTGGCGGAAACCAGCGACTTCACCACGCAAAACCCGGAACTGGCTCAGATGCTGCCGGACTATGTGGAAAACTGTGTGATCGGTGACATTCTGCTGAACGGTAAATACACCATCAATCAGCTGCTCAATTCCACTGACCCGCTGACGCTGATAACCAGTAACCCAAGCCCGCTGCGGGGCATCTTTAAGATGACCTCCACCTCGCGTCAGTTCCTGACCTGTCAGCAGGCGGCAACGGAGATTAAGACGCTGGCGAATACCGACGTCAATCCGGGCAGTGCGACGTTCACCTGGCTGACGAGAAAGGTTTTCGGCAACAAGCTGAATGGCGCGTCGCTTCTGGCCAACTCAATGGGGGACAGTTATGGGTTCTTCTATGCCGGTGGTATGACTGCTGCGCAGATCATGAAGAACAACATCACGAACAGTGCAGTTAGGCAGGGTATTAAAGGTTTTGCGGCTCGCTCATCCGATACGGCTAACCTGCTTAATTTGGCCACCGAGAACGCTGCAACCAAACAGCGTCTCGCCTGGGCTGCAGGTAACGAGCTGGCGACCCGCACTCTGCCGTTTGCACAGTCCCTGCTGATGCTTATCCTGGTGTGCCTGTTCCCGCTGATGATTGCGCTGGCCGCATCCAATCACACTATGTTTGGCCTGAACACCCTGAAAATATATGTTTCTGGGTTTATCTACTTCCAGATGTGGCCGGTTATGTTCGCCATTCTTAACTATGCCGCCAACTACTGGCTGCAGAGTCAGTCCGGCGGCACGCCCCTGGTGCTGGCCAACAAGGATGTGGTGGCACTGCAGCACTCGGACGTGGCGAATCTTGCTGGGTATCTGTCCCTTTCCATTCCGGTGCTGTCGTTCTATCTGACCAAAGGTGCTGCGGCGATGGGCTCTCAGGTGGCGGGGAGTGTACTCAGCTCGGGCGCCTTCACGTCAGCTGGTGTGGCAGCTACCACAGCAGACGGAAACTGGTCGTTTAACAACATGTCGATGGACAATGTTAGCCAGAACAAGATGGATACCAACCTGATGCAGCGTCAGGGTCAGCAGACGTGGCAGGCAGATAACGGCTCCACGCAGACGCAGACGGCCGGTGGCCATACGGTTATCGACGGCTCGGGTGCAATGTCGAATCTGCCGGTGAACATGAAGCTCAGCCAGCTGGCCAGCAGTGGTTTCCAGGAATCAGCCCGCCAGTCGCAGGTTCAGGCGCAGACTGCTCTCGATGGCTACAACCACAGCGTTACCAGTGGCTGGTCACAGCTCTCCCAGCTTTCTCATCAGACCGGTACCAGCGACAGCCTGATTAAAGGCAGTGAAAACAGCCAGGCCACTAATGCAACACGCGGGGCTGGCATGATGCTGTCTGCCGCTGAAAGTTATGCGAAAGCAAACAACATCTCGACACAGGAAGCCTATAACAAACTGATGGATATCAGTAATCAGGGGTCTGTGTCTGCAGGCATTAAAGGGACGGCCGGAGGGGGACTTAATCTGGGCGTTGTTAAATTTGGTGCTGAAGGAAGTATTGCAGGCGATTTGCGGCATTCGACGGGCAGCTCCAGAGGAATTCAGAATTCAGATTCCCATTCGCAAGATATGCGACATGATCAGAATGGCCAGGCAGTTAATGACTTCCGCCAGGGTATGGATATGGTTAAAAGTAGCCGTATCACCGATGGCGCGAATCATTCTGAGAATGCTGCAAGCAGCAATGTTCAGCAGCTGGCCGCGACGCTCAATGATGCTGAAAGCCAGTACCATCAGTACACCACCAGTTCGACGCAGAGTAACGAATTCAGCCGTATGGCCACCGTTGCTCAGAACCAGAGTGCAAGCCTCGATACGAACTATACGCAGGAGTTTGTGGACTGGGCGGCTAATAAATATGGTGATAAGGCTCAGTCCATGCTGACAAGTGCGCCGTCGGCGCGCGAAGCGGCAATGGAATTCGTTAATGAGCGTCTTAAACCTGAAATTATGGGCGACTATCAGCAGGGGAGAGCGGATCTTAAAAGCGGTAATGAGCATGCAGCATTCAGTGGTGAGCACGTGGTTCAGCCAGCCCACGGTAGTCAGCAAGGATCAGGCCCGGCAGGTAATGATGGAGGTATACGTTACAGTCCTGTCGAGAGTGGCTCTTATAATTCGAACGACACGGGGAACCAGCATACAGACGGAGCGTCTCAGGTGACGGAATATGCGGGCACTTACGGTGGACAGGTTTCATCTGGGGGGGGAAGCGTGTCTGTGAGAACAGGCGGTTCTGCTTCGGGTAGCCATGAGTCATCATTGTTAGCGCAAAATCAAACGGACAGTGAGAACTTAGCCGGTCAACGGGAAATCAGACATAACGAAGTACGTTCTGACTACGGCAGACAGGAACAAAGCTCCCAAATCCAGTCAGGCACTCACAGAAGCGAACAGGATAGCCTCTCCATTAAATCCAGTGCTCATGATACCGGAAGACATTCAGCTGAAAGGCAACGCTCTGACTCCAGCGCTGGGATGCAGCAGGAATTACGCCAATCCGGGACCTTACGCGAGCAAGGGGAAGCAGCAGGCCACGGGGACGAAATGAGCCATAGCCATGTAACCATGAATGTTGAGGAGCAGCGGGTTCAGGGTAATGCTATGCAGGCGTCTTTCAAAGAAAACCAGGCAAAACTTCATGAACAGTCAGGTCAGGGTTTTGGTCCGCAAAATGATATCCAGCGACGTGTAGCGGAACAAAGATCTGAAAATGAGCATAAAATCAACGAATCTGCTGGGAGAATTGATAAAAAACAATCCACTGTTCAGGCATCCAGTGATATCCTGAAAGGAGAAAACTTAATCGGTCAAGGGCGATTCAAGCTTGGTCGTGCTGAAGCTGAACTGGATCAATCAAGTAAACTCAATCCGTTTAATGATCTCCAACCAGATGAGCTACAACAGAGAGTGGCAGAATTAAGGAAGAAAACTGGAGGATAAAATGACCAAAAAGGTAAGTGCTTATTGCTGTTTCATTCCAATCGGCATTTATGCAGCTTATTCTTTAAGCCTGCAATTACTTTTTGACGTACCATTTATGGCTAAGAGCATGCTCTTATCAGTAATCCCCAGCGCCATCTATATTTTCTGCTTTTGGAAGTTACGAAGCAGCAAAAGAGGGATGAACCTAAAAGCGACTCTCCTGTTTAACACGCTGCTTGCAGTCTTACTAACTTTCTTGGTGGAATTTGTAGGAAATGATACCGAAAGTGCTTTAATAGCAGGCATAGCTGTTCATTCGCTGATAGCTTTCATCTTTGCGGGAGTAGTCTTACGGCCTATTACTTACAGGGATAATACCCTTCTTAAAGATGAAGATGATGGCCGGGTATATGTTATCCGGAATGGGAGAGCTCATGTGTTGACAGATAATGAAGCTCAACTCATAAGCACTACTGACAACAAAATTATCAGTTTTTCAGGCAGTCAAATGAGTATCCAGGATGGTGGCATAACCAATATTCCTTTGAATACTTCCTTCAACGATTCGTTTAGCAACGGAATAACTGTGAACCCTGCATCTGGAATGCCAATGGTTGGTGGCATCTCTGGCCTGGATATACACGGAAACAGTTGGGGAACAAACTTCAACGAACCTACAAATACGTATGACCCTAACCGGGGATACTGAAAGTAAGGGGGCAAAGACCCCCTTAATTATTGTAGTAATCAAAGCTAAATCATCTACTTAACCTAAATTTCCCTTCAAATCAGCCGATAACGTCTCTGTTAGCTTTATCTCGCTAACGGGGACGTTTTTCTATGCACAGGATGAATTCATGAAATTAAAACAATTAACCGTTGTTGCTCTGATCGCGTCTGCTCTCGCTCTGTCTGGTTGTGGTGCCATGTCCACAGCGGTGAAGAAACGTAATCTTGATGTCAAAACCCAGATGAGTGAAACCATCTGGCTGGAGCCATCATCAGAGAAGACTGTTTATTTGCAGATACGCAATACATCGGACAAGGACATGTCAGGCCTGCAGGCACAAATTACAAATGAACTGGCCGCGAAAGGCTACCGCGTCTCCAGCTCTCCGGACACGGCCTACTACTGGATTCAGGCAAACGTACTGAAAGCTGAAAAGATGGATCTGCGTGATGCACAGGGCTTCCTTAAGACCGGGTACGAAGGGGCGGCAATGGGTGCGGCACTGGGCGCAGGTATTACGGCGTACAACTCCTCGTCAGCTGGCGCAACGCTGGGTGTAGGCCTGGCCACCGGGCTGATCGGTATGGCTGCAGATGCAATGGTCGAAGACGTCAACTACACGATGGTGACCGATCTGCAAATCTCCGAGCGCAGCAAAGCAGCCGTCACGACCGACAATATTGCTGCCCTGAAGCAGGGAACGTCCGGCATTAAGCTGCAGACCAGCACGGAGCAGGGCAACCGCGCTAAATACCAGACCCGCGTGGTATCCAATGCCAACAAGGTGAACCTCAAGTTTGAAGAGGCAAAACCTGTCCTGGAAGCCCAGCTGGCCAAATCCATCGCCGGCATCATGTAATACCCGCGGCTGCGGCGATCGTCGCAGCTGTTCTCCCTCACATGCTGATTTTTAACCGTGCTCAATCCGGGCAGGGTGCGTCAGTGCTTTCTGTCAGTTACCAGTAATTACGCTTCCTCGCATGACTGCGCCTGGCGCAGTCCTGTCTGCGGCGAGCGTTGCGTCCTTAATCTCAAAGGAGTTCGTCCATCATGATGCATCAGAGAAATGAATGTGCAGATTACTCAGCTGAATTCTGGTCACTTATCCATCTGGAAAGCGAGCTGATGGCAGCAAGGGCCTGGATGAATGTATTCGGTTCACTTCCTGAGGGGCAGGGTATGACCATTGTTGCTTTCTGGGCTGGCTATGAATTTACCCTTTACGATCTGGAGCCCCGGGGGTGGCATTCAACGGTTTATAAGGATGTGGCCTCGTCAGTCCGTTCTGTGGCTGCATACATTAATAAACAGGACTGGGAGGACGGATGTCAGCAGGCCAGGTATGAACTGAGTCAGATGTAATAACCTGACGATTGCCCCCCCACTCGGTACCACATTTTTTCATCACCCTTTTCAACGTTTCTTCTCTGATAACAAACATCACCGCGCAGGTGATGCGATAACGGCCGGACAACACTCTATGAGCTTCGCAGGAAAAAACCTCACCCAGGGCGGGCAGATGACCGCCTACCGCTGGCGCATGTTCATTCAGGTGAACAACTGGATAGGATTCTGGATCTTCATCCTGTTCGCCGTGCTGACTACCGCCATTTTTCTCTGGCGAATTCCACAGGAAGCCCTGGATAACGGCTCCCTGTGGTGGTTCGCCAGCATTAACAGCAGTTTTATCGATCTGATGCCGGCAACGGGGACGCCAAAAATTTACGACGTCCACTACTGGTATGCGCCAACGGCGACGATGATGGTGCTCAAAATGACCCTGCCGCAGATCTATGCGGACCCGTACATGCAGGCGATGGGCAACCAGTGCCTGACTGAGCTGCAGTGGGCGGCCGGCGCCAGCGGGCTGTTCAGTATGGTGGTGTTTATCGCCGTGACCTGGTTTATCGCCAATATCGGTCGAAAGGAAAGTGAAGACGAATACATTTCCGGGATGCAGCTGACTGACAAGCCTGCTGAAGTGAATAAGCTGCTGCGTAAAAACGGTGAGTTATCTGACCTGCGCGTGGGTGATCTGCATATGGTCAGGATGGCGGAGGTACTCAATTTCCTGATGCATGGCACTATCGGGGTGGGGAAGTCGACGCTGATACGCTGGTTACTCGACTACATTCGCAAACGTGGTGACCGGGCCATCATCTACGACTCCGGCTGCACCTTCACAGAAACCCATTACAACCCGTCCACCGATTTCATCCTGAATGCCCATGACGAGCGCTGTGCCAACTGGCAGATGTGGGGTGAGTGTGTCGACGCGGTCGATTACGACAACCTGGCCGCCAGCCTCATTCCGGTTGAAGGGGAGTCCGATCCGTTCTGGGTATCCAGCTCGCGAACCATTTATGCCGACCTTGCAATTCGTATGTCGACGGACCCGGAACGTAGCATTGAGAAATTCCTGAAAACCCTGCTGTCCCTCAGTATGAAAAATCTGCGTGCCTATCTGGCCAACACACCCTCAGCCAACCTGGTTGAGGAGAAGATCGAGAAAACGGCCATTTCCATTCGCTCGGTAGTAACCAACTACGCTAAAGCCCTTCGCTATCTGCAGGGGCTGGATGATGGCACCAAGCCGCCGTTCACCATCCGCGAGTGGATGACGCAGGAGCGTTATGACAGCAGCTGGCTGTTTATTTCAACACAGGCTCGTCACCGCAAGAGTGTACGCCCGCTGATCTCGCTGTGGGTATCTCTGGCCACGCTGATGCTGCAGAGCATGGGGGAGAACAGCGATCGCCGCGTATGGTTCATTATCGATGAAGCCCCCAGCCTGCAGCGCATCCCCGAGCTGGCCGAGACGCTTGCCGAGGCGCGTAAGTTTGGTGGATGTTTCGTGCTGGGGATGCAAAACATGGCCCAGCTGGTTCACGTCTACGGCCGCGAGCTGGCCAAAAGTATCTTCGACCTGATGAACACCCGTATGTACGGTCGCTCACCGAGTGCGGAGATGGCCAAAGTGGTGGAAGAGGAGCTGGGCAACCAGCGTAAGCGCAAAATCCGCGAGCAGAACAGCTACGGTCTGGACCAGGTGCGTGACGGTGTGTCCCTCGGTAAGGACGAGGTCAATAACCCGATTGTCGACTACGAGCAGATCATGCGTCTGCCGAACCTCAACTTTTATGTGCGCCTCCCGGGTGAGTATCCGGTCGTCCGTCTTAAGCTGAAATATCGCGCGCCGAAGAAGCGGCAGGCAGGCCTTATCGAGCGCAATATCCGCGATGCACTGAGTCCGGAGCTGGAGAGGGTTATTCAGGAGAACGAGCGCGCAGCTGCAGCTGCAGGTCTGACGTTCCCAACCGGTGATGAAGTGCTGGAGAAGGGGAGCGAAACATCCTCTGCAGATGACGGTCCTGCTCCGGTTTCGTCTGCAGGGGCATCCGGCTCGCTGGCAACATCGACCGTCGAAAAAGTGGCGCGTACTCCGGCGGAAGAAAATAAACCTTCGCGCAGCGCTTCACCTGAACGGAAGCCAGTACCAGCCAGGGAGCCCGTCACATCGCGAACAGCGCCTGTGGTTACGCAAGTCGTAACTGAAAATCACAGCACGGTGACAGACCCTGTCACCGAAGACAAAAAAGACAACGTCGTTTCACTTCGGTCTTCTCCTCCTTCAGTAACTCGTCAAAAAGAGACTGCGCCCCTCAAACCGGAAATACCTGCAGCACTGCAAAAAATCCGCAGCAGAACCCAGCTGGATGCTCCCTCCGAGCCAGCTGCAGTCGGCGCGCTGGGGATGCTGAAACGGCGGCTCAATACCGGAGCCACCTCAGGCGGAGGCGAAGATCAGGCCAGCGAGAATGCGGGCGAATCAATGAACCTGGATATGAAGGTGACGGCACTGCCTGACGGCGGCCTGAGTCTGACGACGGCAGGGAAGTCACCGCAGACCCAGGATGAAGCCCACAGCACCCACCGTCAGCTGGCGCAGGAAGAAGAGAACATTTTACTTCACCGTCACGCGGACGACCCGGGTTACGACGAAAACGACCATCACTATTACGAGAGAGAGCATGACCTATGATGTCTGTCGCCCCAGTAGCGTCAGCCGGTGAGGCTGCAGGCTACTACAGCAATTCCGATAACTACTATTTTCTGGGTAGCCTGCAGAGCCTCTGGATGGGGGAAGGTGCAAAAGAGCTGGGCCTTGAGGGCAATGTTCGTGGCGATGATCTGACGGCCGTGCTCGAGGGCCGCCTGCCGGACGGCTCACGGCTTGGCAAGGAGGTTAACGGACAGCACGTCCACCGCCCCGGCCATGACCTGACTTTTTCCGCCCCCAAAAGCGTGTCCATTCTGGCTCTCATCGGCAACGATAAAGAAATGCTGGAAGCACACTACCACGCCGTCCGCGTGGCGGCCGGCTATGTGGAGAAGCTCATCTCGGCCCGGAACACCAAAGACGGCGTTACGTCCATCGTACACACCGGCAAGATGGTCGCGGCCGCCTACACGCATGACACGTCACGTAACCTCGACCCGCTGATACACACTCATCTCCTGGTTGCCAATATGACGGAGTATGAGGGCAAATGGAAAGCTCTGGCCACGGACTATATCCATAACGCCGGCTTTATCGAGACCGTCATGAAGCACCAGGTCACGCTCGGAAAAATCTATCGAGGTGCCCTTCGCGAACGTGTTGAATCACTCGGCCACGAAGTGAAAGAGGTCGGCAAACACGGCATGTGGGAGATTAAGGCAATTCCGGATGAAGTTGTGGATGAATATTCCTCCCGTGGTCGGGAAATCAGAGGGGCTGTCGGTGCTGAAGCCACGCTGCGCAGCCGGGATGTGGCCGCCAAAGACACCCGCAGGGCGAAAGTTGACCCTTCGCGGATGCGCCTGATGGAGCGCTGGCTGGGACAGATGAAGGAGAAGGGATTTGACCTGAAGGCGTATCAGGAAAGCGTGGTGCCGCGTGATGCAGGTCTTCGTGAGACAGCGCCTCAGCCGGAGCGAGATCACCAGGCTAAAGCGGTTCCTGCCGTGCCTGAACAGACTTCTTTGCAGACGTCGTCCAGGGCAGAAAAGAGCGTCGATACACCTGCTCAACCCGCAGAACGGGAGAGCCTCTCCCGTCAGCCAGTACCACAACAGACTGACACGCTGAGTCAGCCGGCGCAGACCGGTCCCGAAAAGACGCCGGCGACCAGGAGCTTTCCTGCAGCGCAGCTGGACACTGAAATACCCCGCCCGGAACTGACTGAGGCTGTCCGGCTGGCCATCTCGCAGCTCAGCGACAGTAAAACGCGCTTCACCTTTGGCGAGCTGATGATGACCACCGCTGAGCTGAGTGAACGGCTGCCGGAGATTAAGGATATTCGTGTGGCCATCGATGCAGCGCTGAAGGACGGCATGATTGTGCCGCTGGACAGTGAGAAAGGGGTTTTCACCTCCCGTATTCACCTGCTGGATGAACTCTCGATCCAGGCGCTGAGTCAGGAGCATCTCAAATCCACAAAAGTCGTCAGTTTCACCCGCCCGGCGCAGTACGCGCCGGCGACGCTTGAAGTTGTGGAGAAGGACGCCCTGGTACTGATGAATGCCCCGTCAGGCGTGGCGGGCATCCGTGACCTGACCGCGCAGCTGGCCGGTATTGCCGGCGCGAATGGTCGTGATGTGCAGGTGCTGGCCAGCTCTGCCGAGCGCGCTATTTCGCTGGCGAAATCCGACGATTTGCGTGAACGGATTATCAGCCGGCAGCATGTTCTGAGCGGTGATTTCCACCTTAAACCCCAGAGCACGCTGATTATCGAAGGGGCAGAGCGTCTGGGATTAAAGGAGACGCTGGTTCTGCTGGGCGAAGCGCGCGCGCAGGACGCACAACTGGTCTTTCTCGACAGTGCCGGACGGCAGGCGAACGGTAACGCCATGTCCGTGCTGGAGTCCGCGGGGGTTGCCCGCTCCCGCCGCACGGAGCCGGCTCCCGGGCTGGAGGCCGAAGTGGTCAGTATTCCGAACAAACGCGACCGTTACGAGGCGCTGGCCAACCGGTTTGCAGAGCTGAGCGGAGGAACTGAAAACGTCACCGCCGTCGTGGTCGGCAGACGTGAACAGGCACAGCTGACGGGCCTGGTACGTGAGGCGTTGCAGAACGCAGGACAGCTGGGGCGTGACGGCGTGGAGATCGAGGCCCGGCAGCCGGTCTGGCTCGACAGCAAAACGCGCCGCATGCCAGGTTCGTACCGCCCCGGCATGGTGCTTGAAGATCGCTCGGACGCAAAAGAGCGTAAGTCCTATGTGATTGACCGGGTGCATGAGGACACGCGAGTCCTCTCGCTAATCGACGGTGACGGCGTGCTGACCCGGATGAAAATCGGGGATATCAGCGCTGACTGGCGTCTCTTCAGCCGTGAAACCCTCAGCGTGGCCACCGGCGAAAAACTGCTGTCCGTGGCGGGTGACCGCGAGCACAGCCTGAAGGCCAAAGATCGTCTTGAGGTGACCGGGATAAGTGAAAAGGGGATTGAGGTTAAACGGGGGGAAGACACCCTGACTCTGCCAAAAGACCAGCCGCTCTATCTGTCACATGCTTACGTGACCGCGCCGGGCGGACGGGATAACGACACCGGTGTGGTGCTGGCCGCGCTGAACAGCCGCGACATATCGACCCAGACCATGAACTCGCTGGCACAGAGTGGCCACCGGGCGGAAGTGTTCACGGCCGAAGTGCAGGACCGGGCTGAAGCCCGGCTGCAGCGTATGAAGACCAATGCCTCTCCCGTGCAGCTGGTCAGAAATCTGAGCGGTCACCAGGACGTCAGTCAGGCGGTTGATTCACTGCATGACAGCGTCCGGACTGACGCGGGCCTGGCCGTCTGGCGTGCCATTAACGACCAGCGCACCGTGGTGATCAGCGGGCTTAAGCTGGCGACGGAAGCGCAGAAATATCATCCCGACCTTGAGGCCATCGGGAATGAAATTAGCGCGATGATTAAAAATGGCGAGCTGTTGTCCGTATCCGCAGGGGGGGAGCCGGTACTGGTTTCCCGGTCCACCTGGGAGATGGAGAAAGCGATTCTGCGCGTGGTGGAGGAAGGGAAAGGTACGCAGCAGCCGTTGCTGGAACAGGTACCGGAGGCCGTGCTGAACGGACTCACCGATGGCCAGAAAAAGGCGACCACCCTGGTGCTGGGTACCACGGATCAGTTTATCGGGATTCAGGGCTATGCCGGCGTGGGGAAAACCACGCAGCTGAAGGCAGTGATATCTGCACTGGAGACCCTACCGGCGGACGTTCGTCCGGTGATGACGGGGCTTGCTCCTACGCACCAGGCGGTGAAAGAAATGAGCGACGTCGGTGTACGGGCGCAGACCATCAAATCCTTTGTCGTTGAGCATGACCAGGTGACGGCTGCAGGCGGGAAACCTGACTATAAAGGACAGGTGTTTCTTATCGATGAATCATCAATGGCAGGCAACCAGGATACGGCGGCATTGTTCCAGGCCATTGCCAGCGGCGGCGGACGTGCAGTCTCGATGGGGGATATCGACCAGTTTGAAGCGGTCGACGTGGGCGCGCCGTTTAAGCTAATGCAGGAGCGAAGCCCGATGGATGTGGCCATCATGAAGCAAATCGTCCGTCAGAAAGACCTGCAGCTGCGCGGCGCCGTTCACGACATCATCGATAACCGGATCGATGCGGCCCTGCAGCGCATTGAAACCCAGCCGGCTGACCGCGTGGCGCGTAGCGATTCAGCCAGGCTCCCCGGGAGTGCCATTCAGGAAACGGAGATGCCAGTTATCGATATCGTTGCTGACTGGACGGGCCGGACACCGGAGGCAAGGTCCCGCACGCTCATCATTGCGCAGCTGAACGCCGACCGTAAGGCGATAAATGCCGGCATTCATGCCACGCTGGCTCAGCGGGGAGAGCTGGGTGAGAAGGCCATTAAGGTGCCTGTGCTCGATAAAATCACCCATACCCGCCATGCGTTCAATAAAACAGAGGCCTGGGAGCCGGGAATGGTGGTTAAACGCGGTGACCGCTACCAGGATGTGGTGGCCGTTGACCGTAACGGCAGCACGGTGACGGTACGTGATGAGGAGGGAAAGATTGGTCTGTATTCACCGAAGCAGCTGATCACCGGTGACGTGCAGCTGTTTCGCCGCAGCAAGATGGAGGTTCGTACCGGCGATCTGCTTAAGTTCACGGCGACCGATCGCGAACAGGGTCAGATGGCCAACCAGCGCTATACGGTGGAGTCGATAAGCGAGGCGGGGAATATCCGTCTGAAGGGGGAGAACGGTCGCGTCACTATCAATCCGGAGAAGGTCCGGGCGCAGCAGCATATCGACTACGGCTGGGCCGTCACCGGGTACGGTGCTCAGGGGGCCAGCAGTGATTATGTCATTGCGCTTGAGGGCACGGACGGCGGGCGTAAGGCGCTTGCTTCACGTCGGGCCTTCTACATCTCAACCTCACGCGTGAAGGAGCACGTCCAGATTTACACCGACGGGAAAGCGGACTGGGTTAAGGCGATAAAAATGCCGGAGCGTGATATTAAAACTGCGCACGATGCGCTGGCACCTGAAACGCAGCGTAAACAGGCGAAAGCCATCTGGGCAATGGGGCAGCCGGTGAATAAAACGGCCATCGGCCGGGCCTGGGTGCGCCATCAGGGCATGCAGGAGGCGTCACTGACGGCAAAAATCATCCCGGCCACACGCCGCTTTCCTGAACCAGCGCTGGCGCTTCCGGTGTATGACAACAATGGCAGGAGTGCGGGGCTGGCCCTGGTTTCCCTGGTCGCCAGTCCGGAGGGGCGGATGACTCAGGGGGAGACCCGAATGGTCATGACAGAGCGTGCCCGTGGTGCCGTGCTGCAGCGGAGTCAGTCCGGAAACACGATTGTGGCCAGCGACCTGACGGGCGCACTTGATGCAGTACGAAATCATCCAAAGGACGGCGTGGTCTGGCAGACCGGCGATGAGCCCCCTTCAGCATGGCTGCTTAAGGTAAGCGGTGGGACAAAACAGGATGTGTCACCGGGTATTGTCTCCATGCTTACGGACGAACAGAACGTACAGCAGCAGCGCGAGCTGATGCTGGCAGACCTGGTTCGCAATGAAGAATCCGGACGGAGCAGGCAGCCGGAGCCGTTGCTGGCGGAAGTTCCACAGGAAGAGGTGATCAGACTGAAACCGGAAGACATTAACCCGCGTAAACCGGAACCACTCAACCCGGATGCTGATGTGATCGCCCGGGTGAGAGGTGAGGAAAACACCGATGGACAGGAAATAAAAGCCGCTGCAGGCGTCAGAAGCGAGCTGGAAGGCGCTGATAAGACCTCCGGTGAACTGTCGCGGGCATCGCGTGTTATTGCAGATCTGGCAAACGCTGAACGCGACATGGTCAGGGCGGCAGAAAATACGGAGCGCGGCCGCACGCCGGAGCGTGAAGAACAGACCCTCACCCGAACCATTCAGAAAGAACGTTAATCCCCCTTTTGACCATGAGAATCAGGCTATGAAAACAAACAAATTAGCAGCATTAATAGTTACAACATACATTGGCTTTATTTCAATGGCACACGCTTCAGCCCCTCAGCCCTTATTCAGCCCGGAGCAGGAGGCACGTATCGGCGAAATCGCTGCTGACTACCTGGTGTCGCATCCGGAGATACTGGTGACGGTCAGTCAAAAGCTGCAGGAACAGCAGGAGGCACGTAAGCAGAAGATGTTCGCACTCAGCGTGATGGAGAATCAGGCGAACCTTCTGCATGATCCGGACACACCGGCTTACGGACCTGATAATGCAAAGGTCGCGGTGATTGAATTCTTTGATTACCAGTGCGTGTTCTGCAGCCGCTTCGCGCCGGAGCTGGAGAAGGTCATGAAAGCGCAGCCGGACGTCCGCTACCTCTTTAAGGAGTGGCCAATATTTGGTGGACGCTGGGAAGCTTCACTTCAGGCTGCGCAGCAAGGGCTGACGGTCTGGCAAAAGAAAGGGCCGCAGGCCTATGTCACCTATCACAATGCCATCTACGCCACCGGCCATAATGAAGGCAAGCTGACGGCGGAGGATATTCACGGGGCAGCGTCAAAGGCAGGGCTGGCCGCCTCTGTCCCGGGCGACCATACCGCGTCCCTTGAGAAAAACAGTAACCTGGCTGAGGCGCTGGGGCTCACCGGAACGCCGGGGATCGTCGTCATGCCCGTTAGCGGGGCGACTCCCGACACCATCACGGTTTTCCCGGAAGCCGTAACCGCTGAAAGACTCCAGGCAGCAATCCGGAAAGCCACCAGAGTGAAATGATCCTCAGTCCGAAGAACGTCTCCCGCCAGAGACTGTTTTTCATGTTCCGCGCGTAATTGCCATCTTCCCGTTCCGTTCTCCTGCGCTTCCTCGATCAGGCCTGCCGGCCTGATACTGCGGCGAGCGCTGCCGGTGATTGTCCCTTAAGGATAATTAGCATGCAAACTACGGACGGTTATCTGGTCTAACATCTGGAAAAATTACTGACGAGAAGGTAGTATTCGGATCGTCAGCGATCGTCTTGTGGTGGGACAGATTGTTGATTCAGATTACTTTTGTGACCTAACTCAAACTGACGGTTTGACTGCTTTGTGGTGAGGCAGGCGGGTGGCAGAAGATGGTTTTACGGAAGAAATGCGGACTTCCGGAAACAAACAAGGACAGGACGTGTCCAGTAAAACGTTCAGGAGCAGGTTACGGGATTTCCCGGAGCCTGAATGCACAAACCCCCCGATAACTGTCATCATCTTGGCGGAAGACACAGGTATCAGGGGGTCCAAAAGCAGGCGCGTTGCCTGTGAAGGATTATAACGCATGCACCATAGAAAACAACACCCGGCCGCCATAAGAACAGGCCGCCGTGAATGACAATCAGATTTCTGTTCACTGGTCAGATCTACCGAAAGATGAGCTAACCAGTTTCTGGCAGAATGTCGATGCCGGCACTCAGGATAATTTCCTCATTGCACCGGTCAAAAAACTGACCCGCCGCAAACGCGGTGAGCATTCCACAAAAGCCAAATGTGAGAACCCGGCCTGGTATCGCCCGGAGCATTATAAAAAGCTCTCCGGACAGCTCGGGCATGCCTACAATCGCCTGGTGAAAAAAGACAAAGAAACCGGGCAGGTCTGCCTGCGCATGCATGTTTCTCGTCACCCTCTCTATGTCGCCGGCCGCCGTAAGGCGGGACGTAAATATGGTTTCCGTCCGGAACGTCAGCGCCTGCTCGATGCGCTCTGGCCAGTGCTCATCAGCTTCTGTGATGCCGGCAAGCATACAGTCGGCATGTGTATCTCCCGTCTTGCAAAAGAACTCAGTGCAAAGGACGCAAAAGGCAATGTCATTCCTGAAACGGAGGTGACGGTGTCACGCCTTTCACGGCTTATTGAGGAACAGGTACGGTTTGGCGTTCTGGGTCTCGCGGAAGAACGCGCCTGGGATCGTGAATCCCGTACCTGGCTGCCAACGTATGTCTATATCACCCCTGTGGGATTCCAGATGCTGGGCGTCGATATGGGCAAGCTGTTTAAAGAACAGGAGAAGAAGCTCCGTCAGAGCGCCGAGCGTGAGCAGCTGATCCGGGAAGGGGTGATGAGCGAACATGATGATGTTCAGGCCCACTCTGCGCGGGAATGCTGGTCTGGCCGTAAGCGTCAGGAGGCACTCGTTTACCGCCGCAAAAAAGGCGCGGAGCGTAAACGTGCCAATAATCTGATTAAGCTGCCGGCAGATGAACGACTCCATGCAATGTCTGAATGGATTTATCGTACCCTGCCGCCTGACGAAGCGTACTGGTGCACATCTGAGCGCCTTAAGGCGCTGGCCATCCAGCATCTTTACCAGCTGGATCTGGCGCTTTCTCCACCGGACTAGTCACAGACGACACAACAGTCTTCTTGTTCACAGGCCCCTCACCGGGGCTTTTCGTGCTTGTTTTTTTCGACCGTTCTGCTCATTTTTCATCCTTCACTCCTTTCTTCTTCCGGTCACCATGACGTTCTGCCGGTCGTTATGGCCCGCAGTGGCCAATATCTCTTTTTTTTACACAGAAATCCGCAAACGAATAAGTGAAGTAACCCGGAAATGAATAAAAGACATTCCGCAAAACAGTCTTACTTCACCTTTTTTATCTCTCTGTTCATTACATTCCAGAGTAGATCTTTGTCTTCGGCCACTCTGTGAATAACGTAAAATGCCTTCGCATGCAGCGGCCTCACGGCCGCGCGCTCAGAAGAAAATCAAAAGTACCTCCCGTCGCAAGCGCCGGGCCCCGTTCTGGCCAGAACCAGGCACCGCATACATACCTGACCCCTGCTAAACCGACGCCGCCCCGGCCCGAAGGGCCGGAACACCCTCGCTTTAAGAGGGATGTTGTAACTAGTATTAAGAGTAGCGGTTGTTAAGTCGCGGTAATCCCTTCATACACGCTCGTAAGCGCCTAACGGCGCTAACGCGGAGATACAGCCCGTCAGCGGCCAAAGGCCTTGACGGACTCACTCCGACCGCGCACATTAGCAATCGGAAAGCTTTAAGCGGTTATAGCTTTGCAGGAAAAGGGATGGGATTGGCAGAACCTATCAATCCGTAACGGCTGATGCCGGTTACGACGCCCCTCACCAGAATCACCCGGTTCAGCTCCGGCTGGCGTCTCCATGCCGCTTCGCGGCATACATTTACCTTTTAAAGCAGGGTTGCCTAAATCCGGGAGCGCGATAAGCTTTAACGGGTGATTTTCAATCAGGATGAGAAAAATGGATATAATTCTTCCGGGAAACAAAAGCCAGGCACGAGTCTGGGCAGAAACCATGATTAATCTGGAGGCCCGCAAACTCGTCAATACCGCTAATATTGTTGGCGCCCGACATCTGGGGGATGGATTGACGCGTCTCAAATTCATCGATGAAATTAAATCTGTCATTAATGGCGAATTTGAGCGTGCCCGGCGGGCAAACTCTGACGAAGAGTGCATGACCTGCCTGCGTAACCTGCAGGCCGAAAACACCAGTCTGCTTGAGCAGAGCCGTCAGCTCCAGACCGGTTATGCGAAGCTATATGCCCAGATCAAATACGTCAGGGATGAAGACCGGATGGTCGGTTATGTCATCTCAGGAATTAAAGTGGTGCTGGCAGGTATGCAGGGCGTATTTGGCTTCGTGCTGACTTCCTCAATGACCCCCGTTGGCGTTCTTGCCGGGGCTATTCTGATTGTCGACTCGGCCAACACGATAACCCGTGAAGTTGGTCGTCAGTTCCTGAATGAACCTGACACGCAGGGTATGTTTGGTGATGGTGCCATGAACATCGCTAAATTCATGGGATTTGAACGATCAACAGGGTTGGGGATATACAACGGGATCGCGCTTGCAGGCAATATCTACAGTGTCTATGGATTAATGGCCAGACCTGGAACATGGCGTCTGTTTAACTATATCAGCACCGATTTTTACCGGAAAATCGACACCATGTCCCGGGGCAAACTGACAATGAAAATTGTGGGATGGGGGGTAAAGGCTAAGGTTGTTTTCGATCTGATCACTTCTGATGACGCTGGGAAATGAGATTCCGGCGGTAATGCCATGATTTATAGGCCAGCTTCAAAGGCATGGTAATCGTAAACAGAGTGCCAAGAACAAGAATAGCCACGCCAAAGGAAATGGCATGCATCCTCGAGCCAGCCAAAAGTGTGGCCACAAAAATCAGTAACATGACTGACAGCACCCATATCAGGGCCTTAAAACGGTTTGCCAGATCGTTCAGCAGGGTATCCATCTCCGTACCCGTTTTAGCTGAACTGGCCCGCAGCCGGACAATGTCCTCTTCACTGAAGCCGTGGTTCGTCAGATCACTTTCATGGTTCATGCTTCTCTCCTTTTCCCTGCGGGAAGTTTAACATGCCCTGCGCTAATAACCAGTTAAGCCCGACCGATAACCTCTCAGGTGGTTACGGGCTATCAGCTCTTTCTCACTGATAGCCATCACGTCATCCTAAGTCAGCCAAAAGCAGACTGTACCAGACCAATAATCCCTAGGTGGCCAGCGTAAGCATAATAAAAGAAATTACGCGGCATGAAACGCTTGCGGCCCTCCGGACAGATTTTCCTGCAGAAGGAAACCACTGCCAGGGGGAATGCCAGAGTAGGCAGCGTGGCCAGTAATAATGTTTCTGCGGGCATATCCAGGAGATGCGATAACCCGTTTAAACAAATCAGTGACAGCACGGCAGTGATGGCCGCCAGACGCTGCACTTCGGGTTTTTCGTTGCCAGAAACGGTTGCCATACTGATGGCCAGCGTTATTCCTGCCAGCCCGTAGCTTGCCGGCTGCAGTGGCCAAATCATGAGGGCCAGGAGCAGATATCCCACAAACATTCCTTTCAGGCCGTGCTGGTACTGCAGGGCAATCAGCTGCGTGACGCCGGCAAACACGAACAGAATGTTCAGGGCCCACCAGGGCTGGTGATGCCAGAAGGCCAGGCTGAACACCGGCTGCGTGATGATTGCCCAGATCCACAGACGATTGGCTCTCTTCTGAAGTCGTTCCGGGGTGCGCTGTACGTTCATCGCCCATATAAGCGTGAACAGGGGGAAGGCCATCCGGCCAAGCGCATACATCACCGGCAAGGCTGGCGACAGAAACACCGTATTGATGTGGTCGATAATCATGGCCAGAAGTGCGAGAAGTTTGACCAAATCGAGAGCTGCGGGACTGAGCTGGCTGGCGTTCCGGATAGTGGGAAGAACGTCGGGTACTGAATGATTCATGCTGTAGATTCCCCTTGCGACACGCGGTTAACAGCCAGCACTGAACATAATGCCAGAATGCCCTGCCGGTTTGCGTTGTGACTTTGATCTTTAGTTTCTCCAGAATCTTGCGCACTGCAAATTCTGATTTATCACGCAGCACGCGCATTGCACCTGCCACATCCTTATTCTGAATACAAATACTTAAATTATGAAAATCGTTCATGACACTCCCTTCCTTACTATATATATCGGCAAATATATTGATATATTTAGATTACGGAGTGTAATTGTGTATTATTTTACCATATTTTTCAGGGGCAATTTTTATAATTATAAAACATGCTGCTGCAAAATAATTTCATATACATCTCAACCAAAACTCGACTAAACCTGGCCGATATCCGAAGAGGGAGCAGGATGAAGCTTTGCATAATCTTCTCGAAGCGATTTTGCCGCGGGTTTCCAGGCTTTAGCCCACTCATCATCCATTCGTCCTACACCAACAATCTTCAGTGCGACGGCATAGGGAGTGCGCCCTTGCTGCTTTGAAAGCCACAGGATGTGATCATCAATTCTGTCATCAGGTATATCGTCGATGATGGAATGGATAACATCGAGGTCCTCTGGCAGCCACGGCTTTCCTGTACGGGGAAACACCAGATCCGGTTCGCGCGGTTTCTTTACCTTCTCGTTTTTGGCGATCTGCCTGGCTTCTTTCTCTGCAGAAACGAGTCGTAGTCGCTCCTTAAGCCCACCCAGTGTGGCAACCGTTTTAATTAAATTTTCTCGCTGTTCGCGAGTAATACTTTGCTCATCGCAGATCAGGTCGTTCAGGGTATCGATGAGTGTATCTACTCGATTTTCTGTTAATTTCATTTCCAGCTCTCGCTTAAGGCTATAACTCAGCATTCTATTAGATAACTATCTGGTTTCGTATCCCTGTTGATCTCATAAACGTAGCCCACAGTCTCGATTACAGGGCATGGAAGCCTGATGCTAAAATGATATACTGATGTAAGAACAAATCTTACATTGTGAAACGGAGGGGTTATGGCCCGTACGATGACGGTGGACGTGGGTGAAGAGCTGCGCGAATTTATCGATTCCCTGGTTAAGGCCGGTGATTACCGTACCCAGAGCGAGGTCATGCGTGACGCGCTGCGGTTGCTGCGCGAGAAGCAGGCTGAATCCCGCCTTCAGGAACTGCGCGATCTGCTGGCCGAAGGACTCAGCAGCGGCGAGGCGAAGCCATGGAACAAGGATGCATTCCTAAATAATGTCAGGGCTAGGGTGGCAAATGAAAGAGATTGAGCTGACTCCCAAAGCAGAAGAAGATCTGGAGGCTATCTGGGACTACAGCTTCAGACAGTTCGGGGTTATTCAGGCGGATGTGTATATCGGCCGTATAGCAGCAGTGTTTGATGTGCTGACCATGCATGACATCGGCACGCATCGCGCAGAGCTGGGGGAAGATATCTGCTCGCTGCCAGTGGAACAGCACATGATCTATTTTGTGCCATCACATTCGGTGGTTACCATCATTCGTATTCTCAACCAGTCTCAGGATACGGCGCGGCATGAACCCTGGAGATGATCGGCGCGTAATCAATTAATTTTTTATTTTTCAATGGCTTAGTTCGTGCAATCTATCTTATGTTAAATTTGGTTATTTTAACGTCGTTAATTAATGAGTTACATTAATCATGGTGTCCCAGCAAGTGAATTGCACCCTATTTTCAACTCAAATTTCTGAAATAACTTTCTGCATATATTGTTCAGTTAGCTAGAGTTAAGTTTAACGAGGTG
>OEPS010000050.1_pt1 | contig 43744 bp, 46 predicted proteins | sample 1539411 | NCBI WGS metagenome assembly OEPS01 (sample SAMN02671747, study PRJEB22543) | soil metagenome | biome: bacteria | place: China:Hunan Province, Lengshuijiang City | collected 2012-10-15 | depth 0.08m m
TTTTGATTTATTGGTATCGATCGATACAAACGATTAACGTGTGGCTATTGGGTTGTTATATAAAATAAAGAACTTACTTACTTAAATTAAATGGGTGAGGGGTGGGTTTATAAAGATTTAATTTGATTGAGTGGTGGTGAAATGAATCTGAGAACGATGGTTATTCTCGGTAATATGATGTGTTTTTTTATACCATTGACCGTAGAGGCCGCATTATCGGTGGAGCGTTCACGTATTATTTATAACGAAGGAGACAAAGCTGTTGGTCTGGTAGTAATAAATAACAACAATCAGGATCCTTATCTAGCCCAGGCTTGGATGGAAAATGAACATGAAGAAAAAATAAGTGGTCCCTTCATGATTTTGCCTCCGTTACAAAGAGTTGAAGCTGGTAGTAAAACTCGGGTCCGTATCCAGACTGCTACGGGCATTGCCACACTACCTGGGGATCGGGAGAGTGTCTTCTGGTTGAATCTACGGGAAATACCGCCAAAATCAGAAAAACCGAATTCACTAATGCTGACTATGCAGACACGAATGAAAGTCTTCTGGCGTCCTAAAAGTATCAAAGTAGATCCTTCATTAGATACAGTACCAGGAACTCATACTCTGACTTTGGTTCCGCGCGATGGGCGTTACGAAATTCATAACCCAACACCTTATCACTTCTCCTTTGTGGAAGTCCGTAATGGATTGCGTGGTAAAGGTCTGGCTAATTTCGAACCAGTGATGGTAGTACCAAAGGGAAAGGCTATCCTTCCTGTTTCCATTAGTCAGGCTGGCAATACCCCGGTACTCATGTTTATAAACGATTATGGCAGCTCCCGGTTATTACCCTTCAGCTGTTCCGGCTCTTCTTGTACTGCGGGGAAAGTGGAAATGCTCGGAGAGAAAAAATGATATGAAAAGCACTCGCTTCGCATTACTCATGGCACTGTTTGTCATTCCGGTTATACAAACAATTGCTGCTCAGGGTGACACCACAACTGTAACGGTGTCTGGAACATTGATTGAAGGGCCTCAGTGCACAATCAATAGCGGTCGTGATGTTACTGTTGATTTTGGTGATGACCTGATTACCCGTCTGGTGGATGGAGCCAATTATAAAAAAGAGATTGATTATCCCTTGACCTGCACTGGTTCTGCTGCCAACAGCGGTGCAGCGCTGAAAGTCACTATTCGAGGGAATGCTGCCGGTTTTGGTTCAGGACTTATCGCAACGACTAAAACAGGATTAGGGATCCGCCTGCTAAGCGGAGCTAGTGGTAATACAACGTTGACACCTGGCAACTATGTGAATTTTAGTGGAACTGCTAATAAACCCCGACTTTGGGCGGTACCCGTAGCTCAGAATAGCAGTACTCTGACAGCCGGGTCCTTTTCTGGTACCGGCACCATGGTGATTGATTTTCAGTAAATAATGATGGAGAGAAAGGATGCCTATCGTCACCCTACGTTATGTGTTAGCGATTGCCGGTCTCAGTGCCAGCTATGTCCTCGCGGATACCAACGTCAATTTTCGCGGTACTCTGATTGAAGCTCCGCCTTGCGTGGTGAATAACGACAATGTGATTACCGTGAACTTTGGCAATGAAATTATGACAACTCGTGTGGACGGTAGCGACAGAAAATCCATTGAGTATGAGCTGGACTGCAGTAACGCGGTATCATCCAGACAGAAAATCAGAATTTCTGGCACTGTCGCCAGTTTTGACTCCACGGCACTTGACGGAGGAAAAACTGGACTGGGCATCGCCTTGTATAATGGCAACACTCGCCTGACGCCGGGCACCTGGGTAAATTTTAGCGACCCAAATAAGCCTGATTTATCTGCGGCTTTGATTAAACAAAATGGCGTTACACTGAGTGGCGGTACCTTTCGGGTAATGGCCTCCCTGGTGGTGGAATATCAGTAAACGGAAAATATTAAATGGATAAAATAAAACATCTCCCGTTGTGGATTTCCCTCTTCCTGTTACCTGCAATTACCTGTGCAGCAGACCCGGAAAATCTGGAGTTTATCGGCACCCTGGTTGAACCTCCAGCCTGCACTATCAGTGAAGGTGGCCCTGTTTATATTAATTTTGGCGATGTACGGATAAAAAAAGTTGTTGATGGTAACTATCGTAAATCAGTACCACTGACGCTTAAATGCGAGGACAGCTCACTGGCCTGGCAATTGAAGTTAAGTGTGCGTGGTAATCCGGCTGGATTCGATGTCGACAATGCCACGGTTGTAACATCTGAACAGGCGAATCTGGGGATAAAAATCTACCAGAATGGGCAACCATTTAAGCTGGGAGAGGCAATTAATGTCAATAGCCTGACACTTCCGGATATCGAAGCATTACTGGTTCAGCGTGACGGTGTGGATCTGACTGAAGGGCCGTTTACAGCTACAGCAACGCTGCGGGCTGAATATCAGTAAAATTTAGAACATTAACGCTAATGGGATAGCTCAATTAAGACCATTAGTCGCTGAATATTTCTGTCCAGCAGTATTTCCTGTCAGACACAGAAAAGAATATTCAGTGTGTAAATTCAGAAATACTGCGAAAGATTCTCTGGTTTTGTAGTTTTTCTGACATTGTAATTATTTCAATGAAAATTCATGGCGAACATAATGAATAATATAAAACTGTCTGTGCTGGCTATTTTATTAATAAGTCCCGGGATATATGCAGCCCCTACCACCTATTCCTGGCCTGCGGTAACGGCAGTGACGGGAACCGGTGCTTCCGGAAACGCACTGGTAGTCAATATCACGGTACGTCCGGCACAGATCACTGCCGAATCGACGGCAAAATTCTGCGCGACTATAGGCATAACAGGTTCGACGACCTGCTTTGTCGGCATTGTCGCCCAGACTAAATCCCGGCCGACGCAATGGACCACACTTTCAGTCTGTGGAAATGCAACGGGTACGAATGTCAGTATAGGCAATGGTTGTATGTCCGTCGGGTCCGAGGCAACCTGGGCGCAGGTTGGTCCCGCTTTGCAGGCGCTGTCAAATGGTAATTATAATTCTGTCCTTACCAACGGTCAGTATTGGTACTATCAGGGTGAAGTGACCTGCGTAAAATATATGGGAGGGTTCCATACCGTGGCGGGCATATATGAACCTCTGGGTATCAATGCAACCTGTACCCCACCTAATGATATCTGGTGTGCGCCAACCTCTCCCTCAACTAATATCAGCCATGGAACACTGGATATCTCGGCAGCCTCCGGGCATGTCGCCTCAACCACCCTTAACATGCAGTGTTCAGGCAACACAACATATCTCCTTCGTGCATTAACTCATCCAATAAGACTCAGTAATGGCATGCAGTCAACACTACGTGTCAATAACTCGGCGCTGGGTTCGTTGATCAACGGCTCTACAGGAACTCAGTCTTTGAGCATAAGTTCCACGCTAAGCGGCAGCGCCAGCGCGACCGGGAGTTTCAGCGGACAAACGATTCTGATGGTGGACTACCCGTAAGACAAAGATATATCGAACTGAACTGTTGTATGTTCCAGTTTGTCGTATTCCACGTTCAGAATATTCTTGGGTTCGGGGGGAGCACGAGTTTATTCTTTTCTGCTTTCGAAGAGATAACAAAAGAAATCCCACTGCATCTGTTGTGATGGGCTAGCATCGAGTATGAGGTCTTGGAGTTGCAGGAGAACAGTATAGTATTGATAAAGTAGATAATAATTAATGTTATCCAAAGTTCAGTCTACTGGATTAAATCCCCACAGGATGCAACTTGCGGAGGCTCCCCCCGTCAAGGTACTGTGACAATGTTCACACATTGCGGGTGCTTGCGACTCCCGGTTTTTGGATAGATTCATATTTTATTTTCGGATTAACAAATGGCGATTATTATGAGCGATGAGTTGCTGACTCAGGCGCAGATAGCCCGTAAGTTTTCCGTCAGCCGTGCACGGGTTTCTCAGGCAGTAAAAGCAAACCAGTTAATCGCCGCAGGCCAGACGGATAGCGGGAAAGCGCTCTACTCGCGAGCGGAGGCTGAGCAGGTTTTTAGTCTGTCATTTTTAAATAACCGTGTGATCAATAACTCTCGTTCGAACGGCGAAAAAGACCCCGACAAAAATGTTAAGTCGCCCTCTCGGATTAACAAAAATGTTAAGTCATCCTCTCAGGTTAACAAAAGCGACGCCGACCAGGTTCAACTTATCACTGAAGGTGTTGATCAATGGCTGCAAACATTATTGGGTGACGATTTTCCGAAGTTGAAAGATGCCGACAAAATAGCCCGCTCGCGAGCTGTGCGTGAGGCGCGTATGGATGCACTAGCAGATATCGATGTCAGGAAAGCCCAGGGTGAATTAATTGAACGGGAAATCATTGGTAACGAGGCTAAAGTCATCGGAGCTGAGGTTACGGCAATTATGCATAACTGGCCCGCCCGTCTCTCCCCTGAGTTGGCTGTGATGGTAGACCAACACACGATAAAGCAGTTTCTGATCGACGAAGTTAATAAGCTGATTGATCACCTTGAAACGAGATTAAGCGAGGTCTGATATGTCATTTCTGGGAAGCCGGATGTGCGAAGGACTCGCCCGGCTCTCAGTCCTTACTGTCAGTGAATGGGCAGATAATCACCGTATATTACCCAAATCCGGCAGCAGTGAACCCGGTCAGTGGCGTACAACCAGAACGCCTTATTTGCGTGAAATTATGGACGAGTTATCAGCCTCAAGCCCCGCACGAGAAATTGTGTTTGCAAAAGGTTCACAGGTTGGCGCGTCGGAGGCGGGTACAAACTGGTTAATGTATCTTATCGATCAACAGCCCGGCCCACTGCTGGCGATTCAGCCAACGGAACAGGCCGCAATAAGATGGAGTAAACAGCGTGTCGGGCCGTCCCTGCTTCAGTGCGAAAGACTAAAGGGAAAACTATACCGGAATACGGGTAATGCATTGCTACAAAAGGATTTTATTAACGGGACGCTTATCCTTGGTGGCGCTAATTCTCCAGCATCTCTGGCGTCTATGCCGATTGGTGCAATATACGCCGATGAAATTGATCGTTATCCCTCGTCGGCAGGGGAAGAAGGGGACCCGATCGGGCTGGCCTTGCGGCGTACCGCAACCTATCCGAATGCGAAAATTTATTACTCATCAACGCCAACCGTTAAAAATGCTTCTCGCGTCTGGGAGTTATGGGAATCCAGCGATCAACGGCGTTTTCATGTGCCGTGCCCGAACTGTTGCGAATTACAAACCATCGAATTTGATAACCTGCTGTGGGATAAAGGCAAGCCTGAAAGCGCAGCGCTGGCCTGTATTCATTGCGGAACGATGATTGAGGAACACCACAAGCGCATCATGTTGGCTGGTGGCGTATGGATTGCGACAAATCCGGGCGCGTGGCGTGTTGGATTTCACTTATCGTCCCTTTACTCTCCACCGGGCTGGATGTCATGGGCTGACGTGGCGCGGCAGTTTGAAGAGGCGGAAGGCAAGCCTGAAGAAATGAAGGTGTTTGTAAACACCATTTTGGGCCAGCCTTACGACGAGTCAGGTGAATCGCTATCTGCTGAATACTTCGATCGCCGTAAAGAGGACTACGCCGCAGAGGTACCACAAAACGCGCTTGTATTAACGCTGGCGGTCGATACGCAGCATGATCGCCTTGAATATGAGGTGTGCGGCTGGGGAGTGGATGAGGAATCATGGGAGATTCAGTACGGTGCGATTTATGGCGACCTGACGCAACTGATCAGCCGTGATCCTCTCAGCCCGTCTCCGTGGGAACAACTGGACATGATCCGCCGTTCCACCTTCTATCGTGAGGACGGGCGACCTATGCGGGTTTCAATAACGTTTGTGGATTCCGGCGGTAAATACACCGACACGGTTTATCAATACACGAAGGCCCGTGAACGTCAGTATGTATTTTCAATCAAGGGCGGCAGCGTGGCCGATCGCCCGCTGCTGTCTAAGCCTACTCGTAACAACAAATATAAGGCAGTGCTCTTTACGTTAGGGGTAACTAAGGGTAAGCACCTGGTTTACAGCCGTCTCAGCCAGGACCGGCGCGGCGGTGGTTTCTGTCATTTTCCACGTGACCCTATGTCCGGTTATACCCCTGAATATTACGCAGGAATGATCAGCGAAAAACTGATTAAACGCCGTGTGCGTGGGCGTACTGTGCTGGTGTGGGAAAAGCCCAGCCATGCAGCAAACGAACCGTTTGACCTCCGGGTGTACGGGACGGCGGCGATCAGGTTTTTAAAACCGCGCTGGGAATCACTGGCTGGTATTCCTAAACCTCCACCACCCGAACCACCACCAAAAGAGCCACCGAAGCGCGATGTAATGCCGGAAGCCCCTCGGGCACCGGGTACCGCACAGCGTGGCAGACGTTAACCGACCCGGCATAGCCGGTTTTTTTGTGCCTGATTTCCGGGGGATTAATGGAAGGCAAAACCGAATTACAGGCCGCTCAGTCTGCCTTGAATGACGAAACGGCAGGCATGACACCGCGTCAAAAACATCAGCATATGCTGGCGCTGGTGGATGGGGCAATCATGGCAATCATGACCGGAGCGCAATCCTACTCTATCGCGGGGCAATCGCTTACCCGTGCCAGCCTGGCCGATTTGATGAGATGGCGTAATTCATTAATCGCGACGCTGGCTGGTGGTCGCAGGATGACGCGGGTTAATTTCTCCCCGAGTAATAAATGGTGATCTATGAACTTTATTGAGCGGGCGATCAAGGCGGTTTCTCCCGGTTGGGCGTTGTCACGTGAAAAGGCCCGTACAAACATTGTGGCGCAACAGACCCGCCAGGCAATGGCAAGCCAGATGCAGGCAAGCGGCCTGATTTCAGGTGGTAGTTATCGCGGCGTGGCTAATGCTGACACGATGGAAAATTGGTACACAAACAATCTCACGGCAAATAGCGCATTGCTGCCGGATGTTGAAGTTTTGCGGTCCCGCTCCTTGCACCTTTACCGGAATTCCCCGGCGGCACGTGGCGCGGTTAAAACGATTGCAGCGAACGTTATCGGATCAGGTCTGCTGATGAGGTCAACGCCTGATGTCACAATGCTGAACATGTCCGCAGAAGAGGCGCGGGCGTGGGCTAATACTGCTGAACGTGAGTTTGAACTCTGGTCAGAGCATCCCCTGAGTTGTGATTTCAGTCGTAAATTAACTTTTTCCCAGATTCAGCGCCTGGCTAATCAGGCTGAACAGTTATCCGGTGATGTGTTTGTGTTGATGCCGTGGGTGATGCGCCCCGGAACTGAGTATGAACTGAAATTACAGCTGATCGACGCGGCCCGCGTCTGCAATCCTAACGATATGGAGGATACGGAAGATATAGCAGGGGGGATCGAGTATGACCCTGATACACGAATTCCGGTTGCAATTCACATCAGGACACCGCACCCCGGCGATCAACTGAGTTTTCAACTCCCCACATGGGAGCGCGTCCCCTACTACGGGGAGAAAACAGGTCGGTTAAATGTGCTCCATGTCATGGAGCATGAATACATAGATCAGGCTCGGGGTGAACCGGCGCTGGCCCCTGTCATTGAGCCGTTACAACAGATCACAAAATACTCTCAGGCAGAACTCACCGCAGCAGTAATTAACGCGATGTTAGCTGTTTTCGTGGAACGGGAACAGGCCGACGAGCTGGATACTGAATCCGCGTATTCAGACGAGAAGAAAGAGCCCGCGCCCCGTCCTGAAATGCAATCAGGTATCTGGATTGAAGGGGCCCCAGGCGAAAAAGCCCAGGTACTGGAGCCTAAGCGCCCGTCAAATCAGTTTGATCCGTTTTTCACGGCAACAATGAAGCAGATCGGCATGGCGCTGGAATTGCCTCATGAAGTGTTGATGAAGCAATTCACGAACAACTATAGCGCCAGCCGGGCCGCACTGCTGGAGGCGTGGAAAGCGTTTAAAGTCCGCCGCGACTGGTTTGTTACTACGCTGTGCCGCCCTGTGTATGAGGCGTTTCTGTGGGAGGCTGTCAGCAAGGGAGTTATTCACGCGCCCGGTTTTCTGGAGTCTCAGAGAATCCGCCAGGCGTATTGCGTGGCCCGCTGGGTTGGTCCGACACAGGGCCAGCTTGATCCAGTAAAAGAAATCGCGGCTGCAAACATGAAAGTCGAAAGCGGGCTTTCTACGCGCACGGTTGAAGCTGCTGAACAGTCAGGCATGGATTTTGAATTTATTGTTACGGCTCAGGCGCAGGAACAGGAGTTATGCAGAAAACACGGCATCCAATTTGGATCGGTAGTATTTCAACCTGGCGTAAATCCGGAGAAAGGGGGAGACAGTGACGACGAATAAACGGCCTTGTAGCCGGGTGATTGCCCGCATGACAGGCCAGCCGTGGGCGATACGTCCAGAAATGCTGTCAACGTTACTTGCGATAGCGTCGAGGGAGTATAGCGATCCTCTTCAGGCGGCGGCACAGACTGATTTATATCAGGCTGGTGGACTGGAAGACCCACCCCCCTCAACAGTTGCGCTGATAGACATCACCGGCCCGATATTTGCGCGGGCCGATTTTTTTTCTGACATCAGCGGAGCCGCCACCGCAGACCGGATTACACTGGCGCTTGATGACGCGCTGGCGGACCCGATGATCGACAGTATTGTGATGCGCTTCGACTCGCCGGGAGGGGAGGCCACAGGGATTCATGAACTCGCTAATCACATTTATTCATCCCGTGACGTGAAACCTATCGTTTCCTATGTCAGCGGCGCAGCCTGTAGCGCGGCGTACTGGCTGGCGGCGGCAACGTCCCATATTTTCACTGACCGTACCGCCGCGCTTGGCTCGATCGGCGTGGTTGCTGCGTGGACAGATGATAGCGCCGCCCGCGAAAAACACGGGCTGAAAGATTACGAGGTAGTTTCGTCTCAGTCTCCCAATAAACGTTTACCCCTCGAAAGTAACGAAGGGCGGGCGCTGCTACAGGCCGAGCTTGACCAGTACGCAGAAATTTTTATCAGCGATGTTGCGAGGTTTCGCGGGACTACCTCTGAAACCGTTATGGCCGATTTTGGCCGGGGCGGGACTTTACTTGCTGAACCGGCAATAAACGCCGGGATGGCTGATGAATTAAGCAGTTTGCGCGATGTCGTCGCGCTTTTGACTGGCAATGATATTGCCGCAACAACCGGAGATAAAACCAACATGGCAAGATTTAACCGTAACAAGCCGTCCGCCAGTGCGCGCCGCCGTGCTGAAGAGGATTTTCCGCCTGAAGACATCATCCCTGAAGCCGTTGACGATCAGGAAGGTGAACTCCCTGATGATATCCAGGACCCTGAAGACCTTCAGGACGATGACACGCCTGAAGATGAGATGGCTGAAGATGAAGAAACCGAAGAGCCGATCGAGGAAGAGCGCGATCCGGACGCGGAAGATGAAGACAAGGAAAAAGAGACGAAAGCCGCGCATAAGGCCGTAAATCGTTTTGCCCGCACTCATAAAAATCTTTATCGCGCCATTTTGCGCCGTGGTGCCCGCCGGGAGCGTCGCCGTATTGAAAGCCTGGACGATCTGGCAGGTCCAGGGCGTGAAAATATTCTCAGGGCTGCAAAATTTGAGCGCCCGCGGACAGTCAGCGCCACGATGCGATCAATTCTTCGCGCGGAGAAAAAACGCCGGGACGATATGCAGTCGGACTTACGTGCTGATGCCAGTTTTTCCGCACCGCCCGCCCCACTGACTAAAGGCGCTAATTCCGTCGCTGCGGCTGAAAAATCCGTTATCGATCAAATCGTCCTGGGTGCACAAACCAAATTAGGGGTTACGAAAAAATGACTACTCAGATCGGAAAATTTGAACCAGTAAATCTACTGGCTGGCGAAATGTACCGCAGCACAAAGGGCGTCACGATGAAAGCCGGTCAGATTTACCCCGCGGGCTCAGTGGTGGCTATTGATGGTAGCGACAAGGGCGTTTTGCTGGACAGTGCTGATGCAAGCCTTGAGCTTGCCGGTGTTCTGGCCGGAGAGGTTGACGCTACAGACGGAGACGCTGCCGGGGTGCTGTACCTGACAGGTGAATTTAATCGTAATGCGCTGACGTTTGGCGGTGCTGACACTTACGAAGACCACGAAGACGCCGCCCGCATTGTCGGTATTTTCTTCCTGGATACCTCCGTTTTCCCCGAATAAATAAAAGGATCACACGATGTCAAATAAGGTTGATATTTACCAGCCTCGTATGCTGGCGGCTGCACTTAGCCAGATTCCGCGCCCTCGGCGTTTTCTGTTAAATACATTTTTTGGGAACGTTAAAACGCATGTTACGGAAACGGTTGATCTTGATATTCGCAAAGGCAAGCGCACTGTGGCGGCGATGGTTCATCCATTGCATAACGGTAAAGTTGTTGAGCGTGGCGGTTTTGCCACTAACACAGTAAAACCGGGTTATACGAAAGAACTGATCCCTATGCGGCCAGGTGATACGGTAACGCGCTCGTTTGGTGAAGACTATAGCCAGCCTTTAACGCCAGTACAGCGGGCGGCTCGTTTGCTTGGTGAAGACCTCACAACGCTTGATGATCGTCTGGCTCGTCGTGAAGAAGTGATGGCGGGACAGGCCTTAGTACAGGGGCGTGTGCATGTGCTGGGAGAAGGTCTGGATCATGTAGTTGATTTTGGTTATGAAACGGGGAAACACAAAATCGTTTTAACCGGCGGTAGCTGTTGGGATACCCCGACAGGTGATCCGATGCGTGATCTGGATACATGGAGTTTAAACGCGGTTGCCCGCTGTGGTTTAAAACCGAATGTCGCAATTGTAGGCCGGGATGTTCTGTGGTCACTGCTGGATAATGAGTTGATCAAAGAGCGTCTGGATATCCGTAATTTCTTTGTCGGTCAGATGGGCCCGGCTCAGTCTTTCTCTGAAGAAGAAGACGGGGTTATGTGGCATGGTCGTTTAGCCCCTTCCAATATTGATATCTATACCTATAACGAGTTGTGGTTTAATCCGGATACCATGCAGGACGAACCGATCATTCCTGATGATGCCGTTTTACTTGGCAGTACCCGCGCCGGTTGTCTGATGCAATATGGCATGATCCAAAACATGTTTGCACTGGATGCAATGCCTCGCTTCCCTCATTCCTGGGTAGAAAATAACGGGGCTGCTCGCTGGCTTCAGCTTGAATCCGCGCCTATGCCTAATTTGTATCAGGTTGATGCGTTCACGGTTGCTCACGTACTGTCATAATGAGGGGTTAAATATGAGTAATAACGTTATTGTTAAATTAACTCACCCCGTCGATCATGACGGGGAAAGAAAAGAGCCGCCCGCTGAAATTACAGTTTCACGAAAAGCGGCGTTAAAAATTGTCAAGCTTGAATGTGGGATTATTATTTCTGAGATTGATGATGAACCTCAGGGTAATGATTCCGGCGCTGATGATTCTGGCGATAATTCAGATGTTGTTAATGATTCCGGTGCTGGTGGGCCGGGAAATAATTCAGAAACTGATAATGATTCTGCTGAACCGGATGATGATTCAGATTCTGATAATGGTTCTGGGGACGCTGGTTCACTTGCGGATATTATCCCGCAGATTGAACCAAAGGATATGACTGATGAAGAACTGGAGGCTGAATTAACCGCCGCGGGTGTTGAACTCAGGGACGGTGCAAGCCGGACAGTATTAATTGCCCGCGTAAAGAAATTACGCAAAGAGGCAAATAATGACGAGTCCGTTTCGTGAGCAGGTACAGCGGGATATTGTAAACGTTTTTCTTAATAAGGATGAATTAGGAGGGGATGTTTACTGGAATGGTAATCTGTTAACAGTTGTAGAAGATGCAAATATTCCGCTTGATGCGCAATATGCACAGGGTGTTAATCTGGAAATTCGGCGGCTGGTGTGTGGTGATAGAGATATATCACCGCACCCTGTTTCATTTGAGCAAGTTGATATTAATAATGAATTGTGGCTGGTGCGTGAGGTTCGTAACCCTCCTGGATTCTTATTAATAACCCTGGAGCGGCGCGGGGGGTGAAATGGTTGTAAAGCTGGATATCAAGGCGGAAAAATTAGGAGTATCTGACGATATTCTAAAAAAACTGGGTGAAAACAGCAGTAAAGCCCAGGCTGACGCACTCAACCGAACACTTGCAGGGATGCGAACTGATGCGACGCGGCTGATCGTCAGACAATCCGGCCTGAAACGCCCGGAGGTTTTTAAGGCGTTCACGCTGATTAAAGCCAGCGGGCGATCGTCCTCCCCCTACGCGGTTGTAAAAATCGTGGGGGCTCCGGTTCCTCGCTTTCGGTACGGAGCCCGCCCTACAGGGCCGATGACCGGTAAAACCCGCGGTGGTGTTTCATTCCGTGTTGATGCGGCTCGCGTTAAATTCAGACATGCATTTGTTGCAAAAATGCAGAGCGGTCACATAGGTGTATTCGAACGCTCCAACGAAACATTCATGGCGAAGAATAAAAACCGCCCGGCAATAGATGAGCAATTCGGGCCCTCCATTCCACAACTTGCGGGCCGTGAAGAAGTTGAAAATCCGGTTATGGAAAATGCTGGTTTGCGTTTCCGTAAACGTTTTGATCAGCAGGTTAACCGGTTTCTTAAATCAAAGGGGGTTAAGTGAATTCGTTTCTGTTACTTGATGATATTCGTAATACGTTGACCGCCGGGCTTAGTGAATGGACGCTCAGAACATCAGAACGGGGCGCTGGACATGGTGAAAAGTACCGGCTACCGTCAATTTTTATCGGTCAACTACCTCCCCGCCGAGGCTCTCAACCCGTCGCCGTAGGGGCCACCGCTGACAGTGAAACTGACGCGCCATTTATTCTTATCCGGCCAATTGATGGGATGCTGGAGGGGGAGTCGCAGGCAGATTATGAAATTACTGTGGCTATAGTGTGCGGGATATACAGTCACGAAAGTCAGACCCGCTATGAATCCGGGGTTCAGGATGTAATGAATTTGTGCGATCGCATTCTGGAGACGATAGCGGGGAAACGCTTCTGGGCTGATAACGATTTTAAACACACACAGCCAATCAAATGGACGATTGGCGCTCCGCGGGCGCTGGGCCCGTATGATGCTGGTCTTCAGGAGGCTGGGCCGTTTTTTCATATGGTTTGTCTGACCCCATTTGAACGATCTGTTCGTATCTCGTCCAATCCCGTCCTTATTTCCTGACTTTACCGAATCGAGGTTTAAAAATGACGCAGGTCATCTATCTGGGGCCAGCAATGGCTACAGCCACCCTGACTATATCCACCGGAACGATTTTTAGCGGATCACTTCCCCCGCCGGTGGCTGAAAAAATGGAGTCAGACAACGATTTTAAAGCGCTGTTTATCCCGCCGGAGCGCGTCGGGAAAGCGCGGATCGATATCCGCAGGGGTAACACGTTTCTGGGCGCGTGTTATGCGCGTGTTCTGGCCGAGTATCGTAATAAAGGGGTGAAATAATGGCATTTTTTCACGGCGTTAAAAGCCGACAGAATCCCACTTCGCTGGTGCCTACGCGGCAGATCAGCGCAGCAATACCGGTAGCGGTAGGTTGTGCACCCATCCATCGCATTAAAAATCAGGATAATGCCGCCAAAAATGGCGATATTGCACTGTGCTACAACTACACCGAAGCGGCGGTGGCGCTGGGGTGTGCTCAGGATGATAATTTTGAGCGCTGGGGACTCTCTGAAGCGGCGTACAGCTCATTTATTATGTTCGCCACCGGCCCGGCAATATTCATCAATATTTTTGATCCGGCGGTGCATAAAGCGGCTGTGATTGACGAACTGGTTACGGTAAAAAACGGAGTTGGCCAGCTTGCGCATGATGATGTGATTGAAGTGACTGACGTTACCGCAATCAGCCGGATTTTACTGGCCGCAGAGGGCGATCAGCAGGGGCTGATCACTACTGAGAGCGGTGATCCCATTGCTACTGAGGATTCCACGCTGTCAGATGACGGGGCGGAAGAAGGGGCCGATTTCACACTGAATCACGCAAAAGGGCAAATGTTGATCGCTGATGGCGGAACATTGCCGCAAAACGGGCAACTGACAGTTAGTTATACCTATGCCAGACCTGAAGCGGTAACCGCGCTGGATGCGATCGGCGGGGCTGACTATGACACAGGGCAGGTTACAGGGCTTCAGCTTGTTGACCGGGTGTTTCCGCAATTTCGGATAGTGCCAGGTATAATTATTGCGCCTGGTTTCAGTGATGATCCGAGCGTGGCGGCGATTATGGCGGTTAAGGCCGGGGCGATGAATACCGTTTTTCGCGGCGTGGCACTAGCCGATCTGCCGGTTGAGGGGTTGGCAAACTACACCCGCGTTCCTGCGTACAAGAATAATAATAACTTAGCCCAGGAGGATTTATATCTGTGCTGGCCGCGGTGTGTATTCGGTGGACGCGTGATGAGGATGGCTACACAGGCCGCAGGGCTGATCGGAAAAACAGACGCTGATAATAATGATGTCCCGTATGTTAGCCCATCGAATAAATCATTACAGATGCAGAGTCTGACAACAGACGGAAGTGATCAACTGTGGCTGACGCTGGAACAGGCCAACTATCTGAATGAAAATGGCATTGCAACCGGGCTAAATTTTGTCGGTGGCTGGAAACTCTGGGGCAACCGTACCGCGTGCTATCCTGACGTGACTGATATTAAAGATAATTTCCTGACTAACCGCAGAATGTTTGGATGGTATGGAAATAATCTCACGTTGACCTGGTGGCAAAAAGTTGATGACGCAATTACCCGGCGTTTTGTTCAGACTATTGTTAATAGTGAGCAAATTACACTAAACACAATGACGGCTAACGGTTATATACTTGGCGGGCGTATTGAGTTTAATTCCGCAGAAAATAGTACTGCTGATTTAATGGATGGTATTACTGTTTTTCATGTTTATCTTGGTACGGCGTCACCGGCGGAACAAATTCATTTCGCGCTTGAATATGACCCCGATTACTTATCAACCCTCTTTGAGTGATGGGGGATATAATGGCACATACTGAAGCAACGATTATTTATAATGTTTTTCTCGATGGTTATAATTTAATCGGAACCAGTCAGGTAGATTTACCGGACCTACAATCAATTACAGCGGAAATTAAAGGTGCAGGAATCGCCGGGACAATAGATAGTCCAATTAAAGGGTTATTTCAGGCGATGAGTATGACTCTGAATTTTCGTACTGTGACCCCGGATTTTAAGAAAATCCAGAAACAACAAGCGCACCATATCGAATTATGGGCAGCAGTTCAGACTATGGACCCGGCTTCCGGTAAATATGGTGTAACACAACATAAAATCATTACCCGCGCAGTGCCGAAAAATCTGACGCCTGGCAAAATGGCTATGGGAGAAACTCAGGATCGGGCACTTGAGTTTGAAGTGACTTATCTTAAAGAGGTTTTCGGGGATGATGTCATTATGGAGATTGATAAATATAACATGATCTATAATGTTGACGGTGAAGATTTATTACAGGCAGCGCGTGAGGCTGCGGGGATGTAAACATGGCAACAAAAAAAGAAGAGAAAGTTTCTGAGGTTGAAATTGTTACTTTGTCAAAACCTCTTGATATTGATGGAACAAAATATACCACCATTGAATTACGGCTGGGAGATCTGACCGGGGAGGATATGGAAGCGGCAGAAACACAGGTAAGAGCGGCAGGAATTGAAATTAATTCAGCACATGAATTATGCAAAACGTATTTGCTGGCGGTAGCGTCCCGCGCTGCAAAAATCAATATTGAATATTTGCGAAAATTGCCAATTAAGGACGCGAGTGCGATCACATTGCTGGTGCAGGGTTTTTTGCTCGCGTAGCATTCACCACGCCTTCTGAATTGCGTGTTACAGCGCTTCTGTTATCTCGTTTCTCACACTCCGATATTTCATATTTTATGATGATGCCATTAAACCGGGTTAACGACTGGTGCCGTGCATCGTCTGAAGCATGGAAGCGGAGCAAGCCGAAGGAATAGTGTATGTCCAGAATGATGGAATTGGCCTGGAAGTTATCAGGCAAAATGGACGGCAGTCTAAAAACGGCGACGCAGAAAGCTAAGAGCTCAATTTCAGATATAGGCAAGGCCGCAAGCAAGGTTCAAAAGCAAGTCGGCGGGATTACCAGTCGGATCGGTAAATTGGCTGCTGTGCTTACTGGCGGCGCGTTAACCGGTGGCGGTGCCGGTATGCTGGCGCTGGCGAAAAATGCGGCCTATGCGGGTGATGAATTGCTGAAATTGTCATCGCGGCTAGGTGTGGGAAGTGAAAGCCTGAGTAAATGGATTTACGCCGCTGGATCGGCTGGGATATCTCAGGATAAATTTTCCGATTCCACAAAAAAATTAAACGCAAATATCTCCGCAGCGGCGCAGGGCTCAAAAACAGCGCAACTTGCATTTGCTCGCGCCGGGGTGAAAATTCGGGACACTACCGGAAAGCTTAAATCAACAGATCAGGTTTTACTGGAAGTTTCCGACATGTTTAAAAAAATGCCGGAGGGGATTTATAAGGCCGATCTAGCAATCGCTCTCTTTGGTCAGTCCGGCGCGGCAATGGTTCCGCTTCTTGAGAAAGGGCGGGCTGAAATTCTGGCCTTGCAACAGGAGGGAAAGGAGCTAGGACACGTCTTCAGCGATACTGAAGCGCAGATGGCCGGAGAGTTTGCCAGCGGTCTTGATTACGTGAAAAACGCCGCCGCTGGAGTCGGGCAAACGATCGGGAGGCGTTTAATTCCGGTATTACTCCCTGTTATCCGTCAAATTAGCGCCTGGATTACCGCTAACCGGGGGCTGATTAACACCAAAATTGACGAAACAATTACGCGAGTCAGTGCGGCAATTGAAGGTCTGAAATCGTATTTACCGGCACTGATTGAGAATATCCGTTCAGCCTGGGCTACCGCTGATAATTTTGCTCAGTCGCTGGGAGGGTGGCCGCGATTGCTTAAAATCATTGTGGGTGGATTTGTGGCGATAAAAGGCATCCAGTTTGCCGCCTGGTTGCTAAACGTTGGTGGTGCGGTATTAGGTGTAAGTAAGGCGCTGATATTAACTATCCCGGTTATTGCGCGGTTCGGTGCGGCCCTTCTGGCAAATCCGATCGGTATAGTTGTTGCGGCGATAGCCGGGCTGATCGCGGCGGGTTATCTGCTCTGGAAAAACTGGGATACGGTAACGGCTGGAATTAAAAATGTGTGGGAATCGGTTAAAAATTATTTTACAGGCGCAATAAGTGAGGTTATTGATGCATTTGACAGTGGTTTTATAAATGGACTGACTACAGTTTTTAATAAATTTAATCCGGTTGTTTTGGTGGCAAAAGGAATTAATGCGGTAATTAAATATTTAACAGGCGTTGATTTAGCAAAAACTGGTGCTGAATTTATTAATAAATTCGGTCAGGGGCTATTAAATAAATGGGAATCTATCAAGGGAAATATTGTTGATAAAGTGACTGGCTGGTTACCTGACTGGATGACCGGCGGGGGCAATAGCGACAATAAAAAAATCCCGGCTTTTGCAAATGGTGGGCTGGTAACGCGCCCACAAATGGCGATGGTTGGCGAGGATGGCGCTGAAATGATTATTCCGCTGACGCGTCGTGATCGCGGGCGTGAGCTACTCAGCCAGGCCGCTGGGGCGCTGGGTTTATCAGATGACCGTGCCGCCCTGGCTGATGCTGTCAGTGTGTCACAGTCGCCAGGCTCAATCGTATTCCCGGCATTTTCTCCACAAATAAGCATTACTGGTGCCGAATCTCCCCATGCCACGGGGGAGCAGGTTTCACGTGCACTGGATAACGCGTTGGGTGATTTTAAACGCCAAATGAACGAATACATGTATCAGCTACAGCGGCGGGGGGTAACCTAATGCAATGGACCTATGAAACTATACAGGGCGACACATGGGACGTGCTGGCGCTGGATATTTACGGATCGGAAACGCTGGCGCATGTGTTGCAGGCTGCTAACCCGGACTATCTGCACCTGCTGTTTTTCCCTGCCGGGCTGGTTTTAACAATTCCTGATACCCCTGTTACCGCGTCCCGGCTCCCGTCGCCGCCCTGGCTGAAGGATAATGAAGATGATTGATCAGGTAAGGCGCTCCCTGCTGGTCGTGACGTATGACGGCGTGGACATTACCGCGGACGTGTCGCCATATATCATCGGATTTGCATTCACGGAACGGGCCCGCCACGGTGAATCTGATGAATTGAGCATTGCTTTTCAGAACGTTGATCAGCTGTGGAATAACGGCTGGTGGCCGGAGCGTGGCGCGTCTGTATCGGCAAAACTGGAGGTTGAAAACTGGTATCAACCTGGTGATGCCTATCGGATCGACTGTGGAACGTTTGAGATAGACGATCTGACAGACAGCGGCCCGCCGTCAGTATTTGTTATCGGGGCTCTGTCAGTCGGAATTACGTCCAGTATTCGAGGCGAAGAAGTCACGCGAGCCTGGGAGAACATCAAACTGTCAGAAATCGTGGGACAACTGGCAAAAAAACACGGCTTTAATGTTTATTTTGACAGTGAATATGATCCAATTTTTGACCGTTTCGACCAGAAAAAGCAATCCGATCTCGCGTTTATCCTCAAAATTGCGGAATACGCCGGGCTTCAGGTCCGATTATCTCACGGAAAATTGATTGTTTATCAAGACAGTCTTTACGATCAGCAGGAAATAGCCCTGACTATCAGTAAAAACTACGATGGATATCTGGGCCACCATTTCCGCGCTTCCAGCTCCGATATTTTTACCGCATGTCATGTGATGTATCTCGACACGCAATCACGCCGTTTACTTACATATCAGTATGCGCCAGAAGGTCGGTCGGGAACTCTGGAAAGGACCAGCGTTTCAGCCACCGGAACAACTACGGCCCAGATGATTGATCAAAAAACCCGGATGGTTATCCCGGCGAAAACTATTACAGGCCAGAAAGAAGAGGATGTTTCTATTTCTCTTCCAAATGTCGGGAAGGTTTTGAAAGTTCACCGTCGGTGTTCGTCTCTGGCAGAGGCTGAAAAACTGGCCAAATCGTCACTACGGAATAAAAACCGCCGTGAGTTAAGCGGGACGCTCGATCTGATAGGTAATCCGGCATTACGCGCCGGAATGGTGATCGCCGTGAACGGCTTCGGGAGATGGGACACAGCCAGATTTGTTATTGAAGAGGTCACTCATAACTGGAGTAAAGGGCAGGGATTAATCACACAGGCCGGTATACGCGGCATTATGGGGTACTGATGGACGACATTCTTCATTATCTGCAAGACCTGATCCGGATCGGTAACGTGGTATCAACGAGCAACAACGGGAAATCGGTGCGTGTCCAGTTTCCTGATCTTGATAATGTTGTTTCACACGATCTCAGGATGATTTTTCGCCGGACAAGTAAAGATAAAGATTCTGGCGGTCTGCCAGACATAGGCGATCAGGTTGTCTGTCTGTTTCTCCCGTCTGGTGATGAAACCGGATTTGTACTCGGTAGTGTCTACAGTGATCAGGACAGACCGCCGGAGGGCAGCGGACAGAGCAAAGTTTTTCACTGGACAACCAAAGGCGGAGCAAGCGTCAGCCTTGACCGTGAAAGCGGGGCGCTGGTGGCGTCCGGCGTGAAAACGGCCAGCGTAACAGCCACTGAAAAAATCACGGCAAGTGCGCCTACAGTGGAAATCACAGGCAGCATTAAAATTAACGGTGATCTGGACGTCAGCGGCAATATCAATGCTGGTGGCTCGATCATGGATGCCGCCGGTAACTCAAATCATCACAGCCATTAATAAGGGGGAAACGTGGCGAAATCAGACAGTCTAAGCGTTACTGTTTCCCAGCTTGGTGGCCTGGCGTTAAGCCATTTAATTAGTCTGGGATCATTGGGTGAAGTGGTTTTTCAGGTTAGTCCGGAATATGTAAGGACATTTGAAACCCTTAATCGTGAAAGCGGGGCGGTATTTGCAGATCATGAGGTCGCAGGGGGAAAGCCCGTTAGCGAAATGACCGGGGAGGAACTTGATAAAATAGATTTCAGAATGGTTTTTAACGCCTCTCTGGGAATATCACCGATAGCAGAGGTTGAAAAACTGCGGAAAATGAAGACCGAAGGTACGGCGCAGGAGTTAATTGTAGGCTCTAACTCACTCGGTAAATTCACTATCCGCACCATCTCAGAAGAGTGGTTACATACATCAGGGATCGGGCGTGTTCTGGTGCTGGTTGCTGATATCAGTCTTGTTGAATATATCGAGACATTGCCGACACAGGCGCAACAGAAGACTCGTGAAGACGAAATCAAACGGTCTGAAACCGGAAAGGGTGGCCCGGCGCGGCTTCCCGGCGCGTCAGAGAAGACGCAAACGCGGCTGCTGAAACCGAAGATCGATGAGGTTACCCGGATGGAAATCCCTTAATCCGCAATCGTTATTTTTCTCTAAAAGCCTCTGCAATGCAGGGGCTTCTTTTATGGGGGCTTGTATGTCCGTCCTTATCAGCAGCGAACCGCTGGCAACAATTGAGATTGGCGCGTCAGGCGTCCGGGAAATATACCAGAACGTGCAAACCATTCTGGCAACGACACGTGGAACGGTTTTTCTTGACCGGCATTTTGGGGTTGATGGAACGCTGATTGATCAGCCTACTCCCGCCGCTATTGCCCGCTACAGAAGCCACGTAATTACAGAAATCGAAAAGCAGGAAACGCGGGTGAAAGTTATGGCTGTTGAGTTTCAGCAGACAACAAACGAGGCCGGAGAGGGAGTTTTACGGCCCCGCGTGCGGATAACTATAAAAGAGGGGGTTCTGTTGTGAGCACTGCAAAAGACTTGTTTGCACTGTTACCTGACGTTGAATTTATAGATACGGATACAGGAAAAACTGAAGAAAATATTATTACGGTCTATGAAGGGATCACAAATTCCGTGCTGTACCCCGCCGATCCGGTGCGTCTGTTTCTGTCAACGTTGGCGGCGGTACTCTCACAACTGAAATCCCAGGTGAACCATACTGGAAAAATGAACCTGTTACGCTATGCAGCCGGACGATTTCTGGACCATATCGGGGCATCGGTGAACTGTTACCGCACTGATGCGGTAGCGGCTCAGACAACGACAAAATTCACGCTACAGGAAGTCCTGGCGTTTAATTTTGCCATCCCCGCCGGAACACGTGTTACCAGTGATTCAACAGTTTATTTTGCTACTGATACCGTGGTGATTATTGAGGCCGGATCACTGTCTGCAACAGTTGGCGCGACGTGCCTGACGCCGGGAACGGCAGGAAACGGGCTGATCCCTGGTCAGATCACACGACTGGTTGACCCGCTCCCATATGTGGTTGAGGGTACAAATACCACCCTTTCAGAGGGAGGGGCAGAAGAAGAAGAGGACGACGCATACAGGGAGCGTATCGCTCTGGCCCCTGAATCATTTTCTGTTGCCGGACCGATCCTGGCCTATGAATACTGGGCCCGATCGGCGTCTGCAAACATTATTGACGTTGATGTGTTCTCCCCGGAGCCCGGCACTGTGCAACTCTGTATCCTGCTGACTGGTGGCGTTATACCGGCGGCAGACAGCGCGGAAATACAGGCGGTCCGGGACGTTGTGACAGGCGAACGAATCCGCCCTCTCTGCGATACACCGATCGTGACTCCATGTTCAGCGAAAACGTTTGATTACCGGCTGAAGTGGTATATCACGAAAAGCCAGGAGGGCTATTTTTCGACAATTGAAAACGCCGTGGCGGAGGCTGTCAGGGATTATGAAAACTGGCAGACAACCGCGATCGGTCGGGATGCTAACCCGGATGCATTGATCGAACGATGCCGGGCGGCTGGCGCGTGGCGTGTTGAAATTGACGGGCTGGAATATACGCGGTTGACCGGCGGGGAGGTTGTCCAGTTTGTTGATAATCCGGGACGCGTTAATTTTGCCGGTATTGAGGACAGCAAAACATGATCGAGTTATCAGCCACGCCGTTTGTTGACCTGCTCCCGGACAGTATAAAAAACGATGCTCAGATTAAAGCTGCTGCCAGTGCCCTGGATGCTGAACTGGCAGGAATCACCGGTACGATTGATAAATTAACGATCTGGGCGCGTATGGATGAGCACACAGAGCCGATGTTAACTACTCTGGCCTGGCAACTATCAATGATCAATGAACCAGCCTGGGGGCTGGCGGAAGACGACGATACAAAACGCCAGCTCCTGAAGGGTGCTATCGAATTACACCGGTATAAAGGCACGCCCTGGGCGGTCCGGGAGGTTATGCGAATTCTCGGTTACGGTGAGATCGGGATAATTGAGGGCATCGGCGGTTTATATTATGACGGCACAGGAAAACATGACGGTGTTTATGTTTACGGGCAGGAAAACGCCTGGGCTATTTATACAATCATTTTAACACGGCGAGTCAGTGAGGAAGAGGAACGGGCATTACGAGCGGTACTGGCACTGATCGCGCCCGCCCGCGACTGGCTGGATCAATTTCTGGTGGAATAATGGCAAATTTAACAGAAAACGATATCTGGGAAGATTTTATTTACCAGATAGAAAAAACCGATCGCGTAATAGGAGGGCCGGGCGGAATATCAAATATTCAGGCCGGGCAACTGGCTAACCGGACGCAATATCTAAAAAAATTGCTATCAAACGTGATCGGGGACTCCGGTAATTTAATCACCGCTGATGGCTCATTACTGAAAAATGGCTGGTGGATGGATAAAGCGACGGGTTTTATTATTCAGTGGGGTAGTTATACAACCTCGTCTGCCACATTTATTGATGTATCGTTTTCTATACCGTTTCCCACGGCTGTTTTATCAATGTCAAATACAGTCATCAGAAATTCACGGGTAGCAGGGGAACATAACTGGTCAGCGGTAGGAAACGTCACATTAACCGGATTTTCATCCGGCTCGGATGAGCACGGAACATACTGGATTGCATTGGGGGTATGAATGCCATATTTTTACAGCGCAAAAAATAACGCCTTTTATCCTCTGGAGTTAAAACCATTATATAAAGACTGGCCTGATGACTGTGTGGCCGTTGATGACGCTATTTATAAGGAGTTCTCCGGCTCTCCGAACAATGACAGGATACGCATCGCCGGGGATAATGGTTTACCAGCGTGGCAGCAGATAGATAAATCAGAAGCGATTACATACAGAAAAAAACGGCTGTTATTTGTTGCGGCTGAGGCGATCGCGCCGTTACAGGATGCCGTAGATTTAAATATGGCAACCAGCGAAGAGATTAATTTGCTCTCTGAATGGAAGATGTACCGCGTGCTGTTAAATCGTGTTAATACCGATAACCCGGAATGGCCCGAATCGCCTGTTACCGACATTAGTTAATATTTCAGGAATTAATAAAGAGGACGAATAATGTCAAGTTATGAAATTGCAATTTCAGAACTGCCTGACGCGGATAAATTAACGGGTAGTGAACGCCTCCCGGTAGTTCAAGAAGAATCAACACGCGGCGCAACCGTTGACCAGATAGCAGAACTGATCCCACCCGGCGAAAAAGGTGATAAAGGGGATAAAGGGGATAAAGGAGATAAAGGAGATAAAGGAGACAAAGGGGACAAAGGTGATGCTGGCAGTTCTGCCAACATAGTTATTAGTTCTGAATCAAATAATGCTCTAGTTCATAATACAGATTCAGCATCAGGCCCGATTGGTTTAAAAGTTCTTGTGTCTAAAGATATTCAGAACGAATTGTTTATCTTGGAAGATACAAATAACCCTGGGTTATACGCCCGCCCTATTAGTGCGATGTTATTTGCCGAGGATGACTCAATTAAAAAAACATCAGCATATGAAGGCAACCCGAAAAACGCAGCAATTAGCGTTAGAGTAAGCGCGAAAGCTGGAAACTCGCTACAGCTTGTGAAAAGTACCACTGAAGGCGGTCTCTACGTCCCTGAAAAAAGCGTTACCGTTGATGAAAACTCTATTACAGGAACGGGCAGTTCAGATAATCCGCTATCGGTTAATATTTCAAAAGAAACAGGTAATGCGTTATCAGTGTCTGATAAAGGTTTATGGGCAAAAGACACCATTTCTTCACTTATTCGTAGTGCGACTAGTTTCAATTTCTCAGTTAGTCATCCCGATGTTAAAACCGCAGAATATGCATGTGGACCGCTTGGAAAAGGAGTGTATTTTAAAACCACCCTGCTTATCCCTTCTGGGGCAGACTATAATATGGTTAACCAGATATTTCTTGATAGGCTCCCATGTCTGGCAGATGGTACTTTAGTACCTTATAACGTATGGTGTGCTGGCGTAAACGGGAATAATCGGATCCCAACATGGCTGATTTGTCAAGAGAGACCAACACACACATTGATACTCTCAACTGGTGTTATTGCACCAATTACAAGAGAGACAGGTAAGGACTCTGGCCTTCCTGATTATCCTGAGACTGATGCTCAGTCAGTCAATTATATACTCTTCTCATGTTTACAATTCTACTCCAAAAAATCATAGAGAAAAAATGGACCAGCAATTTTTCAGTGTCCCCTGGTCTACCAGCGGGGACGCGCCAGTATTTCCCAAACTTAAAATTCTGATGGAACAGTTAGCTATCAAGAGGGCTGGGTGCCAGATTACCAGCGCAACCCGAAAACTGACGCTAAAGCTAAGAACCCAGAGCGTGACGAGCAACGCTACAACGACACTACACTACACTATACGGATGCGGTAGCAGGAGCGCTTAGAGTGGTGGCGACTGGTGTGAGCGTCGAAGTCTGGGACGGTTACTGCGGGATTTTGAAGATAATTTAAAACCCGGCAGCAGATTGTTGATGTGAATGGAGGAAAGGCAATCTAAAAATTATTTCTAGTGATGTGATATGTACTAAGCAGCTCTCTATCAAAACTTATCGTGATTATTTGATATGCCTTCCCATAGTTGTAAAAGCCCCAAAACCATAAGTCCGGAGAGAGTAACCAGTGCTGCAGTAACGAGATACGTTGTCATTTTAACGCCTTTTTTTACGGGTGTATGTTTGACAACACGGTATACCAATAGTTGCTGAGATTAGCCAAAAAACAAAAAAATGAGAAGCGCTCTACCCGGAAGCCGTATGCAAGAGTTGCCGGGTAGGGCTGGTGCCTTTTGAGCAGAACTGAAACCTCATAAAATTGTAGCGCACAAACCAGTTATCCGCGGTCTCCCGGCTTTCTCTTTGGCAATGCTGATTTCTACACGCATGACAATCACCTTTGTTTTACTGGTTGGATATGCAGTATTTATAGGTTACAGAAATCGCCTGTCAAGAAGGGAGATATAATTGGGGCATAGATGGGGCATAGATGGGGCATTTTAAATCAGTGAAGATAGCTAAAGTTCGCAAACCTCGGCTATCTGATATTCTGTCCAACCGTTGAAAACGGTGCTCCTGGACGATATTTGTCGATTTTTAATCGTTAGCAGGCACGTTGTTCATGTATTAGGCTACCTTGCTACAGCAAGCTCTTGACGTAGACGTCAATGTCGCTGATATATTTTTCTATGCCTTGCGCATCTTTTTCACGAATCAGATGCTCAAGCGTTTCACATAACTGCTTGCCGGGAACCAGATTTAGCATAGCAAACGCCCCTTTGAGGCGGTGAGCGGTCTGCGCCAGCGCGGCGAAATCGCCCATTGCCAGTTCATTATACAGCCTCTTAACATCATCTGGTACCGTGTCAGCAAACAGCGAGTAATAGCCGCTGGCATGCAGTTCGGCGTTACTTTCATTACCTTGAGAGGAAGGTTGTTCCTCCTCGTCGGCAAGCTGCTGCTCAATCAGCTGCAGAATAGCCTCCTGCATTGCAGCGCTGATATTGAAATTTACCCGGAATTGGCCAGGACCAATCTTATGAACCCGAACTTCATCATCGCTTAAAAGCAAGCCCGAAGCAGTAAGATTAGACGGATTATCCGTTAAAAAGAGATCATATTGTTGACTTGTGATTCTGTCATCCGGCGTGATGCAGGTGGCTCCCCAGCTTTCGAGCTGACGAGTAACAATGCGGCGTACTTCATTGGCGGTCACATCAAGCAATATCACGACTTCATCCAGCAGATGCTCACCGGACTCACTCTCTTCTGCGCTGGCCGCCATTTTTAGATGCAGGGAGTAGCGGGTTCCCAGCGACTCGCGCGCTTTGATGTTTAGCTGCCCGCCTAGCTTACGCGACAGGCGATCGCAGAGCCAGAAGGTGAGGGCATTCGCTTTGCCGTAAAGATCGGACTGCGTATCGTTGAGGAACGGGAAGTGCATATTATCGATTTCGCTGGCGGAAATGCCGTTACCAGTATCGAGGATACGGAAGGTCAGACGATCATCCTCTGACTCATCTTTACTCACTTCCAGGGTTATCTTGCCAATCGATGTGGTGGTAATTGAATACTGGATGAGCAGTAAAAGCGTGCGGCGCAATGCGTCACGATCGCCATAGCGCTGCTCATTGGCCGGCAGTGAGTTGTTAATCAGCAGCTGAAGACCTTTGCGTTTGATGATGGGCAGAACTTCAGGTACCACTTCATCTATCAAATCCTGAATTGAGAACAGGCCCTGAGCGCTCTTCCAGCTATCATTCTCCAGCATATTTGCCAGCTGTATTTCATCTATCAGCTGCACCAGTTCATCCGCGTGCTGGGCCAGCTTACGGCTTTCGGCAATACCAAGCGCTGCGGCTTCTTCTGCCAGCGTTTGCGCAGGCTGCTTCAGCGCTGTGCCGATGTGCTGCATAAACGCAGTACGCCCCTGCTGATTTTTCTCATACAGGCGCTGGGCCTGCTTAAGCTTCTTATTGACCAGTACCTCACGGTCCTGATCGCGAATAATAAAGATTTGCGTACGTGGTGAAACCTGGCTGCGGAATTGCCGAATTTCATACAGTTCATTATTCACCGTCGCCTGAATCACGCCCTGGTGTTGATCGGCCATATTGATGATGTTCTGCAGGTTCAGATGCGGCAGGAGATGATCGGCAATCGGATTGCTAATTACCGTACGGTTAGCCTCCTGATCGTGCACCAGCAGCCCTAGCGGCAGAAGAGAGACGATTTCTTCATGAATAGCGCGCTGGGCGCGTAATTCACTATTTGCTGCTGATGAGAGGGCCGTTCCTGGTACGTTTCTACGACCGCTGTAGTGACGGAAGGTGGTAAAGCCAAATAGCGCCAGCGCCAGCAGCCCAATATTCAGCAACAGAGGCAGTAAAATATTCTGCAAGGACTCGAGAATCAGCTCACTAAAGGGCACCATCCAGACCAGCCGCATCCCGGTGGTATTAATGGTGGTGATGATTTCAATCTGGGGGCCGTTGAAGTTAATGCTGACGATGTCGGCGGCTTCTTTATCCGGATTACTGGCAACGCTCTGCGACGGGTCGGGCTCAAGACGGAAACTCTCCAGCGACATACCTGGGGGGATAAGATCGTTAATGGGGAGATCGAAAGCGACAACCGTTGCCAGATGACCGGGCTGGTTGAAAGTGGTACGTAAAGTGAAGTAGAAGCCGTTTTGCCAGGCAAGGTGGCGAAGGGACGAAAACGTCTCTCTTTCATCTAACGTATTAGCCTGGAGCAGCATCTCTGCCCGTCGTGATTCGACGACGCTGCTGATGGTCGACTCTTTAAAACTGGATGAAAGATCTTTTAATGGCAGCGTTGAAATCAGAATCAAGCTGTTATCAAGGCCGTTGAGGTAATACATCGACCAGGGGATCGTCTCGGCACCCCACAGGATATCAAGATAGTTGGAGATTTTTTGCGTCATTTCCAGCGTTGAGCCGTCATGAGAGCCAAAAATCAGCGCCTCCGTCTTGCGACGGGGTTTTTCCAGGTAGTAAACATCCTGTTTTAAACGCGTTTCCTGTAGCCCTGCTTCGGCTGTTGAACTCGAAGAGGTCGCGGCGATGTTGTCATAAATTTGCCAGGTAGCGTAGCGCCAGGCATCGATGCGTTTGTGTAAGTCGTAGCTGATATTGACAACCTGATAGCTTTTATCTTTAAGCCAGGCGTTGACGGCGCTTTGAACCATGACTCCCATCGTCGCCAGCAGGACAATGACCATGAGAATGAAGAAGCGGGTGATATTGCCGGGTATCAGGGAAAATTTTTTCGGGGTCATCGTGTGAGAGTACGACTCATCAGTGTTTGTAAACGGACTGTTGCACCAAGTTAACCGGGGGCAGCGCAGATGCTGCTAACAGTATAAAGGTTAACGACGAAAATCCATACATCTGAATATCATACAAAGACTTTTTAGCCTTGAGATTTATCTTAAACCTGTAAGAGATGCAAAGATGTACGACCAGATTGATTTTGTACAATTATTGACAGATCTAATAAGAGAAATAGCACTAAATAACAAGAAATTGGAGAAATAAACTCAAACGGTAGCCTAAATTGTTTGATTAATAGCCGTTATTTTTTTCGTGAAGTAGCATGAAATAATTAAAGATGTGTAAAGAAGGGTAAAAAAAACCGGATGCGAGGCATCCGGTTGAAATAGGGGTAAACAGACATTCAAAACTGAATGACGGTAATAAATAAAGTTAATGATGATAGCGGTATTAATTCTAGTCTCAGAGAAGAGTTTTGTTTTACCATTCAGTGCTATAGAGTAGTAAATGAATAACTCATTGATATAAATGTGTAATTTTTATTACTTGATTATTAGTGCTTATTTTATATCGCTTTTGATGCATATAAAAAGTTCCCTTTTATTTACAATTTGAAACACCTTGTGCGCATTTTGAAACATCTTATGAGTTTTAGTATCATATTCTTGTTGGATTATTCTGCATTTTGCAGCACAATGAAATAGCCGACTGATTAGAAGGGTAATCAGTAAGCAGTGGCAATAATAAAAGGCATATAACAAACAGAGGGTTAATAACATGAAAGTTAAAGTACTGTCCCTCCTGGTACCGGCTCTGCTGGTAGCAGGCGCAGCGAATGCGGCTGAAGTCTATAACAAAGATGGCAACAAATTAGACCTGTACGGTAAAATCGACGGTCTGCACTATTTCTCTGACGACAAATCTTCCGATGGCGACCAGACCTACATGCGTCTGGGCATCAAAGGCGAAACTCAGATCAATGACCAGCTGACCGGTTACGGCCAGTGGGAATACAACGTTCAGGCTAACAACACTGAAGGTTCCAGCGATCAGTCCTGGACCCGTCTGGCGTTTGCTGGTCTGAAATTCGGCGACGCGGGTTCTTTCGACTACGGTCGTAACTACGGTGTTGTCTACGACGTAACTTCCTGGACTGACGTTCTGCCGGAATTCGGCGGCGACACCTACGGTTCTGACAACTTCCTGCAGTCTCGTGCGAACGGCGTTGCAACCTACCGTAACTCTGACTTCTTCGGTCTGGTTGACGGCCTGAACTTTGCTCTGCAATACCAGGGTAAAAACGGTAGCCCGAGTGGCGAAGGCGCACTGTCTCCAACCAATAACGGTCGTACTGCTCTGAAACAGAATGGCGACGGTTACGGCACCTCTCTGACCTATGATATCTACGACGGTATCAGCGCTGGTTTCGCGTACTCCAACTCTAAACGCCTGGGCGATCAGAACAGCAAACTGGCTCTGGGCCGCGGTGACAACGCTGAAACCTACACCGGTGGTCTGAAATATGACGCCAACAACATCTACCTGGCGACTCAGTACACCCAGACCTATAACGCTACCCGCGCCGGTTCCCTGGGCTTTGCTAACAAAGCGCAGAACTTCGAAGTGGTTGCTCAGTACCAGTTCGATTTCGGTCTGCGTCCGTCCCTGGCTTACCTGCAGTCTAAAGGTAAGGACCTGGAAGGCTACGGCGATCAGGATATCCTGAAATATTTTGACGTAGGCGCAACCTACTACTTCAACAAAAACATGTCCACCTATGTTGACTATAAAATCAACATGCTGGATGACAACAGCTTCACCCGCGCGGCCGGTATCTCTACCGACGACGTTGTTGCTCTGGGCCTGGTTTACCAGTTCTAAGCACGCTGAAGTTTGAAAAAAAGGCGCCGATGGCGCCTTTTTTTATGCCCGGTTTAATCTTGCTGGTGTACTCTTTGGGTCCCAGAAAGAGGAAGCCAATTTTTATGGATATCACTTTTTTCCGCGCCGCCCTGTTAGGCGCCTGCGTATCGCTTTTCGGCTGTGATTCAGCCACTACTCCACAGACGCCAAAACCCGTTGCCACCGTGATGGATGGTAAAACCATGGGCACATTCTGGCGGGTCAGCGTGATAAACATGGATGAGGCGAAGGCCGAGACGCTGCGTCAGAAAGTTCAGGCTCAGCTGGATGCTGACGATCGCCTGCTGTCCACCTGGAAGAACGATTCAGCGCTGATGCGCTTTAACCATTCACCGAGCACCGCACCCTGGCCGGTTAGCGAAGCAATGGCGGATATCGTTACGCTGTCGCTGCGTATTGGCGCAAAAACCCATGGTGCAATGGATATTACCGTCGGGCCGTTAGTCAATCTATGGGGCTTTGGCCCGGATAAACAGCCGGTAAAAACGCCGGATGAGCAGCAAATTGCCGCCGCGAAAGCGCGCAGTGGGCTACAGCATCTGACGGTGATTAACCAGGCTAATAAGCAGTTTCTGCAAAAAGATATTCCGGATCTGTTTGTCGATCTCTCTACCGTGGGGGAAGGCTATGCCGCCGATCACCTGGCGCGCCTGATGGAGCAGGAAGGGATCTCGCGCTATTTGGTTTCGGTTGGCGGGGCGCTGGTGAGCCGGGGTATGAACTCGGAAGGACAGCCGTGGCGTGTGGCGATCCAGAAACCCACCGATCGTGAAAACGCGGTACAGGCGATCGTTGATATTAACGGCCACGGCATCAGCACCTCCGGCAGCTATCGCAATTACTTTGAGCTGGACGGTAAGCGCATCTCGCACGTTATCGATCCGCAAACCGGGCGACCTATCGAGCATAAACTGGTTTCGGTTACCGTTATCGCCCCCACGGCGCTGGAGGCCGACGGCTGGGATACCGGGCTGATGGTGCTGGGGCCGGAAAAAGCCCAGAACGTGGTTCGTGAACAGGGGCTCGCGGCCTATATGATTATCAAAGAAGGAGACGGGTTTAAAACCTGGATGTCGCCGCAGTTCCGCGCTTTCCTCATCGGTGAGAAAAATTAAACAGCAAGATTTCGGGTTTTTGCTAACGGACTTCGGCGCAGAGTGAGGATACACTTATAGCAGGAGTCCGTTATGAAACCGAGAATGATTGATACCGATGAGCATCGCTGGCAGGCGGTATGCGAACGCGATGCTTGTGCTGACGGTCAGTTTGTTTTTGCCGTGCTGACCACCGGCATTTGTTGCCGCCCGTCCTGCCGCTCGCGTCGCGCTTTACGCGAAAATGTGCGTTTTTATCCTGACGTAGAAACCGCGCAGGCGGAGGGCTTTCGCCCCTGCAAACGTTGCCAGCCGGAAAAAATTGCTCCCCAGCAGCAGAAAATAGAGAAAGTCGCCGCCGCCTGTCGTCTTCTGGAGCAGGAGGCGCCGATAACTCTGGAAGCTCTGGCGCGCCAGCTTGCGGTCAGTCCCTATCATTTTCATCGCATCTTTAAGTCCGTTACCGGCATGACTCCTAAAGCCTGGCAGCAGGCATGGCGCGCCCGGCGTTTACGCGAAGCGCTGGGACAGGGGGAGAAAATTACCGATGCGGCTCTTGCCGCCGGTTTCCCGGATAACAGCAGCTATTATCAGCAGGCTGATGCCATGCTGGGGATGACCGCCCGCCAGTTTCGGCGCGGTGGAGAGAATACCGATATTACCTGGGTATGCGACGATAGCCCGCTGGGACGCTGCCTGGTGGCTGAGAGCGTACGGGGAGTATGCGCAGTGCTACCGGGCAATGACGATGCTTCGCTCTATGAAGAGTTAGCCAGTATATTCCCTAATGCGCGCCTGCATCCGGGCGATGACGCTTTTCGCCTGCGGGTGGCGCAGGTGTTCTCTCATCTTGCGGATCATCGACATCCCGTTTCTCTGCCGCTGGATCTGCGCGGTACGGCTTTTCAGCTTCAGGTCTGGCAAATGCTGCGCCAGATCCCGGCGGGAGAAACCCGCAGCTATCGTCAGGTGGCGCAAAGTATTGGCCGCCCTGGAGCGGTCAGGGCGGTGGCAAGTGCCTGCGCCGCCAACAAGCTGGCGCTGGTTATCCCATGCCACCGGGTGATCCGCGAGAACGGGGCGCTATCCGGCTATCGTTGGGGGACGCCGCGCAAGGCGCAGCTGCTGGCGCGAGAAGCGCAGTCCGAGGAGAACTAATGCTCGATCTTTTTGCCGATACGCCGCCATGGCAGGAGCCGCTGGCCCCGGGGGCGATAATTTTACGCCGTTACGCCCGTGGGCGCGCCGTACAACTCCTGCAGGCAATCGGCGATATTGCCAATCGTTCTCCTTTTCGCCAGATGGTTACTCCCGGCGGCTATACGATGTCGGTCGCGATGACCAACTGCGGCAAGCTGGGCTGGAGCACGGATCGGCGCGGCTATCTTTACGCTGCCGACGATCCGCTGACGGGCAAGCGGTGGCCGCCGATGCCGCTACTTTTCCACGAGCTGGCGGCGGAGGCTGCGGCTGCGGGCGGCTATACGCGCTTTAACCCGGATGCTTGTCTTATCAATCGCTATCAGCCCGGTACAAAGCTGTCGCTACATCAGGATAAAGATGAACGCGACCTGCGGGCGCCAATCGTGTCCGTCTCGCTGGGGCTTCCGGCGATATTTCAGTTTGGCGGCCTGCGGCGTAACGATCCGCTACAGCGGGTACTGCTGGAGCACGGTGACGTGGTGGTCTGGGGAGGCGAATCGCGGCTGTTTTACCATGGTATTCAGCCGCTAAAAGAGGGGATCCATCCAGATACCGGCTCCTGTCGTTACAATCTCACTTTCCGTCTGGCTGGTAATGAAGAATAAAAATAAGAATTATTCTTGCTGTCATCGCCGGGCAGTTTAAACTGCTGGCTGTTTTTGCTTGCCCGGATTATGCGTTATGGAACTTCTTCTTCTTGTCTGGCGCCAGTATCGCTGGCCGTTTATCTCCGTTATTGCCCTGAGTTTGCTGAGCGCGGCGCTGGGGATTGGGCTTATCGCCTTTATTAATCTGCGCCTTATTACTATTGCCGATACCTCCTTGACGGTGCTGCCGGAGTTTCTGGGACTGCTATTACTGTTGATGGCGGTTACACTTGGTTCGCAGCTGGCTTTGACCATCCTTGGGCACCATTTCGTTTATCGCCTGCGCGGCGAATTTATTAAGCGCATCCTGGATACGCAAATCGAGAAGATTGAGAAGATCGGCAGCGCATCGCTGCTGGCCGGATTAACCAGCGATATCCGCAATATCACGATTGCGTTCGTGCGTCTGCCGGAGCTGGTGCAGGGAATTATTCTGACTTTAGGCTCCGCCGCTTACCTGGCCTGGCTTTCGGGAAAAATGATGCTGGTCACCGCGCTCTGGCTGGCGTTGACCATCTGGGGCGGTTTTATACTGGTATCGCGGGTCTATCGGCATATGGCGTCGCTGCGGGAGACTGAAGATAAGCTGTATCAGGATTACCAGACGGTTCTTGAAGGGCGTAAAGAGCTGACGCTTAACCGCGAGCGCGCTGAATATGTGTTTAACCAGCTCTATCTCCCGGATGCGCGCGAATACCGGCACCATATTGTTCGCGCCGATACTTTCCATCTGAGCGCGGTCAACTGGTCGAATATTATGATGCTGGGCGCGATTGGTCTGGTCTTCTGGATGGCCAATAGCCTGGGATGGGCCAATACTGCGGTGGCGGCGACCTACTCTCTGACGTTGTTATTCCTGCGTACGCCGCTGCTCTCCGCGGTTGGCGCCTTGCCTACCTTGCTCAGCGCGCAGGTGGCATTCAACAAGCTGAATAAGTTCTCTCTGGCGCCGTATCGCGCTGAATTCCCGCAGGCGAAGGGGCATCCCGGCTGGCATACTCTCGAGCTGCGCGATGTGACGTTTCATTATTCCGATAATAGTTTTGCGGTAGGGCCGATTAACTTGACCCTCAAACGCGGCCAGCTGGTGTTTCTGATTGGCGGCAACGGTAGCGGAAAATCGACGCTAGCTATGCTGTTAACCGGCTTGTATCAGCCGGTTTCCGGACAGATACTCGTCGACGGTCAGCCCCTGGCAGCGGATAAACCGGAAGATTATCGTAAACTATTCTCAGCGGTATTCACCGACGTCTGGCTGTTCGACCGGCTGCTGGGGCCGGAAGGGAAGGCGGCCGACACGGCGCTGGTGCGTAAGTGGCTGGATTACCTGAAAATGAACCATAAGCTGCAGTTGGATGACGGCAAAATCCTCGATCTGAAGCTGTCAAAAGGGCAGAAAAAGCGCGTGGCGCTGCTGCTGGCGTTAGCGGAGGAGAGAGATATCATCATGCTGGATGAATGGGCGGCGGATCAGGACCCGCATTTCCGCCGTGAATTCTATCAGGTGCTGCTGCCGCTCATGCAGCAGATGGGTAAAACTATCTTCGCCATTAGCCATGACGATCACTACTTTCAGCATGCCGACAGGCTGCTGGAAATGCGCGGCGGCCAGCTGTCGGAACTGAGTGGTAAAGAGCGCGAGCTGGCGACCCGCGATGCCGTCGCCCGTACCGCCTGATCGCATTAGTCCAGCCCGGAGGCATTTGCCACCCTCCGGGTTTCCCGCTGGCTGCTGTTTTTTCCGTCGACTAAATTCATAACGGTTATTATTTCTGCCTCCTCGCGCTATGCTTATGGCTTCCGGCCTGCTGGTCTGACAGATATTTTTACAAGGATTGCCTGACCGATGTCCGTTTTGCACAAAAAAAGCGCCAGATTGCGTGACGAAGAGCGCGCCCGTCTCATATGGCTACTCAGTACCGATAAAGCTGTCACCTCTTCACTGCTGGGTAAATTAACCCTGGCTGAACGCTATGATGACAGTACGCTTGATGACGATCTGGCAGAAGTGGAAGTGCTGGTTTCACACCTACCGCCGCCTGACCTTGCGGATGCGCTCGAAGCGCTACCCTATGACGCGCGTAACGCGCTCTGGCGGCTGGTGGCCGACGATAAACGCGGTGAAGTGCTGCTGGAAGCGTCGGAAAGCGTCTGGGGCGACCTCATCGAAGAGATGAGCGATCACGACCTGCTGTTTGCATTACAAAACCTTGATATTGACGAACAGGTCTACCTGCTGCAACACCTGCCGCGCGATTTGACCGGTCGTCTGCTGGCGACGCTACCAGCCGATAAGCGCGCGCGTATTCGCCAGATGATGCGCTATGCCGACAACACCGTCGGCGCGATCATGGAATTTGAAGTCATCACCGTTCGGCCGGAAGCCACCCTCGCGGCGGTACAGCGCTACCTGCGACGGCTAGGTAAAATGCCGGAAAACACCGACAAACTGTTTGTGACGACCCGCAATAAGCTGCTGCTTGGAGAGCTCGAGCTGCAAACCATTCTGCTTAACGATGCGCAGAAGCGGGTAGGGGAGGTGATGGAGGGCGATCCGGTGACCTTCCAGCCGACCGAAGAGGCGGAAAAAGTCGCGCGTACGTTTGAACGTGATGACCTGCTGAGCGCCGCGGTCATTGACGCTGACGGCAAGCTGATGGGGCGTCTGACCATCGATGAGATCGTTGATGTGGTGTATGAAGAGACGGATAACGATTTACGCCGGATGGGCGGACTGAGTAACGATGACGACGTATTCGCTCCGGTGAGCAAAGCAGTGAAGACCCGCTGGGCCTGGCTGGCGGTGAATCTGTGTACCGCTTTTATCGCTTCCCGCGTTATTGATGGTTTCGAGCACACCATTTCTCAGCTGGTGGCGCTGGCGTCGCTGATGCCGATTGTCGCCGGGATCGGCGGTAATACCGGCAACCAGACGATCACCATGATCGTGCGGGCAATGGCGTTACAGCATATTCAACCGGGAAGCTTTACCTTTTTGATCCTGCGAGAGATGGGCGTAGCGCTGATCAACGGCATCGTCTGGGGCGGTATCATGGGGGCCATTACCTGGTGGCTATATGACGACCCGCAGCTTGGCGCGGTGATGACGCTGGCGATGATGCTTAATTTGCTCATGGCAGCGATGATGGGGGTGATTATCCCTATGGTGATGGTCAGGCTCGGACGTGACCCGGCGGTCGGCTCCAGCGTAATGATTACCGCCATTACCGACACCGGTGGATTCTTTATTTTTCTTGGGCTGGCGACGATTTTTCTGCTGTAGCCCGCGCCTGAGTACGCAGACGGCGGGGGATCAGGACCATGGAGATCAGTCCCGCCAGGACGCCTATCGCCAGATTGCTGGTACCGACGGTTGCGCCGACGGTCACCAGCATCACCAGCGTTTCTGGCCATGGATTGTGCGCCAGTTCCGCCGGACGAATGCTGTGCCAGCTGAATGTTTTTACCGCGACTATCACCATTACACCAGCGAGGACGGCCATCGGAATTTTCGCCATCACTTCGCTTAATCCGGTCACCAGCAGTAGCAGAACCACTCCTGCGACAATGGTCGAGATGCGGCTGCGCGCTTTGCCCATTTCAACGTTAACGATGGTCTGACCGATCATTGCGCATCCGGCTATACCGCCATAAAACCCGGCGAGGATGTTGGCGATGCCCAGACCGGCGCTTTCGCGTGCTTTACTGGACGGAGTATGGGTCAAATCATCGACCAGCTTTGCCGTCAGAAGCGATTCCATCAGGCCGACAAAAGCGATGCTCAGCGCGCAGGGCCAGATAATGTTTAGGGTAGTGAAGTTCAGGGGCACCATCAGGCCGTTGAGTCCGGGCAATCCGCCGCTCATCGAGCCTTCATCGCCGACGGTCGGCAGCAGCTGGCCGCTGAAAACGGTAAACAGCGTCAACAGAACAATAGCAATCAGCGGAGAAGGTATAGCCTTAATATAGCGCGGCGCCCACAGCACAATTAGCAGCGTTAACACAAACAGGCCGATAATCAGCGGCTGCTTGCTCCAGAAATGCGGTACCTGGGCAAAAAAGATGAGAATACCCAGCGCGTTAACAAACCCGGTCATCACCGGCTGCGGGATAAAGCGCATCAGGCGCGCCATGCCGCAAATGCCAAACAAAATTTGAATAACGCCGGCCATTATGACCGCCGGGAGAATATAGCCGGCACCGTATTGATGCACCATCGGACCGATAACCAGCGCCACCGAACCGGCGGCGGCGGTAACCATCGCCGGTCTGCCGCCGAGAACCGACATTGCCAGGCACAGTACTACGGAAGCGATAAGGCTAACTTTCGGGTCAACGCCAGCGATGACGGAGAAAGAGATGACTTCAGGAATCAGAGCCAGCGCGGTGAGCACGCCGGCCAGCGTTTCACGTGTCAGCATCGCGGGCGAACGCAGTATCTGGCCTAATGAGCCATGGTGAGCGGAAACAGCGGAATCAGAAACTGGAGGCATAAAAAAAATTCGCGCAATTTAAAATTTTGTGGACAGCTTCCACCGACTTAACGTGCGGTTGGTCACAAAACAGGGGATGATAGCGCGTTAATCTGGCCGATACCAGTACAAAATGTGATTTGTGATACACATTTATTAAACATTTTTATAACAGATCTCAAAACTCAACTTAAAATTTAAACAATATTTAAATTTTTTTTCTTCAGTGTTACCTTTGAAGCCGAGAATCGTTTCACCTGCGCTAAATATAAAGCGAGTAAAGTAAGGCTCAAATCCGATGAAGAAAAAGATGGCCGTACCCAGCTCACAGGCGGTTGGTTCCAATAACACTCGGACCAACACCCGCCATGAGCAAGAGACGGATGTATTGTTGATTGGCGGCGGTATCATGAGCGCCACGTTGGGAACCTGGCTACAGGAACTGGAGCCAGATTGGTCTATTACCATGGTCGAGCAGATGTCCAGCGTGGCGGAGGAGAGCTCGAACGGTTGGAACAACGCGGGCACCGGCCATGCGGCATTGATGGAATTGAACTATACGCCGCAAACCGCTAACGGTATCAATATCGATAAAGCGGTCGATATCAACGAATCATTCCAGATTTCTCGTCAGTTTTGGGCTCACCAGGTGACCCGTGGCGTTCTGAAAAAGCCGAAATCCTTTATTAATAGCGTGCCGCATATGAGCTTCGTGTGGGGGGAAGACAACGTTAACTTCCTGCGCGCCCGCTATGCGGCATTACAGCAAAGCGAGCTATTCCGCGGTATTCGCTACTCTGAAGATCATCAACAAATAAAAGAGTGGGCGCCGCTGGTGATGGAAGGGCGCGATCCGCAGCAGAAAGTGGCTGCCACCCGTTCGGAAGTTGGCACCGACGTCAACTATGGTGAAATCACTCGTCAGCTGATTGCCGGTCTGCAAACCCACGATAATTTTTCTCTCCAGCTGGGGACGGTGGTCCGTCGCTTTAAGCGCAATGCCGACAAGAGCTGGACCGTAACGGTTGCGGATGCTAACAATCGTCACCAGAAACGGGTTATCAAAGCTAAATTTATTTTTATCGGCGCCGGCGGCGCCGCGCTGACCCTGCTGCAGGAAACCGGCATTCCGCAGGCGAAGGAGTATGCGGGCTTCCCGGTCGGCGGACAGTTCCTGGTTTGTGAGAACCCGGAAGTGGTTACTCACCATCTGGCAAAAGTCTATGGCCAGGCTGAAGTCGGTGCGCCGCCGATGTCGGTTCCGCACATCGACACCCGTATCATCGACGGTAAGCGCGTGGTGCTGTTTGGGCCGTTCGCCACTTTCTCCACCCGCTTCCTGAAAAACGGTTCGCTTTGGGATCTGCTGGCGTCCACTAATACCTCGAATATTATGCCGATGCTCAACGTGGGGCTGGATAATTTCGACCTGGTAAAATACCTCATTAGCCAGGTGCTGCAAAAAGACAAAGATCGCCATGCGGCGCTATGCGAGTACTACCCGGAAGCGCGTAAAGAAGACTGGCGTTTATGGCAGGCAGGCCAGCGCGTGCAGATTATCAAACGCGATAAGAAGAAGGGCGGCGTGCTGCGTCTGGGAACCGAGGTTGTCAGCGATGATGAAGGCACCGTGGCCGCGCTGCTGGGCGCCTCGCCGGGAGCTTCCACCGCAGCGCCAATCATGCTGCAGCTGATGGAGAAAGTGTTCAAAGACAAGATTAACTCAGCGGAGTGGCAGGCGAAGCTGAAAGCGATAATACCGAGTTACGGTTCGCGTCTGGACGGTAATGCCGCGGAGATTGAAAAGGCGCTGGCGTGGACCAGTGAAGTTCTGGAACTGCATTATGAGCCGCTTACGGTCGCTGATGATGTGCCACAGGCGGAGCTGAAGCCGCTGCCGGAAGGTAAACCTATCGCGGATATTGCGCTGTAATCCCTTTTCCGGCGGCTTATGCCGCCGGATTCTCTCTTGAGGGATTAACGCTCAACGGCAGCGCCGATGGTTTCGTCCGCTCTCCAGATACGATATTTCACATCAATGTTGTCCGGGGTATAAACCACGATAGGCAGCTTGCTGTTATAGCGCAGCATCCCCGCATCGCCGAGGCCCGCCGTCACAAACTGCTTCTCTTTCTTCCCGTCCGGGCAGGCCATCATCGTTGAGACCGGTGAGGTTACTTTATCAAATACATAGTAGTCGTAGCCCCAGCCTTCAAGGGTTTTGCTTTCCAGCTGGCCGCCAAGACGATGACGGTTGCAGTCAACTTCCAGCGTCTGGCCAATCATTAGTTCTACTTTAAACGCGGATTCATCTTCCTGCTGCGGCAGCTGAATCACCTGGCGCTTCATGCCCTTCTCGGCCTGAGGATAAGGGGCGATCTTTTCCAGGGGCTGTTCTGCCGCCAGGGCGCTAGTGGAGACGCAGGCAACGGCCAACAGGGAAACGGCAAAAGTGGTGATTTTTTTCACGTGGGTAATCCTTTTTTATCAATCCCGATCAGCACAATGTTAGCATTAAATGGGTGAAATGGTGGTGGTATTTACCAAATTTTTCATAGTTATCAGTTATAAGTTCTGCTGCCGTAGTGGGCTGAAAGCGCATCACGAGCAACAGTTTCTCACCCTTTAGCCTGAGTTTAGTATTGATTATACGAATATTTGGAATGACCAGGGTCAATAAAATAATTGATTTACATATGAAATTATTTCATGCGATATATTTGTTATCAATCATTTAGAATGATTGATAAGGGAAATTAATTGAAAGGAAATCGTCAATACAAGCAATTGATAAGAGTGATGGTAGATGAAATTTAACACGGTTTTACTGGTTCTGGCTTGGGGCGCTTGCTCGCTATTAGTGGGATGTACTTCCGAGTCACAGCGCCTGGCTAACTGCGAGGCCAAAGGTATTTCCCGGGATACTTGTTATTTAGCGGAACAAAATCGTCAGGCCTCGATAAATGCGGTTTACGAGAAACAGGCTCTGGAAAACGCTGCGGCTGCGGTTCAGCACGGGCAAAATGCGAAGGTTAAGATGAAGCATTTTGCCGGTATGGAAATTAAAAACACCAGTACTGGCTTGAGTATTGATGGTAAACCTGCGGCGGTCATTGAGAAAAATAAAGACGCGACCGTTTATCAGCAGGGGCTCTACAACTTCATTGTTTACGCTAACGGTAAAATCGCCGTCACTCAGGAGGGCGTATTTAAAGGTTACGCCAAATAAAAAGCGTTAATCAGGGGGATGTTTCCCCCTGTGTTATTTTGCGGCAGATGTTCAGCTGAAAATCGCTACTCCTCGTGATTCCTGCCTTCTTCCAGAAAATCCTCATCAAGTTCATCAATGTTTCCGGCATGATCGCGTCCCGAGAGAAGGTTCCAGCAGGCGATAAACAGCGCGGCAATAAGCGGACCGATAACAAAACCGTTGATGCCGTAGATCTCCATCCCGCCAATAGTGGTGATGAGGATCAGGTAGTCCGGCATTTTGGTATCTTTGCCAACCAGTAAAGGACGAAGAATGTTGTCGACCAGGCCTACAATTATCACAAAGAAACCGACGATAAAGGCCCCCTGCCAGAGCTGGCCGGTAGCGAAGAGATAGATTGCGGCAGGCACCCAGATGATTGCCGAGCCTACCGCCGGAATAAGCGACAGGAACGCCATTAGCGCGCCCCACAGGATGCTGCCATCAATACCGACAATCCAGAAAGCAAGTCCTCCAAGCGCCCCCTGCGCAAGCGCGACCGCCACGGTGCCTTTTACCGTCGCCCGGGCGACGGCGGCGAATTTCGCGAAAAGATGCTGCTTAACGTGATTCGAAAGCGGCAGGGATTCAAGGATCAGCCGGACCAGGTACGGACCATCTTTTAGCAGGAAAAATAGCAAATAAAGCATGATGCCGAAGCTAATGGTAAAACCGAAGGTGCCTTTACCAATCAGGAAGGCACTGCCGGCCAGGTACTGGCCACCTTTGAGCGCAACGTCAGAAAGCTGCTGCTGAATTTGTTCGGCGCTATCGAGATTATGCTCAGAGAGGAAGCTTCTGGCCCATTCCGGCAGGTGAGCGAACAGGTTCGCGACAACCGTCGGAAACTGGGTGTCATTGTGCTGAAGCTTGGTGTAAACCACGTTTAGCTCGAAGGCCAGAGACGAGAGAATGATCGCCAGCGGGGTGAACACGATCAGGCAGATAATCACGATCGTCAGAAACGCCGCCAGGCCGTTGCGTTCACCGAGCCGATCGCGGAGTTTATTCTTCACCGGGTGGAAAATCACCGCCAGGATCGTTGCCCATAAAATAGCTGAATAATAGGGGGAGAGGACATCGAAAAAAGCCAGGGTAACGATCAGCACGATCAGGATAAAAAATCCTTTCGTAAGTCCATTAACTCTCATGTAAATCCTTCAGAAAAATGACGTGTACAGTCAAATAATAGAAGCTTTTCCATGATTTACAATCAAAGCGAGAATTGGGTTTTTTATAGCAAATTGAGTCAATATGGCATTTTATGCCGGAACCGCCGGTGCCATAGTTTCAAAGCGGCGACTGCCACATCAGGGGAAATAGTTCCTTGCTACTCTGAGAGGTAGAATGTCAGTTCAGATAAACGGCAAAAAGGATGTAATAAGATGCTGACTTATATCACTATAGGTACAAATAACTTTCAGCGCTCCGTAGACTTTTATGACGCTGTTTTTAAGGTTCTTGGCTACTCACGTCTGCCTGCCTGGACAGAAGACTGGGCAATGTGGGGAGATGAAAATAATCCGAATGAGGGGTTCACCTTCTGTATTTGTCCTCCTTTTGACCGTCATCCTGCAACGGCGGGAAACGGGACAATGTTCGCATTCAGAGCAGATAACGCGGACACCGTCAGACGGTTCCATGCAGCCGGTCTCCTTGCGGGAGGGAAGAATGAAGGGGGGCCTGGTACACGAACCGCGTACGGCCCCGACTTTTATGTTGCCTATCTGCGCGATCCTGACGGGCATAAGCTGGCGTGCGTTTATCAGCATTATTCTCCGGAGGCAGATAAGTTCGTAGACGCAGAATAACAGTCCTCTTCTGGCACCAGGACGTCATCAAGGATTCTTAGCCCGCCATAAAACAAAAAGCGGACACACGGATGAAGATAATCCGGGTTAGTCATGCCATCTATATTGCAGCATCATCGTGTCTAAAAAGATTGGGGAGGGTTCAATGTCATCAGCTTTTCAACATCGGTTCATTCTTACAGGCGGCCCGGGGTCGGGTAAAAGCACAATAATTGATGCGATTATAGAACGAGGGTATTGGTGTTCGAAAGAAGCTGGAAGAGGTGTTATACAAGACCAGGTTAACATCGGTGGTGAGGCATTGCCATGGGCCAGCCAGACCGCATTTGCGGAGCTGATGCTATGCTGGGAAATGCGTTCGTGGCACGAGGCGGAAGGGCAAACACCACTCTGCTTCTTCGACCGTGGCGTTCCTGATGTTGCAGGTTATTTACGTCTCTCAGAGCTTACCATACCGAGACATCTGGAAAACGCCATAGAGAAATTTCGCTATAATCGTACCGTATTTATTGCACCACCCTGGCGTGACATATATGTACAGGATACAGAGCGCAAGCAATCTTTCGATGTCGCCGTCGCGACATATCATGCGATGGTGAAAACATACCGCATGTATGACTATCAGTTGCTTGAATTACCACGTGGTTCTGTAGAAGAGCGTGTGGATTTTATCTTTTCCAATATAGTACGTTGATAAACTTGCAGCCGCGCGTAACGCTGAATCACCATCCATGAATCTGCAAAATTCTGTTGGATAGACAACCTGAGCTTGCCGTCTTTCTGGCGCATGAAATATATCTGTTTCTTGTCATCTTCTCGCCTCCATTCAAACCAGCCATCAGCAAAACAAGTCGCTCGCCCGCGCAGCCATAGTGGCTTACATTTTGCTTATCGACGCGTTTCTACACGAGCATTGATGAGTGCTCTTCACGGGTTTGTGATTGAGCAAATCGTCCCTCCAGCAATCAAACGGTATTGGACGAGTAGCTTTATTTTTCAGGGGAGGTGAGGCTCGATGAGGGATCATTGACGGTGTTTCACCCCAATAACACCCCGTTTGAAAAACAGGCATAAAAAAACCAGCCATAAGAGGCTGGTTTTATTGGGATTTTTGGTCGGCACGAGAGGATTTGAACCTCCGACCCCCGACACCCCATGACGGTGCGCTACCAGGCTGCGCTACGTGCCGA
>OEPS010000051.1_pt1 | contig 43463 bp, 44 predicted proteins | sample 1539411 | NCBI WGS metagenome assembly OEPS01 (sample SAMN02671747, study PRJEB22543) | soil metagenome | biome: bacteria | place: China:Hunan Province, Lengshuijiang City | collected 2012-10-15 | depth 0.08m m
CCACTGTCAGTGAATGATCCAGCTCAGCACCCACAATCCCAGTACCAGCCAGATGATGCCGAGTATGATCGAGGCACGCATGAAGGCACGGATGGCCGAGTACAGCAGCATCAAGCCAATGATCAGGGCCACGATGCTGACCAGCGAGGTGTCCATGCCCAGCGTACGTGCCAGGCCATCGATGAAGTTGCCACCGGCGTTGGCCAGCAGGTTGAACAACCCGCTCAAGCCATCGACGACAAAGCGGATCAGTGCCCCCAAGGCCTGGCCGAGCCACTCGAAAAAACCTTCTACATGCATAGTTGCTTCCTGATGATCGTAGCGGCGGTCCGCCGTTGCCAAACCTTTGGCTGTGTAATGGCCTGCTCAGTTCCCTGTCTGTCGCCAGCGACAAGGAGGCCTGATGCCCATCTTAGCTAAACGCCTCAAAGTCGTATCGGCTGTCGTGCTTTTGCTCTGCGCAGTGCTGTGGGGGGCTGACCGTCTGTGGCCGTTGCCGCTGCCCGCGGATGACCTGGCGCGGGTGGTGCTGGCCGAGGACGGCACGCCCTTGTGGCGCTTCGCCGATGCCGACGGGGTCTGGCGGTATCCGGTCAGCGCCGATCAGGTGTCGCCCTATTATCTGCAGGCGCTGCTGACCTATGAGGATCGCTGGTTCTATCAACATCCGGGCGTCAACCCGCTGGCCCTGGGCCGTGCCGCCTGGCAGAACCTGCGCGGCGGGCGGGTGGTGTCGGGTGGCAGCACCCTGTCGATGCAGGTGGCGCGTCTGCTCGATCCGCATTCGCGCACCGTGCCGGGCAAGCTGCGTCAGTTGTGGCGAACGGCGCAACTGGAATGGCACTTGTCCAAGGCGCAGATTCTGGAGATCTACCTCAATCGCGCACCCTTTGGCGGCACCTTGCAGGGGGTGGCCGCCGCCAGTTGGGCTTACCTGGGCAAGTCGCCCTTGCACCTGACGCCGTCTGAAGCGGCAATGCTGGCGGTACTGCCGCAGGCACCGAGCCGTTTGCGCCCGGACCGTCATCCGGCACGCGCGCAGGTGGCCCGTGACAAAGTACTCACGCGACTGGCCGAGTACCAGGTATGGCCAGCGCAGCGGGTTGTCGAAGCGATGGAGGAACCGCTGTTGCTGGCACCCCGTCAGGAACCCGCTTTGGCACCGTTGCTGGCGCGGCGCTTGAACCGTCCGCACAGTCCGCCGCTTATCCGCACCACCCTCGATGCCTCATTGCAGCGGCGACTGGAAGACTTGCTGCTGGGTTGGCGCGCCCGCCTGCCCGAGCGTACGTCGGCCGCGATCCTGGTAGTGGAGGCCCAGAATATGGCGGTGCGCGCGTACCTGGGGTCTGTCGATCTGAACGATGAGCGTCGCTTCGGGCATGTCGACATGATCACCGCACTGCGCTCTCCCGGTTCAACCCTCAAGCCGTTTCTGTATGGCATGGCCATGGACGATGGCCTGATTCATTCCGAGTCATTGCTGCAGGATGTACCAAGGCGCTACGGCGACTATCGGCCCGGGAATTTCTCCATGGGGTTCAGCGGACCGGTGGCGGCCAGCTCGGCCCTGGCGCTGTCGTTGAACCTGCCTGCGGTGCAGTTGCTCGAAGCCTACGGCCCCAAACGCTTTGCCGCGCAAATGCGCAACGGTGGTGTGCCGCTGACACTGCCACCGCTGGCCGAACCGAATCTGTCGTTGATTCTGGGCGGTGCCGGCAGTCGCCTGGAAGATCTGGTCGCAGGCTACGGGGCACTGTCGCGCGGTGGTTTGAGTGCGCCCATGCGTTTGCAACCGGAGGCGCCGCTGCTCGAGCGTCGGCTGCTGTCGCCGGGCGGTGCCTGGATCATCCGGCGCATTCTCAGTGGTCAGGCACGGCCGGATCGTGACCCCCATGCCGAACTGGTACAGCGTCCGCAGTTGGCCTGGAAGACCGGCACCAGCTACGGCTTCCGCGATGCCTGGTCGATTGGTGTCGGGCCGCGCTATCTGATTGGCATCTGGATTGGTCGGCCCGATGGCACACCGGTGCCGGGACAGTTCGGCCTGGCGTCGGCGGCGCCACTGATGCTGCAGGTGCATGATGTGCTGAGCAATCGTGACAGCCAGCGCGGCATCGCCGTGCCGGTGGCAGCGGTACCGGACAATGTCGGGGTTGCCGCGATCTGTTGGCCGCTCGGCCAACCGCTGGCGCGGCAGGACGCCAACTGTCGCCGTCAGCGGTTTGCTTGGACCCTGGACGGCACCACGCCGCCGACCTTGCAGGCGGCCGACCAGCCCTTGAGCGTCGGCTTGCGCGAAACGGTCTGGGTCAATGCCCGGGGAGAGCGGGTCGATGCCAGTTGCGCAGGTGCGCAGGCCCGCGAGATCGCTTTGTGGCCAGCGCCGCTGGAGCCCTGGCTGGCTCGGGTGGAGCGCCGCGAAGCGCGGCTGCCCAAGGTTGACCCGGAGTGTCCACCGCAGGTACCGGCAAGTGCACCGCCGTTGTCTATCGTTGGCGTGCGCCAGGGTGATCAGTTGCGTCGTCCGGCGACCAGTAGCGAGCCGTTGCGCCTTGAAGTTTCTGCGCTGGGCGGCAGTGGTCGGCGCTGGTGGTTCATCAATGGCGCGCCGTTAGGCGAGTCGGTGGGGCAGGAGCACTTGAGTGCCCGCTTCGAGCAGGCCGGACGCGTGGAGTTGAGTGCGCTGGATGAGAGTGGGCAAACGGCTCGGGTCGAGTTTCAGGTCAATGATTGAGTGGGGCCGCTGTGCGGCCCATCGCCGGCTTCGCCAGCTCCCACAGGGGTAGTGCAGGCTGATTCGGATTAGACGATAGGGCGGGCAGCACCTACGCTTGAGCCTGACGAGGGAGCCGTCTTGGTGCTCTTGTATCTGTCGGGATCATGGAGCGTCACATGCGTCCGTTGGCCGTCGCCATTCTCAGTCTTTCTTGGGCAAGCGGGCTGAGCGCCGAGCTTCTGCCGAATTATCTCAATAGCAATGAAGTCGAACGCAGCCTGCCCGCGCCAAACCTGCCTGCCGATAGCTACCGTCCCTCCATGCCAGCGTTGCAAGTGGCCATACCTGCGCCGCAGTCGCCGCCATTGCCGACGGATACCCGGATCCTGCTGCACAAGGTGCGCTTTGAAGGCGGCACGATCTACCCGCTGAGCGACCTGCGCGACAATTACCAGGACCTGGTCAATCGCGAAATCACTCTGGGCGAGTTGATCGCCGCAACCCAGCGTCTGACCCAGCGTTATCAGCAGGATGGCTACCTGCTGTCCTACGCCTATCTACCACCACAGGACTTTGCCGATGGGCGTGTGCAGGTGGTGTTGGTCGAGGGCTACATTCGAGACTATGAACTGCAAGGTGATATCGGCCCCGCGTCAGCCTATCTGGACACGCTTGCGACCAGGCTCAAGGCCGAGCGCCCGCTCACGCGCAAGACCCTGGAGCGTTACACCGCACTGATGAGCCGTGTGCCCGGCGTCACGCTGCAGGCTCAGGTGTTGCCCGGCACTGCTGACGGAGCAAGTACCTTGATCGCCCAGGTCTCGCGCAAACCCGTCAGTGCAACGTTGAACCTGAGCGACGGCAGCCGGGCGGACTTCCAGGCGCTGCTGGGTGTCAGCAGCAATGCCCAGACGTCGCTGGCCGAACAGTTGAGCTTCACTGCGCTGTTTCCACCCGGTGACGATCACGCGCACTACTACCGCCTGGACTACGCCCAGTACGTGGATGGCGAAGGCACCCAGCTGAATCTGTCTGCCGCGCGCTACCGCAGTGACCCCAGCGCGCTGGTGCGCCTGAACAATGGCATCGATCTCAGGCAGCATCGCGAAAATGACCGCTATTCGATTGGTCTGAGCCAGACACTGACGGCTGCCCCCAACGAATGGTTGAGTATCGCCGGACGCCTCTATGCGGTGAATGACAACACCGATTACGAAGCTGTCGGCTTGCCCCTCGAACTCAGCAGCCGGACCGACCTGCGTGCCGTGGCATTCGAAGGTGACTGGCGGCAGAGCGATGCCCGGCGATTGCGCATCGTCAGTGCCGGTGCCTATCAAGGTATGGACTACCTGGGGGCGAACACTGACAGTGATATCGACCTGGACTTTCTGCGCCTGCGTGTGTCCGGGTTACAGAGCGACCGCTACTTCGACAACTGGCAGGGCGTAATCTCCGCGGTGTTGTACTGGAGCAACGACAGCTTGCCAGACAGCGAACGGGCGGTGTTCGGCGGCCAGGCTTTTGGCCGTGGATACCCCAGCGACCAGGCTTCGGGTGACAAGGGCTGGGGTGCTGCCTACGAGCTGAACTACAGCTTCAAGTCCGAGGATGACTGGCTCAAGTTGGTACAGCCTTATGTGGTCGTGGATGCGGCGCGCAGCTGGTTCAACGAGTTGCAGGTGCGTGACTCACACCTGTCCTCGGCGGCGGTGGGGGTGCGGGTGGGCGATCCGCGTTATTTCAATATTGCCCTGGAAGCGGCAAAACCGATGGCGGATGTCGCGCTCGACAGCCTCGATCGGCAGCCGCGTTTTACCGTGAGTTTCAGCGTGCAGCTGTAATCGCGGGGCTTGCCCCGCGATTGTGGTTAGTCAGCCAGATCGCATCGCGGGGCAAGCCCGCTCCCACAGTCAGTTCACCAGATGCAGGCGAGGTTTGGGAAAGAGGTTGTCGAGGGTTTCCAACAGGCGGGTGTGATAGATCGGCTTGCGGAACAGGTCCAGCACCTGCAGGCGCAGCAGGTCACTGATGTCGTCCATGTCGGCGTGGCCGGAGGTGACGATTACCGGCAAGTGCTGGCGGGCAGTGTGCTCGCGCAGACGCTTGATCAGTGAAATGCCACTTTCTTCCGGCATGCGCAGATCGGTAATCACCAGGGCCACGTCCGGGTGGCGGGTGAGCTGTTGCAGGGCGAGTTTCACCGAGGTGGCGGTGTAACAGCAGAAACCCTCTCCCTCAAGCAGTTCGGCAAGTTCCAGCAAAGCGTCCTCTTCATCATCTACCAGGAGAATCTGTTGTCGCAGGGAAGAGGTCGGCATGGTGTGTTCCTAATTCAGGGCAAAAGTCAGGTGCTCTGAGCTCTCGTTTTTACTAACCGCCGCTACCGCCAGTGCCGCTGCTACCGGTACCACCTGTGGCGCCCGCTTTTTCCATGGAGCTTTGCACCTTGGTAAAGATCGACGTGACCCCTGAGGAGATAGGCGTAATGAACGTAGTCAGCACCGCCGCCACCATCGCCGCAGCAATCGCATACTCGATACCCGATGCGCCATCCTTGCGGTAGAAGAAATTTTTGACACTCTTGAGGATTCGGGAAACACGCATGGTACTTCTCCTGGCGCGCAAGGCGCTAATGGCAGGGGATTGTTCAATGATTCCCCTTTGCCACCACAGCATCGTCAACGCCTGAAAATCCAGCAAATGTAAGAAAGCATTAATACTAAAGTGATAGTGGCTTATTGACGCCAACAACCCATTGTTTTCAGAGGGTGTCGGGTTTGCGACGGAAAAAAATCTGACGGCTAATGGCATTTTGACTTACCTGAACTACCTTCAAATAGCGAAATAGTTACTTCCGATGTCGACGGTGTGGGTAGATTCACAGCCAGTACAAAGGATGAACCAGGGTTATTAGGAAGGCCGGCATGAGTAGTCGAATTACCATCATCCTTGCTGGCTTTTTTCTGATTGGCGCCTTGCTGGCTGGCTACTGGGGACTGGTATTGAGCCGCCCCCCGGCTGAGCCGGTTGCCGTTGCCGCCGCGCCAGCACCCGCTTCCACAGCGGTGCAGGTGGTGGAAAAGGCGGCGGATGAAGTGCGTCAACCGGTGGTGGTGGTACGCCGCGATGTGGCCCCCTATACCCCGCTGACGGCCGATGACCTGCTGGTGGAGCGCCTGCAAGTAGCGCCATCCGGCAGTTTTCAGACAATCGAGCAAGTGCTTGGGCGCAGCAGCTGGCGTCCCTTGAGTGCTGGCACCTGGCTTGAACCCGGCAGCTTTGAAAGCGGCGGCCCGCTGGCACGCATGATCCATCCTCATGAGCGCGCCCTGGCCCTGGCGATTGATGACGTAGTCGGGGCAGCAGGGCAGCTGAGCCCTGGCGACTACGTTGATGTACTGCTCTATCTGCGCGAAGAGAACAACAACCCGCAGGCTTCCGCTCAAGTGGTACTGCCGGCGCTGCGCCTGCTCAGTGTCGGCAAGCAACTGGGGTTGGGCAACGACGGCCAACCATTGGCGCCGCCACAGGATGAGAAAGCCCGTCAGGAACAGCAGCGCGAGTCTGCTCGCACGGTGGTGTTGGCTGTCCCTGAAGCATTGGCCAGCCGTCTGCTGCTCGCCGCTCAGGCCGGCAGTCTGCGTCTGGCCGTGCGTAGCGCCGAAGAAAAACGCCTGACCCGCTACTGGGCCGACCCGCAAAGCAGCGCCCAGGAGGTGGACACCGCCAATCGCGAACTCTATCGCTTCAGTCAATTGGCCCAGACGCCGGCCACTGCCGCTGTCGCCAGTTCAACGCCACGTCGTGGCATGGAAATCATCCGCGGAAATCAAACCAGCCAGACCACTCCCTGACCAAGCAAGGATGCCCTTAAATGAGCAGTCGTTCCGTGCGGGTAATCAAGCAGTTGCTGTGGGTCGCCCTGTGGACGGGGACGACTGTATCCATGGCCCAGGCGGCCAGTAACGGTTGCGCAGCACTGGCGCAATTGCCGGGCGTCATCGAGATTGACCAGGGCTTGCAGCAGGAGTTGCGCGCGCCGGTCAGCATCACCCGGGTAGCGGTGGGGGATGCGAAAATTGCCGACGTACAGGCCAGCGGTGACCAAGCCATTGTGTTGACGGCGCTGAGTCCTGGCGCGACCAGCCTGATGCTGTGGACGGCCTGCTCCAGCACCCCGCGTCAGGCCATGCTGTTTGTCAAAGGCGCGGCCACTGCCGACATGGCCGAAACGGCGCTGCCACCGTCCCAGGACCCGACCCTGCCTAGCCAGGTGCAGGCCGACATCCGTTTCGTCGAGGTCAATCGCACCAAGTTCAAGGAAGCCGGTGCACGGCTGTTCTTCAAAGGCTCGAACAACTCGCTGATCGGATCGCCGGGGACAACCTTCAACACCATCGCCAGGCCGGGTCAGGTGGCAGACGTGATAGGCGGTGTGCCGCTGGACAACGATGTGTTCAACATCGTCTGGGGCGGTGGCAGCAGTCGCTTTCTGGCGGCGATCAATGCCCTGGAGAACAGTGGCTTTGCCTACACCCTGGCGCGTCCCAGCCTGGTGGTACTCAGTGGCCTGACCGCCAGCTTCCTGGCCGGTGGCGAGATTCCCATTCCGGTACCCAGCAGTGGCAGCGACAGCGTATCGATCGAGTACAAGGAGTTCGGAATCCGCCTGGCCCTGTCGCCGACGGTGGTCAGCCGTGATCGCATTACCCTCAAGGTCGCGCCGGAAGTCAGTGAGCTGGATTTCGCCAATGCCGTGACCATCGCCGGTACCCGGGTGCCGGGGCTGACGGTGCGGCGCACCGACACCAGCATCTCACTGGCCGATGGTGAGAGCTTTGTCATCAGCGGTTTGATCAGCAGCACCACACGCTCGGCGGTGGACAAGTTTCCCGGGCTGGGCAACATCCCGATCCTTGGTGCGTTTTTCCGCCAGTCGCAGCTCATGCGCGATGAAACCGAACTGTTGATGATCGTTACCCCGCACCTGGTTCAACCACTGGCAGCCAATGCACAGTTGCCGACCCTGCCGGGTGAAGGATTGCGCAACTACGATCCGAGCTGGGGCCGACTGTTTTTCCTCGAGAACGGCGACTTCGAAGGTCGCAGCGGGTTATCCCAATGAGCGAAAGTTTGAGTCAGACTTTTCTCGCCATCACCCGCAACGATGGCGACCTGCAGTGGCTGCAAGGCGCACTGGCGCCGTTGGGGCAGGTGGTCGGTGCCGGCAGTGGCAGCCTTGATGAGCTGCTGGCGCTGGTCGATGTCACCTTTGCCAATCTGGTGTTCGTCGGCCTCGATCGTGATCACGTGGTCAACCAGTGCGCCATGATCGAAGGCGTGCTGGAAGCCAAACCGATGCTGGCGATCGTTGCCCTCGGCGATGGCATGGACAACCAGCTGGTGCTCAACGCCATGCGTGCCGGCGCTCGTGATTTCGTCGCCTATGGCTCGCGTTCGAGCGAAGTGGCCGGGCTGGTACGGCGCCTGAGCAAGCGCCTGCCGCAGGTCACCAGCAACCCGAGCCTGGGCGGGCTGACCGTACTGTACGGCGCGCAAAGTGCAGCCGATGGCGCGTTGCTCACCACCCATCTGGCACGGGTGGTGCAGAACAGCGGACAGCAGACCTTGTTGCTCGACCTGGGCTTGCCGCGCGGCGATAGCCTGGCGTTGCTCGGCCTTGAGGCGTCGTTTCATTTCAGCGATGCCCTGCGTCATCTACGCCGTCTGGACAACACCCTGATCGACAGTGCCTTTACCCGCGACAGCTCCGGTTTGCGACTGTTGGCCTACACCGAAGGTGACGAGGCGCTGGAGCGCACCAGTGCGGCCGAGCTGTACATGTTGCTCAGCGCCTTGCGCCAGCACTTCCAGCACATTGTGGTGAACCTCACCGGGCAGGCTGACAGCGAGGCCTTGCGCACCTTTGTCAGCCATTGCGACAAGCTGATCTGGTACACCGACCAGAACGTTCTGGACTGCCGGCGCAATCTGGAAGTGCTGGCGATGTGGCGGGAAAAGGGCATGAAACTTGAGCATGCCAGTCTGCTGGTCGATCGTTACCTCAAAGGCGTGGCGCCGGATTCGGAGGCGCTGGCCAAGCGTTACGGCTTGCCGCTGTTGGTGGTCTTGCCCTACAGCCCGGAAGTCCGCCTGAATGCCAAGAACCAGGGTTTGACCCTGTTCGAACTCGCCCCACGGGAAAGCCTTACGCAACACCTCAAAGCGCTGGGTGAGCGCCTGGCCCGGCGCTCGGAACATAACAAGCCTGCCGGTGGTAGCTGGCTGAACCGGCTCTGGGGGCACAAATGAGCAGCGTCGATGAGCTGTTTGGTGGCACGCGCCATAACCTGGGCAATGACCCCCAGGCGCTCAAGCGGGCATTACATCGGTTCATCATCGATGCCATCGAGGACAGCGGGCGCAACTTGCTCGAGGGTTCGCGTCCGGCGCTGGCGCAGTTTGTCATGGAGCAGGTGGGTGACTATATCGCCCGTCTGCATCTGGCCTTGTCACGCTATGAGATGGAGCGCCTGGCCGAAGAGATTGTCGATGAGTTGACCGGCTTCGGTCCTCTGGAAGTGCTGTTGCGCGATACCAGCGTCACCGAGATTCTGGTCAACGGGCCACATCGGGTGTTCGTCGAGCGCGGCGGGGTGCTGCAACAGACCGACCTGCGCTTTATCGATGCCCACCATGTCGAGCGGGTCATGCAGCGTATTCTTGCGCCCTTGGGCCGGCGTCTGGACGAGTCGTCGCCGATGGTCGATGCGCGCATGCCGGATGGCAGCCGGGTCAATGCGATTATCCCGCCAGTGGCGCTGGATGGCCCTTGTCTGTCGATTCGCAAGTTTCGCAAGGACATGCTCAAGAGCGCCGACCTGCTGGCCATGCGCACTATCGATCAGCACATTCTCGACTTTCTGCAACTGGCTGTGTCGCGGCGCTGCAATATTCTCGTCAGCGGCGGCACCGGCACCGGCAAGACCACCTTGCTCAACATCCTCAGCCAGTTGATCAGCCCTCATGAGCGGCTGGTGAGTATCGAGGATGTGGCAGAACTGCAACTGGACCATCCCCATGTGGTGCGCCTGGAAACCCGGCCGCCGAACGCCGAGGGGCATGGTGAAATCAAGTCCAGCGAGCTGATTCGCAATGCCCTGCGGATGCGTCCGGACCGCATCCTGCTCGGCGAGATTCGGGGTGTGGAAGTACTCGATGTACTCACTGCGATGAACACCGGGCACGATGGCTCGATGAGCACCGTGCACGCCAACACCGCCCAGGATGCCTTGCTGCGCCTGGAAACCCTGGTCGGCCTGACCGGGCGGCAGGTGGCGGAAAAGACCCTGCGTCAGATGATCTGTGCTGCCCTCGATGTGGTCATTCAGCTGACCCGCCTGGCCGACGGCCGGCGTTGCGTCAGTGAAGTGCTGGAGGTGGTGGGCGTGCGTGATGATGTGTATGTCACCAACACCCTGTTCCGCCTTGACCGACGTAGCGGCGAGGGCTTTATGCGTGAAGCGCTAAACCCGGCGAGTGACAAACTGCGCCGCGAATTTTCCGAGCTTCAGCCATGATCGCCGCAGTGCTGGGGGTTATCTGCCTGGCGATGCTGGGCCTCTCCGTGCGCCTGTTCTATAGCGGCATGCGCAAATCGGGCGCCGAGCGCACCCTGGAGCGACTCGGCCGGGTGCAGGACAGCTCACCGGTAGCGGCCAGTGGTCGCGACTGGCTGGACCGGCTGTTGCAGCGAGCCGGCCTGGAGCGACGCAATGAGCGCCTGGTGTCGTGGCTGGCGCTGTGGGCGTTGCTGTCGCTACTGGTCGCTATGGTGATGGGGTGGCTGGCTGGAGCAGCCTTGCTGCTGGTAGGCCCGTTGCTGTTTCGCCTGTACCTGGGGTGGCGCTACCACCGTCGGTTGCGGCGCATGATCGAGCAGTTGCCGGTACTGCTCGATCACACCGTGCGCAGCCTCAAGTCCGGACGGACCTTGAGCGATGCCGTGCTGGGCGCCATCGATGCCTCACGCGAGCCGTTGCACGGCGCGATGCAGCGTGTGCGGCGCAACGTGCAGATGGGCATTGGCCTGGACGATGCCATGCAGGATCTGGCCGAACTCTATGATCAGGACGAGCTACGGTTGTTCGCCCTGGGTTTGCGCATCAATCATCGCTACGGTGGCAATGCCAGTGAGTTGCTGGAGAACCTGATCAAGCTGATTCGCGAGCGCGAACAGGGTGCCCGGCAATTGCGCGCCATGACCGGTGAAACGCGCATGACCGCTATCGTCCTGGGCTTGCTGCCGGTGGGGATGGCGGGCTATTTCCTGATCAGTAATCCCAAGTACTTGTTGACCATGTGGAACGACAGTAACGGTCAGTTCATGTTGTTGGGTGCGTTTGGTTTGCAGGTGTTCGGCTGCCTGGCGCTGTGGCGCATGTTGCGGAGTATCTGAAATGGCCTTGATGCTCAGTGCAGTGATGTTCTTCGCCGCGTTCGTATTGTTGCTCAGCCAGTTCATGCGCCAGCAGCGCAGACAGCGCCTGGTGGCGCGACGTCTGCAAGGCCAGTTGAACAGTGACAGCCGCCTGGGCAACTGGCTGCAGCATCTGGGCAGCAGCCCGGTGGCGCAACGCTTGCTGAATTACGACGGTGAAACCCGTCTGCTGCTTGACCGTGTCGGCTGGCGGCGTAGCCGTCAGCGTGCGTTGTTTGCCGCGTGTCAGGTCGGTGTGCCCGTGCTGGCCTTGGGCTTTGGCGTGCTGCTTGAGGAAACCTTCTACCGTGACAGTCAGACCGCCTGGCTGGTGGTGCCGATGTGTGCGCTGGGGGTTGGCTATCTGTTGCCCAAGCGCCTGCTGGCAGTAGCGGCAGCCCGGCGTCAGCAACAGATCGTTCGCGAGGTGTCGACCTTCATTCCGTTGCTGCGCATTCTGTTCGAATCCGGGTTGGCGGTAGAGCAAGGTTTACGGGTGTTGAGCAAGGAGTCGCAACAACTGCTGCCGGTGCTCAGCGAAGAGTTGCGCAGCATCCTTCTGCGCGTGGATTCCGGCCTGGCCTTGGCCCCCGAGCTGGATAAAACCGCGCAGTTGCTGGCGGTGGATGAATTCAGCGATACCTGCGTGATCCTTCAGCAGTTGCTCGCCCAGGGCGGCGGCGCGATGAAGTCACTGCTGGCGCTCAAGCAACTGCTCGACGACCGGCGTCTGACACGGATGCAGGAGCGGGTATCGAAGATGTCCGGAAAGATGTCGATGGTGATGATGGTGTTTCTGTTTCCCGCCTTGTTGATCGTGCTGGCCGGTCCTGGCTTCACGGCATTGGCCAAGGCGATGGGCTCATGAATGGAGGTGCATGGATGAAAGCAGTCATGGTAGTCATGAGCCTGATCTTGCTGGGTGGTTGCGCCAGCGATGTGGGCGCACCCTGGCTGGCGCTGCCGGGCAGCAATGCCAGTTGCGCCAAGCCCGACTCAAGCCAGGAACTGGCCTTGAACATGGCCGACGAGATGCTCGGCGAAGGCCGCCCGCATGCCAGCCTGGCGCACCTGGAGGCGCTGCCGGCGGACATGGCCCAGGTGCGCCTGCGCAAGGCCAAGGTGCTACGCCTGCTTGGGCGCAGCGAGGCCGAACCGTTGTACCGCAGTCTGCTCGGTGGCTGTCTGGCTGCCGAGGCTGAGCATGGCCTGGGCCAGTTGTCGGCGGCTCGCGGCGACAACCTCCAGGCCCAGCGCCATCTTCTGCGGGCCGTGCGCCTGGCGCCGACCAACGAGAAAGTTCGCAATGACCTGGGCGTGGTTTATCTCAACCAGGGTGATGTCGAACAGGCGCGCTTTGAGTTCCTGACGGCAATCGAGCTCAAGGACCATAACGCCCTGGCTGCCGTCAATCTGGTCAGCTTGCTGTTGTATCAGGACAAGTGGCAACAAGCGGCCGACCTGGTATCACGCTTCAATCTCAGCCCTGCCCAGTTCAGCGAAGCCCGTTCACGTGCCGAGCTGTTGAAGGCGCCTGGCAAATCGACGCCGGCGCGCGCCAACCAGGTGGCGGCGGTGCAGGAGCCGATCCCCGCACTCAGACAACAGTGAGGTGTTTATGAAACCCGCATGGATACTACTGCTTGGCTTGAGTTCACTGCCGTTGACGGTTCTGGCAATTGAACCGGGCCCTTCATCCAAGGCGCAATCGGCCACCGAGGCCTGGTTGCAAATGCAGGCCCGTAACGAGCAGGCTTCGAAGATCCCGCAGACGGCCACGCCCAAGGAGCGCGAACAGACCATGCAGCGCTGGTTGGATAGCTACAAATATGCAATCCCGGACTTCTACCGCTGGGAAGCGGTCGGCTCGTCCGACAAGTAAGCCGGCGAACTGCGGCAGCGGCGCCGCTAGTGCGTCGTTGCGCGCAGATGTAGCGGCGAGTTGCCCGGTGACAAGGCCAGTGCCAGTTGTGTGCGGTTATGCATGTGGGTCAGGCGCAGCACCTGGGACACATAGAGTTTGACGGTGTTTTCGGTGATGCCCAGTTCGCAGGCGATCTGGTAGTTGGTCTTGCCCTTGCTGACCAGGCGTGCCACTTCCAGTTGCCGCGGCGACAGCTTTTCAAAAACGGCGGGAAGGCTTTCGTTGTCTACCTCGTTATCGAGGTCAGTGGCGCGACGTTGTGCGCCCAGGCCGCGGGCTTTTTCCAGGTCCTGGTAAAGGTCATCAATCGAATCGGCGAGGAACTGCAGTTTCTGGTTCAGGTTGCCCAGGTCGTGGAAGTTTTTCTGGCGTTCCAGCAGGGCTGCTTCCTGGCGTTGAATGCCTTCGAGCAGTTCGTGCAGGTCCACGGGTTTCTGGTAGTAGTCGGAAAAACCTTCACGCAAGGCCCGGATCACGTCCTGCTTGACGGCGCGACCGGTAAGCATGATGGCTTCGAAAATGCGCTGTTGCCCGGCAATGACCTTGAGCGCCCTGAACAATTCGATGCCATCGCACTCCGGCATGTGCAGGTCGCACAGTACCAGGCCAATGGCGTTGTCAGCTGCAAAGCTTTCGATGGCCTGGGTGCTGGAGTGGCAGGGCACGCAACAATAGCCGCTGCTTTGGAGAAACTCGCACAACTCTTCGACGATCAGGGGTTGGTCATCCACCACCAACACCTTTACCTCACTGACAGTATTGTTCACGCGCTACTCCCTGCTTGAAGCTTCTTTCTCCCGGAGCCTGCTGCCTTTATCCGGTCGCAGGTTCACTTGAAAGTAGTCTTACTTTGCAATTATGTACAAGTCTTGTACGACTGTTCTGCACACCAGGGTGGCTAATGAACCCACACCGCAGCCAGGATAAAACCAGCCAGTATGAAGGGTGCAAAGGGTTGTTTTTTTGACGACTCTTCGGTCAGTTGTTTGAGTCGGTTTTTAACCTTCTGACTTAAAAGGGACCATAGCCAGCGGCGGCTGGAGAGCCAGATCACTACTGCAATCCCGGCACCGATAAAGGTCCCCAGGATATACATGCGATCAGTCGCCAACGCCAGGGCCGCGAGCAATTTTACATCACCGGCGCCGAAGCGGCCGAGCATGTAGCCGGGTAGGGTCAGGAGCATGACGATGGCCAGCGCCCAGCCGCCTTCGCTGGCATCGGCGCCGATCCAGGTGTGTCCGGTAATGAATAAGTAGCCCAGGGCGCAGGCCGCAGCGCCAAGGGTCAGAGTGTTGGCGATCTGGCGCTCACGCATATCTTGTTCAGCGCACAAGGCAAGCCACAACAACAGGACAATGCTTTGCATTGGCGAAATGCATCCCTTTGTGGTGAATGATTCTATGCTGTCAGTACGGTGTCACTGTCAGGGTAGACGCGATCATGAAAGCAAGCTTGGTCAGACGGCAAAAAGGCGCTGCAGCGCTAGAGTTCGTAGCAGTATTCGTGATCTTTTTTGCAGTGTTCTATGGTGTGGTCAGTTACGGCCTGCCCATGCTGATGTTGCAGTCATTCAACCAGGCCAGCAGCGAAGCGGTGCGCCGTTGCGTTGCGCTGGACCCCTCCAGCAAAAGTTACAACAACGACGTCGAAAAGCTCGCCAAGACCGTGCTTGGCGAACAATTGGCGTGGATGCCCGGTTCGCTGAACTTCCAGCTTGCCAGTGATACCAGCGTGACCCTTTCACCGGGCAAGCTGTTGACCGTGAAGATCAACTACGCCAAAGCCAAACTGACCGCAGTGCTGCCGGTGCTCAACTTGCCGGTGATCGGTGAAGTGCCACGGCTGCCAACGAGCCTGAAAGCCGAAGCGAGCCTGCAACTTTGAGCGGCGGTCCACGCTTGTTCGGGCGTTGGCGCGGGCGCTCCACACCGGTCGCTGTTGAACCGGAGCCTCCGGCCAATGTGCCCGCCGTGGGATTGCAGCTGTGGCTCGATGACGGCGCCAGGGTGCAGCGTCTGGCCGGCCCGTTGCGTGCTGCGTTGGCCTTGCCGGCGCACAGCGATGCGCGGCTGCAGGATTATGTGCAGCCCTACAGCCTGCTGGTGCTCGAAGGCGAACCCATGGATTGGCAGGCGCTGCCTCTGGATCTGGATTTCAAGGCGGCCGGTGGCGGCACCTTGCATACCCGTGGCTGGCTGCTGGGCCAGCCCGGCAGTTGGCTGTTGCAACTGTTCGATATCGGCGACCTGATGCAACACCGCCAGCAGTCGCTGGGCGCAGAGCGTCAGCGCCACCTGACCAGTCACCTGGCCGCGGAGTTGCGAGAGTGCAGTATCGAGCGCCTTGGGCATGTGGCGCAGGAGCAGTTGCAATGGCTGGTCCGGCACTGGCGGGCCAACGGCGGGCGGGTGCTGCTGCAAGGGGAGCAAGGCTGGAAAACCTATGCCAGCAGCAGTGATCCCTTGCCTTGGCCGCGTGATGAACTGCTGGGGCCGTTGCTGGATCGACTGGCACCAGGGCAGATGGTCTCAAGTACCACGCATGCCGCTTTGCGCACATTGCTGCCGCAGGCCGAAACTTACCTGCTGCCCTATGCGCAGGGGCATATTGTCCAGGCCTGGATGGTGTGTGTCGGGCCGCATGAAGCCCTGAGCGCAGCGGATGCGCTCAGTGCCTGTGCCGCTTATGCCGAGCCGCTGGTCAGCCGCCTGGCTGCATTCGACCTGCAACAGCAGAATGAACGCCTGGACAGCCTGCAACTGCAACTGGGGGCGGGCTGGTGGCAGTGGCGACTGAGCGAGACAAGCCTGCGACTGGATCCCGGGCTGGCGGCCAGCCTGGGGATGCCGGCCCAATTGACCATCAGCCAGTGGCTGAGCCGCGTGCACCCGGCCGACCGGGAATCGGCACAGCTGGCCTTTGGCGAGCTGCAGCGTGACGGTTGTGCCTTGCACCTGAGCGTGCGTCTGCTCGACAGCAACCTGCCAGCCTCACCGCGCTGGTACCGCTTGTGTGGACAAGTGCGCGGTAGTGGTGCGCAACGTCGCCTGCAAGGATTCATGCTCGACATCAGCGATATCAAAGGCCAGCAGCTGCAGGCCAGCGCCGCCCAGTCTCGCCTGGAAAACCTCATCGCCAGTTCGCCAGCGGTGATCTACATCCAGCGTTATGTCGAGGGAGCCCTGCAGGCCGAGTTTTTCAGTGCCAGCCTGCAACCGATGCTTGGCTGGGAGCAATCGGCTGATGCGCCGCTGCAGCCTGGCGAATGGGTTCACCCAGATGATCAGGCGCTGTGGCTGGCGCGAACCCGGACCTTGTTGCGTGAAGGGCAGGTGCGTAGTCGTTATCGCTTGTGTGATCGGCATGGTGGTTATCACTGGGTGCTCGATGAGGCGCGCCTGTTGCGTGATGACCTCGGGCTGCCGGTGGAAGTGGTCGGCATCTGGCTGGATGTCACCGAAGCAACCGAAGCCGCGGAGCGCATGCGTGTCAGTGAAGAGCGCTACCGGGTGCTGGTGGAGGACTCGCCGGCGATGATCTGTCGCTACACCCCCGAGTTGAACCTGGTGTTCGGCAATCAACCGCTGGCCGATTACCTGGAATGCTCGACTGCGCAATTGCCCGGAATCAACCTGGGGCAGTGGATGTCGGCATCCCAGCGCGAGGCCTTCGTCGAGCGCCTGGCCGGGCTCAGTGTGGCGCAGCCGGTGAGCACGGCGGAAATCTGCCTGGAGCTGCCCGGACGTGAGCATGCCTGGTGGGTGTGGGCCGACCGGGGGCTGTTTGACGAGCAGGGGCGGCTGGTGGAAATCCAGGCTGTGGGCCGCGATAACACCCAGGTCAGGCGAACCCATCAGCAATTGATGCAAAGTGCCAAAATGGCCACCCTCGGCGAGATGGCTACCGGTCTTGCCCACGAGATCAACCAGCCGCTGAACGTGATGCGCATGGCTGTGGTCAACGCGCTCAAACGCCTGGAAAACGGCGATGTGCAGATTGATTACCTGCAAGACAAACTCAAGCGTATCGACGCCCAGGTGCTGCGTGCGTCAAAGGTGGTGGATCATATGCGGGTATTCGGGCGCCGCTCGGCGGTCGAACAGCAGCTGTTCGACCCCTGGCAGGCGGTGGAGGGTGCCCTGTCACTGCTAGCTGATGGTTTACGGGGCAAAGGCGTGGAGCTGCGGGTCGATACCGTGCTGCAGCAACGCGCGGTGAGTGGTCATCAGGATCAGCTGGAACAGGTCCTGATCAACCTGCTGGTCAATGCCCGTGACGCGTTGCTGGCACAGCGCGAACAGCATCGCGAGCTACAGCCCTGGATCGCCCTGCGCATGGAAACGGATGAGCGCCAGGTGCGGCTGATGGTCGAGGACAACGGTGGCGGAATCGATCCGCGTCTGCTCGAACGCATTTTCGAACCGTTCTTCACCACCAAACCGGTGGGCGTCGGTACCGGGCTCGGGCTGTCGGTCAGTTATGGAATCATTGAATCCATGGGCGGCTGCCTGAGTGTGCAGAACAGCGTCGAAGGCGCGCGGTTCTCCATCGCGTTACCGACTCACAGGACCAGTTGAGTGCGGGCGCTGGAGCAGGTCATATTGGCGCCTACCTCGACCTTCACCAGGTCGATACCCAAGGTCTTCAACAAGGCATTGATCAAAGGGTCGACCAAGGGGCTGAGCAGGTTTTCGATCAGTGGGTCAAGGATCGCTTTGACACCGTTGAGCACAGTGTCTGCCGACTCCAGAACGCTGCCCAGAATGTTGCCATTGAGTGGCTTGTAGGCATGCAGCTCGATGCCTGCGATAGTGGTGTTCAGGCTTTTGACGATGTTGCTGGCCGTGGTCTCCAGGTAGGCCGGCGGTTGATTGATGTCGGGCGGCGTATGGTCTGCAGGTGCGAACTTCAGGTTGCTTGCCGGGTCGGTGGAATTGCTGCCCAGCAAGGGCGCGCTGACCTTCACGCCGATACCGCCACCGCCAAAGGCTTTGCGCGCATCGCAGGAGCCCAGAAGGCCAAGGATGAACCGGCATTTCTGAGTGCCGATATCAATCAGCGGGAATGGCGTGACCGCGGTGATGCCGTCGTTGAAGAAATCATCTTTGTTCTTGAATTGACCGACAGCCAAGTCCAATGCCGCGCTCTTGGTCTGGGCGGTAAGGGTTTTCTCGGGGGCGCAGGTGTAACCAGTGAGTTGGCTGGTGGCTTTTGTCACATGGATACCTACATCCAGACTGACGATGCCTGGCAGCAATTTTATGTCGCTGAATGTGCATTCATTACCCAGCAGACAGGTCAAGGACTGCACGGTACCGGCCAGATTCAGGCTCAGCAGGTCGTTAAGAAGGTTGGTCAAGGGCGTGGCGAGGCTCGTCACTTTGTTGACCAGGTTGGCAATGGTTGTCAGCACCGGCAATTCCAGGGAGATGAGTGCCCGTATCTGCGACGTGTGTACCTTGATTGTGTCGGTTAGCGGGTTGCCGATGGCGGAAATCTGCTGGGGCTCGATGACCTTCAGGCGCACCTTGCCGTTGACCAACCCCAGCACATTGATGGGCATTTCAACGATTGCCGCGCTGCTTTTGGTCGACAGCAGGATCACGCTTTGCACCAGATCGAGCACTTGTACGGTAGCGTCAAGACCCGCTGTTGTCGTGCCGGTTTGCAGATCGAGAATGTCGCCCAGATGCAGTTTTTGGGTGTCATTGGCGCCGGCGGCAACCTTGCCCAGGTTGGTTACGACTTCAACGGTGGCGCCGCCCTTCTGCAATACCTTGACGGCGGCCTCGATCAGTTTGCTCGCGCTGGCGTCTGTCCGCAGCAACTGTTGATAGTCGCCCGCGTTCACGCCGACACCGATAGCCAACTGGTCCAGGTAACTGAGCAAGTTAATCTTGGTATCGGCTATGCCTTTCCAGCCCAGGAGGTCAAGCTGGACGTGGCCGCCAAGCGGATCGACCAATGCGTTGAGCAGGGCAGACTGGCGGGTATCGACTGTCGCCAGTGTGCTGCGAATGCGCAACATGGCCTGGGGCGGCCTGGGGGTGGCGGCGATCGCGCTGGCGCTCAGGATCGTGGTGTCAGGTATCTGGTTGCCGTTGACCAGGGCCCACACACCTGCGGCAACACTGGTGGTGACCTGAGTCGTGGCAATCACCCGGATGGCTTCGTTGCGTGCGGCATCGACACTGAAGCGGCGCAAGCTGTTGGTTCCGGTTTGCAGAGCACCGCAGGTGGTTGCAAGGGTATGCGCGGCACCTTGCGCGAAGCCGTTGCGAATGGCCGCGGCACGCGCCAGGGAATCGGCGCTTGGGCCCACGCCCGAGCAGACCGCAGCCTGACCCGCCGCTTCCAGCGCTGCCATGTCGGCTACCCGCTGCAAGCGTCGCTGCTCCAGATACAGTCTGCTGCTATCGATCACCATCAGCATGAATAGCAGTCCCATGCCCAGGGTCAAGGCAGCCATCAGGCCTATGGCACCACGTTGCTTTGCCGGGAAACGAGAGGACACAAGCACTCCTTTGCCGGCGCATGGCCGTCAAACGCGGGGCAAGCCTGCTCCCACAGGGTGTAGGAGCGGGCTTGCCCCGCGTTTGAGTGTAGCTCCCGTAATGGCTATACGCCTTCAGTGTGGCGGATAGTTCGACAAGGCATTGGTCACGGTTTTCTGGATGGCGGTGCTACGTTCTTCGGGGCTTGGCGGGTAGTTGTTCATGATCTGCTCAGCGCTGCCGCGCCACACCAGCTTGCCGTCCTTGCCGTCGAACATGTCGACCTGGATGGTCGCTACCTTGTAGTCGACGCTGCGGGTTTCGTTGTACATCGGCCCACCCCAGTAGTTACCCCAGTAGCCTCCCCAGGCACCGCCATAGTTGGTGGTGATCTGCTGCTGGCGGTTCTCCACGATCAGGTAGGTCTGCACTTTCAGATCGCCGTTGCTGCTGCCCTGAGCCGGGCGCAGGCCACGTTGATCAAGCTGGCCGGCAACAGCCTGGCGAATGCGCTGTTCGGTCAGATCGCTCTTGATCCGCGGATCGTCGGGGCGGTACTGCAGGGCCGGTTCCTGCCAGACCCAGCTGCGGTAGGCCGCAAAGTCGCGGCTGGCGTCGTAGTCCTGGGTAATGTTGTGGCTTTGGCAAGCGCCCAGCAACACCACTATCGAAAGTAAAGCGAGACGGCACAACATGATGGATCTCCAATTGCCTTTAGCTGGGAGGATAGCCGTTGAGGGCCTTTTTCACTGATTCGCGCAGGGCGTCCTCGCGTTCACCCTGGGAACCCTGGCTGGCGGTCTCGGCACTGGCGCTCCAGACGGCTTGACCGTCGCGGGCGTCGAACAGGTCGACACGGACCACCATCACTTCAACTTCGTAGGTGCGTACCAGTGGAACGCTGGCGTAAACCCCATAGCCATTGTGGTAACGGCCGGCACTGCCATAAGCACCGTAGCCACCATAGGGGTAAGCACTGTAGGGGTAACCTCCGTAGGGATAGCCTCCGTAGGGGTAGTAATCGTCGCGCACCTGCTGCAGGCGCCGTTCCAGCTGGACGTTGGCACTGACCAGCAGATCGCCGGCCTGGCCATTGCGCGCTGGCCGCAGGCCGCGTTGGTCGAGCGCGTTGCTGACCGCGTCGGCCAGTTGCGCCGGCTCAGCCAGGGCGCCGCCTTGCGGTAACTGGCCGTTTTGCCAGGCCCAGCTGCGGTAGCGGCCAAAGTCCCTGGGTGGCGCAGGATACGCGCTGGCGTCGAAGGTGTTGGCCGCGTGCGGCGGCGCCGGTGGCAGCGGGCGGGAGCTGGCGACATAAGGGTTGGGGCTCTGGCAGCCTGCCAGGACCAGGCACACCAGACCCAGGGTCAAACGGTACGACATGTCACCCTCCCGGCGTGTTTCAGCGTGGTCGACAGATCCAGTGCAGGTAACGCCCGAGCCCGGCAAAGGCGGGGTGACGTCGATGGGCCAGTTCCATTTCCAGCAGGTCGAGCAGCTCGGCCTTGGCCTGGAACTCACTCGGCATGTAGTCGTGAAACACCCGTACACCGCTCTCTGTTTCGACTTGCCACAGACCTTCAAGTTGCACCCTGAGCGTGCGCGGATCAAGTGGTTTCTGTGGGGTCAGGCTCTGCTTCTCACCGGCCATGTCATCGCGGCGCAGTTTGCGGAAATGGCCCTTGAGCAGGTTGCGATAAACCAGCGCATCGCGGTTGTAGAACGCCAGTGACAGCAGGCCATCGCTACGGGTCAACTGGTGCAGGACAGGCAGGATGGTTTCCGGTTCGGCCAGCCATTCCAGCACCGCATGGCAGAGCACCAGGTCGTAAGGTTCGGTCAGTTGTCCGAGCAGGTCCTGCCACGGCGCCTGGATGAAGGTTGCCTGCTGGCCGGCTTCGGCAAACCGCACGCGGGCGCCTTCGAGCATCGGCGCGGCGGGCTCGGCCAAGGTGACCTGATGGCCGCGTTCGGCCAGCCACAAGGCCATGTGACCCAGGCCTGCACCGATATCCAGCACGCGCAAGGGGCGCTCCGGCAGGGCCTCGGCCAGGTCAGCCTGCAGTACCGCCAGGCGGATAGCACCTTTGGCACCACCGTAGATTTTCTCGGCAAAGCGTGTGGCCAGGGCATCGAAATGGCGGTCTTTCATCGCGCAAAACGCCTTTCGTTGTCGGTCAGTTTGGCGCGTACCACCTGGTCCATGTCCAGGCCCAGTTCACTGCACAGCATCAACAGGTACAGCACGACATCCCCGACCTCCTGGCCGGCGTGCTCCAGTTGTTCAGGTGACAGCTGGCGCGACTGGTCTTCGCTCAGCCATTGGAAAATTTCCACCAGCTCTGCCATTTCAACGCTGGCGGCCATGGCCAGGTTCTTCGGGCTGTGAAAGCCGCGCCAGTCGTTGTTGTCACGGATACGGTGCAGGCGTTGGGTCAGTTCGTGCAGGTTCATCAAAGCTCTCCTCAAGCCGCATAGCTTCAGGTGCGCGCCTGCACAACGCAAGAGGGCCGTTTCAGTCCAGTGGCCGCCAGCTGCCGCGCATGTGAATCAGCTCGCCATGACCGTCCAGGCGCAGTTGGCCCTGGTCGGCGGCGGGGCTGGCGTTAAGGATCACTTCACTGGGCAGGCGCACGGGTTTGAGAAAGTCCACCTCGATCGCATAACCGCTGACCGGCAGATGGCTGCGCAAGGCTGCCAGGGTCATGGCCATGCTCCACATGCCGTGGGCAATCGCGGTGGGGAAGCCGAACAGTTTGGCGCTGGCGGCGCTCAGGTGAATCGGGTTGTAGTCGCCGCAGACCTTGGCATAGCGTCGGCCGATGTCGCTGTCGGCGTACCAGCGGGTCAACTCGTCCAGCGCGTCGCTGGCAGGTTCCGGGCTGGCGGTGGGCTCACCGTTCAGCTTCAGGCCGCGGCAGAGCATGCGGCTGGTTTCCGACCAGAGCAGGCCCAGGCCGTCTTCGGCCTCGGTGATCATGTCGCAGGTGGCACCTTTCTCGTGCGGCTGCAGGTTATCCACATGCACCGAGAAGCGCAGGCGGCTGATGCCACCCAATGGACGCACGACGCGGATGCTGTTGTGCAGGTGGACCAGGCCGAGCAACGGCAAGGGAAACGCCTTGTCGGTCAACAGTTGCAGCTGCAAGGCAAACGCCATTACGTGAGGGAAGGTGGGCGGCAGGCGTCCGTCGTCGCTGAAATGACAGAGTTTGCGATAGGCCTCAAGCTGCTTCGAATCGACCTCCAGATAGGCGCGCAAGCCGATGTCGGGCAGGGTATCGCCGCTGATTTTGCGCTTGCGTGCCGCCCGCAGGTAAAGGCTGGAGAGTGCCACGGTGTTGCTCAGGTCGTGCCAGTGTCGAGTCATGCTCAGGCCCCCATCACGGCCTGGCCGCAGACGCGCAGCACCTGGCCATTGACCGCGCCACTGCCAGGTTGCACCAGCCAGGCGATGGCTTCGGCAACATCCTGAGGCAGGCCGCCCTGACCCAGCGAACTCATGCGCCGTCCGGTTTCGCGCAGGGCGAAGGGGATGGCGGCGGTCATGCGGGTTTCGATAAAACCAGGGGCCACGGCATTGATAGTGCTGCCATGCGTCGCCAATTTCGACGCCCAGGCCTGAGCCAGGCCGATCATCCCGGCTTTGCTGGCCGCGTAGTTGGACTGGCCGCGGTTGCCGGCGATGCCGCTGATCGATGCCAGCAGCACGACGCGCGCGTTGTCGTGCAGGGTGCCGCTGTCGAACAGGGCTTGGGTCAACAGCTGCGGAGCCTTGAGATTGACCGCCAGCACCGAGTCCCAGTATTCCGGGGTCATGTTGGCCAGTGTCTTGTCGCGGGTGATGCCGGCGTTGTGGATGACGATGTCGATGCCTTCCGGCAGGCCTTCGATCAGTTGCGCCGCAGCGTCGGCTGCGCAGATATCCAGGGGCAGGCTGCGTCCGCCCAGGCGTGCGGCCAGGGCTTCAAGGTCGGTCTTGGCCTGAGGTACATCGAGCAACACGACCTCGGCGCCATCGCGGGCCAGGGTTTCGGCAATGGCCGCGCCGATGCCGCGGGCGGCCCCGGTGACCAGGGCTTTGCGCCCGGCCAAGGGCCGGGTCCAGTCCTGTACCTGAGCCGGACAGGCTTCCAGGCGCAGGACCTGTCCGGAAACGAAGGCACTTTTGGGTGAGAGGAAAAAGCGCAACGCCCCTTCAAGCTGGTCTTCGGCGTCATCGCTGACGTACAGCAACTGCAGGGTGCCGCCGGCGCGCAGTTCTTTGGCCAGCGAGCGGCTGAAACCTTCCAGGGCACGTTGGGTTACCTGGGCCAGCAGATCATCGAGCTGCTCCGGTGCCCGGCCCAGGATCACTATATGTGCACAGGGCTCGAGGCTGCGCAGCAGCGGCTGGAAGAATTCGCGCAGCTGCTTGAGCTGGTCGATGTCATCCAGCTCGCTGGCGTCGAAGACCACCGCCTTGAGCTTGCTGCCCAGACCTGCGACCCATTCCTTGACGCTCAGGTCGGGGCTGGCAAAGCTGTAGACATCATCGGTCAGGCGCTGGGCAAAGGCCTCGACTTTGTTCGCCAATGGCCCACCACCGAGCAGCAGCGCGCCTTCCACAGGCCGCATGCGCCCGGCTTGCCAACGTTCCAGATGAGCAGGACTGGGCAGACCGGCAGCACCGACCAGACGGCGGCCGAAGCCCGAGTTGGCGAAGTCGATATAGCGATCGCTCATGTGCGGCTCTCCCTGAAAATTAGCTTCAAAGTGTGGACCATGATTGCCGGTTGGTCGTTCGAACGCTGAAAAAACACCTACGCTGTAGCGGACTGTTTGGTGAAAAGAGGACGTTACGCATGCGCTCATTGCGCCGGGTCGCGATCATTGGCGGCAATCGAATTCCCTTCGCCCGTTCCAATGGTGCCTATGCCACCGCCAGCACCCAGACGATGCTCACGGCCGCCCTCGAAGGATTGATCGAGCGATACGGACTGCATGGCCTGCAACTGGGCGAAGTCGCCGCCGGAGCGGTGCTCAAGCATTCCCGCGACATGAACCTGACCCGCGAATGCGTGCTCGGCTCGCGCCTGTCAGCGCAGACGCCGGCCTATGATCTGCAGCAGGCGTGTGGCACCGGGCTGGAGACGGCGCTGCAGGTGGCTAACAAGATTGCCTTGGGGCAGATCGACAGCGGCATTGCCGGTGGCGTCGACACCACCTCCGATGCGCCCATTGCCGTCAATGAAGGCTTGCGCCGTATATTGCTGCAGGCTAACCGCAGCAAGACGACGGCGGACAAACTCAAGGCGTTTCTGCAACTGCGTCCGGGGCATCTGAAACCGGAACTGCCACGCAATGGCGAGCCGCGTACCGGGCTGTCCATGGGGCAGCATTGCGAGTTGATGGCGCAAACCTGGCAGATCCCGCGAGAGGACCAGGACCAATTGGCGCTGCTTAGCCATCAGCACATGGCGGCCGCCTATGCCGAGGGCTGGCACGACGATCTGCTCACCCCGTTCCTGGGGCTGATCCGCGACAACAACCTGCGTGCCGACCTGACCCTGGAGAAGCTCGCCAGCCTCAAGCCGGCGTTCGAGCGCAGCGCCAAGGGCACCTTGACCGCTGGCAACTCCACGCCACTGACCGATGGTGCCTCGGTGGTGCTGCTGGGCAGTGAGGACTGGGCGCGTGAGCACAATCTTCCGGTGCTGGCCTACCTGGTTGATGGTGAAACCGCAGCGGTGGACTTCGTCAACGGCGAGGAAGGATTGTTGATGGCGCCGGTCTATGCCGTGCCTCGCTTGTTGGCGCGCAATGGCCTGAGCCTGCAGGATTTCGATTACTACGAAATCCACGAGGCCTTCGCGGCCCAGGTGCTGTGCACCCTCAAGGCCTGGGAGGATGCCGAGTACTGTCAGCGCCGCTTGGGACTCAGCGCGCCGCTGGGCGCCATTGATCGCAGCAAGCTCAACGTCAAGGGCAGCTCACTGGCGGCCGGGCATCCGTTTGCCGCCACCGGTGCGCGCATTCTGGCCAACATGGCCAAGCTACTGGCCACGGCAGGCAAAGGCCGTGGCCTGATTTCGATCTGCGCCGCCGGTGGTCAGGGCGTGACGGCGATTATCGAGCGCTGACCAGTGTTGCCGTTGCTGCCGGAGCCGGGCGGTTGGCGTAGTGCTCGGCCAGGATCGAGCAGACGATCAGTTGCAAGGGGTGGTAGATCATGATCGGCAGCAGGATCAACCCCAGCCCCGGATGCGCGCCGAAGATCAGCGCCGCCATCGGTGCGCCGGCGGCCAGTGATTTTTTGCTGGCGCAGAACACCGCTGCGACTTCATCGGCAGGGCTGAAGCCGAGGGCGCGGGCGCTGCGGGTGGTCAGCCAGAGAACGACCGCCAGTAACAGGGCGCTGCCCAGTAGCGCGGTGATCAATACCGAACTGCCTTGTTGCTGCCACATGCCCGAGACCATCGAATTGCAGAAGGCCGCGTAGACCAGTAGCAGGATCACCAGCTTGTCGATGATGTTGGTGTAACGCTTGTGGCGGGCAAAGAAACGGCCCAGCCATGGGCGCAGCAGTTGGCCGAGGACCAGGGGCAACAGCAGCAGGGCACAAAGATCGAGCAGGGTGGCGCCGAGGTCGATGCCATTGCTGCCGGTACCGACCACCAGGCTGACCAGCCATGGCGTGATAAAGATCCCGAGGACACTGGACAGGCTGGCATTGAGAATCGCCGCCGGAACATTACCTCCGGCACTACCGGTCAAGGCCACCGAAGAGGAGATGGTCGAGGGCAGGGCACACAGGTAGAAAAAACCCAGCATCAGCAGTGCTGGCAGGTGACTGCCGATCAGCTTGTCCGCCAGCCACCAGAGCAGGGGGAAGACCACGAAGGTGAAACCCTGAACCATCAGATGCAGACGGCCGTTCTTCAGACCGTGGCCGATCTGCTCGCTGGACAGGTTGATACCGTGCAGGAAGAACACCAGGAACACACCGATATTGATCACATACTCGGCGTGCATCGCCCCGCCACTGCGGCCAAAGTCGGGAAATAGCCAGGCCAGGAAGGTGGCGAGAAACATGCCGCAGAGAAACCAGTCGGTAACCACGCGTTTGAGGTGTTTGAGCGCTTGCATGGGCGGGCCTTCGAATCATTTTGTAATCGTTGAGCCCAAAGGCTACGCTCGGCGAATGATTGCCGTCTTGCGACATAAGGCCAAGTGATGCCGATTAACGGACAACAACTTTCTCCCCGCTCGATTCCGGCGCTAGAACGGCTGCCCCGGGCGCTTTATGCGCGGGCGGAAAGCCTGGGAGCAGGTTCCTGGACACCGCGTCATCAGCATGACTGGGTGCAGTTTTCCTATGCGATCAGCGGTGTGCTGGGGGTGTACACCGCCGAAGGCAGCTACTTTGCGCCGCCACAATGGGGCGTATGGATTCCGGCAGGGGTTGAGCATGAAGTAGTGACGTCAATGCAGGCCGAGATGCGCAGCCTCTATGTGCGCCGCGAGGAAGCCTGCTGGGCGCCGGGGCAGTGTCGGGTACTGGAAGTGACGCCGCTGGCGCGTGAGCTGATCAAGCAATTCTGTTTGTTGCCGGTGGACTATGCCGAAGGCGACAGCGCCGAAGCGCGTCTGGCGGCGGTCTTGCTTGATCAGTTGCAGGCCCTGCCGGAGGTCGGTTTTTCCCTGCCTTTGCCAAAGCATCCACGCTTGCTTGAAGTGTGCAACGAATTGCTCGCCCACCCGGACCAGGGACAAACCCTGGGGCAGTGGGCGCAACGCTTGAATACCTCGGAGAAGACCCTGATGCGCCTGTTCCAGCGCGAAACCGGCTTGAGCTTTCGCGGCTGGCGTCAGCGCATGCGCCTGCTTTCGTCGCTGACGGCCCTGGAGGCCGGACAAAGTGTCACCGAAGCTGCGCTGGGCTGCGGTTATGACTCCACTTCGGCCTATATAGCGGCGTTCAAGAGCCTGTTCGGTTTTACCCCGGGCGGCATGCGACTGTAGCGTGGTAAAGAAATCTGGTGATTTTTGTGAACGATTGTCCACTAACATTTACAAAAACTATGGCAACTCAAGCGGATTGCCGTTACAACGCAGTGCGGTCTTGCTACAGCGACAATCCGGTGCAGCTCCGGTGACCTACAAAAAATCTCGTGTCTGGCAGAACAGGACCCCCGACAAAAGCCGATGAAGACTCCAAAACGCATTGAACCACTGGTTGAAGATGGATTGGTCGATGAGGTACTTCGACCGTTGATGAGTGGCAAGGAGGCCGCCGTATACGTGGTGCGCTGCGGCAAGGAATTGCGCTGTGCCAAGGTCTACAAGGAGGCTAACAAGCGCAGCTTCCGTCAGGCCGCCGAGTATCAGGAAGGCCGCAAGGTGCGCAACAGCCGCCAGGCCCGGGCCATGGCCAAAGGCTCCAAGTACGGACGTAAAGAGGCCGAGGACGCCTGGCAGAACGCCGAAGTGGCGGCCCTGTTCCGTCTGGCCAACGCCGGCGTGCGCGTGCCGCGGCCCTACGACTTTCTCGACGGCGTGCTGCTGATGGAACTGGTGGCTGACGAATATGGCGATGCCGCCCCACGGCTCAACGATGTGTACCTGGAACCTGACCAGGCGCGCGAGTACCACGCTTTCGTGATCCGCCAGATCGTGCTGATGCTCTGCACCGGGCTTGTGCATGGGGACTTGTCTGAGTTCAACGTGCTGCTCGGGCCTGATGGCCCGGTGATCATCGACCTGCCACAGGCGGTGGATGCGGCGGGCAACAACCACGCCTTCAGCATGCTTGAGCGCGATGTCGGCAACATGGCCGCCTACTTCGGGCGCTTTGCCCCGGAACTCAGGGAAACCCGTTACGCCCAGGAAATGTGGGCTCTGTACCAGGCTGGCGACTTGCTGCCGGAAAGCGAACTTACCGGGCAGTTCGCGCTGGACGAACACAGCGCCGATATCGACGGGGTCATGCGCGAAATCGATGCGGCGCGCTTTGACGAAGCCCGCCGGCGTGCCATCAGAGAAGACGCCGAGCGGGGTTCGGGCAAGGAAGAAGAGCCTACACCGCCCTGGTTGCAGTAAGCCGTCAGTGACAGCAACTGGCCCCGGCTGCCAGGTCCTTGAGGATCGGGCAGTCCGGGCGGTCGTCGCCCTGGCAATGGGCGACCAGCTCGCTCAAGGTGTCGCGCAGGCTTACCAGTTCTTCGATGCGCCGGTTGAGGTCATCGATATGCTGACTGGCCAGGGCCTTGACGTCGGCACTGGCGCGCTGGCGGTCCTGCCACAGGGTCAGCAGGCGGGCGACTTCCTCCAGTGAGAAGCCCAGGTCGCGCGAGCGCTTGATGAAGGCCAGGCGGTGCAGGTCCTCCTGCTGGTACACGCGGTAGCCGCTGTCACTGCGCAGGGCTGGCTTGAGCAGGTTAATGGACTCGTAATAGCGAATCATCTTGGCGCTCAATCCTGAGCGCCGGGCGGCTTGGCCGATGTTCATTGGGCGTCGTCCTGTGTTGGATGTTCAGGCAGGCCCCCAGCATCAACCTTTCCATAAGGGTAAGGTCAATAGCCCAGACCGGCCCTGATCAATGTGAGGCCATTCTGATCGGTTGCAATCCGGTATTTATTGATCTGGCCCGCCTGCAGTTTCAACCGGTTGCTGCGTTGATTTTCAATGCCAGGCTGGCAGCCTGGGGCCTGTCCTGGCAGGTAGCGCAGGCGTACATCGACTTCGCCCGGTGGCAGATTGAAGGAGGTGGATTGCTCCTGAAACAGCCGCCCGGCCAGTTGATCATTGAGGTACACACCAATCTCACATGAGGTCGCCACTTCCAGGCGTTCGCGGGAGATGGTCAGAATGCTGTAGTCGCTTGGCCCTGCGGCACTGGCCTGGGGAAGCACGGCGAAAACACCCAGCAGGCCGAAAAGGCCGAAAGCTGCCCTGCGCATGAAATGAAACTCCTGCATCGTCAATCGTCAGGTTCGCAGCTTGGCCGACCCGGGCGATGATTTCCAGCCCGGCTGTGCGAATAGGCGCTTGACCTTGTCCCGGTGGCAAGCTTGAAACTGGCTCAAAACCTACAGGAGGCAGTCCCCATGCAAGTGTTCAATGTTCAAGGAATGACCTGTGGCCATTGCGTCAAGGCCGTGACCCGCGCGGTTCAGGCTGAAGATGCTGACGCCGTGGTCGAAGTCGATCTGGGTCAGAAGCAAGTGAAGGTACAAAGTACCTTGCAAGCCCCGCAGATTCTTCAACTGATCCGTGAAGAGGGCTATCAGGCCGAAGCGGTCTGAAGTCGATCGGCTCGCGCTGTGGATAAAAATTTCACGGCGCGCAGCGCAACAGCGGCAGGGCGGTTAAACTAGCAGACTTGCTTAGCCTGCTATGGATTTCCGATGAACCTGCGAACCATCCTGATTCTGGGCGCCCTCAGTGCGTTCGGGCCCCTGGCGATTGATTTTTACCTGCCAGGCTTTCCAGCGATGGCGCTGGCCTTCGGTACCGACGAAAAACATATCCAGACCACCCTGGCCGCTTACTTCCTCGGGCTGTCCATTGGTCAACTGGCCTATGGGCCGGTGGCCGACCGCTTTGGTCGGCGGATTCCGCTGCTGGTCGGGGTCTGCCTGTTTACCCTGGCATCGATAGCCTGTGCCATTGCCCCCAACCTGGATACCTTGATCGTGGCGCGGTTCGTCCAGGCGCTGGGTGGCTGTGCGGGTATGGTGTTGTCACGGGCCATCGTCAGTGACAAATGCGACGCGGTGGCCTCGGCCAAAGTGTTTTCCCAGTTGATGCTGGTGATGGGCCTGGCGCCGATCCTGGCGCCGATGCTGGGCGGGGTGATGGTCAACCTGTATGGCTGGCAATCGATCTTTGTGGCGCTGACCGTGTTCAGTGCCTTGTGCACCTTGGCAGTTGCTTTGGGACTACCGGAAAGCCTGCCGGCCAGCCAGCCGCGTCAACCGCTGTCGGGTGCCTTGCGCCAGTACGGGCGCCTGCTCAAGGACCGGGTCTTCATTGGTCATGCCTTGACCGGCGGCATCGCTATCGCCGGCATGTTTTCTTACATTGCCGGATCGCCCTTTGTCTTCATCAAGCTCTACGGCGTCCCGGCTGAGCACTATGGCTGGCTGTTCGGCAGCAACGCGGCAGGTTTCATTCTGGTGGCGCAGGTCAATGCGCGGCTGTTGGCCAAACGCGGACCGGCCTTTCTGCTGAGGCGGGCAGTGTGGCTGTATTTGCTGGCAGGGCTGACGTTACTGACGATCAGCGCAATGCAACCAGCCAAGCTCTGGCCGCTGTTGATTCCGTTGTTCATCAGTATTGCCAGCCTGGGTTGCATCATCCCCAATGCCTCGGCGTGCGCCATGAGCGGTCAAGGCGCGCGGGCCGGGAGCGCTTCGGCGCTGCTCGGCTGCATTCAGTTCAGCGTCGCTGCGGGCGCAGCGGCATTGGTGGGTGTGTTGCACGATGGCAGTGCAGTGCCAATGGCACTGGTCATCTGCCTGTGTGGCCTAGGCGCGGTAGGCGCATCGATGGTCACGCACCGCTTACAGCTCAGCCGACCCGTTTGAGCGGGTGTGGCGCCTGCAAGCGGGTCTGCAAGGTGTTGACGAAGGCACGGGCTTCGGCTTCGCTGCGAAAATTCACTACTTGCTGGTCCAGCCGAACCTGCCATGGGCAGCCGGGCTTCTGGGCTGATGCACTGACTTGAATGATCATCGTGGCATACCTGCGGTTAGCGGTGGCTGAAGAATTGTAGCGCTACCTCACAGCAGGAAAATGACCTGGATCAGTTGTCAGACTGACGGTCATGCCCACCCCTTGCCGGGGTGGGCAGGCAGCATCAGAAACCTTCCAGAACGATCTTGCCCTTGGCCGCACCACTTTCCAACAAGGCGTGAGCGCGACGCAGGTTGGCGGCATTGATGGTGCCGTAGTGCTCGCCCAGGGTGGTCTTCAGGGTGCCCGCATCAATCAGCTCTGCGACCCGGTTAAGCAGGTGATGTTGCTCGATCATGTCGTCGGTTTCGAACAGCGAGCGGGTGTACATGAATTCCCAGTGCAGCGACAGGCTCTTGCGCTTGAGCAGGCCGATATCCAGTTGCTTGGGATCGTCGATCAGCGCCAGTTTGCCCTGGGGGGCCAGGGCCTCGACCAACTGTGGCAGATGCTGGTCGGTCTGGGTCAGGCTGGCGACATGGGTAACCTGCTCGATGCCCTGCGCCTTGAGCGCTTCGGCCAGTGGCTGGCGATGGTCGACGACCAGGTCGGCGCCCAGTTCGTTGACCCACGCCTGGGTGTGTGGGCGTGACGCGGTACCGATCACCGTCAGCCCGGTCAATTTGCTGGCCAGTTGGGTCAGGATCGAGCCCACGCCACCCGCGGCGCCAACGATCAACAGGCGTTGGCCCAGGTCGTTCTGCCCTTGTGGAATCTGCAGGCGTTCGAACAACAGTTCCCACGCCGTGATTGCGGTCAGGGGCAGGGCGGCTGCTTCAGCGAAACTCAGGGTCTTGGGCATATGACCGACGATGCGCTCGTCGACCACATGCAGTTCACTGTTGGCCCCGGCCCGGGCGATCGAGCCTGCGTAAAAGACCTTGTCGCCGGGCTGGAACAGACTGACCTCGCTGCCCACCGCCTTGACCACACCGGCCACGTCCCAACCCAGTACCTTGGCTACACCGGCCTCAGGCTGAACGTTCTGACGGACTTTGGTATCCACCGGGTTTACCGAAATGGCCCGCACTTCTACCAGCAGGTCCCGTGGTCCTGGCTCGGGGGCCGGCAACTCGATGTCCTGCAGGGCGGCCGGGTCGGTAATGGCCAGGGAGTGGTAGTAGGCGATAGCTTTCATGCGGGGCGTCCTCAAGAGGGAAATCGTTGGGCGCCATGATTGGTGCTTTCACTTCATGTTAAAAGCCGCTAGAACGACAGATACTTTCAATATTTTTTTGATAATAAAGAGGCCCTCCGGTGCGATTCGATGACCTGCAGCTGTTCGTTCGCACAGCCGAACTCGGTAGCCTGTCCGCTGCGGCGCGTTTGCTCGACCTCTCCCCGGCGGTGGCCAGCGCCGCGCTCAAACGCCTGGAGCAGCAATTGGGCACGCGCTTGCTCGCCCGCTCTACCCGCAATCTGCGCCTGACCGCCGAGGGGGAGGGCTTTTTGCTGCACGCGCGCAGTGCCCTGGCCAGCCTGGACGAAGGGCGACGCCTGCTGGCGCGTGGGCAGGATGATGTCAGTGGTGTCTTGCAGTTGTCGGCACCCTCGGATTTCGGCCGCAATGTCCTGTTGCCCTGGCTGGATGAACTGCAGCGCGAGCACCCGAAACTGTCTGTGCGCTTGCTGCTGGGTGATCGCAATGCCGATCTGTTTCGTCAGGCGGCAGACATTGCCCTGCGTTATGGCGCGCCGGAAGATTCAAGCCTGGTGGCGCTCCCCCTGTGTCTGGACAACCGGCGTGTGCTTTGTGCTTCACCCGCGTATGTGGCCCATCATGGCGAGCCGAAGGAGATAGCCGACCTGGCCCAGCACAATTGCCTGCTCTATCAGTTGGGCAGCCGCGTTCACGATCACTGGCGATTTGGCCGTGGTGCAGCGGAGGTAGGGGTGACTGTTGCTGGTGACCGCTTTTGCGACGACGCTGATGTGGTCCGCCGTTGGGCGCTGGCAGGTCTTGGCATTGCCTACAAGTCCTGGCTGGATGTGGCGTTCGATGTGCAGGCAGGGCGTTTGAAAGTGTTGCTGGGGCATCTGGAGGGAGAGCCGGCGCCGCTGAATCTGATGTGCACTCACCGTGCACAATTAGGCAAACCGGTGCAGTTGCTGCGTAGTTTGCTCAGGGAACGCTGTCAGGTGTTATTCGAGCAGTTGCGGGCTGTAAGCCTGTAGAGCGTATTTGGGTATTCAAGAACTTGCCGAATTGTTTGTGGCTTTTGATTACGCTAGTTGTAGGGCTAATGTCTGACTTTTGTATGAGTATTTATTTATAAGTTCAAACGAACAGGCATGGGCTGCGGTTCTACCCGGTTCGTTTCAAAAGTTAACTTTCGAGCTGTCCGCTCGAGTAAGGGCCATGGTTTGGCCAAGCAGGGTTGTTTTCCCCAGTGGCCGGTCTATAGCCTCGGAAATTGTATCCCTGAGGCGGCTTATAATGATTCCAGCAGTCGTTTCCAGCGAGAGGAACTTCCATGTCAACGGCCGGCAAACATCGCTTTCACGCTAACTTTGCCTGGTTTACAGCCCTGGCAGACTGCCGGTGAGTCATCACTGAAACTTCCAGCCGCTCTGGCATCGGGAACCTCGCAGTAAATGCTGCCGACATGGTTATTCAATCGATTTCAGATGTGATCTCGCAGGGAGTTGAGATATGAAACCCGTAACAAGTATCAGCCAGATTGCCAGCCTGCTTGCCGACCCCAAGCGCAGCGCGATGCTTTGGGCATTGATCGACGGAGTGGCACGGCCCACTGATGAACTGGCAGACCTGGCTGGCCTGACGCCTTCTTCGGCCTGCGCTCACCTGGCCAGGCTTTCGGCCAGTGGCTTGCTCAAACTGGAGCCGCGCGGGAGAAAACGCTATTTCAGGCTTGCCGGGCCTGAGATTGGTGCCGCCGTGGAAGCGCTGGCCAGTGTTCAGGTCACAACCCGGGAAAAAGAGGCGGTAGGCGAGGATTCTGGTATTCCTCTGTCTATGCGCCGCGCCCGCCTGTGCGGCGATCACTTGGGGGGGGAACTGGCTGCCGATCTGTATCAGCGCCTGTTCGATGCCGGTTGGCTGGAGGGAATGGAACAGCACATCGAGGTGACCCAGGAGGGGCGGGTGCAATTTGCCCGTCATGGCATTTTCATTGAGTCCCTGGCTCGGCAGCAACGCAAGAGCTTCAGCAGTTGTCGGTGCTGCAGTGAATGGACTGATCATCGTCCACACCTGGGCGGAGCGTTGGGCAGCAGCTTGCTGAAACTGTTCATGCAGAGTGGCTGGATCCGTGAAAGTGAGACCTCACGCAGATTTCAGATCAGTGCTGCTGGTCTGCATCAGATCACCCGGATCGCCCAACCGTTGACGTTGCAGTCCGTCGGCTAGTACCGAAGAAACCCGCTCCTGCAGGAGCGGGCTTGCCCCGCGGGTGTTACGGCTTGACCAAGCGTGCATCCAGGCTGTTTTGCGCCAGGCGCCGGGCCTGATCCTGGGTCATGCCCAGGTGGGTATGCAGGGCATGGAAGTTTTCGGTCACATAACCGCCGAAATAGGCCGGATCATCCGAGTTCACCGTGACCTTCACGCCGCGCTCGAGCATGTCGAGGATGTTGTGCTGGCTCATATGATCAAACACGCACAGTTTGGTGTTGGACAGTGGGCAAACGGTCAGCGGGATCTGCTCATCGATAATCCGTTGCATCAACCGCTCGTCCTCGATGGCGCGCACGCCATGGTCAATCCGCTGGATCTTGAGCAGGTCGATGGCTTCCCAGATGTATTCGGGAGGGCCTTCTTCACCCGCGTGGGCAACGGTCAGGAAGCCCTCGCCACGGGCGCGGTCGAACACGCGCTGGAACTTGCTCGGTGGGTGGCCCATTTCCGAGCTGTCCAGGCCCACGGCGATAAAGGCATCGCGAAACGGCAAGGCCTGGTCGAGGGTCTTCTGCGCTTCTTCTTCACTCAAATGCCGCAGGAAGCTGAGGATCAGGCCACTGCTGATGCCCAGTTGCTGCTGACCATCCTTGAGGGCAGCGCTAATACCTTTGAGCACCACTTCAAACGGAATACCGCGATCGGTATGGGTTTGCGGGTCGAAGAACGGCTCGGTATGGATCACGTTCTGCGCCTTGCAGCGCAACAGGTAAGCCCAGGTCAGGTCGTAGAAGTCCTGCTCGGTGCGCAGCACGTCGGCGCCCTGGTAATAGAGGTCGAGAAACTCCTGCAGGTTGTTGAACGCGTAGGCCGCGCGCAGGGCCTCGACGTCGTTCCAGGGCAGGGCGATTTTATTGCGTCCGGCCAGGGCGAACAGCAGCTCGGGCTCCAGCGATCCTTCCAGGTGCAGGTGCAATTCTGCCTTGGGCAGCGCGTTAAGCCAGTCGTACATAAAGTCTGTTTCTCATCAGGTGCGGTTGCCAGCATTCTACAGGGGTTGCCCGTTGCTGGCCGAGAAAGCTGACCGGGTGGAAGGCGCCGGAATCCTTGCAAAGCGACTACAGTCACTTTGCCCGCCATCACCGGAACAACGCCGCCGATGCTTGCTCTGATTAACCAGGAAAAACCCTTGTTGTTAGCCACGCTGCTGGCGGCTTGCGCCTGGCCACTTCAGGATCAGTTGCTTGGGCACGGGCACACGTTCGCGTTAGTGGCGGGGCTGGTGCTGGTGGTGGCGATTATCTGCGCGTCGATGCGTGTTGCCCAGCATGCGGAACAACTGGCGGAGAAGGTCGGTGATCCTTACGGCACCATGATCCTGACGCTGTCTGCGGTGATGGTAGAGGTGCTGGTGCTGGCGATCATGATGAGCAACCAGTCTTCGCCCACCTTGGTCCGCGACACCATTTATTCTGCGGTGATGCTCGATATCAATGGGATCCTTGGTCTGGCTGCGCTGATGGGCGGACTCAAGCATGGCGAGCAGCCGTACAACGATGATTCGGCACGCACATACAGCGTGATGATCATGACCGCCATGGGCGTTTCGATGGTGGTTCCCGAGTTCATTGCGCGGGAACACTGGAAGCTCTATTCGGCGTTCACCATTGGCGCAATGGTGTTGCTTTACACTTTGTTCCTGCGCATGCAGGTCGGGCCTCACAGCTATTTTTTCAGCTACAGCTATCCGCAGAAAAAGCGCCGCAATCCATCGCCCATAGCGGTGAACAAGGTGCGCTCGATTGTCATCCTGATCGTCGGGGTGCTGATTATTGGTGTGCTGGCGGAGGCGATGTCACATCCACTGGAGTTTGGTCTGCAGGGCAGTGGCGCGCCGCCCGTGTTGATGGCCATTGTGGTGGCGACGATTTCCGCAGCGCCGGAGATCCTTACCGCACTGCGCGCGGCGCTGGCCAACCGCATGCAGTCGGTGGTCAATATCGCCCTGGGAGCGTCGCTGTCCACGGTGATATTGACCGTTCCACTGATGGAAGCGATGGCGCTGTATACCGGCCAGCCTTTTCAGATGGCCATGACGCCGGTACAGACGGTGATGATCGCCATCACCCTGATTGTCAGCGCAATCAACCTCAACGATGGTGAAACCAACGCGATTGAGGGCATGACCCACTTCGTGTTGTTCGCCACCTTCATCATGCTGGCGTTTCTCGGCCTTTGAAGCCTCAGCCGGCAATCACCAGATCAGGCTGTCGCCCTTATAGTTGATGAAGTGCAGGCCACCTTTGCCGGCATTGGCCTTGACCTGTTCGAGTATGCCGCGGGTACTGGTCGCCACATCAATGTCGGCACCTTCGCCGCCCATGTCGGTTCTGACCCAGCCTGGGTGTACAGCCAGAACGGTGAGGGGGATGTCGCCCAGGCGTACTACGAAGCTGTTGATCATTGAGTTCAAGGCTGCCTTGCTGGCTTTGTAGAGTGAGAGCTCCGGCTCATTGGGAATGCTTACACTGCCTAGCGCCGAGCTCATGAAGGCGATCACCCCGCTGTTCTGGCGTAGCTGCGGACTGAAGCGCTCGGCGACGCGGATGGGTGATACGGCGTTGGTCATGAACAGGTCGCCAACGTCGGCCAGTTGCGCGCGCTCGGGGTTCTGGTCAGTGGGGCCCATGATGCCGGCGTTGACGAACAACAGGTCGAATGTCTGTCCACGCAAGCGCTGTTGCAGCGTGTCGAGCTGGGTATTGCTGTTCATTTCCAGGGTTTCCACCTGGACGCCTGGCCGGGCAGCAAGGTGAGTGGCTTTGGCCGGGTCGCGTACGGTGGCAACAACATTCCAGCCATCCTCCCGCAGACGTTCTACCAGCCCAAGCCCCAGACCGCGGGAGGCACCGATGATCAGGGCGGTTTTGTTCGCAGGCATGTGGAAACTCCTATCAATGGTGGGGGGCTTTGATCAAAGAATAACCAGTCTAGTCAAAGCGTGGCCGGATAGGCCGTACATGCAAGGGTGCACGGTTTATCCACAGATTGCTCCACAGTATCTGTGCGCAAGCACAGGATGTGGATATAAGCGCCTGCAGGCTTCCTCCCAGGGGTAATAAATGGGGATAACTGACTGATTTTTCGGCAGTTGAAACGCTGTCATCAAATCTTGATCAAATTATGATCGTTTGCCTGGAGGCCGCGTAAATAAAGGGGCTCAGGAGAATGCCCAGAGCTTATCCACAGCCAGGCCCACAGTGAATGTGGGCAAGTGTTCAGCGTCGCTCCAGCAGAATTCGGCCGCGGCTCAGGTCTGCCAGCTGGCGCTGTAATGCTTCGATCTGTTCTTCACCCAACGCCAACAGCAAATCGACGCCGTTGGCTGTGAAGTGCTCCTCCAGTACCAGACCGTCTGCTTCGGCCACGCGTAATTTGAGCAGGGCCAGCTCGCTGAAACTGCAGCTGCAGGTGACTTCGCTACGGCTGACCAGCAGACGCTTTTCTGCCTGTTGCAGGCATTTGTTGGCACCGCCGCCGTAAGCGCGGGCCAGGCCACCCGTGCCCAACTGAATTCCGCCGTACCAACGGATCACCAGGACCACGACCTGATCACAGTCCTGAGCTTCGATAGCCGCAAGGATCGGGCGTCCGGCAGTGCCACCGGGTTCGCCGTCGTCGCTGCTGCGATACTGCGCGCCCAGCTTCCAGGCCCAGCAGTTGTGGGTGGCGGCCAGGTCGCTGTGCTGTTCAATGAAGCCCATGGCTTCGGCAGCGCTGGTGATCGGCGCTGCCAGGGTAATAAAGCGGCTCTTGCGAATCTCTTCGCGAAATTCGCAGGTGTCGAGCAGAGTAAAAGGCATAAACGCAGATTCAGTCGGGAAGTTTCAGGCCACAGCCTTTAAGAATGATGTGGATAAGATTGTTGCTGGCATCTTCCATGTCTTGCTTGGTCAGGCGGCTGCGGCCGGTCACCTGGCAGATCTGGGTGGCGAAGTCGGCGTAGTGCTGGGTGCTGCCCCAGAGCAGGAAAATCAGGTGCACAGGGTCGACCGGGTCCATCTTGCCGGCGTCGATCCAGGCCTGGAACACGGCGGCACGGCCCTTGAACCAGTCGCGGTAATCCTGGCTGAAATAGTCACTCAGGCACTTGCCGCCACTGATGATCTCCATGGCGAAAATCCGCGAAGCCTGGGGATTGCGCCGGGAGAACTCCATCTTGGTGCGGATATAGGTGCTTAGTGCCTGTGCCGGATCATCCTCGACGTTGAGGGCATTGAAGGTGCTGTCCCACAGCTCGATGATGTTGCTCAGTACCGCCACATACAGGCTGAGCTTGTTGGTGAAGTAGTAATGCAGGTTCGCTTTCGGCAGCCCGGCCTTCAGGGCTATGGTGTTCATGCTGGTGCCCTTGAAGCCATGACGGGCGAACTCGTCTTCGGCAGCCTGGATGATGGCTTGCTCATTCTTCTGACGAATGCGGCCAGCGGGCTTGCCCGGGGCGGTGACACGATGCGCAGGGACTTCGAAGGACATGGACGGTTCCAGACAAGGCAATGGGTATCGTTTCTGATCGGTTAACCTACCACAGCATTGGCCCTCAGCGCGTCGCCGCCAGACTTTCCAGAAAGCTTTCCAGGACCAGATGCGGGCGCCGTCCCTTGCGGGTTACCCAGCACAGGCTCAGGTCATAGAAGCGCTGTGTCGGCTTGAGGGCGCGCAGCCTGCCTTGTTGCACCCAGAAACTGGCGTAGTGATCCGGCAGGTAGCCGATATAGCGTCCGGTCAGGATCAGAAAGGCCATGCCTTCGCGGTCCGAGGCACTGGCCGTGCAGTTGAGTGCCTGGTAGTGCGCCTGGACATCGGCCGGCAGGCGGAAGGTCGGGGCGATGGCATCCTGAGCATTCAAGCGTTCGTCGTCCAGTTGGCGGTCGTCGGCATAGAACAGCGGATGGCCCACAGCGCAATAGAGTAACGAGCGTTCGCTATACAGCGGTTGATACTCCAGGCCCGAGAGTGGGCTGGTCTGCGGCACTACACCGACATGCAGGCTGCCATCGAGCACACCTTGTTCAACCTGGCTGGGGGCGATCATGCGAATCTGGATGCGCACATCCGGACCACGGTCCTTGAGTTGGGCCAAGGCATGGGTGATGCGCATGTGCGGCAAGGTCACCAGGTTGTCGGTCAGGCCGATGTTCAGTTCACCGCGCAGGTGCTGGTGCAGGCCGTTGACCTCGGTGCGAAAGGTTTCCAGGGCACTGAGCAACTGCAGGGCTGACTGATACACCTCACGACCTTCCTCGGTCAGCGAGAAACCGGCACGCCCGCGCTGACACAGGCGCAAGCCCAGGCGCTGCTCCAGATCGCTCATCTGCTGGCTGATGGCCGAGCGACCGATTCCCAGCACGTTTTCCGCGGCAGAAAAGCCGCCGCACTCCACCACGCTGCGGTAGATCTTCAGGAGACGAATGTCAAAGTCGCTGACTTGAGCGAGAGGATCGGGGCGGCGGCTCATAGTTTAGTAGTCGTCTACCTGAAGATTAGAAAAGTTGGGTTTTCCAGACTTTATCGTCATGACAACTTAGTCGCAACAACACTTGTCGCTGCCCAATTGCCTTGCGAGGACTTGCCCGATGAATCTGCCTGAAAACGCTCCTGTCGGTCTGGCCAGCCAGCTCAAGCTGGATGCCCACTGGATGCCCTACACCGCCAACCGCAATTTTCAGCGCGATCCACGGCTGATCGTTGCCGCCGAAGGCAGCTACCTGACCGACGACAAAGGACGCAAGATCTATGACTCGCTGTCGGGCCTGTGGACCTGCGGTGCCGGTCATACCCGCAAACAGATTCAGGAAGCCGTGTCGCGCCAGTTGGGTGTGCTCGACTACTCGCCAGCCTTCCAGTTCGGTCACCCGCTGTCGTTCCAGCTGGCCGAGAAGATCACCGAGCTGACTCCAGGCAATCTCAACCACGTCTTTTATACCAACTCCGGTTCCGAGTGCGCTGACACTGCGGTGAAGATGGTGCGCGCCTACTGGCGCCTGAAAGGCCAGGCCACCAAGACCAAACTGATCGGCCGTGCTCGTGGTTACCACGGGGTGAACATCGCCGGCACCAGCCTGGGCGGCGTCAACGGCAACCGTAAACTGTTTGGCCAGTTGCTCGATGTCGACCACATTCCTCACACCCTGCTGGCCAGCAACGCCTTTACCAAGGGCATGCCGGAAGAGGGCGGTATCGCCCTGGCCGATGAAATGCTCAAGCTGATCGAGCTGCATGACGCCTCGAACATCGCTGCGTTGATCGTCGAGCCACTGGCCGGTTCCGCCGGTGTGCTGCCGCCGCCTAAAGGCTATCTGAAGCGTCTGCGCGAAATCTGCGACCAGCACAACATCCTGTTGATCTTCGACGAAGTCATCACCGGCTTTGGTCGCATGGGTGCGATGACCGGTGCTGAAGCCTTTGGCGTTACCCCGGACCTGATGTGCATCGCCAAGCAGGTCACCAACGGCGCGATTCCGATGGGCGCGGTGATTGCCAGCAGCGAGATCTATCAAACCTTCATGAACCAGCCGACCCCGGAATACGCTGTGGAATTCCCGCACGGCTACACCTACTCGGCGCACCCGGTGGCTTGTGCGGCTGGTCTGGCCGCTCTTGATCTGCTCGAGAAAGAAAACCTGGTGCAGTCTGTCGCTGAACTGTCGCCGCACTTCGAGAAGGTGCTGCACGGCGTCAAGGGTGCGAAGAACATTATCGACATCCGTAACTACGGCCTGGCCGGCGCGATCCAGATTGCCGCCCGTGACGGTGACGCCATCGTGCGTCCTTATGAGATCGCCATGAAGCTGTGGCAAGCCGGCTTCTACGTGCGCTTCGGTGGTGACACGCTGCAGTTCGGCCCGACCTTCAACAGCCAGCCGCAGGAACTGGATCGTCTGTTCGACGCGGTCGGCGAGGCCATCAACCAGGTCAGCTGATTCTCACACCTATATATAAGAAGAGGACGCGAGCGAGCTCGCGTCCAGATACGCCCCCTTTTCTGGAGTTTTGCATGAGCACTGTTCAACATTTGATCAATGGCGAGTTGGTTGCTGGCAACGAGCGCACCGCTGATGTTTTCAACCCGTCGACTGGCCAGGCTATCCACAAGGTCGCCCTGGCCAGCAAGCAAACGGTGCAACAGGCCATTGACTCGGCCAAGGCTGCGTTCCCGGCCTGGCGTAACACCCCGCCAGCCAAGCGCGCCCAAGTGATGTTCCGTTTCAAGCAACTGCTGGAGCAGAACGAAGCGCGTATCTCGCAACTGATCAGCGAAGAGCACGGCAAGACCGTTGAAGACGCCGCCGGTGAACTGAAGCGCGGTATTGAGAACGTCGAGTTCGCCTGTGCTGCGCCAGAAGTGCTCAAGGGCGAGTACAGCCGTAACGTCGGCCCGAACATTGATGCCTGGTCCGACTTCCAGCCGCTGGGTGTAGTGGCCGGCATCACGCCGTTCAACTTCCCGGCCATGGTCCCGCTGTGGATGTACCCGCTGGCCATCGCCTGTGGCAACTGCTTCATTCTCAAACCATCGGAGCGTGACCCGAGCTCGACGCTGCTGATCGCTCAGTTGTTGCACGAAGCCGGCCTGCCGAAGGGCGTGCTGAACGTGGTGCACGGTGACAAAGAAGCGGTGGATGCGTTGATCGAAGCGCCAGAGGTCAAGGCCCTGAGCTTTGTCGGTTCGACGCCGATTGCCGAATACATCTACTCCGAAGGCACCAAGCGCGGCAAGCGCGTCCAGGCACTGGGCGGCGCGAAGAACCACGCTGTGCTGATGCCGGACGCGGACCTGGACAACGCCGTGAGCGCACTGATGGGCGCAGCGTATGGTTCTTGTGGCGAGCGTTGCATGGCCATCTCCGTAGCCGTCTGTGTCGGTGACCAGGTTGCCGATGCACTGATCGCCAAGCTGGAACCGCAAATCAAGGCCCTGAAAATCGGTGCCGGTACCTCCTGTGGCCTGGACATGGGCCCGCTGGTTACCGCCGCAGCCCGTGACAAAGTGGTCGGCTACATCGACGACGGCGTTGCTGCCGGTGCACAACTGGTGGTGGACGGTCGTGGCTACCGCGTTGCCGGTAATGAAGATGGCTACTTTGTCGGCGGCACGCTGTTCGACCGCGTGACCACGGACATGCGTATCTATAAAGAAGAGATCTTCGGCCCGGTGCTCTGCGTGGTTCGCGTGGACAGCCTGGAAGAAGCCATGCGCCTGATCAACGAGCACGAATACGGTAACGGTACTTGCATCTTTACCCGCGACGGTGAGGCCGCGCGGTTGTTCTGCGACGAGATCGAAGTGGGCATGGTCGGTGTCAACGTGCCGCTGCCGGTGCCAGTGGCGTACCACAGCTTCGGTGGCTGGAAGCGTTCGCTGTTCGGTGACCTGCATGCTTACGGTCCGGATGGTGTACGTTTCTATACCCGTCGCAAGGCGATCACTCAGCGTTGGCCACAACGTGCCAGCCACGAGGCGTCGCAGTTCGCCTTCCCGAGCCTGTAAGGCCGGGTGAAGAAGGGGAGGCCGATAGGCCTCCCCTTTTGTTTTTGAGGTTTTTGACCTTTATGACAGTTTTATTGAAATAAGGCCTTGACGCCCCTGTGGATCTGTCTATAATTCGCCCCACTTCCGGCGCAGTCGGAACGGAAAACTCCTTGAAATTCAAAGAGTTAGATGTTCCAGGTAGTACCGGAGGGGCTTCGATCGAAAGATCGGCAGCGG
>OEPS010000052.1_pt1 | contig 43457 bp, 44 predicted proteins | sample 1539411 | NCBI WGS metagenome assembly OEPS01 (sample SAMN02671747, study PRJEB22543) | soil metagenome | biome: bacteria | place: China:Hunan Province, Lengshuijiang City | collected 2012-10-15 | depth 0.08m m
AAAGCTGAAAGCTTTACGGAACCTCCAGCCTAGCTGGAGGTTTTCTGTGCACAAAAAACCGCCGACTACACGTCGGCGGCGAGGGTGATAGGGTTTGCTCTGGAGATTAACCCCTATCGGCAGACAATCAGGACGGCGCTAGCTATCGCGGCTGCCGTGACTGTTTTTTCCCCCTTTTTTGCCAGCTTCGGAAGCGCGTTGAGGATCGTTTTTAAAGTTCCCCCCGCTATGCTGGCCACCTTTACGACCTGCTTCTGATGCTCTTTCACGGTCTTCGGCAAAGTTGCCGGCACCGCCACGATGGTTTGCCATTACTGACCTCCATTTAGGTTAGACATCATGCTGCATTAGGTGAAACAAGAGGCCTTAGCCCCCGCGAGACGAGTTTCGTATCGCGTGACTTTAAGGTTAGCGGAGGAAAAACTTCATGCATGGATATAGTCACATCCTGAAATAGATTTGGCATAAGAACCGCCGCTGTTACGCCAGGCTTGAGCTAAGCGACTCTTATGACTGGCTTAAATAGCGCAACTTAAGATGTATCTTTTTGCTACAGACGTCGATGTTTGCAATTTTGTTATAAATCAAACAAATGATTGTTGCATTTGCACTCTTCGCCAGAGGTCTTATCTTTAAAGGTAGCCAGCCGATTGGCTGGTTCATAACGCAACCGAGGAGTGATGCAAATGGCTAAGATTCTGGTGCTTTATTATTCAATGTACGGACACATCGAGACCATGGCGCATGCCGTCGCCGAAGGAGCCAACAAAGTAGATGGCGTTGAAGTGGTCGTGAAGCGCGTGCCGGAAACCATGCAGGCAGAAGTTTTTGCTAAAGCAGGCGGGAAAACGCAAAACGCCCCCGTTGCTACGCCACAGGAGCTGGCAGAGTATGACGCCATCATCTTTGGCACTCCTACCCGATTTGGCAACATGTCCGGACAAATGCGCACCTTCCTCGATCAGACCGGCGGCCTGTGGGCATCCGGCGCACTCTACGGCAAGCTGGCCAGCGTTTTCAGCTCAACCGGTACCGGCGGCGGCCAGGAACAAACCATCACCTCAACCTGGACGACTCTTGCCCACCACGGGATGATTATTGTGCCGATTGGTTACGGCGCCCAGGAGCTGTTTGATGTCTCACAGGTTCGCGGCGGCACGCCATACGGCGCCACCACCATTGCCGGCGGCGACGGTTCACGTCAGCCAAGCGAAGAAGAATTAGCGATTGCCCGCTATCAGGGGCAACACGTCGCGGGTCTGGCGGTTAAATTACACGGTTAAGCTGGAGGAAAAGTATGGCAAATCAAGAAGCAAAAACGCACCGCGTGGGTGAATGGGCCAGCCTGCGCAATACTTCTCCCGAAATCGCCGAGGCAATTTTTGAATTAGCCAATTACGATGAAAAGCTGGCGGAGAAAATCTGGGAAGAAGGCAGCGATGAGGTTCTGCCCCGCGCCTTCGCCAAAACGGATAAAGACTCCCTGTTCTGGGGCGAACAAACCATCGAACGCAAGAACGTGTAGCCCGGACAGTACCGCCTCCGGGAGCTATTGTACAAGCTTCCCGGAGGCGGTACTGTCCGGGCTACAAGGCCAGGCTAAACATCGGCCGCAAGACCCGGATTGCTCCGGGTTTTTTATGCTTTGTTACTTCGTGGCCTCAGCCATCGCTTTTTTGAAGGTATCCATCGGGCAGAAACCGTTGTCATCAACCGGACAACCGTTCAGCGCCAGCGTCACCCGCTGCGGCGGCGACTGCAGGGTTAACGCATCGGCATTGCGCAACTGCTCGGTACTTTGATAAACGTACTCAATCTTCATCAGATCCCGATTACCGTTGTTATCATGCCAGCGCTGGAAGACCAGTTTCCCGCCGATTGGCGTACGCTCGTACTGGTTATGCAGCTGATAAGGTTTAAAATCCATCGCCGTCAGCAGCGAGGCGATATTGGAGTCATGCCCGACCAGCAGCGTCACTTTCGCTGCCTTTGCCGCATCGCCCACCAGCGCGTTATCAATATATTTCACCAGCGGTTTAGCAACGTTACGCGCCACTTCAGGAGAGGTAAACAGGCTATCCTGATAGCCGTTTTTCAGCTTCGACAGTACCTGCCACTGCTTATCGCTTTTAATTTCCCCCCACGCCACCTGGTCTTTAGGGAAACCTTCATAATATTGCAGCGTAAAGGCATCAACCAGCGAGTTGCCCACCTTAAGCGGGCCGGATACGCCAGGCTCCTGCTGATATTTAGCGCTAAAAGTATCTTTCCCGTCGCTCAGCGAGCACTGCTGTTTTTCTTTGCAGGAAGGAGAATTGCGGTAATCCGTCATCTCCTCCAGCAGCTTGTAGCTTTCGCTCAGCTGCATTCCCTGACGCTCTTTCTCCATCGCCTGCACGGCCTTTTCGCTAAAGGCGGCGGAATCGTCGGTGATCACCGGATTAAAGGTCGGGTCCATGGTGCCCATTTTTTCCTGATGATGCACGGTCACGCCGCAGCCGGGAAACGCGCCGGTAATGAAGAACTGCGCGGTAGCGACGGTGCGCTGCAGGCTATTGGCATAAGCATAGACAGCGTTCTCCGGCGGACATTCACCGCTGGTCACCAGACCCTGCTGCGCCAGCCATTCGCGCATGTAGTGCCCCATATAGACTTCCAGCACCCCGCCTTTGGTCGTCAACTGCCCGCCGGGAACATCCCACTCCGGCCAGGACTTCGGCGTTGATTGCTCCAGCACGCTGCCGTTGTTCGCCAGCGGCGCGCGCAGGTTATGGCGGCTCATGATCAGCACCTGCTGGAGCTGATACCCCTCAGGTGTAGCCTGTTCCTGCGCCTGGGCACCGGCGGACAGTAAGACAACGCCAGCCACAGCGGCAGCAAGTAGACTTTTTTTCATCCCTTAATCCTCAGTCGTTGATAATCATCGCCTTCATTGTGACAAATTTATGACACTTTTCCGCGCAATGGCTCGCAAACCGGTTAAATAGACGATTTATCTAACGTTTTAAGAGTTTCCCGTATTGCCGCATCCACTCCGCCAGCGGCTGCAGCGCGTCGCGCATCGATAGCCCCAGTTCGGTTATCTGGTATTCCACCTTCGGCGGTATTTCCGCATAGACCTGACGCGAGACCAGCCCGCGCTGTTCAAACAGGCGCAGCTGGCGGGTGAGCTCTTTTTGCGCGATCGGTGATACCGCGCGCTGCAGTTCGCCAAAACGCACCGGCGCGTTAAGCACAATCAGCCGGTAGAGGATCGGAATCGCCCATTTTCCGGCGATCAAATTCACGAAATCGGTCATCGGACAAGGGTCTTGCGGTAAATTTTTTTGCGCTGTCTGCGCCGCAATTTGCGCCATAGCACACCTCTTTGTTCATTAGTATCCATTTGGTACCTGGTACCTTTTGGATACTAATGTATCTATAGTGGCTTTTCCAGTCGAACAGAGGGGGTGCAAAAATGGGGCGTTTAGCAGGTAAATATAGCTTAATAACCGGGGGCACCAGCGGCATCGGTCTTGCCACCGCACAGGAATTTCTCGCCGAGGGCGCACAGGTTGCCGTCACCGGGCGCAGTGCTACCGCGCTTGAACAAGCTCAATCCTTACTCGGAGAACAAGCCTGGGTTATCGCCGCCGATGCCGGCGATATCAATGGGCAGCGTCAGCTGGCAGAAACGCTGTCCGCTCGCTGGCCGCGGCTTGATGCGGTGTTTATCAATGCCGGAGACGTGACCCACGGTCGGTTTGGTGAATGGCAGGAAGGGGACTGGGATCGTCTGATGAACATCAACCTGAAGGGCCCCTTCTTCTTGCTACAGGCGCTGCTGCCGCTGCTGGCAAATCCGGCCTCGGTGATCCTCTGCGGCTCCGTGAGCGCCCATATTGGTTTACCGACCAGCAGCGCCTACGCAGCCAGCAAAGCCGGGCTATTGTCGCTGGCTCGTACGCTGTCCGGCGAGCTGCTGCCGCGCGGTATTCGGGGTTAATGGCCTGAGCCCTGGCCCGGTACGCACTCCGGCGCTGGATAAACTCGGTCTCAGCGCCGAGGCGCTGGTAAACCTACAGGCGGAAATCGAGGAGCTGGTTCCGCTGGGGCGGATGGGGACCCCGCAGGAGCTGGCTAAGGCCGCCCTGTACCTGGCGTCGGATGAGTCCAGCTATGTGGTCGGTACGGAGCTGTTGGTTGATGGCGGTACGGGGAATTTGTAATGCTGACGGCGGCGGCGACTCCGTAACGGCGCCGCCAGAAGACAGAGACCGTCTACGCCCGACGGCACGACCAGCACGCCGTTAGCGCGTCAGTAAGTTCGTTTAAACCAACACGCCATCGGTTAATTTTCCACCAAAAATCCGCTTTACACTTAACCTTTATTCATGTAAATAATTGGTTAAGAACTTCACTGGCAGTCCATTCTGGTTTCTCTCATCGCATCATCTTTAAGAAATATCCCGATGCTATTGCTCCGATATCACGGTATTTTTTCTCCATGTTAAACATAACATTAGGTTAATTTATGTCAGGTATCCTGCTCTTTATCGTCGCGGTAGTTTTGCTGGGAGTCGCCGTCTACAGCCTGGGTTCCTATATCCGGGAACGGCGCTCAGCCCAACTGCCAACTCATAAGACAAAGAAATAAAACCGCTGAACTATTCTTACCTGCAGTCTCTCCTGAGTTCCCTGATTTTCAACGAATAATGACCAAAAAGAAGGCAGGCTTAATTGCCTGCCTTTGCCTGTGATTCAATAATCGTTACGATTCCCAGACCTGTTCCGCTTTGGCGCCGTCAAACTGCGGCGGCGGCTTACGGAAACGGCGGGTCAGATAAGTCAGATAGAGTAACCCCAACCCCGCCCATATCAGACCGAGCGTCAGCGATGTCGCCTCCAGATTAATCCACAGCACCCCCACCGTCAGCGCGCCGACCATCGGCAGCAGCAGATAGTGAAAACGATCTTTCCACGTTTTATTTAAGCCTTTACGCCGCCAGAAGTGGTTAAACACCGACAGGTTGACGAAGGTAAACGCCACCAGCGCGCCAAAGTTAATCAGCGCCGTGGCGGTGACCAGGTCGAAGAACAGCGCCGACAGCGCGACAATCCCGACCATGATGACGTTCAGCGCGGGAGTCCGCCACTTCGGATGGACATAGCCAAAAATACGCTCAGGAAAAACGTTATCGCGGCCCATGACGTACAGCAGTCGTGAAACGCTGGCGTGCGACGCCAGGCCGGAGGCCAGCGTATTGACGAAGGTTGTGCACAGGAAAATCGACTGAAACAGCTTGCCGCCGACGTACAGAGCAATCTCTGGCAGCGCCGCGTCCGGATCTTTAAAGCGGCTGATATCGGGGAAAAAGAGCTGCATAAAGAAGGATGCGGCGATAAAAATCACCCCGCCGTAGACTGCGGTGAGGAAGATAGCCTTCGGGATCACCCGCGCGGCGTCCGGCGTCTCTTCGGAAAGCGTAGTGACCGCATCGAAGCCGAGAAACGAAAAGCAGACTATCGTCGCGCCGGTAATAATCGGGATCAGGTGCGCGTTCTGGCTAATAAACGGCTGAAGCGACCAGACGGTACCGACGCCCTCCCCTTTATGCAGCCCCTGCACCACCAGCACGATAAAGACCACCATAATCGAGATCTGCACCAGCACAAACAGGGTGTTGAAGTTCGCTACCAGATTAACGCTTTTCAGGTTCGCCGCGGTCAGAATCGCCACAAAGGTCACCACCCACACCCACGGTGGAACTTCAGGAAACAGCGCGGAAAGATAAATCTTCGCCAGCAGCACGTTGATCATCGGTAAAAATAGATAATCCAGCAGCGATGACCAGCCAACCATAAAACCAACGTGCGGGCTGATAGACTTCTGCGCATAGGTATACGCTGAGCCCGCCTGGGGAAACTGGCGTACCAGCTTGCCGTAGCTAATGGCGGTAAACAGCACGCCGGCCAGCGCCAGTAGATAGGAGGCCGGAACGTGGCCGTTGCTGATACCGGAAACGATGCCGAAGGTATCAAACACCGTCATCGGGGTCAGATAGGCGAGGCCCATCATCACCACCTGCCACAGCTTGAGCGATTTGCGCAGGCGCGGTTTACCCGCCTCTGACGTCGTGTCGAGAGAAGTGTTAATAGCCATGGCCATTTCCCCCGCTGCAAACCTGGGTTTGCGGTCGTAGAGACCGGGAAACCAACCTGCTTCGCAACGGGGTTAATGGCAAATCAAAAGGTAAAAAGAACCGACGAGCGGCGGTGGCTGCGCATTCCATGCGGCCATGACGGCCCCCTTCTCCCTGCGGATATTTAAACATCTGCATCATTTCCTACCTCGTTCACACTGTGTCGTTAACTGAAGCCCCGTTGCCGCCTGCGCTCCTTAACGCGACATCCGGGAAATGGCTGGCTTGCCAGCAAAAAACCTCCGACCAGGCTCCGCTCAGGCCGCATGATGCTATTTAAAACCAGGGTGCCCCTTGCGGGGCGGCAATCAGGCGTTTTTCAACATCCACTCAATTTCCGTTTCAGTAATCAATCGCTCAAACTGCAGTAATTCGTCATTCTTACAGGCGTGATAAACATGGCAGAAACGTTCACCAAGCCGCTCGCGCAGGTGGTCGTTTTGCATAAACTCCCACAGGGCGTCGCTCTGGCGAATCGGGAACGGCAGCCCTTCCTGCTCAAGGCCGTTACCTTCTACTTCTTCCTGTAGCGGCAGCGGATTATCCAGACCATGGAGGATGCCGGCGAAAATCGCCGCCATCACCAGATACGGGTTGGCGTCCGCCCCGGCCACGCGGTACTCCACGCGGTGGTTTTGTCGATCGCCGCACGGGATACGCAGCGCCACCGTGCGGTTGTTATGCCCCCACGATGCCTGGGTCGGCACATACATTCCCGGCTGGAAGCGGCGATACGAGTTGACGTTCGGCGCCAGCAGCGCCATCGACGCGGGCATCAGGTCAATCATTCCGGCGAGCGCGCGTTTTAACATCGCCGAATCTTCGCCGTTAGCCTCAGCCAGCACGTTCTCACCCTTATTGTTCTGCATGCTGATATGGATATGCATTCCGCTACCGGCATGCTCTTCATAGGGCTTCGCCATAAAAGTGGCGTGCATCTTATGCTTCTCTGCCATTAAACGCACGAGACGTTTTAATGCCAGCGCATCATCGCAGGCATCGAGCACGTTATCGGTATGATGAAGGTTGATTTCAAACTGTCCCGGAGAGGCTTCCGCCACCGCGCCGTCGGCCGGAATGAGCTGAAGCTGGGCGATTTCATCAATTTCGCTTAGCACGTCGGCAAAGTGGTTAAGGTTGTCGACGGAGTAAACCTGGCTTTGGGTATTGCGATCGCCGGTTCCCGGCGCGCACGGCGGCTGCAGGTAACCTTCAGCGTCGCGCTTGCGGTCAAGCAAATAGAACTCCAGCTCTACCGCTACCACGGGGAACAGTCCGCGCTGGCGCAGCTGCTGCCAGAGTCGGTTCAGTACGTTCCGCGGCTCAACGTCAAAGGGAGCGCCATCTTCATCAACCATGGTCAGCAGAACCTGACCAATGTATTCCGGGTCAGCCGCCGACGGCGTTAAGGTCCCCAGCACCGGCACGCAGGTGCGATCCGGTTCGCCCATCTCCTGGCCAAGACCCGCCTCTTCAACCACGTTACCGAGAATATCCATCGCAAATACCGAAGCCGGGAAATAGCAGCCCTTCTCCAGCTTGCTCAGGCCGGAGACCGGGATCCGCTTACCGCGGAAGCAGCCGTTCAGATCGGTCAGCAGGACGTCAACGTATTGCGTATTGGGGTAACGCTCAAGGTAGCGCTTCACTTCCCAGGTGAATGCGCTGACCCGTCTCTCTTCGGACTGCTGAACAAAATTCTCAACTTCTACGATATTGGTTTCCATGATTCACCGCCGTTGTTTTAGTTTCAGACCCTGAATGGCACTGTTAAATATAATGTCCACTATTCGAATGTGTATGCAAACAAATTGTTTGTCAAATGTTAAATTAAGTTTGCAAAGGGCAATATCCACTGCTAGATTGAGAAAATATTGAACGAAATGGCCGTTTTACCCGCTAAACCGGTCATAATTTAGTCCACTTTGTGAGGGCGATCATGGAAAATATAATGTACAAGCCAGTTATTGGCGTGGTGATGTGTCGAAACAGGCTTAAGGGTCACCAGACCCAGACTTTGCAAGAAAAGTACCTGAATGCGATTGTTAACGCCGGAGGCGTGCCGATTGCCCTGCCGCACGCGCTGGCCGAGCCGGAACTGCTTGCTACGCTGCTACCTAAACTGGACGGCATTTATCTTCCTGGCAGCCCAAGCAACGTACAGCCGCACCTTTATGGTGAAAACGGCGATGAGCCTGACGCCGATCCCGGGCGTGATCTTCTGAGCATGGCGCTGATCGACGCCGCGCTCGAAAGGCGCATCCCCATTTTCGCCATCTGTCGCGGACTACAGGAACTGGTTGTCGCCACCGGCGGGACTCTGTATCGTCGTCTGTTCGAGCAGCCTGAGCTTCTTGAGCACCGCGAAGACCCTGAGCTTCCCGTAGAGCAACAGTATGCGCCCTCGCATGAAGTTCAGGTTCAGGAAGGAGGATTACTTTCTCAGTTAATACCGGGCTGCAACACGTTTTGGGTAAACTCGTTACACGGACAGGGAGCAAAAACGACGGGTCCACGGCTGCGCGTAGAGGCGCGTTCTTCGGACGGGCTGGCGGAAGCGGTTAGCGTTAAAGACCATCCTTTCGCCCTCGGCGTGCAGTGGCATCCTGAATGGAACAGTAGCGAATACGCCCTGTCGCGGATGTTGTTTGAAGGTTTTATCACCGCCTGTCAGAGCTATATTGCTGAAAAACAGCGACTCTGACCACTACCGTTAAGGAAATGCAAATATGAGCGATGACGGACTGGCGCCAGGGAAACGTCTGTCAGAGATCCGCCAACAGCTGGGTCTTTCACAGCGTCGTGCAGCCGAACTGTCTGGGTTAACACATAGTGCCATCAGCACCATAGAACAGGACAAAGTCAGTCCTGCCATCAGTACGCTGCAAAAGCTGCTGAAAGTCTACGGGCTGTCGCTCTCGGAGTTCTTTTCTGAACCAGAAAAACCGGCTGAACCTCAGGTGGTTATCAATCAGGACGATCTGATTGAAATCGGCAGCCAGGGGGTCTCGATGAAGCTGGTTCACAATGGAAACCCGAACCGCACGCTGGCGATGATTTTTGAAACGTACCAGCCTGGAACCACAACCGGAGAGAGGATCAAGCATCAGGGCGAGGAGATAGGCACCATACTGGAGGGTGAAGTCGTGTTGACCATTAACGGTCAGGCGTATCACCTGGTGGCTGGGCAAAGCTATGCCATTAACACCGGCATACCGCATAGCTTCAGCAACACCTCGGCGGGTATCTGCCGCATTATCAGCGCCCATACGCCCACCACATTCTGATTTTTTAGCCTGAGATTTGCTCAGGCTTTCTTCAGGCCTGCGCCGCCGGAGGTTTATTCCGGCGGTGCGAAGAAAACGCAGTTCACCTTGCGCGATGCGGAAATGCTTATTCCCGCTGGCCCCAGATAATTTACGCCTGTTAACAGGCAATAAGTACGGTGCTCAACCCCGGGGACGCCCTGCGCCCTGAAGGTATGAAATAGCCCCTTTTATATTTTTCCGATTATGTCATTAAGGAGTCATGATGGATTTTCACAACCTGACTTACTGGCAAGAAAAAGCAAAAAATCTCGCTATTGAGACGCGGTTATTTATTAACGGCGAATATTGCGCCGCCGCTGATAATAGCGCTTTTGCCACCGTCGATCCTGCGGCGCAGGAGACTCTCGCCGAAGTGGCTCGCGGCAAAAAAGCCGACGTCGATCGCGCGGTCCAGGCCGCCCGCAGCGTTTTCGACAGCGGCGAATGGTCCCAGGCATCTCCCGCGCAGCGTAAAGCGGTGCTGAATAAATTCGCCGACCTGATGGACGCCCATCGCGAAGAGCTGGCGCTGCTGGAAACGCTGGACACCGGCAAACCGATTCGCCACAGCCTGCGCGATGATGTGCCCGGCGCCGCCCGTGCGATTCGCTGGTATGCCGAAGCTATCGATAAAGTGTACGGCGAAGTTGCGCCTACCGGCAGCAATGAACTGGCGATGATCGTCCGCGAACCGATTGGCGTGATCGCGGCGGTCGTACCGTGGAACTTCCCGCTGCTGCTGGCCTGCTGGAAACTTGGCCCGGCGCTGGCATCCGGCAATAGCGTCGTTCTGAAGCCGTCGGAAAAATCGCCTCTTACCGCTCTGCGCCTGGCGGGACTGGCAAAAGAGGCCGGACTGCCGGACGGCGTATTCAACGTAGTCACCGGCTTCGGTCATGAAGCCGGTCAGGCGCTGGCGCAGCATCCGGATGTGGAAGTCATTACCTTTACCGGCTCCACCCGCACCGGTAAGCAGCTGCTGAAGGACGCGGGCGACAGCAATATGAAGCGCGTCTGGCTGGAGGCTGGCGGTAAAAGCGCCAATATCGTCTTTGCCGACTGCCCGGACCTGCAAAAAGCGGTTAACGCTACCGCCGGCGGTATTTTTTATAACCAGGGCCAGGTCTGTATCGCCGGAACCCGTCTGCTGCTGGAAGAGAGCATCGCCGACAGATTTCTCGACCTGTTAAAAGAACAGGCCAGGAGCTGGCAGCCGGGCAACCCGCTCGACCCGAATACCACCATGGGTATGCTGATTGACAACAGCCACGCCGATAGCGTCCATAGCTTTATTCGCGCCGGCGAAGCGCACAGCACGCTGCTGCTCGACGGGCGTAAAAACCCGTGGCCCGCGGCGGTCGGCCCGACGATTTTCGTCGATGTCGACCCCTCCTCTGCGCTCAGCCAGGAGGAGATTTTTGGCCCGGTCCTGGTGGTGACCCTCTTTAAAACCGAAGAGCAGGCGCTGGCGCTGGCCAACGACAGCCGCTACGGCCTCGGCGCGGCGGTCTGGACCCGCGATCTCTCCCGCGCTCACCGCGTCAGCCGCCGCCTGAAGGCTGGCTCCGTCTTCGTCAATAACTATAACGATGGTGATATGACCGTGCCGTTCGGCGGCTACAAGCAGAGCGGCAACGGGCGCGATAAGTCGCTGCACGCGCTGGAAAAATTCACTGAACTGAAAACTATCTGGATTGCCCTGGAGTCTTAATCATGACCGAACATACCACCAGCTATTACGCCGCCAGCGCCAACCGCTATGAACCGTTCCCGGCGCTGGACGAATCGATCAGCTGCGACGTCTGCGTCGTCGGCGGCGGCTATACCGGCCTCTCTTCGGCGCTGCATCTGGCCGAAATGGGCTACGATGTGGTGCTGCTGGAAAGCGCGCGCATCGGCTTCGGCGCCAGCGGACGCAACGGCGGCCAGTTAGTTAACTCCTACAGCCGCGATATCGACGTTATCGAGAAAACCTACGGACCGGATGCGGCCAGGATGCTCGGCAGCATGATGTTTGAAGGCGGCGATATTATTCGCGAGCGCATCCAGCGCTATCAGATTGCCTGCGACTATCGCCCCGGCGGGCTGTTTGTCGCGATGAATCACAAGCAGCTGGAAACCCTGGAAGAGCAGAAAGCCAACTGGGAGCGCTACGGCAATACTCAGCTGGAGCTGCTGGATGCCAGCGCCATTCGGCGCGAAGTTGACAGCGACCGCTACACCGGCGCCCTGCTGGACCACAGCGGCGGCCATATCCATCCGCTGAATCTGGCGATTGGCGAAGCGGACGCCATTCGTCTGAACGGCGGTCGGGTGTACGAGCAATCACCGGTCACCCGTATTCAGCACACCAGCCCGGCGGTGGTGACCACCGAACGCGGACAGGTGACCGCCCGCTACGTCATCGTCGCCGGTAACGCCTATCTCGGTGATAAACTCGAACCGGAGCTGGCGAAGCGCAGCATGCCCTGCGGCACCCAGGTGGTGACCACCGCGCCGCTGTCCGAAGATCTGGCGCGCTCGCTGATCCCGAAAAACTACTGCGTGGAAGATTGTAACTATCTGCTGGATTACTATCGCCTGACCGCCGATAACCGCCTGCTGTACGGCGGCGGCGTGGTCTACGGCGCGCGCGATCCGGACGACGTTGAGCGACTGATTATGCCGAAGCTGCTGAAAACCTTCCCGCAGCTGCAGGGGGTGAAAATCGACTATCGCTGGACAGGCAACTTCCTGCTGACCCTCTCAAGGATGCCACAGTTTGGCCGCCTCGATAACAATATCTATTATATGCAGGGCTACAGCGGCCACGGCGTTACCTGTACCCACCTCGCCGGACGGCTGATTTCGGAGCTGCTGCGCGGCGACGCCGAACGCTTCGACGCCTTTGCGAAGCTGCCGCACTACCCGTTCCCCGGCGGGCGCAGCCTGCGCATTCCGTTTACCGCCATGGGCGCGGCCTACTACAGCCTGCGCGACAGGCTCGGCGTTTAATCCCCCCGGCCGACGGCGCCCGCCGTCGGCAATTTTGCCTCGCCGTACTGCTGCGGAAAGCGCTGACGGAAGTAGTGGCGTAAAAACTCCACGGTAGTACGAATTTTTGCCGAGGTCGCCAGCCGCGACACGTATACCGCCCAGATATTGGCGGGCTGATAGTACTCCGGCAGCAGATGCAGCAGATTGCCGCTGGCGATATTTTCACTGACGTCCCACCACGAGCGCAGCGCAATCCCCTGCCCGTCCAGACACCATTGATGGACAATTTCGCCGTGGTTAGACGACAGCGGTCCGGTGACCTTAATAGCGTGCTCGCCCTCTTTGTCGCGCAGCTGCCAGACGCCAAAAGGCCGGTCGCGCTCTTTGATCACCAGACACGGCAGCGCGGCAAGATCGCTAAGCTGCTTTGGTCGCGAATATCGAGCCACAAATTCCGGCGAGGCGCAGAGAATTCGATGGTTGGTAGCAAGCTGGCGGGCAATCAGGTTAGGAGCGATGTCATCGCCGACGCGAATATCCAGATCGACCCCTTCATTGGCTAAATCCACCAGCCGGTCGGCAACGTCAAAACGGATCTCCAGCTGCGGGTATTGACGAGCCAGCTCGGAGAGCGCCGGTGCGACAATCCGGCGGCCAAAGCCAAAGCTGCTGATTATCCGCAGCGTTCCCTGTGCCACCTGGCGCACATCGGAGAGCTCATCCATCATCTGGTCGACATCCTGCAAAATGCGCTGCCCCCACTCGTAGATGCGCTCGCCCTCTTCGGTGATTGTCACCCGTCGGGTGGTACGGTGCAGCAGCTGGACGTTAAGGGTTTGTTCCAGCAACAACACGCGCTTGCTGACAAAAGCCGGGGAAACCCCGAGCTCTTGCGCAGCGGCGGCAAAACCGGCACGGCGGGCTACCAGCATAAAGACGCGTAAGTCGTTCAGCAGCGGCAGATTATTCATGATTCGTGTTTTATGTTTCACCAGTTGACGGGATTAATTATGAATCAGTCAATTATAGGATAGAGAGTAAGTCAATTTTCCTTACCTCAAACTGAGAACAATGATGAATAAAACCTTACGTATTGCCGCCATCCCCGGGGATGGCATCGGAAAAGAAGTGCTGCCTGAAGGCATTCGCGTACTGCAGGCCGCCGCCGAACGCTGGGAACTGGCGTTAAGCTTCGAGCATTTCGAATGGGCCAGCTGCGATTACTACGCCCGGCACGGCAAAATGATGCCCGACGACTGGCACGCGCAGCTGAAAGAATTTGACGCCATCTACTTCGGCGCGGTCGGCTGGCCGGATATCGTCCCGGATCATATCTCTCTGTGGGGTTCGCTGCTGAAGTTCCGCCGCGAGTTCGACCAGTACGTTAACCTGCGCCCGGTGCGCCTGTTCCCAGGCGTCCCCTGCCCGCTGGCAGGTAAACAGCCCGGCGATATCGATTTCTACGTGGTGCGTGAAAACACCGAAGGGGAGTATTCCGCCATTGGCGGCCATGTGAATCCGGGAACCGAACATGAAGTGGTGATTCAGGAGTCGGTGTTTACCCGCCGCGGCGTGGACCGCATCCTGCGCTACGCCTTTGAGCTGGCGCAAAGCCGCCCGCGCAAAACGTTAACTTCAGCGACCAAATCCAACGGCCTCGCCATCAGTATGCCTTTCTGGGATCAGCGCGTCGAAGCGATGGCGCAGCACTATCCGGAGGTGAAATGGGATAAGCAGCATATAGATATTCTGTGCGCCCGTTTTGTGCTGCAGCCGGAGCGTTTTGACGTGGTGGTCGGCTCCAATCTGTTCGGCGATATCCTCTCCGACCTCGGCCCTGCCTGTACCGGCACCATCGGCATTGCTCCGTCGGCAAACCTCAACCCGGATCGCACCTTCCCGTCGCTGTTTGAAGCGGTACACGGTTCGGCGCCGGATATCTACGGCAAAAATATTGCCAACCCGATTGCTACCATCTGGGCCGGCGCGATGATGCTCGACTTTCTCGGCAACGGGGATGCGCGCTATCAGGCCGCCCATGACGGTATCCTGGCGGCGATTGAGCAGACCATCGCCAGCGGGCCAAAGACGCCGGATATGAAAGGCTCCGCCTCCACCCAGCAGGTGGGCGAAGCGATTTGTCAGGCTATTGCCGGATAAAAGTAGCCCGGACAGGCGTGTAAGCGCCGCCTCCGGGATATTTTCATACAGCTGCGGGAATATCTCTGAAACTGCGATATATGCAGCGATGCCCTGGTGCCCGCTGAAATCGGCGAACCGGAGGGCCGAAGACAAGGGCTGGACGCCATGGATGGCGGACAGAGGCGAATCGAGACAGGACGTCGAGTTGAGCCGACCGCAGACTGAGGATCGGGAGGTGAGCGCAGTGCGCAGCAGCGATTTCTTTGCGGGACCGCGGGGATTGTAAAGGGGGAGGCGGTTTTCTCCCCCTTTACCCGTTCACGTACCACGATGAGACATTTTCTGCGAAATAGCGGTGAACGGAACCCCTATAACACCGTCCCGGAGGCGGCGCTTACACGCCTGTCCGGGCTACAAAACCGTAGACGATGTCGAACCGTAGCCCCGGTAAGCGCAGCGCAACCGGGGAGATTCTCCGGCTCGAACTACAGCTCCAGCTCGCGCTGCAGCAGCGTCGCGATCGCCTCGCTGCTCTCCGCGGTCACCAGCGATTGCCGGAACTCCTCATGCATAATGCGCCGCGCCAGCCGCGAGAAAATACGCATATGCTGATCGCCCGCCGAATGTTTGTTCAGAGTCAGCATAATCACAAACTGCGCCTCGTCGTCACCCCAGGCTACCGGCTGCGCCAGACGGGCGACGCTGATGGTCGACTGCTCGATATGCTCCGATTTACTGTGCGGAATAGCGAAGCTAAACCCTAAACCGGTGGAGAACACCGCTTCGCGGGCCCACAGATCGGCTTCCAGCTTACGCGGATAGCGGCAGCGCCCGGCCAGCAGCAGATTATCAGTCATACCCTTAATGACCTCCTCTTTGCTACGCCAGTCGCTGTTCAGCGTAATGCACTGCGGAGTAATCAGCGGCGCGTCCTGCTGGGTCATGCGGAACTGGGCCAGCAGATGTTCCACCTCTAATGATGTCCGGCACTGCATCGCCTGGTTAAGCAGCTGACGGCAGGCCCGGCTATCAAGCTGCGCCAGACGCGCTTTGGTCGCCGGGATCGACGGCGCGCTCATGCTCAACTCATCCAGCCCCAGCCCCACCAACAGCGGCAGTACCGAACCTTTAGCCCCCAGCTCGCCGCACAGGCCAATCCATTTCCCCTGACGATGCACCGCCTGAACCGCGTAATCCAGCGCCCGTAAGAATGCCGGATTGAGGCTGTTATAGTGGCGCGTCACCTTGGCGTTATCGCGATCCACCGCCAGCAGATACTGGGTCAGGTCATTACTGCCGATGCTAAAGAAATCAATCTCTTCGCAGCACTGGTCGATGATAAACATCACCGACGGCACCTCAAGCATAATGCCCAGCGGGATCTTTTCATCAAACGGAATATGTTCGCTGCGCAGCGACTGTTTGGCATCCGCCAGCTGCTCTTTCACCCACAGAATCTCCTCCATCGAGGAGATCATCGGGATCATAATTTTCAGTGCGCCATGCGCGGAAGCGCGCAGAATCGCCCGCAGCTGGGTGCGGAACAGCGCCTGATACTCTTCATAAATACGTACCGCCCGGTAGCCAAGGAACGGGTTGTTCTCCGCCGGGATGTTGAGGTAAGCCACCGGCTTATCGCCGCCGATATCCATGGTGCGGATGATAATGCTGCGCCCGTTGGCAGGCTCCAGCGCCTGGCAGAAGATATTGTAAAGCTCATTTTCCGACGGCGCGCTGGGCCTGTCCATATAGAGCATCTCGGTGCGGAACAAGCCTACCGACTGCGCGCCGTTGTTAAACGCCGCCGTAGCCTCGACCGAATGGGCAATGTTCGCCGCCACTTCGAGACGAATACCGTCTTCCGTACGCCCCTCTTTATCCAGCCACGCCTGCTGCTGGCTGCGGATCTGCGCCTGAACCCAGGCTTCCTGCTGATAGTAACGCGCTACCGCTTCGTCGGGCTTGACCACTACCAGCCCGGCGTTACCGTCGATCTGTACCCGCTGGTCAACCCACGGCAGCAGCGCCTCCATATCGACGCCCACGAGGGTGGGAATATTGAACGAGCGGGCTAGGATCACCGTGTGTGACGTGGTCCCCCCGCTGCGCAGCAGCAGACCTTTGAGGAGGGTTTTATCCAGCTCAAGGAACTGACTGGGGGTGAGCTCATCGGCGAGGCAGATTGACTCCTCCGTCAGCTTACCCGGAGCCGGAAAGCGCGACTCGCCGTAGATATGCTGCAACAGCTGGAAGCAGACGTCACGGACGTCCAGCACCCGCTCCTGCAAATAGCTGTTGCCGGAAGCGCTGAACTGGGCGCAAAAATGCTCCCCGGTGGCAACGATCGCTTCGGCGCAGCTCAGGCCGGTCAGCAGCCCTCCCAGCAGGTGCTGGCGCAGCGAGGCGTCGGTAGCCAGCGAACGATGCGCTTCAAGGATAGCGCTGGCGGTACCGTCGTTATCCAGCAGGCGAAACTCAATATTTTTCACCAGCAGCGTCAAGCCTCTGTCCAGAGCAGCCTGTTCCTGTTCGATGGCCCCCGCGGCAGGCAGCTCGCCTAAATCGCGCAGGTCCAGAGACTTAAGATGGGTGAGCCTGCCGCCGGCGCTTCCGGCACACACCGGTAAGGCGTGAAACAGAGTAGGATTGAGGCGTGAGAGGGATTCGGGTACCGGCTGAACGTCCATTTGTTCCACCGTCGGCAGCGGCGCATCGCAGTGCGGGAACTCATCGGTAATGAACGCCGACAGCGCCTCAAACGCCTGCTGTTCGTCCTGACCGCTGATAATCAGCCGGCAGCTGTCTCCCTTGATTGTGTTGGTGCCGATAATCGCCAGCGCGCTTTTCGCATTCCCTCGCCCTTCCGTGCGGGTGTTTAACCATTCGACCGAAGACGAAAAAGTATTGCATAGCGTCTCTACCAGGCTTGCCGGACGCGCATGTACGCCATTGGGCAAATCACATACAAATTCAATTACCAGAGCCATCGCCTTCCTCCTGAATAATGCGTATTTATCCAAAAGGTAAAGAAAGAATTCCCCCGCCACTACACGATAAATGTGGTAATTACTGGATAATTGTATGCGAGCATCTTTTTTATGCTCACGGTCACAAATAGCCTCGAAGATGGTTAAAAAACCCATAAACACTAAGATTTGAGGTGGATCCCAATTTTCCCCTCACCTTACAAATATCCAGTAAATGCACTTTTTCTCTACTATTTTATGCGCCGCCCTTTTTCTAATGTTGAGACATCAACTCAGTCACGGGCCACACAGCGCTCAGGAGAATAAAGATGAACGAACTGGTGCAAATATTAAAAAATACACGCCAGCACCTCATGACCGGGGTTTCACACATGATCCCTTTTGTCGTGTCCGGTGGGATCTTACTGGCAGTCTCCGTCATGTTGTACGGCAAGGGCGCGGTGCCCGATGTTGCCACGGATCCTAATCTGAAGAAACTGTTCGACATCGGCGTGGCTGGTCTGACGTTGATGGTGCCGTTTCTGGCAGCCTATATCGGTTACTCCATCTCTGACCGCGCTGCGCTGGCCCCCTGCGCGATAGGCGCCTGGGTCGGCAATAGCTTCGGCGCTGGTTTCTTCGGCGCGCTGATTGCCGGTCTTATTGGCGGTCTGGTGGTCTACTACCTGAAAAAAATCCCGGTACACAAGGTGCTGCGCTCGGTGATGCCTATCTTCGTTATCCCGATTATCGGCACCTTTATCACCGCCGGGATCATGATGTGGGGCCTCGGTGAGCCTATTGGCGCCCTGACTACCAACCTGACCAGCTGGCTGCAGGGAATGCAGGAAGGCAGCATCATTATCCTCGCCATCATTATGGGCCTGATGCTGGCTTTCGACATGGGCGGTCCGGTGAACAAAGTCGCCTACGCCTTCATGTTGATTTGCGTCTCCCAGGGGGTTTACACCGTGGTTGCCATCGCCGCCGTAGGTATCGCCGTACCGCCGCTGGGTATGGGTCTGGCAACGCTGATTGGACGTAAATACTTCTCCGCTGAAGAGCGCGAAACCGGTAAAGCCGCGCTGGTAATGGGATGCGTTGGTGTTACCGAAGGCGCTATTCCCTTCGCCGCCGCCGACCCGCTGCGCGTTATCCCCGCCAACATGATTGGCGCCGCTGCCGGCTGCGTAACCGCCGCGCTGCTTGGCGCCCAGTGCTACGCCGGATGGGGCGGACTGATCGTCCTGCCGGTAGTCGAAGGTAAAGGCGGATTTATTGCCGGACTGGCGGTAGGCGCCATCGTCAGCGCCGCCTGCGTCATCCTGCTCAAAGCCCTTGCGAAAAAGAAAACGTCAGACGCTAAAGCCGATGACGAAATGGATCTTGATTTCGAAATTAACTGAAACGCTGGAAGGAATATTGTATGACTAAAATTATCGCCGTTACCGCTTGTCCGTCTGGTGTTGCCCACACCTATATGGCCGCCGAATCACTGGAAAGCGCCGCTAAAGCCAAGGGCTGGCAGGTTAAAGTCGAGACCCAGGGTTCTATCGGCATTGAGAACGAACTGACGGCGGAAGACGTCGCCAGCGCCGACATGGTAATTCTGACAAAGGATATCGGCATCAAATTCGAAGAGCGTTTTGCCGGAAAAACTATCGTGCGCGTCAATATCAGCGATGCCGTGAAGCGCGCTGAAGCCATTATGAACAAAATCGACAGCCACCTTTCTCAGAATGCCTGAATATACCCTGGATAATCCGGGTTGCAGGATGGGGGACTTGTGACTTGAACAGCGCTAGCGCTGGCCCCGTAGGGGCGAGGCTCATGGATGAGCCAGGTGACACAGCCAACGCTCCTGCAACTTGAAGTATGACGGGTATAAATCACGGGGCGCGGCCTGCGCCCCGCAAAATAACATGGAGTTTGTCATGACTAATCGCACTCAACGCTTAAAAGACCGTCTGTTCGCCAACCCGCGTGAAATCTCCCTCGAGCGAGCACTACTCTACACCGCAAGCCACAAACAGACAGAGGGGGAGCCGGTGATGATCCGCCGCGCGAAAGCGACCGCATGGATCCTCGATCATGTGCAGATTTCGATTCGTGATGATGAACTGATTGCCGGTAACCGAACGATTAAACCACGCGCCGGAATTATGTCTCCGGAGATGGATCCCTACTGGCTGCTCAAGGAGCTGGACCAGTTCCCGACCCGCCCGCAGGACCGCTTCAACATCAGTGAAGAAGACAAGCGCATCTACCGCGAAGAGCTGTTCCCTTACTGGGAAAATCGTTCGATGAAAGACTTCATCAACGCCCAGATGACCGATGAAGTAAAGAACGCCGTCAGTACGCAGATTTTTAGCGTTAACCAGACCGACAAAGGCCAGGGGCATATTATTATCGACTACCCTCGCCTGCTGGAAAACGGCCTCTCCGCGCTGGTATCGGAGATTAAAGCGGTGATTAAGCAACATCCGCAGAACAGCTTTTATCAGGCGGTGCTGATCCTGCTGGAGGCGTCTCAGCGCCATATCCTGCGCTATGCAGCGCTTGCCGATGAAATGGCCGCCGGCTGCGATGATGAGCAGCGCCGCAAAGAGCTACAGACTATCGCGGAAATTTCCCGCCATAATGCACTGCACCGCCCGGAAGATTTCTGGCAGGCCTGCCAGCTCTTCTGGTATATGAACATCATTTTGCAGTATGAATCCAACGCCAGCTCCATTTCGCTTGGTCGCTTTGACCAGTACATGCTGCCGTACTATCAGGCTTCACTTAATCGCGGCCAGGATCCGCAGTTCCTTAAGGAGCTGCTGGAGTCGCTGTGGGTGAAGTGCAACGATATTGTCCTGCTGCGTTCAACCAGCAGCGCGCGCTATTTTGCCGGCTTCCCGACCGGCTATACCGCCCTGCTCGGCGGTCTGACCGAGACCGGACGCAGCGCGGTAAACATCCTGTCGTTTTTATCCCTCGATGCCTATCAAAACGTTCGTCTGCCGCAGCCAAACCTCGGCGTACGGGTCAACGAGCTTATCGACCGTCCTTTCCTGCGCAAAACCGCAGAAACCATCCGCCTCGGTACCGGTATCCCGCAAATCTTCAATGATGAAGTGGTCATCCCGGCGTTTCTCAACCGCGGCGTATCGCTGGAAGACGCACGGGATTACTCGGTCGTCGGCTGCGTTGAGCTGTCGATCCCGGGACGCACTTACGGCCTGCACGATATCGCCATGTTTAACCTGCTGAAGGTCATGGAAATCGTAATGCTGGAAAACGAAAGCAATCCTGATATCACCTGGGATGGCCTGATTAACCAAATCCGCGACAAGATTCGCTATTACATTAAGCTGATGGTCGAAGGCAGCAATATTTGCGATATCGGCCATCGCGACTGGGCGCCGGTGCCCCTGCTTTCCTCATTTATTGAAGATTGCGTGCAGAACGGCAAAGATATTACCGAAGGCGGCGCGCGCTATAACTTCTCCGGGGTTCAGGGCATCGGCATCGCTAATCTTAGCGATTCGCTGCACGCGCTGAAAGGGATGGTCTTTGAGCAGAAACGCCTGAGCTTTGCTGAACTGATCGCGGTACTGAAAGCCAACTTCCAGACGCCGGAAGGCGAAAAAATCCGCGCTCGCCTGATCAACCGCTTTGAGAAATACGGCAACGATATCGACGAAGTGGACAACATCAGCGCCGACCTGCTGCGCTTCTACTGCAAAGAGGTTGAGCAATACCAGAACCCGCGCGGCGGTCAGTTTACGCCGGGCTCCTATACCGTATCCGCCCACGTGCCGCTCGGCTCGGTAGTCGGCGCCACCCCGGACGGCCGTCTGGCCGGCGAACAGCTGGCGGACGGCGGGCTGTCGCCGATGCTTGGCCAGGATGCGCAGGGACCAACCGCGGTGCTTAAGTCGGTCAGCAAGCTGGATAACTATCTGCTGTCCAACGGTACGCTACTGAACGTTAAATTCACTCCGGCAACGCTTGCCGGTGACAGCGGCCTCAATAAGCTGGCCGACTTCCTGCAGGCATTCACCAAGCTGAAGTTACAGCATATTCAGTTCAACGTGGTGAACGCCGATACGCTGCGTGAAGCCCAGCAGCGGCCGCAGGATTATGCCGGTCTGGTGGTGCGCGTTGCGGGCTACAGCGCATTTTTCGTCGAGCTGTCGCAGGAGATCCAGGATGACATTATCCGCCGCACCGCGCATCAGCTGTGAGGTGATAGAAACGCGCGCCGATAAGGCGCGCATTTTTAACATCCAGCGCTACTCTTTGAATGACGGTCAGGGGATCCGCACCGTCGTTTTTTTTAAGGGCTGCCCGCACGCTTGTCCCTGGTGCGCCAACCCGGAGTCAATCTCACCGAAAATTCAGACCGTGCGCCGGGAAAGCAAATGTCTGCGCTGCTCGCGCTGCCAGCAGGATGTTGTCGAATGCCCTTCCGGCGCGTGGGAGCAAATTGGTCGCGACATCACGCTGGATAATCTGCTTAAAGAGGTGCTGAAGGATGAGGTTTTCTTCCGCGCCTCCGGCGGCGGCGTTACCCTCTCGGGCGGCGAAGTGCTGATGCAGGCTGAATTTGCCGCACGTTTTCTGCAGCGCCTGCGCGAATGGGGAATCAGAACCGCTATTGAAACGGCAGGCGATACCGCTTTTAGCCGTTTTTTGCCGGTGGCAAAAGAGTGCGACGAAGTGCTGTTCGATCTGAAAATCATGGATGAAGCGCAGGCCCGGGAGCAGCTATTGATGAATATGCCGCGGGTACTCGATAACTTTACCCGCCTGGTGGAAGCAAATATCCGCGTGATCCCCCGGGTGCCATTAATTCCGGGATTCACCCTGAATGAAGAGAATTTCCGCCAGATCCTGGCGTTTCTGGCCCCCTTTAAGCTGCCCGAAATTCATCTTCTGCCGTTCCATCAGTACGGAGAACCGAAATATCACTTACTGGGAAAAAGATGGTCGATGTCGATGATTAAAGCGCCCGAAGAATCTGAGATTCAACCATTCAAAACGCTGGCCGAACAGGCCGGTTTTAGCGTAACCATCGGCGGATAACGCCTGGAGGATGCTATGGATTTCAATATCGTTGCCGTAACGGCCTGCGTAAGCGGTGTCGCTCATACTTATATGGCGGCCGAGCGCCTGGAAAAGGTCGGCCACCAGGAGAAATGGAATATCAAAATTGAAACGCAGGGAGCGTTGGGGGTTGAGAATAAAATTACGCCTGACGATATTGCTCACGCCGACGTTGTTCTGCTGGTGACGGATATTGAAATTGATGATGCCGGGCGCTTTAGCGGCATTCGCACCATTAAGACCAGCATCAAAACCTTTCTGCTGCAGCCACAGCAGATTGTCGAAGCGGTTAAATACATTATGAAAAAACCGGTGGTTTATATTGAGATCCCTTGAGCGCACCTGTGATTTTGTAGCCTGGGCAAGGCGCTTGCGCCGCGGCCCGGGGAAATAACACTAAATAACACTTCGGCAGTTTCAGGTTTTCCCCGGTCGCGCTGCGCTTACCGGGGCTACAATTGCACGCGATTCTTACTCCACGTCCAGCAGCCATTTCTGCGCTGGCGTCAAGCGACTGGCGGTTTCCGGCGTCAGCCAGCGCCGCTGATCCTGCTGCGCGGTATCTGCCCGGTCGATGTATAAACCGTGCAGCACGCGTCTTCTGCTACCGACAAGATTGCGCGTCCCGCCGTGCCAGGCGTGGGCGTTATAAATCATCACGCTGCCCGCCGGCGCGGCAAATACTATCTCATCTGGATGCGCCTGCTCCGGGTCATCCAGCACTTCTTCCGGCAGTTCCGGGCGCAAATGAGTGCCGGGAATAATACGCGGCGCGCCATTTTCCGCGCTTAAGTCATCGATAGCCCAGATGGTATTCACCAGATGCACTTTCGGAAAATCGTGACGCGGCTTTTTCCAGTCCGCATGCAGCGGCTGATGGCCGCCGTTAAACAGCGCTTCGCGCGCGTTCAGGCTGGAGACTTTAAAATCACCCTGAAAAACGTGCTGACAGGCGGAAAGGATCAGCGGATGTGACCACACTTTCTCCCAAATCACCCCTTTATTAATCAGGTTGGCAATACGCGTTGCCGTGGCCTCCTGATGATGTTCAATCGCCAGGTTATCGCCCTCTTTCTCAACAATGGCATCGATAAGGGTGCGCATCGCTTCAAGCCATTCCGCATCCACCACGTTGTGCACGACGGTGTAGCCAAGGGTATCCAGCTCATGTTTCATTTGCGCGCTCAGTTCAACGTTTGCTCCCAGCGCATCCAGGTAAACCGCAGATTGTTGTTCCATATTTATATTCCTTAACTTATCGATAACACAAAACAAACTCTAATCTGCGCCGTCCCGGAATACATGAGGGCAAAACTACGAAAAACTGGACAAGCGTACGCGGCCGGGAAAAGTGTGATGGCTATCAAAGTCCAGCAATTTCACTATCGATTCCCAACCACTCATTCGCGAAGTAGTCTGATACAGAGCAAACCACTGCTGATAAAATAGATTACAATCAACAGGATAATAGTTCTCTTCTAAGGCCTACGGAATGATTGACGATCTGGCGGATATTTTAAATCGTTTAGTAAATCAGAAAGATAATCTGCACGTCAGGTTCCCCGACCCGGATATCTCAGAGCCCGCGCTGGCTTTTAAGGTGCCTTTTCCGCGACTGGAGATTGTGCTTGAGGGCGAACTAAAGGAGAACGGGCTACCGCTGTCGGAAACTATGCTGTCGGCTTCGCAGGTCCTCTACGTACAGGCGGGCAAATGGACGCTGCCGGAATGGAGCGGGCCAGCAGCAACCCTAAGCATTCTGTTCGGCCGCCAGAAGCTCGGGTTTTGCGTACAGTACTGGGACGGCAAGAAGCTGCGGACGGAAAAGCAGAACGTCGCTCGTCTGGGGCCGCGCGTAGGCTCTTATCTGCTGCTGTCGCTCAATGAGATCTGCCTGCAGCCGGATCCGGTTACCGCCAGGCTGGTCGTCTCCGCGCTGTTGAGCCACTGTCTTGAGCAGCTGGTCGGGCTGGAGATGCGCGTCAGCCGCAGCCGCGATCTGTTTATGGCCGTACAGGATTATCTGGAAGAGCATCTCAGCCAGCCCCTGACTCGCGAGTCGGTAGCGAAACGCTTCCATATTACGCCCAACTATCTTTCGCATATTTTTCAGAAATCAGGCTCCGTCGGCTTTAATGAATTTCTCACCAGCGTACGCCTGGAAAAAGCCAAAAAGCTGCTGCGCGGCTACGATCTCAAAGTCAAAGAGATCGCCCACAACTGCGGTTTTGTCGACAGCAACTATTTCTGCCGGGTGTTCAAACGCTACACCGAGCGTTCTCCTTCCGAATACCGCCGCCACTGCCGCAGCGTCCAGCAGGGGTGAGTCAGCCGACCCACTCAACCCGTCTGCAGCCGTTATTTTTCGCCTTATAGAGCGCGTTTTTCATCAACGGATCCTGTGGAGCAGGCTCTAAACGAACAGCGATGGCTGGCATCAGAAGTTACCCAACTGGCAGTGCGCGAACGGGGCCTCGACGTCGTCAGCAGCAATAAAGAGATACGGGTGGCGAAATATTTATCTGACGAGTTTCAAACCTCTCGCAACAATCCTTTTGAACTCTTCACAATGAATATGCTCGGGCTGGGTGCAACAGGCAACATGCTTGAGCCCGCGGCTCAACAGCTGTAATCGGCGAATGGTGGCGTCGATTTCCTTTGCACGTTGCTGCAGCAGCGCCCTGTCTAAATCTATCTTACCTTCGGTAGCGAACATCGCCGCCAGTTCATCCAAAGTAAACCCTGCCGCCTGCCCCAGCGCAATAAGTTGCAGTTTATTAAGCACATTTTCATGATACTGCCTTCTTAAACCATTCCGGCCAACCGGCTGAATTAATCCCTTTTTTTCGTAATACCGCAATGCAGAGGGCTTAACGCCGGAAAAGTCAGCAACCTGGCCGATATCCAGTTCTTTCATCATTGACTTAAACCTCACTTTAAGTTGCACACTGGCTATCAGCCTGACATTCATTCGGAAAGGAGTACACCGTGGAGACGATTATTATTCTTAAAACTGCCATAACGGGCATTGGCGCGACGCTGGTTATGGATTTATGGTCATTCTGTCAGAAACACCTTCTCAAAGTACCACCGCTAAACTATGCCCTGGTTGGCCGCTGGATATTATGGTTACCCAGAGGAAAGCTTTGTCATAACACCATCATTTCAACGCCGGGAATACACGGGGAGTTATTTACTGGCTGGGTATTTCACTATATTACCGGGATCGTTTTTGCTTTTGTCCCGCTTGTACTGAACGGATCAGGCTGGTTAAACGCGCCTTCACTTACAACAGGTCTGCTAGCCGGCGCGTTAACTTTATTTGCGCCGTTTATACTCCTCCAGCCAGCATTAGGTTTTGGCCTGGCCGCCTCCCGAACGCCTCGCCCGTGGCTGGCCAGAATGTTCAGCGCGATCGCACATCTGGTATTTGGCCTGGGGCTTTACATCGCGGCCCTGGTTGTCAGAGCGTAGAGGTAATTTTCTTAATGGTGCTGGATTCACGCAAAGCGCTTTTTTATGGCAAGTGGGAGCGTTCGCTACGCTCCCGGCGATGATAAGTTATTCAGGCTCAAACCCGGCAAACAGTTTAAACCGACGGTAAAAGGTAAATACCCCTACCGCCGGTGAGGGCCGCGTTTTGCGCGGTTTTTCTCAGGCAGAAAAAGAAACACAACGCGGTGTACCGCCAAATATTGCCGCGACGGTTATTTCACCTCTCCCAGCGCCAACACCGCACGAGAATAAGCCTCGATCGCCAACGCCACATCGTTACTGGTAACCGACTCGGCGGGATGATGGCTGATGCCGCCTTTACAGCGGACAAAAAGCATGGCGGACGGCCAACGTTCGGCGATGGCGATAGCGTCATGTCCGGCGCCGCTCGGCAGGGTCAGCGAACGCCCCTGCACCTCCTGCACCGCTTTGCTCAGTACCTGCTGCAATCCGCTATCGCAGGCGGTGGCGGCAATGCGGTAAAACTCTTCCGCGCTGAACTGCAGCTGGCGATGGGCGGCAATCGCCTGTGCCCTCGTCAGCAGCGTCTCGAGCAGTGCATCGAGCGGCTGGTCGTGCGGCCCGCGAATATCCAGAGTCAGCGTAACGTCGCCGGGGATAACGTTAACCGCGCCGGGCGCGCAGCGCAGCGTCCCCACCGTGGCGACCAGGTTTCCGCCCTGCTCGCGGGTCAGGGTCTCTATCAGCACCATCCACTCGGCGGCGGCGGCCAGCGCATCTTTACGATGGCTCATCGGCACCGTTCCGGCGTGACCGGCCTCGCCGGTAAAGCGGCAGTTCAGGCGACGCGCGCCGTTGATTGCTTCCACTACGCCCAGCGCCAGACCTTCCTGCTCCAGACACGGTCCCTGCTCGATGTGCAGTTCGAGGTAGGCGACAATCTCCTCCTGGCGGCGGGCGGCAAGATGGATACGCGCCGGATCCAGCCCAGCCAGCACCATCGCCTGCGCCACGCTGACGCCATCGGCATCGGTCTGCGCCAGCCAGCTCTCAGGCCAGGTACCGGTCAGCCCGCGGCTGCCGAGCAGCGTAATGCCGAACCGCGTCCCCTCTTCATCGCAAAAGCCGACAATCTCAATGGCTTTTTTCAGCCGTCGCCCCTGTCGGTGCAGGCTGTGTACCACCTCAATCGCCGTCAGGACGCCGAGCATGCCGTCATAGCGTCCGGCGTTGCGCACCGTATCAAGATGCGACCCCAGCAGGATGGCGGGCGCGCCCTCCTGCTCACCCTCGTAGCGCCCGCAAATATTGCCGACGCTGTCCTGCCACACGGTCATCCCGGCCTGGGTCATCCACAGCGCCGCCCGCTGGTTAGCCGCAAGATGCTGTGGGGAGAGATAAACCCGGGTCAGGGCGTCCGGCGTTTCGCTGATCGCCGCCAGCTCATCGGCGCGGGCCATCACCCGGGCCGCGGCCTGCTGCATATCCGCCTGCTGGCGTTGTGTTTGACTCATTGCGCGCTCTCGCTGCGATAGTGATCCCATGCGGCCTGCATCGCAGCGCCCTGAGTGGTCGGGAATTTGAGATAGTTGAGTACCGACTCCAGCGCGCTGAGCGTGGTCATCACGCAGTCCTTACGCGCGTTGTAGCCCATGGTGCCGATCCGCCACACTTTGCCGTGCAGCGGACCGAACGAAGTGCCGATTTCAATACCGAAATCTTCCAGCATCAGTTTCCGCGCCTGGTCACCGTTAATCCCCTGCGGGATGACGACGCTAAGCACGTTGTTCATCTTGTGTTTAAGATCGCCGAAGGTTTCCAGCCCCATCGCCTGAATGCCTTTTAGCAGCGCATCGCCGTGCAGCTTATGGCGAGCAATGCCTTTATCCAGCCCCTCCTGGAGGATCAGACGCGCGCATTCGCGGGCGCCGAACAGCGCGGTAGTGGCCTCGGTATGATGGTTAAGGCGCTCCGGCCCCCAGTAGTCCATTACCATGCCGAGATCGAAATAGTTGGAGTAGATCATCTCCTCGTCGCCGTCGCGGTGGGCATCGGTACGAATCCCTTCTTCGACGCATTTGCGGCGGCGAATCGCCTCCTCCATGCGCGCGCTGAGGGTAATCGGCGAGGTGCCGGACGGGCCGCCGAGGCATTTTTGCATCCCCGCCGAAACCGCATCCAGCTGCCAGGCGTCGGTTTCCAGCGGGTTGCCGCCCAGCGAAGCGGTGGCGTCGGTGTAAAACAGCACGTCGTAGCGGCGGCAGATCTCCCCCAGCTCCGCCAGCGGCTGCAGCATAGTGGTCGACGTGTCGCCCTGCACCGTCAGCAGCAGGCGCGGACGAATACGTTTGACGGCATCCTCCACCTGGTCCGGGGTAAACACTTCGCCCCACGGCACTTCAATGGTATGCACTTCCGCCCGGCAGCGGCGGGCGATTTCGCACAGCAGATGGCCGAAGCGGCCAAATACCGGCACCAGCACCTTGTCACCCGGCCGAATAGCCGAAATCAGAATCGCCTCAATCCCGGCTCTTGAGGTCCCGTCCACCAGCATCGTCCAGCGATTTTCAGTACGAAATACGCCGCGGTACAGCGCCATCACTTCGTTCATATAGTGGGTCATCGCCGGGTCGTACTGGCCGATCAGCTGGCTCGACATGGCGCGCAGCACGCGCGGGTCGGCGTTAATCGGGCCGGGTCCCATCAGCAGGCGCGACGGTGGGTTGAGTTGCGAAAACTGTGTGATATCCATCATTAAGTCCTTATTGATTGAGGCCGCGCACGGATGAAATAAACTGCTTCAGCTCGCTGGTTTGCGGGTTAGCGAACAGCGTTTTGCTGTCCCCCTGCTCCCAGACGCGCCCCTGATGCATAAACACCACGCGGTCGCCCACTTCGCGGGCAAAATTCATTTCATGGGTCACGAGAATCAGCGTCATGCCCTCCGCCGCCAGTTGCTCCAGCACTTTAAGCACTTCGCCAACCAGCTCCGGATCCAGCGCCGAGGTGATCTCGTCACAGAGTAAAACTTTTGGCGACATCGCCAGCGCGCGGGCAATCGCCACGCGCTGCTGCTGGCCGCCGGAAAGGCTGGACGGGTAGTAATCGAGCCGGTCGCCAAGCCCGACCTTTTCCAGCATCCGCTGGGCCAGCACCCGACACTCGGCGGCGCTCTTCTTCAGCACCCGACGCGGCGCCAGCATTACGTTTTCCAGCGCCGTCATATGCGGGAACAGGTTAAAGTTCTGGAACACCATGCCGATAGAGCGGCTGATCTCCCGCGCCTGCGAGTCGCGGTCGGTAATGGTCATCCCGCCGAGCTTAATGCTGCCATCCTGATAGCCTTCCAGGCCGTTGATGCAGCGCAGCAGCGTACTTTTGCCGGACCCGCTGCGGCCGATAATCGAGATCACTTCGCCCATATCGATATCCAGATCGACGCCCTTGAGCACGTGATTATCGCCGTAATACTTCTGCATCTGATTAATGGTGATGAGAGGCATTGAATTTGTTCTCCAGATAACGGCTGTAGCGGGACAGCGGGTAACACAGAATGAAATAGCCCAGCGCCACCAGCGCAAAGACTTTAAACGGCTGATACGTCACGTTGGTCAGCATGGTGCCCGCCTTGGTCAGCTCAACGAAGCCGATAATCGACGCCAGCGCCGTGCCCTTAATCACCTGCACGGCGAACCCCACCGTCGGGGCGATGGCGATGCGCAGCGCCTGTGGCGCAACGACGCGATACAGCGTCTGGCTAAAGCTCAGCCCCAGACAGCGCGATGCTTCCCACTGCCCTTTTGGCAGCGCGCGGATGCTGCCAAACCAGATATCGAGCAAAAACGCGCTGGTGTACAGCGTCAGCGCCAGCGACGCCGCGGTCCACGCCGAAACGTCGATGCCGAACAGCGCCACGCCGAAAAAGGCAAGAAACAGCTGCATCAGCAGCGGCGTCCCCTGAAACAGCTCAACATAGCCGCGGATCAGGCGCTTTATCTGGCGCCCGCCGGTCATGCGCAGCAGCAGGAGCGGCAGCGTCACCAGCGCGCCGCCGAGAAACGCCACCAGCGACAGCAGCACCGTCCAGCGTCCGGCCAGCAGCAGATTGCGAACAATGTCCCAATCGGTAAAGGTGGTCATCATGCCTGCACCCCCAGCCATTTACGTCCTGCCGCCATCAGCAGCTGGCGCATCGTTATCGACAACACTAAATAAATACCCGTCGTCACCAGATAGACCTCAAAGCTGAGGAAGGTGCGCGACTGGATCAGGTTGGCGGCGAAGGTCAGCTCTTCATAAGAGACCTGCGACACTACCGACGAACCGAGCATGACGATAATGCACTGGCTCACCAGCGCCGGATAAATGCGCTGCAGCGCGGGCGGCAGAATCACTTGAATAAAGGTCTGCGTCCGGGTCAGCCCCAGCACGCGCCCCGCCTCCCACTGCCCTTTCGGCGTGACCTGAATACCGGCGCGCACGATCTCGGTACTGTAGGCCCCAAGATTGACCACCATCGCCAGCAGAGCGGCCTCGCCCGCCGTCATCTTTAGCCCCAGGTTCGGTAAGCCAAAGACGATAAAAAACAGCTGGACCACAAACGGCGTGTTGCGAATCAGTTCGACATACCCGCCCCACATCCGGCTGAACCACGTGGGCCGCCCGCTGCGGATGGCGGCGCCGAAGATGCCAATCATCAGGCCACCGACCGTCGCCAGCACCGTTAGCTGGATGGTCACCCACAGCCCTGCCAGCAGCTCCGGCCAGTGCGGCCAGAGCGCAGAGAAATGAAGTTGCTCCGTCATGCCCGGACCTTACGCGCCGAGGCTGGCAGGCAGCGGCGCTTTCAGCCACTTCTCAGACAGGCCGTTGAGAGTGCCGTCTTTTACCCCCTGCTCAATCAGCGCATCCACTTTCGCCTTCAGGGCCGGTTGGTTCTTTTTCAGGCCGATAAAGCACGGCGAATCCTTCAGCATAAAGCTCGGCACCGGCGCTTTATCGGCGTTCTGCCGGGAGATGGCCGCCACCACCAGGTTACCGGTAGCCACATACTGCACCTGACCGGAAAGGTACGCCGACAGCGTGGTGTTGTTGTCTTCGTAGCGCTTAATCTGCGCCTCTTTCGGCGCCACGCTGGTCAGCACCATGTCTTCCACCGCGCCGCGGGTTACGCCAACGCTTTTACCGCTCAGCGCCGCCGGGTCTTTCAGCTCAGCGCCTTTCGCGCCAAATACGCCGAGGAAGAACGGCGCGTAGGCGCGGCTAAAATCGATCACCTTTTCGCGTTCGGCGTTTTTACCGAGGCTGGAAATCACCAGATCTACCTTATCGGTTTGCAGATAAGGCACGCGGTTGGCGCTGGTCACCGGCACCAGCTGCAGCTTGAGCTTCATCTCTTTGGCAAGATAGCGCGCCATATCGATGTCGTAGCCCTGCGGCTGAAGGTCGGTGCCCACCGAGCCAAACGGCGGGAAATCCTGCGGCACCGCAATACGGATCACGCCGCGCTTTTCAATATCCTGGAGCTGGTCAGCCTTCGCCGCTGACAGATTGGTTAACAGACAGGCGGCCCCGGCCAGTGCGATCAATAGTTTTTTCATGATGTTTACCCGTTACGTTAGCATGAAACAAAAGATTCTTTAAATCCACTTTTGCAACTAATGTGCCAGAAAAATTCCAGCGTAACGCGGTCGCTGAGAAGGCAAATAACAGCAGGTAATACAAAGGAAAGTAGAGGTGTGGGAGGAAATGGCAGCGCATTCTCCCACTATTCTATCGCACCAGAACAATGCAAGGCACCACGCTGGCGCCCCATTATCGTTGTTCCAGTTCGTCCAGCTGCTGGTAAAGGGTGGCGATATCGTGAATGCGCGGGCGGCCTTTATCGAGAATTTCATGCAAAAAGGCGTTCGACAGTAGATTGATCAGGCTGTTGACCGAGGCGTAGCTGTCGTAGGCCGACACGCTATCCAGCGGCGCGCAAAGCCGCCATCGCGCCAGCGGAAACAGGCCATGGGCCTGCGGCTCGCACATCAGCAGCGCCGGAATATCGCTGCTCTGTAGCTGCTGCAGCAGAGGGCGAATGATTCGCGGGCGGCGGCGGAATGCCATCACCACCACCAGATCCTCGGCGGTTAAATCCACCAGCTCCTCGCTTAAGCTTTGTCCCGGCTGCGGCAGCACCTGCACCTGCCCGCGCGCCTGTAACAGCTGCTGACGTAGATGCAGCGCCGCAGGATAAGCGTTTCGCATGCCGACAATGACAATGCGCCGGGCGGCAACCATTGCCTGAATCGACTCGGCAAACTGCTGTGCATCCAGGGCGTTAACCCACTGGGTCAGGTTGGCCATCTCCTGTTTATAGTGGCGCGCCAGCAGGGTGTTGCCCTGCACCGCATCGCGATTATCGGTCAGCGGCATACCGCTCTGGCGCAGAGTGCGCAGCTCATCGCGCATATCCTTATACTTCTCATAGCCCAGGCGCTTGAACAGCCGGCTGACCGTGGCTTTCGACACGCCGCTGAGCTGCGCCAGCTCTGCGCTGTTATAGCTAATCAGGTCATCAAAATGATCGAAAATAAAATCCGCCACCCGCTGTTCCTGCGGTGATAAAGACGGGTACTGCTCTTTAAGTCGTTCATCAAGCTGTTGCATAAGACCTCTGTAACTTTCGTTTCACCGCACTATACCGCTAACGGCTTTCATAATGCATGCCAGTTCCGCAAAAAATGCGCGGTGTCGGCAGCGGCTGAAACTTTACGTTCAGACATGGAACAGCTTTTGCAACCCTCAGCGGACGAGTCGCTTAATTGAGGAAAAGTCATGCAAAGTCATGTTGCAGCCCACGGGATGGCGGTCGCCCCCCATCATCTGGCCAGCCAAAGCGCGCTGGCGGTACTGCGCGAAGGCGGAAGCGCCATCGAAGCCATGGTTGCCGCCGCCGCGACTATTGCGGTGGTTTATCCGCATATGAACGGCCTCGGCGGCGATGGTTTCTGGCTTATCGTGCCGCCCGAGGGAGATCCCATCGCCATTGACGCCAGCGGCGCGGCGGGTTCGCTGGCGACGCCGCAGGCCTACGCCGGCCTCGCGCAGATCCCCCATCGCGGTCCGCAGGCGGCGCTGACCGTGGCGGGCACCGTCAGCGGCTGGGACCAAGCGCTTAAGATATCGTATGAGTTGACCGGTCGCGAACTGCCTCTGGGGCGTCTGCTGGAGGATGCTATCGGCTACGCCGCGAACGGTATCCCGGTTACCGCCTCGCAGGCCAGCGCCACCGCCGGTAAATTCAACGAGCTGCGCGACCAGCCCGGCTTCACTGAAACCTTTCTGGTGGACGGCCAGCCGCCGAAGGCCGGCAGCCGCTTTTTGCAACCGGCGCTGGCGAACACCCTGCGCCGATTAACCGAAGAAGGCTTAGACAGCTTCTATCGCGGGCCGCTGGCGGCGCAGCTGGCCCGCGGTATGGAAAAGTACGGACTGCCCGTGACTCTCAGCGACCTGCAGCAGCATCGCGCCCGCCGCCCGCAACCGCTCAGGCTCGAACATCAGCACGGCGAACTGTGGAACCTCGCGCCGCCGACTCAGGGGCTGGTTTCGCTGGCGATCCTCGGCATCACCGACCAGCTGGCGATGGCCGACGCTGACGATGCGATGACCGTCCACCGTATTGTGGAGGCGACCAAGCTGGCCTTCGGCCTGCGCGACGCGCATATCACCGATCCGCGCCACCTTGATGTTGATATCCAGAGCCTGCTGACACCGTCGGCGCTGCAGCCGCTGGCGGATAACATCGACGACCAGCGGGCGGCTCCGTGGGGCGCAGGTAAAGGCCCGGGCGATACCGTTTGGATGGGGGTGATCGATAAAAGCGGGCTGGCGGTCTCCTTTATCCAGAGCCTGTACCACGAATTCGGCAGCGGCGTGGTGCTGCCGGATAGCGGGATCGTCTGGCAGAACCGCGGGGCTTCGTTCAGCCTCGACCCGAGCCACCTGCTGGCGCTGGCGCCCGGCAAACAGCCGTTTCACACTCTGAATCCCGCCGCCGCGCGGCTAAGCGATGGCCGGGTGATGGTGTACGGATCGATGGGCGGCGACGGTCAGCCGCAAACCCAGGCCGCTATCTTCACCCGCTACGTCATGCAAAACGCGCCGCTGCAGGAAAGCATCACCCGACCGCGCTGGCTGCTTGGGCGTACCTGGGGACAGACCTCCGACTCGCTGAAGCTGGAAGGCCGCTTCAGCGCTGAAAGCATCGCCCGCCTGCGCGAGCTGGGGCATGACGTTGAAGTACTGGCCGATTTTAGCGAAGCCATGGGCCATGCGGGAGCGATTGTTCGTCATCCCAACGGCCTGTTTGAGGGAGCCAGCGATCCGCGCAGCAACGGCTCCGCCGCCGGATATTAGGAGCCGATGATGAACATACCGCACAACGAATGGGACGCTTACCTCACACAAATGGAACAGCTGCTGGCGCTGGAGCTGGACGATACGCGCCGCGCAGAGCTCAGAATCCAGTTTAGCCGCATTGCCGCCATGGCCGGGCCACTGCTGGCCTATTCCCTCGACGAGCGCGTCGAAATCGCCGGAGTCTATAAAGCATGAAGCTGCCTGAAATGACGATTCATGACATACAGTATGCGCTGGGCACCGGTGAACTCAGCGCCAAAGAGATTGCCCGCCACACGCTGGAGAACATCGCTCGCGTTAACCCACAGATCAACGCCTGGACCCACGTCAGCGAAAAACGCCTGCTGGCTGAGGCGGAGAATATCGATACCCTGCGGCGGGAAAAAAAGCCCCTCCCCGCGCTGGCAGGCGTTCCTTACGCGGTAAAAAATCTGTTCGATGTTGCCGGACACACGACGCTTGCCGGAGCACGGCTGCTGAGCGAACGTCCTGCGGCAACTGCCGATAGCTGGGCGGTACGCCAGCTGCACAGCGCGGGCGCGCTGCTCTCCGGCATGCTGAATATGGATGCCTACGCCTACGGGTTTACCACCGAAAACAGCCACTACGGGGCGACGCACAACCCGCACGATCTTTCGCGCATCGCCGGCGGCTCTTCTGGCGGATCGGCGGCCGCGGTGGCTGCCGGGCTGGTGCATTTTTCGTTGGGTAGCGATACCAACGGCTCCATTCGCGTCCCGGCCTCGCTGTGCGGGATCTTTGGTCTGAAGCCGACCTTCGGCCGCCTGTCGCGTTCCGGCAGTCATCCGTTCGTCGCCAGCCTTGACCATATTGGCCCGTTTGCCCGCAGCGTCGGCGATCTTGCGGCGGTTTACGACGCGCTGCAGGGTCGCGATCCCGCCGATGGTTTTCAGGCCGACAAGGCCAGCGAGCGCACGGTCAATCTACTGCCGCGTGGTCTCGATGGCCTGCGCTGCGCCGTGCTCGGCGGCTATTTTACGACATGGTGCGATGACGATGCCCGTGCGGCGGTTGCCTGCGTTGTCCACGCCCTTGAGGCGCATGAGGAGTTGATATTCCCGGAGGCCGAACTGGCCCGCTCGGCGGCGTTTATTATCAGCGCCGCCGAGGGCGGTAACCAGTACCTGCCCGCGCTGCGGAGACAGCCCGAACGTTTTGAGCCGAACTCCCGCGAGCGCCTGCTGGCAGGCGCAATGATCCCGTCGGCCTGGTACCTTCAGGCCCAGCGCTTCCGCCGCCACGCGCAGCAGGCGCTTAAAACCCTGTTCAGTCATGCGGATGTGCTGATCGCCCCGGCCACACCGTGCAGCGCGACGCTCATCGGCGCGCAAACCATGGAGATCAACGGCCAGCCGCTGCCGATTCGCGCCAGTATGGGAATGTTGACCCAGCCGATTTCCTTCCTTGGCCTGCCGGTCGTCACGGTACCGCTGCGCACGACGAGCGGGCAGCCGATTGGTCTGCAGCTGATTGCCGCGCCCTTTAACGAACAAGCCTGCCTGCGCGCGGCGCGGGCGCTGGAAGAGATGGGCATCACCGACGCCCGTCCAGCGGAGGTCGCGGCATGATGACACCAGAGCAGATTAATCGCCCGTCGGTCCTCGCCGAGGTGACGGCGGCGTTTTACCGCTATGAGGAAGCGCTGGTGAGCAACGATATCGCGGTGCTGGATGAGCTGTTCTGGCACGATAAGCGCACGGTGCGGCTGGGGGCCGGGGAAAATCTTTACGGTATCGATGAAATCCGCGCCTTTCGCGCCGCCCGTCCGGCAGTCGGCCTGCAGCGCGAGCTGCGGCATACCACCATTACCACCTTTGGTGAGGATTACGCGGTGTGCAGCACCGAATTTACCCGCGCAGGCAGCGAGCGCATCGGCCGCCAGCAGCAAACCTGGGTGCGCTTCCCCTTTGGCTGGCGCATCGTTGCCGCTCAGGTCAGTTTGATGAGTTAAGGGAATCCCCCCGGGTTGCGCTACGCTTCCCCGGGCTACGGGTTAACTCGCGCCTGCAGTCCAGTAGCCCGGGTAAGCCGCTTGCGGCGCGACCCGGGGAACGACTTTACCCTCTAAACGGATGAACCTCGCGCCAGTGGTCGGCGATCTGCTGACGGGTACAGACCCAAACCTGGTCGTGCTGCTGAACATAATCGAGGAAACGCTGCAGCGCGCGGAAGCGGCCCGGGCGGCCCAGCAGGCGGCAGTGCATACCAATAGACATCATCTTCGGCGCGCTGGCACCCTCTTCATACAGCACATCAAAGCTGTCTTTCAGATAGGTGTAAAACTGCTCGGCGGTATTAAATCCCTGGGCGGTGGCGAAGCGCATATCGTTGGCGTCGAGGGTATACGGCACGATCAGGTGCGGCTTACGCGTCCCGTCGCCGCACACCACTTCGCTCCAGAACGGCAGATCGTCGCCATAATAGTCGCTGTCGTAATCAAAACCGCCGTGCTCCACCACCAGCTGGCGAGTATTGGGGCTGTCGCGCCCGGTGTACCAGCCGGTCGGCGATTTGCCAAACAGGTCGGTTAATACCTGAACGGCTGTATGAAGATGTTCCCGCTCCTGCTCAATGGACATATTCTGGTAATGGATCCAGCGCCAGCCGTGGCTGACCACGTCATAGTTCGCCGTCTTAATCGCCTCGACCACCTCGGGATGCCGCGCCAGCGCCATGGCGACCCCGAACACCGTCAGCGGCAGTCCACGCTTGCTGAACTCATTATGAATGCGCCAGAAACCGGCGCGGCTGCCGTACTCATATAATGAGTCCATCGACATATGGCGGTCAGGATAGCTGGCGGCGCCGATAATATCGGACAGAAATTGTTCGGAGCCGGCGTCACCGTGCAGCACGTGGTTTTCCGAGCCCTCTTCATAGTTCAAAACAAACTGCACGGCGATGCGCGCGTTGTTCGGCCATTGCGCGTGCGGCGGCTGTCCGCCGTAGCCGCGCAGGTCGCGCGGATAATCGTCTGCCAAAAATGCCATCTGCCACCTCTTCAATTTAAAACGGGTTTAATGCCTGAAATTTGCCGCTTAACGCCTTGCTTTCCGGAAAGGCCAAATCGCCCTGCTTGCTGGTCGACAGGCCTAACGCCACCAGCGACTCAACCATTTTGACCGCCGCGCTGACGCCGTCGATCACCGGTACGCGCAGCTCGCGAGTCAGCTCCTGAGCCAGCGTCGCCATCCCACCGCAGCCCAGCACGATGGCCCCGCAGCCGTCCTCTTTTAGCGCCTGAATACAGCGCGCGCGCACCTTCTCCTGCGCCACACCGCTACCGTCCTCCAGCGCCAGCACCGGTAAATCGATGGCGTGCAGGGCCGCGCAGTGGTCATGAAAACCGTACTGGTGCAGCAGGTGGCGGGCGATAATCAGGGTGCGCGGCAGCGTGGTCACGATGGAGAAACGGGTGGCTACCAGCGTCGCCATATGCATCGCCGCTTCGGCAATCCCCACCACCGGCCCCTGCGCCAGCTCTCGCGCCGCCAGCAGCCCGGGGTCGCCAAAACAAGCGATCACGTGACCATCAACGCCCTGCTGTCTACCGGCCTTAATTTGCTCGAGCACGCCGACGGCGGCGATAGCTTCATCGAAGTGGCCCTCAATTGAAGGTACGCCCTCGGCGGGGCAGACCGCCAGAATCTCGGTTCCCGGCGCGGCCACCGCCCGCGCGGCGGCGCTGATGGTTTCCGTCATGCCGGGGCTGGTGTTGGGATTGATCACTTGTATACAAACAGCGGCCATTACGGCTCCTTATAGCCGGCAAACAGCCGGGCAAAATCAGGCAGGGTCACGCCAGAACGCTCAAAGCAGAGACTGGCGACAATATGTTCAAAATGACGGGTTAAAGCGTCGCTCAGGGGCTGCAGCGCCTTATCGCGTAATAGCTGAATCAGCCGTTCGTGATCGTCGCAGCGGCAGCCCTGACGCCACGGCGTTCCCCACGCCGCGATAACTAATGAAGAGCGCTGGCTCAGGCGAGTCACCATTTCGGTGAGCACCTGATTGCCGGAAATTGCCTGCAGCTGGATATGAAACTCGGCGGAGTAGCGGATCGCCGCCGGGCCGTCATGGCTTTCGTGGGCCAGCTGTTCCTGGCGGGTGATGGCTTCCAGCGCCGCCAGATGCGGAGGCCGGCAGCGGGCCAGCACATCCGGCAGGTTCGCCACTTCCAGCAGCGCCCGGGTACGAAAGATCTCCTGCGCTTCCTCTACCGTCGGGCTGGCGACCTGTGCACCACGTTTGGGCGTTAAGGTGACCATTTGCACAGTGGCGAGTCGTTGCAGCACCTTTCTGATCCCGGTGCGGCTCACGCCAAACACCTCCGCCAGCGCCTCTTCCGGCAGTTTGCTTCCCGGCGGTAGCTGATGCTCGACGATTGCGGTCATCAGCGCCTGATAGATGGATTCGTCTTTATCTTGCTGCTCTGGCGCGGCCTGCAGACGAGGTTGGTTGCTCATTAACCACTCCAAATTTTACTTTTCGACATCAAATCGTATACATAAAATTCAATTATTGTATACAAAATTAACCATTCTGGCCTGAATCCTGCAATAGCCTCAGCAATCCGTTTAAAGGGTTTTCATTCACAGGAGCAGGTTTCATGCCAGATATACAAACTACGCATCAGGTTAAGACCGCCGATCCCCACGCTGGATACAGCCCACGGCTTTGCAATGAGGATCTGGCGCCGACGCGCGATCGGAACTGGAGCTGGTACAACATCTTTTCTTTCTGGATGTCGGACGTACACAGCATGGGAGGCTACGTAGTGGCCGCAAGCTTCTTTACCCTTGGCCTGGCGAGCTGGCAGGTGCTGCTGTGCCTGCTGGTGGGGATTTGCATTGTTCAGCTGTGCGCCAACCTGGTGGCGAAGCCCAGCCAGATGGCGGGCGTACCCTACGCGGTGATCTGTCGTCAGGCTTTCGGCGTCTTCGGCGCCAATATTCCAGCGGTGATCCGCGGGCTGATCGCTTTCGCGTGGTACGGCATTCAGACTTATCTCGCCGCTAACGCGCTGATGCTGGTGCTGCTGAAGTTCTGGCCGTCGCTGTCGACCCTCACCGCATCCAGCTTCCTGGGCCTGTCGCATCTTGGCTGGCTGTGCTTCGCCATCATGTGGCTGCTGCAGGCGATGGTCTTCTGGCATGGGATGAACGCGATTAAGCGCTTTATCGATATTGCCGGTCCGGCGGTCTATGTGGTGATGCTGGCGCTGGCGGGATGGATTGTATACAAAACCGGTTTTGACGGGATCTCCTTTACCCTCGCCAGCAAATCGCTGAGCGCCGGGGAGCAAACCTGGCAGATGATCACCGCCACCGCGCTGGTGGTCTCCTACTTCTCCGGCCCGCTGCTCAACTTTGGCGACTTCTCGCGCTATGGTAAAAGCATGGACGAGATCCGCCGCGGCAACCGCTGGGGCCTGCCGTTTAACTTCCTGCTGTTCTCCATCGTGACCGTGGTGATTGTCTCCGGCACCCAGTCACTGTTTGGCCACATGATCACCGACCCGATTGAAACCGTGAGCCGCGTAGGCAACGACCTGGCGGTCGCCATTGGCCTGCTGACCATGATCACCGCCACCATCGGGATTAATATCGTGGCCAACTTTGTCTCTCCGGCCTTCGATTTCTCGAACTGTTCGCCGCAGAAAATCAGCTTTCGCACCGGAGGGATGATTGCCGCCGTGGGCTCTATTCTGCTGACGCCGTGGAATCTGTTTAACTCGCCGGAGCTTATCCACTATACCCTTGACGTGCTGGGGGCGTTTATCGGCCCGCTGTTCGGTATCCTGATCGTCGATTTCTACATCATTAAGCGCGGGCAGGTTTCGGTCAACGACCTGTTCGACGACACGCCAAAAGGCCAGTACTGGTACCGCAACGGCTTTAATCCAAAAGCGATCGCCGCGCTGGTGCCTTCCGTCGCCATTGGTCTGGTTATCAGCTTCATTCCATCGCTGCACGCAGTGGCCAACTTTAGCTGGTTTATCGGCGTATTCCTCAGCAGCGCGGCCTATCGCTGGATTGCCCGCGACGAGCGCGTCGGCGCCACCGCCGGTTTCAGCCCCCTCGCGCAGAAAGAGTGATCCGGTTTCCCCGCCGCGGCTTCCCGTCGTGGCGGCGTCTCTCCTGCGCAAACTGGCATCAATCTTGCACAATTCATCTATCCTTTCGCTAATCCAAAGGCAGCTCTGATGTTTGACTACCATGCCGCAGTTCGCGGCGCATTTTTCGATATCGCCGCTGTCGCCAATAGCGCTGACGAAATCGCCCGCCACGCGCGCTATCTGGAAGATGGTATTTTGTTTCTCCGGGACGGACGCGTTCAGGCACTGCTGCCCTGGCAGGAGGGCGAACGCTATCTGCATCCGCTGAAAGGCTATCGCGACCTGCGCGGTAAGCTGCTGCTGCCGGGCTTTGTCGATGCCCACGTGCACTATCCGCAGACGGAAATGATTGGCGCATTTGGCGAGCAGCTGCTGGAGTGGCTCACTACCTACACCTTTCCGGTGGAGAGCCAGTTTGCCGACGCCGACTACGCCGCAGAGATCGCGCAATTTTTTGTTAACCAGCTGCTGAGCCACGGCACCACCACCGCGCTGGTCTTTTGTACGCTGCACCCTGAATCGGTGGATGCCCTGTTTAACGAGGCGCTGCGGCTGAATATGCGCCTGCTTGCCGGGAAAGTGATGATGGACCGCCACGCGCCCGCGTATCTGAGCGAAAGCGCGGAGCAGAGCTACCGGCAAACCCGCGAACTGATTCAGCGCTGGCACCTGCGCGGCCGTCTGGGATACGCCATAACGCCGCGCTTCGCGCCGACCTCAACGCCGGATCTGCTGGCGGCGGTGCAGCAGCTGCGGGAAGAGTTTCCCGATACCTGGCTGCATACCCACCTGAGCGAAAACCTCAATGAAGTAGCGTGGGTAAAAAACCTGTGGCCGGAGCATGAACACTATCTGGATGTTTACCATCACTATCGACTGACCGGCGAGCGCAGCGTATTTGCCCACGGCATTCATCTGGCGGATGCGGAGTGGCAGTGCCTGCACAATACCGGCTCGGCGCTGGCCTTTTGCCCGACCTCAAACCTGTTCCTCGGTAGCGGCCTGTTTCGTTTACCTGCCTGCTGGCAGCACAAGGTGCGGATGGGTATCGGTAGCGATGTTGGCGCAGGCACTACGTTCAGTATGATGCGCACTCTTGGCGAGGCGTATAAGGTCAGCCAGCTGCAAAGCTACCGTCTGCGCGCCAGCGAAGCCTTCTACCATGCGACCCTCGGCGGCGCGCGCGCTCTGCGTCTTGATGAGAAGATTGGTAATTTCCAGCCCGGCAAAGAGGCCGATTTTGTGGTTATCGACCCGGCGGTGACGCCGCTTCAACGGCTACGTAGCGGACGTTGCAAAGATATCTATGAGCAGTTGTTCGTGCTGATGAACCTGGGCGATGAGCGTAATATCAGCGAGACGTGGGTGAACGGCGAGCGCGTATGGGGAGATGCAATAGCGGAGTAGCTTTTTCCCGGGTCGCGGCGCAAACGCCTGACCCTGGCTACCGGACCACAAGCGACTGCGGACGTGTAGCCCGGCCAAGCGTAGTGCCGCCGGGAAAACCAGCCGCAGAAGATTTTCATTCAAAGATCCTCCCGGGTCGCGGCGCAAGCGCCTGACCCAGGCTACCGGACCACAAGCGACTGCGGACGTGTAGCCCGGCCAAGCGTAGCGCCGCCGGGAAAACCAGCCGCAGAGGATTTTCATTCAAAGATCCTCCCGGGTCGCGGCGCAAGCGCCTGACCTGGGCTACCAGACTACGGATGACGTTGAACGTGCAGCGCCGCCGGAGGCATTTAGCTGCCGCGATAGGTGGACCAGCCGCCGGGCGCGATTAAAAACGGTAAATGATAGTGCTCATCGCTCGCCTCACGGATAGCAAAATCAATCTGCGCGCTCAGATACAGCGTCTCGCGCCCGCTGGCGGCAAACCACTCGCCAATATCTGCGCTCAGCCGGTAACGCCCCGGCGCCAGCGGCCCGGCGCTCAGTTCGCCAATACGACCATTATTATCGGTAACGCCGCTGGCAACCCGCGCGCCTTCGCGCTCCAGCACAACCTTAACGCCCTGCGCCGGTCGGCCGGTAGAGATATCCAGGATATGGGTGCTTAAGGTACTCATTCGCCAATCGCTCCTTCCAGTCTTAATAAGGTGATTTCGCGCAGCTGCGTTAACGCCTCCTGCACTTCTGCTCTATCGCTGTTGTGCAGCCGACGCAACAGCGCCGCCAGAATATCCTCTCCGCCGCGCCCTTTGGCGCGAATCAAAAACACTCTACCAAAGCGCGCTTCGTAGCGAGCGTTGCCCTCTTTTAGCGCCTGCGCCAGCGCAGCGTCGTCGCCATTGACGCCCCCCTGCTCCTGACGCGAGAGCGCCGCGTGGGCCTGTTGCCCGGCGGGCTTCTCGCCGATACGCGGATGGGCGCTCAGCGCCTCGGTGAGCTCCGCTTCACCCCATCCCACCATCAGCTGCTGCGCGGCGCCAAGCAATTCAGCGCGACTTCGCCATGGCCGACCGCCAGCAAGCGCCGCCGCCCAGCCGCAGACGGCTACGCAGGGCTTCAGTAAAGAGGTCGCCTCTTCTTCTGTCAGTTGATTAAAGTGATTCAGCGCGATCATCGGTGCTCCTTGTTACCGTCGCTACGGCTTGTTTCTCATCCGGGATAATCAAATTGAGGACAATCGCCACCAGCCCGCCGCTGGTCGCCGCAGAACCGAACAAATTGCCAACGATCGGTGGGAAGTGGGTCAGGAACGCCGGGACCGCTTCAATGCCGAGACCAAAACCAAAGGCCAGGCCAACGATCAACATATCGCGGCGGGTCAGCGGCTTCTGGGTAA
>OEPS010000053.1_pt1 | contig 43376 bp, 41 predicted proteins | sample 1539411 | NCBI WGS metagenome assembly OEPS01 (sample SAMN02671747, study PRJEB22543) | soil metagenome | biome: bacteria | place: China:Hunan Province, Lengshuijiang City | collected 2012-10-15 | depth 0.08m m
AGCAATATTGCAGTTGATGTCCCGGCTTGCGGCGTGAACGCCTTAGCCGGGCTACAACGTCCGCAGACGGCTGTGACCATAGCAATCAGCCGGGTTTTGATGGCGGCTGAAGCGGGCGAAAAGCGTCAGGCGACCGGTGTCTTACTTATGCTGATAATCAACAGGGCCAGCCAGTAGCCCGGCTGAGCGCAGCGCAAGCCGGGGAGATAGCTGAAGCAATATTGCAGTTGATGTCCCGGCTTGCGGCGTGAACGCCTTAGCCGGGCTACAACGTCCGCAGACGGCTGTGACCTTAGCAATCTGCCGGGTTTTGATGGTAGCTGAGGCGGGCAGGAAGCGTCAGGCGGCAGATTTCTTACTTATGCTGATAATCAACAGGGCCTGCCAGTAGCCCGGCTAAGCGTAGCGCAAGCCGGGGAAATAGCTGAAGCAATATTACAGCTGATGTCCCGGCTTGCGGCGTGAACGCCTTAGCCGGGCTACATTGTCCGCAGACGGCTGTGACCATAGTAATCTGCCGGGTTTTGATGGCGGCTAAAGCGGGCAGGAAGCGTCAGGCGGCAGATTTCTTACTCATGCTGATAATAAACAGCAGCGCGGCGCACAGGACCACCGAAGGCCCCGCAGGCGTGTCGTACAACGCTGAGAAGGCCAACCCGCCGGTAACCGCAATCATTCCAACGCCAACCGCCACGGCCGCCATTTGTTCTGGCGTACGGGCAAAACGACGGGCCGTTGCGGCGGGAATAATCAGCAGCGAAGTGATAATCAGCGCTCCGACGAACTTCATCGCCACGCCGATCGTCAGCGCGGTGACCAGCATCAGCAGCAGTTTTACCCGTTGTAGCTTAACGCCGTCCACAAAGGCCAGATCCGGGCTAATGGTCATCGACAGCAGATTGCGCCATTGCCAGAGCAGGATAGCCAGCACGACAACCACACCGATAGCGATTGAAATCAAATCTTCCGGCGTGACCGCCAGCAGGTCGCCGAACAGATAGGCCATCAGGTCGACGCGCACGTTCGACATCAGGCTGACCACCACAAGTCCCAGGGACAGCGCGCTGTGCGCCATTATCCCGAGTAGCGTATCTATCGCCAGGTGAGGACGTTTTTCCAGCCATACCAGCCCGCCAGCCAGCAGCAGCGTCACCGCGATGACCGCATAAAACGGATTAACGTTCAGTAGTAGACCAAACGCCACGCCGAGCAAGGAGGCGTGGGCCAGGGTGTCGCCAAAGTAGGACATACGGCGCCAGACGACAAACGATCCCAGCGGACCCGCGGCGCAGGCAAGCATAATCCCGGCTAACCAGCCGGGGAACAGTAATTCAATCATTAACGGTCATTTCCCCGACGCAGTACAATCCGCCCCTGCAGGTCGTGGCGGTGATTATGATGATGACGGTAGATCCCCAGCTGTTCCGCGCCGCGCTGGCCGAACATCGAGATAAATTCCGGGTGCATGGAAACGACCTCGGGTGCGCCGGAGCAGCAGATATGCTGATTCAGACACAGCACTTCATCGGTTTTCGCCATGACCAGATGCAGGTCATGAGAAACCATCAGCACGGCGCAATCGAGCTCATGGCGCAGCTGGTTAATAAGATCGTAGAGGGCAACCTGGCCGTTGACATCGACGCCCTGAGTAGGCTCGTCGAGCACCAGCAGCTGCGGCCGATTGAGCAGGGCCCGCGCCAGGAGCACGCGCTGGGTTTCGCCACCAGAGAGCTTCTGCATAGGGGAGTCAATCAGGTGACCGGCCTGCACGCGTTTTAGCGCGGGCAGAATATCGCGTTTATGTGTGCCAGGACGTAAAAGCATAAAGCGGCTGACGGTCAACGGCATCGTGGCATCAAGGTGCAGCTTTTGCGGGACATAGCCGATGCGCAGGTGTCCCTCGCGTTTGATAACCCCTTCCGTTGGTGCTACCAGTCCGAGAACCACTCGTACCAGCGTCGATTTACCGGCGCCGTTTGGACCCAGTAAGGTTAAAATTTTGCCCGGCTTTAGCGTTAGCGAAATGTCAGACAGCACGCGCCGTTGGCCATAGACGACCGCGACGTTTTCGAGAGTTACAAGATTTGTCATATCAAATTAGAGGTTGCACAAGCCAGTGAATGTTATAATATCACATCTTTCTCATTCATTACGATGATTAGACGCATTATGTTACATAAAAATACGCTTCTTTGCGCTGGACTTAGCGCCGCTTTTTTGTTCGCTCATGCGCCGCTGGCAAGCGCAGCGGTGGTGACTTCGCTTAAACCACTAGGATTTATCGCTTCCGCCATTGCCGATGGGGTAACGGACACCCAGGTTTTGCTGCCTGATGGAGCATCAGAGCATGATTATTCGCTGCGTCCGTCGGATGTAAAACGCTTACAGAACGCAGACTTAGTGGTATGGATTGGGCCTGAGATGGAAGCTTTTATGGATAAGTCAACGCAAAGCATTGCGCCGAACAAAAAGGTGACGATTGCCGAGCTTGACGGCGTGAAACCGTTACTCATGAAAGGCGCTGATGACGATGATGACCATCATGGTCACGATCATGGTGCCGGGGAAAATAGTGACGACGATCACCATCACGGCATCTATAACATGCATCTATGGCTTTCCCCAGAGATAGCGCGCCTTTCGGCGGTTGCAATCCATGATAAATTATTGGAACTTATGCCGCAGAGTCGAGCCAAACTTGACGCCAACCTGAAGGATTTTGAGGCAAAATTAGCCGCAACCGACAAGCAGGTTGGAACCGAGCTGGCACCGCTGAAAGGGAAGGGATATTTCGTTTTTCATGACGCCTATGGCTACTTTGAAAAACACTACGGTTTGACCTCGTTAGGCCACTTTACTGTCAACCCTGAAATCCAGCCTGGTGCGCAGCGTTTACACGAAATCAGAACACAGCTGGTTGAGCAAAAAGCGACTTGCGTTTTTGCTGAGCCGCAGTTCAGGCCAGCGGTTATCGAAGCTGTCGCCAGGGGAACGTCCGTGCGCATGGGAACCCTGGATCCACTTGGAATCGGAATAAAGCTGGGTAAAGAGAGTTATCCGCAATTCCTGAGCCAGATGGGAAAACAGTATTCAAGCTGCCTGAAAGGAGAATAACGAGGAAGTGAATACGTGCAACAGATAGCCCGCGCTGTCACTCAGGCATTTAACAATCTGCCACGACCTCACCGCGTTATGCTGGGGTCGCTAAGCGTTCTTACTTTAGCGGTCGCCGTCTGGCGACCTTACATCTACCACCATCCAGAATCAGCCCCCATCTCCAGAACCATCGAGCTGGAGAAAAGCGAAATTCGCTCACTGTTGCCTGAAGCTTCGGAACCTATCGATCAGGCCCCCCAGGAGGAAGAGGCCATCCCCCAGGATGAGCTGGATGATAAAGCAGATAGCGATTCTGGTGGACATGAATATGTGGTGTCGACCGGCGATACGCTCAGCAGCATTCTGAATCAGTACGGCATCGATATGGGCGATATTGCCCGGCTCTCCTCGGCGGATAAAGAGCTGCGTAATCTGAAAATAGGTCAGCAGCTCTCCTGGACCCTGACGGCGGATGGCGATTTGCAAAGCCTGACGTGGGAGATGTCGCGCCGTGAGACCCGCACCTACGATCGTGTCGCTAACGGCTTCAAAATGAGCAGCGAGCTGCAAAAAGGCGACTGGGTCAACAGCGTCCTGAAAGGTACCGTGGGCGGAAGCTTCGTTGCCAGCGCTCGCGATGCTGGCCTGACCAGCACCGAAATCAGCGCGGTGATCAAAGCCATGCAGTGGCAGATGGACTTCCGTAAGCTGAAAAAAGGCGATGAGTTCTCGGTACTGATGTCGCGTGAAATGCTGGACGGTAAGCGTGAGCAAAGCCAGCTGCTTGGCGTACGTTTGCGCTCAGATGGCAAAGATTATTACGCGATCCGCGCCGAGGATGGCAAATTCTACGATCGCAACGGTACCGGGCTGGCGAAGGGCTTTCTGCGCTTCCCGACCGCTCGGCAGTTCCGCGTCTCATCCAACTTTAACCCACGTCGTCTGAACCCGGTGACCGGTCGCGTCGCTCCGCATCGCGGCGTCGATTTTGCGATGCCGCAGGGTACGCCGGTGCTGTCGGTTGGGGACGGCGAGGTGGTGGTGGCTAAACGTAGCGGCGCGGCCGGTTATTACGTTGCCGTCCGCCATGGTCGCACTTATACCACTCGCTATATGCACCTGCGTAAGCTGTTGGTAAAACCAGGGCAGAAAGTGAAGCGCGGCGATCGCATTGCGCTATCGGGCAACACCGGTCGTTCAACTGGTCCGCATCTGCACTATGAAGTATGGATTAACCAGCAGGCGGTTAACCCGCTGACGGCGAAGCTGCCGCGTACCGAAGGGCTTAGCGGTTCCGACCGTACTGATTTCCTGGCACAGGCAAAACAGGTGATTCCGCAGCTGCGGTTTGACTAACCTTCCGTCAGTTAAAGCCGGTGCCGGTAACGCGCCGGCTTTTTCTTTTGTACGTTACTCAACGTATCGCTAAACTAACCCATTATCTTTATTGAGCAAAAAGTCTGCGGATTGGGCATGGAAACGAAAAAAAATAATATTGAGTTTATTCCAAAATTTGAAAAGTCCTTCTTACTGCCGCGCTACTGGGGAGCGTGGTTAGGGGTTTTTGCCTTTGCCGGTATTGCTCTGACGCCCGCGTCTTTCCGCGATCCGATTTTGGGTAAACTGGGACGTTTTGTTGGCCGTCTGGCAAAGAGTTCCCGTCGCCGTGCGCAGATTAATCTGCTGTACTGCTTTCCGGAAAAGAGCGAGCAGGAACGGGAGGAAATCATTGATGCGATGTATGCATCCGCCCCGCAGGCGATGGTCATGATGGCTGAACTAGGCCTGCGCGATCCGCAGCGCATTCTTTCCCGCGTTGACTGGCAGGGCCGGGAAATTATTGACGAGATGCAGCGCAATAATGAGAAAGTGATCTTTCTGGTTCCCCACGCCTGGGGCGTGGATATTCCGGCGATGCTGATGGCCTCCAGCGGGCAAAAAATGGCGGCGATGTTCCATAATCAGGGAAACCCGGTATTTGACTACGTCTGGAATACCGTGCGCCGCCGCTTTGGTGGGCGTATGCACGCGCGTAACGACGGCATCAAACCGTTTATTCAGTCGGTACGCCAGGGCTACTGGGGATATTATCTGCCTGACCAGGATCACGGTGCCGAACATAGCGAATTTGTTGATTTCTTCGCTACCTATAAAGCGACGCTGCCGGCGATTGGCCGTTTAATGAAAGTATGCCGGGCCCGCGTCGTGCCGCTGTTCCCGGTCTATAATGGCAAAACGCATCGTCTGACGGTACTGGTACGCCCGCCAATGGACGATTTACTGGAAGCGGACGATAACACTATTGCCCGACGGATGAACGAAGAGGTGGAAATTTTTGTTAAGCCGCACACCGAGCAGTACACCTGGATCCTCAAACTGCTGAAAACGCGTAAACCGGGTGAAATTGAGCCGTACAAACGCAAAGAGCTGTATCCGAAAAAGAAATAGCCTGCCTTTACCTATTCCGGACGAAAAAAAACCTGTCAGCAAAGCTGACAGGTTTTTTTATGGCCTGGAAAATTACTCGACGGTGAGAATACGCGTCGTATTGGTACTACCGATAGTACTCATGACGTCACCCTGCGTCACGATAACCAGGTCGCCGGTCACCAGATAGCCTTTATCACGCAGCAGAATGACCGCGTCGTGCGCAGCGGCAACGCCGTCGCTTGCGCTATCGAAATGAACCGGCGTCACGCCACGATACAGTGCGGTCAGGTTCAGCGTACGCTCATGACGAGACAGCGCGAAAATCGGCAGCCCGGAGCTAATACGCGAAGTCATCAGCGCAGTACGGCCGGATTCAGTCATGGTAATGATAGCGGTGACGCCCTTGAGGTGGTTAGCCGCGTACATAGCCGACATCGCAATGGCTTCTTCCACATTGTCGAACTGAACGTCCAGGCGGTGTTTGGAAACGTTCAGGCTGGGGATCTTTTCTGCGCCCAGGCAGACGCGCGCCATCGCGGCAACGGTTTCAGAAGGATACTGCCCCGCAGCGGTTTCTGCCGACAGCATCACGGCATCGGTACCATCCAGTACGGCGTTCGCTACGTCCATAACTTCAGCGCGGGTTGGCATCGGGTTAGTGATCATCGATTCCATCATCTGAGTGGCGGTGATGACCGAGCGGTTCAGCTGACGAGCGCGGCGAATTAACGCCTTCTGGATCCCGACCAGCTCCGGATCGCCAATTTCAACGCCGAGATCGCCACGGGCGACCATGACAACGTCGGATGCCAGAATCACGTCATCCATCGCGTCCTGGCTGCAAACGGCTTCCGCGCGCTCGACTTTGGCGACGATTTTTGCTTCACAGCCCGCATCGCGCGCCAGACGACGGGCGTAGTTCAAATCTTCGCCGCAGCGCGGGAAGGAGACGGCCAGATAGTCGACGCCAATTTTGGCGGCGGTGATGATGTCCGCTTTGTCTTTGTCAGTCAGCGCTTCAGCCGAGAGGCCGCCGCCCAGTTTGTTGATACCCTTGTTGTTGGACAACGGCCCGCCGACGGTGACTTCGGTGAACACTTTCATGCCCTGAACTTCCAGTACTTTCAGCTGTACGCGACCATCGTCCAGCAGCAGGATATCACCCGGAACCACGTCACCCGGAAGGCCTTTATAATCGATACCGACTTGCTCTTTGTCGCCTTCACCTTTGCCCAGGTTAGCGTCCAGCAGGAACTTATCACCGATATTGAGGAAAATTTTGCCTTCTTTGAAGGTGGAAACGCGAATTTTCGGCCCCTGGAGGTCACCGAGAATTGCTACATGACGGCCCAGTTTTGCCGCAATCTCACGGACTTTATTCGCACGGATCTGATGATCTTCCGCGGTACCGTGAGAGAAGTTCATACGTACCACGTTAGCGCCTGCGGCGATAACCTTCTCAAGGTTGTTATCGCGATCGGTAGCCGGGCCTAAGGTGGTTACGATTTTGGTTCTGCGAAGCCTTCTGGACATGTAATACTCCGTTGACTGAAACAACTTTGGTGTTGCGTGAACATGGATTCGGTAGCGCCGGTGAGCAAAGTCGCTTTATCGGAACATTACCGACAGTGTAATAGGATACTGCTTTGTTTCTACTTTTATTGGTCGTTGCCGTTGATGCTGAGCTCTTTATCAAAGCGCGATTCCTTGAGCGCTTCCTTGACCCTCTTCAAGTTATCTCTGAATTTTGCGCCACGTCGTAAGGTAAAGCCGGTCGCCAGTACGTCAATCACCGTTAGCTGCGCTAAACGGGAAACCATTGGCATGTAGATATCGGTATCTTCCGGGACATCCAGCGTAATGGCCAGCGTCGCCTCACGGGAAAGCGGGGTGCCCGGTGAGGTAAGCGCAATCACCATCGCATCGTTTTCGCGGGCCAGCTGCGCCAGCTCGACCAGACTTTTGGTCCTGCCGGTGTGTGAGATAATCACCACCACATCATCATCATTGCAACTCATACAGCTCATGCGTTGCAGGACGATGTCGTCGGAATAAATTACCGGCACATTAAAGCGGAAAAACTTGTTCATCGCGTCGTGGGCGACGGCGGCGGAAGATCCCAGGCCAAAAAAGGCGATTTTCTTGGCCTGGGTGAGCAGGTCTACCGCACGATTAATCGCTGACATGTCGAGAGAATGGTGGACCTGATCTAAACTGGCCATGGCCGATTCGAATATCTTTCCCGTATAGGACTCGACGCTGTCGTCTTCATCGACGTTACGGTTAACATAAAGCGTTCCGTGCGCCAGGCTCTGGGCCAGATGCAGTTTGAAATCGGGGAATCCACGGGTTTCGAGGCTGCGGCAGAAACGGTTGACCGTCGGTTCACTGACGCCGGCTTCCAGAGCGAGGGCGGCAATACTTGAATGAATGGCCTGCGCGGGGGTGGCAAGAATGACTTCCGCCACTTTGCGTTCAGATTTGCTAAGGTGTTCCAGTCGGGACTGGATTTTTTCCAGCATGTTCATGGGTAATCGGGCGCTCATCAATGGAAACGATTTCATTAATGGGTGAAATCATCAGGCGTTTTAGCAAGAATATACCCTTCCGTAGTCGGAAACGGCGAGGAACGACCTTAAAATATGTTGTTTTTTTTCATTACATGATCAGAGTCGTATTTTACTAACTGAAAATCGGTCGAAACAACGAACAATATTAGCCGCATGCCCAAATTCTCGCCGTCTGTTTTCCACGCTGTGCGATTTAGCGGCGGGAACCGGCGCTGAGGGTTTCGGGAAATTCGTAAACACAGTACGATGCAGTGAAAGAAAATTACAAATTTAGCCTGGCGCAAGTACCAGACTATCAACTGAGGAGAATGACATGGCGGTAACGCAAACGGCCCAGGCATGCGATCTGGTCATTTTCGGCGCGAAGGGTGACCTGGCGCGACGTAAACTGCTGCCTTCCCTGTATCAGCTTGAAAAAGCTGGTCAGATCCACCCTGACACGCGGATTATTGGTGTCGGCCGCGCTGAGTGGGACAAAGACGCTTACACCAAAGTCGTGCGTGAAGCGTTGGAAACCTTCATGAAGGAAAAAATTGATGAAGGTTTGTGGGAAACCCTGAGCGGGCGTCTGGATTTTTGTAACCTTGATGTCAACGATACCAAAGCGTTCACCCGACTGGGCAAAATGCTCGATCAGAAAGAACGGGTTACCATCAACTACTTCGCCATGCCGCCGAGCACCTTTGGCGCGATTTGCAAAGGTCTGGGTGAAGCGAAACTGAACGCCAAACCGGCACGCGTAGTGATGGAAAAACCGCTGGGTACCTCCCTTGAAACCTCCCGCGAGATAAACGATCGGGTGGGCGAATTTTTCGAAGAGTGCCAGGTCTATCGAATCGACCACTACCTCGGTAAAGAGACGGTGCTGAATCTGCTGGCGCTGCGCTTTGCTAACTCGCTGTTTGTTAACAACTGGGACAGCCGCACCATCGATCACGTTGAGATCACGGTGGCGGAAGAGGTGGGCATTGAAGGGCGCTGGGGCTACTTCGACCAGGCCGGACAGATGCGCGACATGATCCAGAACCATCTGCTGCAAATCCTGTGCATGATTGCGATGTCCCCGCCGTCTGATTTGACCGCCGATAGCATCCGCGATGAAAAAGTGAAGGTGCTGAAATCCCTGCGCCGCATCGACCGCACCAACGTGCGTGAAAAAACGGTGCGCGGTCAGTACACCTCCGGGTTCGCGCAGGGCCAGAAAGTGCCGGGCTACCTTGAAGAAGAGGGGGCTAACAAATCCAGCCATACTGAAACTTTCGTGGCCATTCGCGTGGATATCGATAACTGGCGCTGGGCGGGCGTGCCGTTCTACCTGCGCACCGGTAAGCGTCTGCCGACCAAGTGTTCTGAAGTGGTGGTTTACTTCAAAACCCCGGAACTGAACCTGTTCAAAGAGACCTGGCAAGAGCTACCGCAGAATAAACTGACCATTCGTCTGCAGCCAGATGAAGGGGTTGATATTCAGGTGCTTAACAAAGTGCCTGGGCTTGATCACAAGCATAACCTGCAGATCACCAAGCTGGATCTGAGCTATTCGGAAACCTTTAATCAGACCCATCTGGCGGATGCCTATGAGCGTCTGCTGCTGGAGACCATGCGCGGTATTCAGGCGCTGTTCGTGCGTCGCGATGAAGTGGAAGAAGCGTGGAAGTGGGTTGATTCAATCACTGAAGCCTGGGCTGCCGATGGCGATTCACCGAAACCTTACCAGGCGGGCACCTGGGGGCCGGTGGCCTCCGTCGCGATGATCACTCGCGATGGTCGTTCGTGGAACGAGTTTGAGTAACCGGCAGGTTAATCCATCTGAGGTATTTTACCGGTAACATGATCTGGCGCAGCAAGTCGCATAATTTTTAATCTTTTAAGCCCCGGAGGATTCACCCCCGGGGCTTTTTTTATTACACTGCTTGCAGATATTTTGCCCCTGAGCCCCAGTACAGTTGCCTTAAGCACCGAAAATTATCGCTAAATCGCTGCGGCCGGACAGATAAAATTTGAGGAGCCTTTATGAATTCTGAATTGTTACGGGTAACAAATCGCATTATCGAACGCTCGCGCGATACCCGCGAAGCCTACCTCGCCCGGATTAACCAGGCCAAAACCGACACCGTTCATCGCGCTCAGCTGGCGTGCGGTAACCTGGCCCACGGCTTCGCCGCCTGCCAGGCGGATGACAAAGCCTCGCTGAAAAGCATGCTGCGCAACAACATTGCCATCATCACCTCCTATAACGATATGCTGTCTGCCCACCAGCCCTACGAGCGTTATCCGGATATCATTCGTAAAGCGCTGCATTCCGTTAACGCGGTAGGACAGGTGGCGGGCGGTGTTCCGGCAATGTGCGATGGCGTGACGCAGGGCCAGGATGGGATGGAGCTGTCGCTGCTGAGCCGTGAAGTGATTGCCATGTCCGCAGCCATTGGTCTCTCGCACAACATGTTCGACGGTGCGCTGTATCTCGGCGTCTGCGATAAAATAGTCCCGGGTCTGACGATGGCTGCGCTGTCGTTCGGTCATCTGCCGTCAATTTTTATTCCTTCCGGCCCGATGGCCAGCGGCCTGGCAAACAAAGAGAAGGTACGCATTCGTCAGCTTTATGCGGAAGGTAAAGTGGATCGCATGGCGCTGCTGGAGTCCGAAGCCGCTTCTTATCATGCGCCGGGCACCTGCACCTTCTACGGTACCGCCAACACTAACCAGATGGTGGTGGAGTTCATGGGGATGCAGCTGCCTGGCTCGTCATTTGTGCATCCGGACGCCCCTCTGCGCGAAGCGCTCACCGCCGCCGCCGCTCGTCAGGTCACACGTCTGACCGGTAACGGTAATGAGTGGATGCCGCTGGGCAAAATGTTCGATGAAAAAGTCGTGGTTAACGGGATTGTCGCGCTGCTGGCAACCGGCGGATCCACCAACCATACCATGCACCTGGTCGCGATGGCGCGGGCGGCGGGCATCATCATCAACTGGGACGATTTCTCCGACCTGTCTGACGTGGTGCCGCTGCTGGCGCGTCTGTACCCGAACGGCCCGGCTGATATTAACCACTTCCAGGCCGCGGGCGGCGTGCCGGTGCTGGTACGCGAGCTGCTGAAAGGCGGCCTGCTGCATGAAGATGTGCACACCGTTGCCGGGTTTGGTCTTTCTCGCTACACCATGGAGCCGTGGCTCAATAACGGCGAGCTTGACTGGCGTGAAGGCGCGACCGCACCGCTGGACGCAGACGTTATCGCGACTTTTGACAAACCGTTCTCTCACCACGGCGGCACAAAAGTGCTGAGCGGCAATCTCGGTCGCGCGGTGATGAAAACTTCCGCCGTGCCGGTTGAAAACCAGATAATTGAAGCCCCGGCGATAGTCTTCGAGAGCCAGCATGACGTGCTGCCTGCTTTTGAAGCGGGCCTGCTCGACAAAGATTGCGTGGTGGTAGTTCGCCATCAGGGACCAAAAGCGAACGGCATGCCAGAATTACATAAACTTATGCCGCCACTTGGTGTATTATTGGACCGCCGTTTCAAAATTGCGCTGGTGACCGATGGCCGACTCTCCGGTGCATCAGGCAAAGTTCCTTCAGCAATCCACGTGACGCCTGAAGCGTACGATGGTGGCCTGCTGGCGAAGGTACGCGATGGCGATATCATCCGCGTCAACGGCCAGACGGGCGAGCTAACGCTGCTGGTGGATGACGCCGAGCTGGCCGCGCGTCAGCCGCATATTCCTGACCTGAGCGGTTCGCGTGTTGGAACCGGCCGGGAAATGTTCGGTGCGCTGCGTGAGAAGCTCTCCGGAGCAGAACAGGGCGCAACCTGCATCAATTTTTAAGACGATTCGATTTGTAGATCTGGCGAGAGAAAATCTGATGAAAAACTGGAAAACAACTGCAGAAGCAATCCTCACCTCCGGCCCGGTTGTACCGGTAATCGTGGTGAAAAAGCTGGAACACGCTGTGCCAATGGCTAAAGCGCTGGTTGCGGGCGGCGTACGCGTGCTGGAAGTGACTCTGCGTACCGAGTGCGCGATGGATGCTATCCGCGCTATCGCGAAAGAGGTCCCGGAGGCGATTGTCGGCGCCGGTACCGTCACTAACGTTGAGCAGCTGAAAGAAGTGACCGAAGCGGGCGCGCAGTTTGCTATCAGCCCGGGCCTGACCGAGTCCCTGCTGAAAGCGGCGACCGGCGAAGGCACCATTCCGCTGATCCCCGGGATCTGCACCGTATCCGAGCTGATGCTGGGTATGCAGTATGGTCTGAAGGAGTTTAAATTCTTCCCGGCGGAAGCTAACGGCGGCGTAAAAGCGCTGCAGGCGATTGCTGGCCCGTTCGGCCACATCCGTTTCTGCCCGACTGGCGGCATCTCTCCGGCTAACTACCGTGATTACCTGGCGCTGAACAGCGTGCTGTGCATCGGCGGCTCCTGGCTGGTTCCGGCGGATGCGCTGGAAGTCGGTGATTACGACCGTATCACTAAACTGGCTCGTGAAGCGGTAGAAGGCGCGAAATAATCTTCGCGCGTATTCAGAGGCCCGGTCCATTGCGACCGGGCTTTTTTTTATCCCGCAACAATAATTGCTGAAGCTGCGGCTTTGGCGCGCGCTACCGCCTCTTCGACGCTATCGGCAATCGCCAGCGTGACGCCCAGCCGACGTGAACCGTCAATTTCTGGTTTGCCAAACAGACGCAGCTGCAGGCCTGCGCCGACCGCTGCCTGGATATTGCTGAAGGTGACGTTCTGGCTGGTTAACTGTGGCAGTATCGCCGCCGAGGCCGCAGGGCCGTACTGGCGAATCGCGCCAATCGGCAGTCCGAGGAAGGCGCGAACGTGCAGAGCGAACTCCGATAGATCCTGTGAAATCAGTGTGACCATACCGGTGTCGTGCGGACGCGGCGAGACTTCGCTAAAAATCACGTCGTCGCCGCAGACGAACAGCTCGACGCCAAACAGGCCGTAGCCGCCCAGAGCCAGCACCACCTTACGGGCGATGTCCTGCGCGCGCTCCAGCGCCAGCGCGCTCATCTGCTGCGGCTGCCAGGACTCGCGATAGTCGCCATCTTCCTGACGATGACCGACCGGCGCGCAGAAGTGTACGCCGTCAATGGCGCTGACGGTGAGAAGGGTGATTTCGAAATCAAAATTCACCACGCCTTCAACGATCACGCGACCGGCTCCGGCGCGGCCGCCTTGCTGAGCATACTGCCATGCTTCAGCCAGCTGCTCGCTGGAACGAATAAAGCTCTGACCTTTACCCGATGAGCTCATTACCGGCTTAACAATACACGGATAACCAATCCCAGCGACGGCTTCACGAAATGCGTCTTCACCGTCGGCAAAACGGTAGGCTGAGGTCGGCAGCTGCAGATCTTCCGCGGCCAGGCGGCGGATCCCTTCACGATTCATGGTCAGCTTTGCGGCACGCGCGGTGGGGACGACTTTTTGCCCGGCTTGCTCGAGGGCCACCAGAGTATCGGTAGCAATGGCCTCAATCTCAGGTACGATAAAATCCGGCTTTTCCTGCTCAATCAGCGCCTGTAAAGTTTCGCCATGCAGCATATTGATAACGTGTGAGCGGTGGGCTATCTGCATGGCCGGAGCATCAGGGTAACGATCGACGGCGATGGTCTCAATTCCAAGGCGCTGGCATTCGATGGCGACTTCTTTACCCAGTTCGCCGGAACCTAACAGCATTACCTTTGTTGCCGCTGGACGCAGCGCCGTACCTAATACACTCATGACTCTCTTCCACAGTAGAAAAATATGCGGCGCATTATAAACGAAAACGTTTGCGCATGTCTTTATGTGCGTAATTTGAGTTCGGCAGGAAAATTTGATATACTGTATAAAAATACAGTATCGAGAGGCTGCATCATGGCGGTTGAAATTAAATATGTAGTGATTCGTGAAGGTGAGGAAAAAATGTCTTTTGCCAGCAAAAAAGAGGCCGATGCTTATGACAAAATGCTCGATCTGGCGGAAGTACTCAACGACTGGCTGGTGGAATGTCCACTGACTCTCGACGAAGAGCAGCGCGACAGCATGGCGATGTGGCTCGCCGAACGCAAAGATACCCTCAACCATATTCTGCGTTCCGGTAAATTGCCGGAAGCTGAGGGTAGCGCTGATGAGCCCTCTGCCCCGGCAGAAGCAGGGCATAGTGCCGACGATGTCGTTGAGTCTGACGCTGAATCTCCGGCTCCGGCAAAGCCGCGCAAAGCGAAAGCCGCCTGACTTCCCCTCCTGCCGTCGGATGGCTGGCGGCAGCCTTGCGTGTCTCCTCGCGCTAAATTTGCGCATCTTTAGCTGGCGAAAACATTTCCTGACGTCGCGTCGTTTAGGCTGGCTATATCGCTTATCGCGCAACGAGGAAATGTATGGCTAACTGGCTTAATCAACTTCAGTCTCTGCTGAGCCAGCAGGGGCGCTCTTCTTCATCTGACGATCAATCAAGCGGCAAAAACTTATTGCTACCGGGTGCGCTCGGTGGGCTGGCAGGACTACTGGTTGCCAGCAAATCTTCGCGCAAGCTGTTAGCTAAATACGGCACCGGCGCGCTGCTGGTAGGCGGCGGTGCGGTTGCAGGCAGCGTGTTGTGGAATAAGTATCAGCAGAAAATGCGCGCCAGCGCGCAGCAGACGCCGGTGCAACCTGCTCCAGCGCCGTCTCAATCTCCTGCGCCAGCCGAACTTGATGCCCGCAGCGAACGGTTGATAATGGCGCTGATTTTTGCCGCGAAAAGCGATGGTCATATCGACGACCGTGAGCGAGCAAATATTGAAGAGCAGCTGCGCGCGGCAAACATTGATGTACAGGGCCGGGTGTTAATAGACCAGGCGCTGGCGCAGCCGCTGGATCCCCAGAGCCTGGCGCAGGGGATCGGCAGCGAGCAAGAGGCGCTTGAAGTCTATTATCTCAGCTGTGCGGTCATTGATATCGACCACTTTATGGAGCGCAGCTACCTGAATGCCCTCGGTGAGGCGCTTAAGCTACCGTCGGAAGTGCGTGCGGAAATTGAACGAGATATTCAGGCGCAAAAACAGGCGATAACGGTTTAAATCCGCTCGTTTCGCTTGCATCGCTGGCGACTTTTGCCACCCTTATATATTGTGTAGTCACGTTATCCTTCAGGCTGCTTAGAGGCAGCCTGAAATCTTTTTGTATTAAATATATGCCCTCAATCATTTGAGTTGCTGGCAGACGGTGCGTAAGGGCGTGCTGGATGAGCCGGGTAACCCTGCCGACACACCGGCAACTTGGAACTTGACGGGATAAGCCGCAGAAGAATAAGCAGATGCCACCAAAAGCCAAACGGATCCCCCATGCCATGACCTTACATGGCGATACCCGAATCGATAATTATTACTGGCTACGCGACGATCAACGTTCGCAGCCGGAAGTGCTTGATTATTTGCGTCAGGAAAATGAGTACGGCAAAAAAGTGATGTCTTCGCAGAGCAGCCTGCAGGACAGGATATTGAAGGAAATTATCGACCGTATTCCGCAGCGCGAAGTGTCGGCCCCCTACAGCAAAAATGGCTATCGCTACCGGCAAGTCTACGAGCCGGGCTGCGAGTATGCGATTTATCAACGCCAGCCGGTGGTTAAAGAAGAGTGGGATGAATGGGAGGTGTTGCTTGATGGCAACCAGCGTGCGGCCGGCAGCGAGTTCTATACCCTCGGTGGATTAGGGGTTTCCCCCGACAACGGCTTGATGGCGGTGGCTGAAGACTATCTTTCCCGACGGCAATATAGCCTGCGCTTCTATTCCCTCCGCGGCGAAGAGGAGTTTGCTGAAGTGCTGGACAACGTCTCGCCTGATTTTGCCTGGAGTAACGATTCACAGACTCTATGGTACGTGCGTAAACACCCAACCACGCTGCTGCCCTACCAGGTCTGGCGTCATCGCCTCGGCACCCCGGCAAGCTCAGATGTGCTGGTGTATGAAGAGCTGGACGATACTTTTTACGTTAGCGTTCACAAAACGACCTCTCAACAGTTTGTGGTGATTTATCTGGCCAGCGCAACGACCAGCGAAGTGCTGTTGCTCAATGCGGAAATGACCGACGCCGAGCCAATTTGTTTTCTACCGCGGCGTAAAGATCATGAATATAGCCTCGATCACTATCAGCACGCTTTTTATCTGCGATCCAACCGCGAAGGGAAGAACTTCGGCCTGTATCGCAGCACCCTGCGCGATGAGCAGCAGTGGGAGACCTTGATCCCCGCGCGTAACGAAGTGATGCTGGAAGGATTTACTCTGTTTACCGACTGGCTGGTGGTCGAAGAGCGCCAGCACGGGCTCACCAGCCTGCGCCAGATCAATCGTCAGACAAGAGAGTCCCAGGGCATTGCCTTTGACGATCCGGCCTATGTGACCTGGCTTGCCTATAACCCGGAGCCGGAAACCTCGCGCCTGCGCTACGGTTACTCCTCCATGACGACTCCGGATACGCTGTTTGAACTGGATATGAATACCGGCGAGCGGCGGGTGCTGAAACAGCAGGAAGTCAAAGGGTTTGATGCCAGCCATTACCGCAGCGAGCATTTGTGGATCAAAGCCCGCGACGGCGTTGAGGTTCCTGTCTCGCTGGTTTACCGTCATGGCCATTTCCGCAAGGGCGCCAGTCCGCTGCTGGTGTACGGCTATGGCTCCTATGGCGCAAGCATGGATGCGGATTTTAGCGCCAGCCGCCTGAGCCTGCTCGACCGTGGTTTTGTATTCGCTATCGCGCACATTCGTGGCGGCGGCGAACTGGGCCAGCAGTGGTACGAAGACGGCAAGTTTTTGTGCAAGAAAAATACCTTCAACGATTATCTCGACGTCTGCGATGCGCTGCTGGCGCAGGGCTACGGCGATCCGCGTTTTTGCTACGGCATGGGCGGTAGCGCAGGCGGTATGCTGATGGGCGTAGCGGTGAACCAACGACCGGAGCTATTTCACGGCGTAGTGGCGCAGGTCCCTTTTGTGGATGTGCTGACGACCATGCTCGATGAGTCGATCCCGTTGACCACCGGCGAGTTTGAAGAGTGGGGTAATCCGCAGGATGAAGAGTATTACCGCTACATGAAAAGCTACAGCCCGTACGATGGCGTTGAGGCTAAGGCGTATCCGCATCTGCTGGTGACCACAGGTCTGCATGATTCGCAGGTACAATACTGGGAGCCGGCAAAATGGGTAGCGAAACTGCGTGAGCTGAAAACCGATGACAACCTGCTGCTGCTGTGTACCGATATGGACTCCGGCCACGGTGGAAAATCGGGGCGTTTCAAAAGCTACGAGGGCGTGGCGCTGGAGTTTGCGTTTCTGATTGGCCTGGCGCAGGGAACGTTGCCGGGTCAGGCCGAGGTCTAGAATCGGTTACTCCCCGAGATAGTGCTTCAGCGTCAGGCGCAGCTCGGGGCTCATGCGATCCAGGTTATTGAACAGCCAGCGTAAATAGCCGGGATCGTTTTCCGCCACTTCCGAGACCGGCTTACCGCGATATTTGCCGAAGGTAAAGGTAGATAGCAGCGCCGGGCGGCCGGTGATAGTAGCCATCTCCTCCGGCGACCAGCCGGTGGTATTGATAATATCGATCAGCAAAGCCGCGGTAATATAGCAATCGTACAGCGCGCGGTGGTGATGCAGGCCCGGCGGCGTCGCGACGTTGAGTTTGCGCGATTTGTACAGCCCCATATTGCTGTACTTTATTCCTGGCCACAGGCGGCGCGCCAGCTTCATGGTGCAAATCCACTCACCCTGCATTTCCGGCAATACTCGACGGTCAAAGCTGGCGTTATGGGCGACATACCACGGGCTGCCCATATACAGCGGCGCAATCTCTTCAATCCACGGTTTATCGGCGACCATCTCTTCGGTTATGTGATGAATGGCCATCGCCTGTGGGCTGATGGGGCGGTCGGGGCGCACCAGATGGCTCATGGGATTGGTGATTTGTCCGTCGACAACATCTACTGAGGCGATTTCAACAATGCCTCCCTGCAGTCCGCAGGTTTCTGTATCGATTACGCGCAGCACGGCTCGCTCCAGGCCAAAGAAACCAGCGTAATGCAATGCGCAGGTCTTGCCAACCCGGATATCCGCAGGGGACGGGAATTATTTCTGTTTCGGTTCATAGGGCAGGCGCGAGAGCGAAACGGAGGCCAGCCGATGGGCAATCAGACGCTCGCGAAACCAGCCGCGCAGATGCTCAGGCTGCTCTCTTTCAACCAGGTCGGCGACCACCGGCATATTGTAACGCTCTTTAAACGCGACGCCCGCCGCTGCGAGATCGACGTTTACTTTGTCCATCTCCTCCTGGGATATTTTAGCCAGGTTGTTTTCCATCGGTTTCTCCTCTGATAATGCCGCAAAAAGTACTAAGCACGCGGTCAAAAGGCAAGTCTCAGACGCTTAGCTCGACTGCTACATTATACAGGGTTATCCTCTATGCTACATACATAACAAAAGGGAATGACAACTATGTCAATCATCGCCGGACGCGCGCTGCGTCTGTCCGTGTTTTTCGCCGGTTGCCTGACTGCGGCAGGCGCATTTGCCCACGCTCACTTGCAGCAGCAGCTTCCGGCCGCCGGTGCCGAAGTGAACGCCTCCCCGCAGGCGTTGACGCTGACCTTCTCTGAAGGTATCGAAACTCAGTTCAGCGGTGTTACCCTGACCGGACCGCAGCAGAAAACCATCCCTCTTGGTAAACCGGTCCGCAGCGACGGCAATAAGGCGCAGCTAACGGTACCCGTCGAGCAGGCGTTGACGTCGGGCGAATATACCGTTGACTGGCATGTGGTCTCCGTAGATGGCCATAAGACGAAAGGACAATATACCTTTATCGTGAAGTAAACCGATGCTTAGTGGAGTTTATGTCAGCTTACGCTTTATTCATTTCATCTCGCTGATGGTCGCATTCGGCTGTGTACTTTACGGTACATGGTGGGCGCCGGTGACCTTACGTCGTTTAATGATGCAGCGTTTCTACCCGCTGATGCGCCATTTATTATTGCTGAGCGGGCTTTCGGCGCTGCTGATGCTGATGGCGCAGGGCGGATTGATGGGGAGCGGTTGGCCGGATGTCTGGCAGCCGGCCATCTGGCAAGCGGTTGCCGCAACGCAGTTCGGCGGCGTGTGGGTGTGGCAAATTTTGCTGGCCTTTGTGGCGCTGGCGATCGTGTGGTTGAAGCCACGACGCCCGGGACGTTTGCTGCTGATTCTGTTTTGTGCCCAGCTGCTATTGTTGGCTGGCGTCGGACATGCGGCGATGAATGAAGGCTGGCTGGGGATTTTGCAGCGGACAAACCATGCGGTGCATCTGTTTTGCGTGGCCAGCTGGTTTGGCGGTCTCTTACCGTTTGTCTACTGTCTTCGCCTGGCGCACGGTCGCTGGCGGCAGGACGCTATTTACACCATGATGCGTTTTTCGCGCTACGGGCATCTGGCGGTTGCCGGAGCCATCGCCAGCGGCGTGGTGAATGCGCTGCTGATCCAGGGGGGACTTATCAGCACTTCGCCCTGGGGGCGCATGTTGTTGTTCAAATGTGCCCTCGTGGCGGCAATGGTGGCAATTGCGCTGGTGAACCGGTATGTTCTGGTGCCACGCATGTCGGCAGGCGGAGCGCGAGCCCAGCAGCAAATCGTGCGCACCACGCAGCTAGAGATGGTGCTCGGTACGCTGGCGCTGTTTGTCGTCAGCCTGTTTGCGACCTGGGAACCTTATTGAAAAAATGAGTTAAATCATGAAAAAAATCGTTCTGACAATGTTGTTATTGGCAAGTTCTGGCGCTGCGCTGGCGGCACCTAAGGTGATTACCGTGAGCCGCTTTGAAGTGGGTCAGGAGAGCTGGGCGTTTAATCGTGAAGAGGTGATGCTGACCTGCCGTGCGGGCAATGCGCTGTTCGCTATTAACCCCAGCACGCTGGTGCAGTACCCGCTAAATGACGCCGCCGAGCAGCAGATGAAAGACGGTAAGACCAACGCGCAGCCGATTTCTGTGATCCAGATTGACGATCCGCAGCAGCCAGGACAAAAAATGAGCCTGGCGCCATTTATTGAGCGAGCGCAGAAGCTCTGCTGATCGTCGCGGGCATCCTGCTGTATTTCCATGAAAAAAAACGCTGCTGCCCCATAAAGGCAGCGGCGTTTTTTATTAATATCCGCAATTTTGACAGGAATTATTCGTCCACTTTTGTCGCGGACTGGAAAACCTGACACGGTAAACTATTCTTATAAGGCAAGGCGACTTAGCCTGCATTAATGCCAACTTTTAGCGCACGGCTCTCTCCCAAGAGCCATTTCCCTGGACCGAATACAGGAATCGTGTTCGGTCTTTTTTTATCCTTATTTTTCAAAGGATTAAAAATATCCCCTTCGAATAACCCAGCTTCTGGCGAAAAAGGATCTTTCATCTTATATCACAACAAAATCCTGCATAACATTCCCTTTACATAAAATCCGCGTACTTAACTTCAGTAGGTCACGGTGACTTTAACGTTATCGCTATAGCTCCCCGCTGGTTGGTTTGGCTGCGCGGTGTTTATTTTCAGCGTGTAATTTACGTCCTGCGATGCGCCGGTACCGGAGAGGCTGAGATTGTTAGTCTGGGTCCAGGCACTACCGTTGGATTGAAAAAATTGATATTGCAGAAAATAGTTTTGCGAGTTAATCGTGGAGATCAATTGTCGCCAATTGCCGTTACTGGCGTTGTCGCTCGCAAGATTCACGGTATAGGCGGCGTTTTGGGTACAGCGAATGGAAAATTTACCGTTTAAGTCGTTAAAGTTGGCCGGGATCGCGGCGGGAGTAAACGCCACGTCCGGGGCGCTATCAATGTAACAGGAGTTGGTGACTTTTAGCGTCACGTTGACCGTAGAGATGAGGGGGGAATTCGGGTTGCTATCTACCCATATGCAAATATTCGCCACCCCGGCGTAGCAGAGGTGATAATCCCAACGGATCGAGACTTGATCGGTATAGGTTCCTGCCGGAACATTGCTTCCCGGCGGAATGCGAAAATAGAGAGGCAATGTACCATCCGTTGAGTTAAATAATCCGAGCAGGTCGAGAAGTGATGTTGAGCTCCACGGAATGCTGCTGTTGACGCCATACAAGATACCGCAGGACGAGTCCTTGCAGATGTTGTAGGGGATATAAACGCCATTATCGCCCAATAGCCTTAGCGAGTTACCGTTAGCGTTGGATGCCGAAATAATATTGGCCGTAACGGTATTGGTTGCGGCCACTGAAATTAGCGGTTTAGTACAGGTAAATCCGGCGCCTGCGTTCACGCCCTGTGCCACCGTGTTCAGCGTAAAAGAGTCGACGGAACCAAAATTCGGCGAGCTGGCTTTGATACTGCAATCGGCCAGACTACTGGCTGAGTGGGCCAGCAAAAACAGTGCAGCAAAAAGAAGCAGAATATTCTTCAACGTTATCTCCGCTGTAAAGGGGGGCAGCTAACCGGACCTATCCGTTGTGGAACCGGCGTTGATTCCGGAAGTTCGAACTGAATACTACAGCGAAGCTCTCCGGCATTTATTTTGACTTCATTGTTGCGTCCGAGGTGCGAAAGCCAGACGACGCCATCGTAGCCCACCAGACCGCTCTGTTTGCTGTTAACCTCTTCAACCGGCGTGCCGACCGGCAGGGGTTGCCCTTGGGCATCGAGGAAGACGAGGGTTGCCGAGCGCACGCGGTTAACCGGGAAATCGACCAGCGCGCCGCTGCTTTCACGCACGGCGATGCGTTTCTCGACCGTTACGGCTTCGGTGTCCGTTGGCAGCGGCAGCGTATCGAGGGTGATCTTTCCCGGATACCACGCCGAAGCCCAGGGGATCAGCAGATGACCATTTTTATCGGTAACGCCGACTTTTCGGTTTTCATAACTCACCGCAATATTCGGGTAGTTGCCGGTAGAGACCACGATAAAAGCATCGTTAATTTGCCGGGCGAAAAACACGCTGTTATCCATCAGTACCACCGCGCCTGAAGCTTCAAACCAGCTGTGATGGTCATCTTTCGAATCATAGTAGCCGCCGCTCAGCGTTGACACGCGGTTGATCCAGGTCAGATCCGCCTGACTATAGCTATCGCCGCCGATTGAGTGGGCGAGGTTCCAGCCGAGTCCCCCCTCTGATGGCGCGGAGCGGCTGACGCTGATATTTTCTCCCCATTGGCCGGAGCTGGAACGCTGGCCGCTCAGCTGCACCGAGCTTTGTGAATCGAACGGGATGATTATCTGCAGCATGCTGGAGTAGCTATTTTCCTGCAGATCGCGATTTATGCTCAGAGTAAAGCTGCTGCTTTGCCACAGGCTACGGCTCCAGGAGAGGTTCATCAGACGAGTACGCGAATTGTCCTCGGCTTTAATATCAAAGTAGCCAAGGCTAAAAGAGCCCAGAGCTCTTCCCCACGGGCTCAGGCTCAGCGTGGCCTGGTCCGATTGACGGCTTAGCGTCGCGGTAGAACCATAGGTGCTGAGATTGTCATAACTGGCGCTGCGCTGAATATGCTGATAGTTCACTCCCCAGTTACTGCCGTAGTAAGAGTAACCCGAAGTAAACTGGCTGCCTTCCCCCTCGCCCTGGCTGGCGCTGCCGGACAGACTGAGCGTACCGAGGTTACCCACGCCGATATCGCCGCCGATCCCGGCATTGCTTAATCCTTTGCGGTCTTCGGTATGGGCAGACAGGGTTAGCCAGTCATTTAATCCATAGCGATAAATAGCGCTTACCGCGCCGGTACCATAATCGGCATTTTTAATTCCATAGTTGTTGCGCAGCGCGCCGATGGTGAAATCAAAATCGCTCAGGCCTTCCCGCAGCAGGGTATTAGAGACATAAAACGGAATGCTGGTGGAGACCTGGCGGCCGAGAGCGTCGGTAGTCACCACCGTCGCTTCACCAGCACCGCTAATATAGGGCACGTTCGTCAGCGTGTAGGGCCCACCATTGATCTGCGAAGAGCTGGTTTTATAACCGTTAATAAACAGGTCGACGCTGGAAGGAACCGCCGCGCTGCCGGATAAATTGAGCAGCGGATAGGTCACCAGGTCCGGGCGAACGCTGAAGTTGCGGCTCAGGCGTAACCCTCCCATGCGAACTGAGCTACTCCAGGTCAGAGCATTACTGACGACGTCTCCGGCCTGGTAGCTTATCATTTGCTCAGTGTCGCTGTACTTCCACAGGGTGTCGTAGCGCATATAGCCCTGCTGCTCATAGCCCGTCGAGGACCAGTTTTGCCGGATCACGGCATTATTGGTGAAGATCCCCGGCGGGCCGAAAAGGCGCGTTTCGGTGAAGGCGCTGGTGGTTTGCGAGCCTCCGGATGAAAAAAGGCTATAAGCGTCGTAGTTAAATAAAATCCCCGGGCTGCTAATCGCGGCCTGATAATTTTGTCCCGATGTCTCCCCAATATGCTGCTCGGGAAGCCATGCGTCCGGGACCTGCAGCTTGAGTATTTGCCCCGCCCGATCGTATTCCACCTTAACCGAGGGGAGCGTCGACACATCGACCAGCGCGTCGTTGGTCTTCAGCGGGATATGCGATTGTTGCAAAACGCTGGCTGAAGCCCAGTAATGACCCGCGATTACCTTTACCGGAACGGCGCTTGCCTGAATATTACCGTTCACCGCCAGACTGAGATACAGCTCGTACTCCTGCTTTTCGCTGTACGAAGCAGCTGGCGCGGGCAGGGAATCATAGGTTGCGGCGCAGGCGCTGACCGAAGCCATTGCCAGCAGTCCTCCTGACGCCGTCCTTTTCAGGTCTTTCATTATCAACGATTCGCCGGAATTTCCACCGCCTGGCCGTTATCCGTTAATTTGGCGAACAGATGCATCCCTGAGGGAAGCGGGGAGTTTCCTGCGGTCGGGAAACAGCTTTTTCTCTGCGCCAGTACGTAGCCGAGAAGGCCGTTAGCCTGTGGAATCTGCCCTTTGCCGTTGGCATTCGCCCAGTAAACCGTGCTAAGCTTGGCATGCTGATTGCCCGTGTTATCGATACACAGTGCCTGGCGATTATTTTGCTGCGAGAGCGACCAGCGCAGCGTTGTTCTGACGGCTTCGGCCGGGCCATCGTTCTTCAGCGGCACGATCCCCTGTCCATAGGTAAACAGCGGCAGGACATAGCGCATACGCATTTTCAGGCCTGCAGAATTTTTATCCGCAGGCGACGCAGGTTGCGCCTGGGGGATCTCATCGATAACGATACGATAGGATTTCTCTATTCCGGCCGCGACGGGAGCAACGCGCATCAGCCGCACCAGCTGACGCTGACCCGGCGCAACCGTGGTAAAAGGGGGGCTGGCGACAACATCACGTTGATCGGCGTAGGTGTCCGCAGACGCTTTTTGATCCCAGGCAAAAACGCGCAGCTGTAAATTTACCGGCGTACTGCCGCGATTCTCCAGCCACAGTTCAGATCCTTTTTCGTGGCTTTCGATAGTCTGAAATATCGGCCATACCAGGACTGAGCTGGCGGCCAGAGCGGATGAGGGGATCGATAAAGCGAATATAAACGGCGTAAATCTACAGCGGATCATAGTTAACCTGTGAATTATTTAATAGGTCAGCGTGACGGTGACCGTGTCGGTATATGAGCCCACCGCCGGGAAGCCATTCGTGGCAAAAAGGCGGCCATAAACCGTGTAGGTTTGCGTGGTGCTCGGAAATGATGCGACGCTTAAAGCCTGCGTATTGTTTCCCCAAACCGTAGAACGGTTGGCGTCCTGATAAAGCTGGTACGCCAGGGTCTTGCCGGCGCTCGACATAAAGCGCTGGGTTGCTGAACCGCCGTTAACACCATAGTCAAGAGCGATTGAAATAGAGGTTCCGGGCGTGCAGGTCACGATGATGGAACCTGCGCCCGAAGTACTGGCGACATCGACGTTGTTATAGAGCGATGACAAAGTGCCAAAACTCAGGGTGCCGAAATCGGTGGTTTGTGAACCATCGCCTGCGCCAAGCGCGCAGCCGGCGGTTATCTGTGCGGAGACTTTAAATGTCTTCTGCACAGTAGCCGCCTGGGCGCCCGAGGCGAAAAGCAGAAATAATGTAAGCCACTCTGGTCGAAGCATGACGCCCATTTTCCTTATGCTGTTACCAGGTCAAGGTCGCGGTAACAATATCGTTATACTCACCGGCCGTGGGGGCATTGACGCTCTGGTCTTCCGGGCGGATTCGGGCAAAAACGGGAATCGCCTGCGGACTTCCCGTTCCTACGATAGGTATTGTTCCACCAGGCAGGATTTCGTTACTGCGGGCGGTATCCGAATAGAGACGATAAGCAATCTGCTGAGTGCCGCCGGCGTTTTTCATATAACGCAAATCAGCATCGCCAGACTGGCCGCCGTCAAGCGTCAGCGTAGAGTCCAGATCTTGAGTACAGGTTACGGTTAGCGCATTTCCACCGCCGCTGCCAACGATACTTGCATCAATGGAGTTTGCTAAATCGCCGTAATTACCGAAATTAATGTTGCCCCAGCGGTTGTTTTCTCCGTCGCGGACGTTTGATACGCTGCATCCGCTACCAAGCGTCACCTGTACGCCAATCTGGCCGCTTAATGTCCCCGCTGCAGAAGCCGGTTGAAGAATAACTATGGCGCTTATTAAGCCACCCAGGATACTGCGCGATATCGTTTTGACGTTCATGGAGAACCTCTTAGTGGAAAGCCGCTGAAGAAAAACAACAATGTAGCAATGGATATTTATTACCGATGAACTGCCACGGTTTTGTTGGTTAACGTATAACTACTCCTATGGAATATGCGTAATTTTGCATAATTGACTATTATTTTTATTTTTTATGGTTTTTTAATCTTTAAAATTGGTTTTTATTTGGTTTTAAATTCTTAGTGTTAATTTGTTGTTGGGTTTATGTTTTTTCTTTGTGTTTAATGGGGCGCGAAGTGAGCGGGGTTTTTTCTAAAAACGAGATCTGGATCAAGTTTTTAGAAAAAGAGCGGACAAAATTTATAGGGTGAACTAAGGGGAGCGGCGTGAGGTGGTGAAGAGGAGAAAACACCTGCACAAAACCAGGCCCATTGTGCAGGTGAAGTTCATGGGCCAACATCGGAAGTGGCTCAGTATACATATTTGTATGACAAATAAATAATGGTTTTAAAGCCGCTCTAATTTTTTGCAGTTATTACGCCAGCATACGGGAGGTTTTGGGGGCGAGCAAAAAGAGGACGCGGGACATCAATATAATCTCGTAAGAATTATTCTGGCGCCGTAAAAGTGGGATAGAGACCTGTTTCAGGGTAGCTCCCCAGGAGCCATATTCGGCCGCTGAAAATAAACCAGAAGGCAGCGAACAAAATAATCAACAGGGAGAAGTATTTATGTTTTGAACATCGCGGTAAAAACCGTTCACAAACAGTAAAACGAAGCCATAACCGGCGCTAAATTCTATGTAAGAGACAAACGCCGTAGGACCAGACGGCGTTTAAAAATAAGATGAGAGCCCGTTATTTAATCCACGAGCTGCGCCATCCTGGCGGCCATATCATCCAGTAATTGAAAGCGACGACGATATTCAGCACGTTTCTTACTGGCAATACTTTCGAGCGTTTTTCTTTCGAGCTTCAGCGGTAAACGCCAGCGCCAGGCCCCGTCAGGGACGCCTTCGATAGATTGCCAGAATTCATCATAGCTGGCATGAAAATGGCGTCCTTTGCTCAGCCGATAGCGCAACGCCCGGAAGACGTGGCCGTTATCGCTTACCGCGTAAATCTGATGAATGTTGCAACGTGCCGCCATTAGCCAGATAAACTCCAGCAGCAGGCGTTTCGGGAACAGGCCATGACAGGCGCGAGTGGCGCGCTTAATCACTTCATGTGAGATTGTGCTGCGTGGCCCCTGTAGACCGCCGATGGTCAACTGCCATTGTTCCTGTTGGCGGATGACGCTAAAGGTCGTGCTGGCAAGTACAACTTCGTCATCATCACGCAGCCATAGCGTCGTTTCGCCCTCGCGCTCCGCTTTGCCCGCCGAGGAGGCGGAGAGCGTAAACCGGCTGCCGTCTTTGCCCGTCAGTTCAAGCAGCGGCATCTCCTGCGCGGCGGTCATGGCGTTGGCCAGGCGCGAGTTGCCCAGAGAATCAACAAACTGATAGTGGCTGATAATGGCCTGCGCGCGCTGGCTGGCGTTTAAACCGCGGGTTAAATACTGGCGATGGACTTTACCCGGCAGCGTTACCTGAGCGGCCAACAGCTGGTTGAAATCCGCTCGCGCCGACAGGCTTTCCAGCATGCTGCGGGTGGGCGCATAAAATAAGGCTGTGCGGAGTAAAAATTTAATCCGGTAATTACGTTTTTGCCATATTGGCGCCGGAGTTAAGCGGCCCATGACTAAATCGGTAATAAGATGCGGGCGTCGCTCAGCTACGCTGGCTGAATGCAGGCTGTTATCCGTCACGATGAGTACCTCGTTGTTATTTGGTTTGTATTCTATGGAGATATCGTGGAGAGCTTAACGGTCCGACGAACTATATTTGGCTTTCGTTGATGGTTTATTGAGGTGGCAATATTTCAGGCGCTAAATTGGTGGAATATTCCTATAATTATCTCGGGAGGGCGATATATGTATCAGCGTATTGACGGTTCCGGCTGGCGTAATATTTGGCTGGTTGGCGATCTGCACGGCTGTTTTACGCAGCTTATAGCCGCTCTGCGTGAGCGCAAATTTGATCCTTATCGCGACCTTCTCCTCTCTGTTGGCGATCTTATCGATCGCGGGCCGCAGAGCGCAAAGTGTCTGAACTTACTACGCTGTCGCTGGGTTTATGCCGTGCGTGGAAACCATGAGCAGATGGCGCTGGAGGCGCTTACCGGCGGCAAGGCGGCGCTGTGGGAGATGAACGGCGGCGGCTGGTATAAACAAAGCTCTGCGCAACAGCAGGGAGGTCTGGCGGAGCTAATCACCCGCTGTCAATACCTGCCGCTGGTGATAGAACTCCGCTGCGGCGAGGTGGTTCATGTGATTGCCCACGCGGATTACCCCGCCGCGGTTTATGCCTGGCAGCAGGAGGTGGATGCGCATCAGGTATTGTGGAGCCGCCGGCGGCTAACCGATCATCTGGCCGGGCGTCACGGCGCCATCGCTGGCGCTGACCATTTCTGGTTTGGCCATACGCCGCTCAAGCGGCGCTACGACAGCGATAACCAGCATTATATTGATACCGGCGCGGTATTTGGCGGAGAGTTAACGCTGGTTGCGCTACAGCAGGCAGGCTAAAAGTCGCTGTATTCTCGGGCGGGAAGCCAGAAACTATCGATAAAATCTTCTACCGGAAAGCAGCCGCCGTGGCGTATCCGCTGCTCGTCCATTGAGGTCGCGCACTGCTGCTCGTTATCGTAAATATCCACAACGATATCTTCACAGCCTCCGTCCAGATAACAAATAAACAGTACTAAGGCAAACATCCTGGCCTCATATCCTGAAAAACATATCGTTAAGTGTAGGAGATGTCGGAGAGGCGGGGAAATAAATAACCCGTCTCAGGCGACGGGTTCATTTGAGTCAGGCAAGGCGCATGACCCAGGCATCAGACTGGCGATCGTAGTGCTTACGGTAGAGGACAGAGTGTTCACCATCAAGTATCGCGGGTACGCTGGTATCAGCATCCCATGCATCAAGCTGCATACATAAATCTGGATCGGATTTGCATGGTATGCTTAACGTTCGCTCTCCCTGCTGTTCGCCGTGCAGTTCGGCGTCGTCTATTTCAAACGCGCCTATACGTACGTTAGTTTTCGCCATAAATTCACCCCGTTTGTCTGCTGAGTTGTGGTACGACCAGTTAAGACCGACATTTTTCAGCGTAGACAAAGAGGCGCAAAGCGCCAGTGAAAAAGTGCGTTTTTTTGGCACATCATCACGCTTTGGTGTTAAAAAGTTTTCCATCACGTACCAGGTCGCGGGGATAGCTGTTTTTTAAACGCGACCCAACTTTTTTCGCCAGCCCGAGCGGAGCACCCTGAAACGTTACAATCGTATCATCCTGCTGCGGCGGCGTTTCGGGGTAGATGTCACGACCGCGGTACCACTCTTCCGCTTCGGCCTGAGTCAGCTCAAAAGGAGAATCGGACGCGGCAAGCGCGATTACCGCCTCATGCTGCCAGCGATAGCCTTTATTGTGGGTTTCGGCAAGACGAATACCGATGCGGGAAAAGCGCACTTTGCCAAATAACTCCTCCAGCGCCTGGGGGAATAGCCAGATTTCTTTATCCCGCTGCCAGAGCTTGTGGTCTGAGGTCCATTGCAGGCCAACGGCGGCGGCAGCGCTAGCGATGGCGGCAGACTCACGATCTTTAAGCGGGGTAAAAGGGAATTTGCCTACTTTATAGCCGGGGGCCGGGAGCGGTTCGATGGCGGCGGTTTTGCGTAAGCGGGCGACGAAGAAGCCTTCGCAGTCAAAAATCTGCGGGAAGACGTGGAGAAAACCTTCTTCGGTTAACGCCTCGCTGGCCTGTGGGAACAGTGTGCCCAGCGGCAAGACTTCTACCGCTTGCGGATAACGCGCCAGCAGTCCGTTAACCACTTCTTCGTTTTCTTGCCGGTTCAGAGTACAGGTGGAGTACACCAGCGTCCCGCCGGGACGAAGCGCGTGGAATGCGCTGTCGATAAGCTCGCGCTGGGTTTGGGCGATTTCCGCGTTGCTTTCCGGCGACCAGTTTTTCAGCGCGTCAGGATCTTTACGCACAACGCCTTCGCCGGAGCAGGGAGCATCGAGCAGAATTGCGTCGAAGCATTCTGGCAGCGCGGCACCAAAAACCCGGCCATCAAAGTGGGTCAGCGCCACGTTGCTAATTCCGCAGCGGCTGATATTAGCGTGCAGCACCTTGACCCGGCTGGCGGAATATTCATTAGCGAGGATCCCGCCTTCATTGCCCATGCGTGCCGCTATTTGCGTCGTTTTAGAACCCGGCGCGGCGGCCACGTCCATTACCCGCTGCGGCGTCGCGCCGTCGGCAAACAGCGCGGCGACCGGCAGCATAGAGCTGGCTTCCTGAATGTAAAACAGCCCGCTAAGATGCTCAGCGGTACTACCCAGCGGCAGGGCATCCTCGTCTTCACGCTCGATCCAGAAGCCTTCTGCGCACCACGGTACCGGCGTTAGCTGCCAGCCATAGGGTGCTACCAGCTGCAAAAAATCAGCCACGCTGATTTTCAGCGTATTGACGCGAATGCTTCGGCGCAGCGGGCGCTGGCAGGCGGCGATAAAATCATCGAAAGAGAGATGCGCGGGCATTGCCGCACGCATTTGAGCGAGGAATTCTTCAGGAAGAAAGACTGCGTTTTGAGCCACGGGGAGCGCACCACAACGAAAAAAGGGTGCGTAGTTTAGCATAAAGGCTCCGGCGTCGGACACCGGAGCCTTTTACGCTTAGCGCGGCAGAGCGGTGCCCCATTCGCGCCACTCTTTCGGTTCGCTCTCCAGCAGCAGGAAGTGTTTACCATCCTGCGCTTTCGGCGCCAGCGGCGTACCTGGAGGTGTTGCAAAAGCAATACCGCCGCGGATGAACTGATTAAAGGTACCGGTTTTCACCACCCCGCCAATCAGGCCAAAGTCGAGGCTATAGCCGGAAGCCAGCCAGAAGACCGAGTTATTACGTACCAGATACTGATAACGCTTGCTGATGCGCAGCTGCACCATAACGCGATCTGACATCGAGCCAAGCATCAGGCCGGTTACGGTACCGACCTCTAAACCACGGAACAGGACCGGCGTACCGATACCCAGCGAGCCAGCTTCCGGCACTTCGACAATAATGCTCAGGCCGTCGATATAGCGTGAATCGCTAATAGTGGTTTCCTGAATTTCGAAATCACGGCGCGGCGAGCCGCGTCCCGGTTCAACGTTGACATAGGCCTGGAAGAGGGTATCCAGATGTTCAACCCCCGCGGCCGAAATCTGCGGGGTAATCACCGAGAAGCGCGTACCGGCGCGGGCAAAGGTGTCGACGTATTCCGGATAGAGGACCGCTTTCGCCTGGACTTCGTTTTTCGCGGTGATCAATTTCAGCGATTGGATCTGACCAATATCAATCCCCAGATAGCGAATCGGCATACCTTCGGCAATTTTACCCGCGTCGAAAGTATGCAGGGTTATCTGTCCACCCACCGCGCGGGCGGCGGTTTCTGAGGCATACAGCACGCGTTTGTTATCAATACGCGCGCTGGCGCTGGCGCCGCTCAGATTATCAAAGCTGATCGCGCCTTTTAGCGCGCGGGAAAGCGGAGAAGCCTGAACTGTCAGACCGCTGCCGTTGAGCTGCACTTTTGCGCCGCCCTCGGCCCAGAACACGCTGTTGCTGGTCAGCAGATGGCGATATTCCGGTTTGATATGGATGTTGATCTCAAAAGCGCTCTTGCGTGGCTGAACGGTAATGATTTCTCCGACCGCGAATTTACGATACAGCACCACGGAGCCTGCCTGCACGTCCGGCAGCGTCTCGGCTGAAAGAGTCAGCGTTGTGGTCGGCAGGTCGCTCATGCTGTTTTCCAGCGCTTTTTCCTGGTTTGCGTACAGCGGATAGCGGCTCTGCATCGCGCCTTTATCGCCAGGAATAATGCGGATCCCGCCGTTTACCCATTCACTGGCGCTGGCTCCGAGGAACTGCACGCCGTCGATACCGACTTTAACGTCGATGCGGCTGTTAACCACGAATTTGCTGTCGCCGCGAACCAATGAGCGATACTCCGGCATAACCGCGACCTGGAAAGTGACGCCATCGGCGTTCAGTTTACGTTCGAGGACCTGGCCAACCTGCACGCCGTGCAGAATTAACGGCTGTCCGGCATCAATACCGTAGCTTTCCGGCGCGGTGAGCGTGACGGTGGCGACATCCGGCTCTTCCAGGATGGATTTATCGGCAGGCAGCACCGCAAACTGGTTGCGCGGTTCACCCTCGCCGGGGACCAGCTCAAAGGTGGTGCCGGTCAGCAGGGCGCTAACGCTGGGGTTATCCAGCGAAATTTTAGGCTTCTTCATCTGAATCAGCGTTTTTTCCCGCAGCAGACTGACGACGCTGGGGTCGACGGTCATTTCTCCGGTCACTTTTCCATCAGGATTAAGATTCAGCTTACTGAGCTGGCCGACCTCAAGGCCCTGATACATCAGCGGCGTTGAGCCGGCTTTCAGGCCCGCGCCGTCGGGAAGCTCAAGGTTAACCACGACCCCGCGCTGGCTATGAGCCAGATCTTCATACAGGTGATAATCCGTATTCTGCTGGGCCTGGGGAGAATTATCCGGAGAGTCAAAGGCAATGGCGCCGTTTACCAGCGCCGAGAGACTATCCAGCTGTACCTTAGCGCCGCTTAAGCTAACGTCGGCCTTCACCCCGGAAACGTTCCAGAAGCGGCTCTCTTTTTTCACCAGATTAGTGAAACGACGCTCAATCAGCACATCAATTGTGACGCCCTGGTTATTCGGATTAATGGCGTAGTCATAAACCCGGCCGACCGGAATCTTACGGAAATAGACCAGCGAACCGCTGGTAAGCGAGCCTAAATCCGCTGACTTGAGGTGAATCATCAGCTCGCCGTTATTGATGTGATACTTCGGCTGGGTATCGAGGGCGACAAAGTGATCTTCAGGCTCGCCCTGACCGGGCATCATGCCGATATAGTTACCGCCAACCAGCGCATCAAGACCGGATACGCCGGCAAGAGAAGCTTTCGGCGTTACCAGCCAGAATTGGGTCTCCTTGCGCAGCGCATCTTTCATGTCGCCTTTAACGCTGGCCGAAACCTCGATTTTGCTCAGGTCTTTACTCAGCGAGATATTCTCTACCGTACCGACTTCTACCCCCTGATAACGAATAGGCGTGCGCCCCGGAACGATACCATTGGCCGACTGGAAGTCGATGGTAATTGTCGTTCCGCGATCCTGATAGCTGGTCCAAATCAGCCAACCGGCAATCAGTAGCGCGATGACCGGCAGCAGCCAGAATGGCGAGATGCGGCGTTTAGTTTTAATTTTGGCTTCAGTCGGCGAAGCGGGCGTTTCCTGACTCATGTGCGTCCCAAAGTAAGCGGCTGTCCAGCCATTCAACAGCAAGGATAGTTAATATTACCGCGGCGCCAAAGTAGACCGCGGCGGGCCCCATCGTAAACGCGAGGAGCTGATCGCGGTTGATCAGCGACATGGTTAATGCGATGACAAAAAGATCCAACATAGACCAGCGGCCGATCCAGGTAATCAGCCGCAGCAGCAGGATACGGGTACGTAAGCCCTGTTCACACTTGAATTGTATGCTGACCAGCAGCGTAAACAATACAATAACTTTGGTGAATGGAACCAGAATACTGGCGATGAACACCACCCCGGCGATGGCGACGTTGCTGTTAGCCAGCGACATAATGCCGGAAAGGATAGTGTCATCCTGGCGCGCGCCGTTGACGTAAATAACGGAGATCGGCAACAGGTTGGCAGGCAGTAAGAAAACCATAGACGCAATCAGCGCGGCCCAGCTTTTTTGCAGGCTTTGGCGACGTCTGTGGCGCAGGGGAGTATGGCAGCGGCGGCAGCGCCCGCGTGAATCGCGGTGTCCGGTATAATGACAGCCGAGACAAACCTGCAGATTTGCATCCGGTCGCAGCGCCGGACGCTGGGGATAAAAACGCTCCCAGAGCTCTTCAACGTTCATATGAATAAGCGTCAGGATACTGAGCAGCGTCAGCGAGACGTAGGCGACAAGCCCGATACCCGGCTGCAGGAAGGCGTAATCCTGCACTTTAATGGAGGCAACGCCGATGCCGACAAGGTAAATATCCAGCATCACCCACTCTTTTAATCGTTCCAGCATAAGCAGGATCGGGCGTAGATTCATGCCCAGTACGTTACCCAGCCACAGGTAGGCTATGGAGACCACCAGCAGAACTGGCGCAACGACCGCGCAAAATAGCACCATTGCCGCGGTCAGCGGATCGCCCTGGCCGGTCATTTGCCAGATCCCCTGCAGGACGTTAGCGTCGATACGGACGCCTAACAGATGCAGACGCAGAAGCGGTTCAGTCCAGGCAAAAGGCATCAGCAGCAGCATTGCGATTGCCATGCTGCCCAGACGGGTCAAGGACCAGTCGCGTCCATCGCGCACTTTGGCGTTGCAGCGAGGGCACCAGGCGCTTTGATTCTTCTTAAGTACTGGTAAACGAAACAGCAGGTCGCACTGTGGGCAACGCTGATAGTGAGCGTGCGCAACAGGAGCGCTGACCGAATAGACGATCATTTTTTTTGCTGGCGTAATCCTGGGTGTTTTTAGTGGCATCTATAGCTTACAGAAATGAGTGTATCTCTCTATCTTAACTCAGGAATGAATTCATCTTGAGCATGAACGCATTTAAAGCTTATTTTATTAGGCTGTAAGTGTAAGGTAGTAAGACAACTAAGCGATCATATAATGAACAAATCAGAATTCTACGCGGACTTGAACCGCGATTTTCAGGCGTTAATGGCAGGCGAAACCAGTTTTCTGGCGATGATTTCAAACACCAGCGCGCTGTTGTTCGAGCGATTGAGCGAAGTTAACTGGGCCGGCTTCTATTTGCTGGAAGGCGATACGCTGGTGCTTGGCCCGTTTCAGGGTAAACTGGCCTGCGTTCGTATTCCGGTCGGACGCGGCGTATGCGGTACCGCCGTTGCGCAGAATCGCGTACAGAGAGTCGAGGATGTTCACGCCTTTGATGGTCACATAGCCTGTGACGCCGCCAGTAATTCGGAAATCGTCTTTCCTCTGCGGGTGCATAATAAGGTTATCGGCGTTCTCGACATCGATAGTACCGCCCGGTCTCGCTTCACAGCTGAAGATGAGCAGGGGTTAACAGAGCTGGTCGCACATCTGGAAAAACTCATTTCTGCGACTGATTATCAAAAAATATTCACCCGCGTCGCAGGATAATCAACGGATAACGTAGCATTTACCGATGACGTCATTATAATGACGCCTGTTCATGCCTGCGGCTTGTTGGCTACGTCCGTTGTAATCAGGAAATTTCATGGAAAATCAACCTAAGTTGAATAGCAGTAAAGAAGTCATTGCGTTTCTGGCCGAACGCTTCCCGCAGTGTTTCAGCGCTGAAGGCGAAGCTCGTCCCCTGAAAGTCGGTATTTTTCAGGATCTCGTTGAGCGCGTTGGCGGAGAGATGAATCTCAGCAAAACCCAACTTCGTGCTGCATTGCGTCTTTATACTTCGAGCTGGCGCTACCTGTACGGCGTTAAGCCTGGCGCAGTCCGCGTTGACCTTGACGGCAACCCATGCGGCGAACTGGAAGAGCAGCATGTCGCTCACGCCCGTCAGCAGCTTGAAGAAGCAAAAGCGCGCGTTCAGGCGCAGCGTGAAGCTCAGCAAGCGAAAAAACGCGAAGCCGCTGCCGCAGCTGGCCAGTCGGAAGAAGGTGCTCGTCGCGAGCGTAAACCACGTCCTCAGCCTCATGCGCGTCGTAAAGAAGGCGCTGAGCAGCGTAAACCGCGCCCGGCTCCAGTAGCCAAAGCGCCGCGCGAAGAGCGTCATACCCCTGTATCAGATGTGTCTGTATTGACCGTTGGCCAGGCACTGAAGGTGAAAGCAGGTAATAATGCAATGGACGCCACCGTCCTGGAAATCACCAAAGATGGCGTTCGTGTACAGCTGACTTCTGGTATGTCAATGATTGTACGCGCAGAACACCTGGTGTTCTGAAACGGAGGCCGGGCCAGGCATGAACAAATTCTTTAAGCTCACCGCGTTGGCGGGTCTGTTGGTAATCGCAGGCCAGTCGTTCGCCGTGGACGATATAACCCGGATTGATCAAATCCCCGTGCTGAAAGAAGAGCCGCAGCACGCGACGGTGAGCGAGCGCGTAACATCGCGCTTTACCCGCTCCCACTACCGCCAGTTCGATCTCGATAATGCCTTCTCGGCGAAAATTTTCGATCGCTATCTGAACCTGCTGGATTACAGCCATAACGTGCTGTTGGCCAGCGATGTGACTCAGTTTGCCGCGAAAAAGAACCAAATTGGCGATGAGCTGCGCAGCGGGAAGCTGGACGTTTTCTATGACCTGTATAACCTGGCGCAGAAACGTCGTTTTGAACGCTATCAATATGCGTTGAAAGTGCTTGAACGTCCGATGAACTTTACCGGCAATGACAACTTCAACCTCGATCGCAGCAAGTCTCCCTGGCCGAAAGATGAAGCCGAGCTGAATGCGCTGTGGGATGCCAAGGTGAAGTTCGATCAGCTCAGCCTGAAGCTGGCTGGCAAAGATGACAAAGAGATTCGCGAAACCTTAACCCGTCGCTACAAGTTTGCCATCCGCCGTCTGGCGCAGACCAACAGTGAAGATGTTTTCTCGTTAGCGATGACCGCTTTTGCGCGTGAAATCGACCCGCATACTAACTATCTCTCTCCGCGCAATACCGAACAGTTCAATACTGAAATGAGCCTGTCTCTGGAAGGTATCGGCGCGGTCCTGCAGATGGATGACGACTACACGGTGATCAATTCACTGGTGGCCGGTGGTCCAGCGGCGAAGAGCAAAGCCATCAGCGTCGGCGACCGTATTGTTGGCGTGGGCCAACCGGGTAAAAGCATGATCGATGTGATCGGCTGGCGTCTTGATGATGTCGTGGCGTTGATTAAAGGGCCCAAGGGCAGCAAGGTTCGCCTGGAAATTTTACCTGCGGGCAAAGGGGCGAAAACGCGTATTGTTACCTTAACGCGCGAACGTATTCGTCTTGAAGACCGTGCGGTTAAAATGTCAGTCAAAACCGTTGGTAAAGAAAAAGTTGGCGTGCTGGATATTCCTGGTTTCTACGTTGGCCTGACGGATGACGTTAAGGTGCAGCTGCAGAAGCTGGAGAAACAGAACGTGAGCAGCGTCGTTATTGACCTGCGCAGCAACGGTGGCGGGGCGCTGACCGAAGCGGTTTCGCTTTCTGGCCTGTTTATTCCATCCGGCCCGGTTGTCCAGGTGCGCGATAACAACGGTAAAGTGCGTGAAGACAGCGACACTGACGGCGTGGTGTATTACAAAGGCCCGCTGGTGGTGCTGGTCGACCGCTTCAGCGCTTCGGCTTCGGAAATCTTCGCCGCTGCGATGCAGGACTACGGACGCGCGCTGATCGTCGGTGAGCCGACCTTCGGTAAAGGTACCGTCCAGCAGTATCGTTCGCTGAACCGTATTTACGATCAAATGCTGCGCCCTGATTGGCCGGCTCTGGGGTCTGTACAGTACACCATCCAGAAATTCTATCGCATTAACGGCGGTAGTACTCAGCGTAAGGGTGTAACGCCGGATATCATGATGCCGACCGGAACGGAAGAGCGTGAGACCGGCGAGAAGTATGAGGATAACGCGCTGCCGTGGGATAGCGTCAATGCGGCAACCTACGTGAAGTACGGCGATCTGACGCCGTTTGGCGCGGAACTGCTGAAGCGCCACGATGAGCGTATCGCGAAAGACTCTGAGTTCCAGTACATCATGAAGGACATCGCTCGCTATAACGCGATGAAAGACAAACGCAACATCGTTTCCCTGAACTACGCGCAGCGTGAAAAGGAGAACGAGGAAGATGATGCGATTCGTCTGGCCCGGGTTAACGATCGCCTGAAGCGTGAAGGTAAGCCGTTACTGAAGAAACTGGAAGATTTGCCGAAGGATTACCAGGAGCCCGATCCGTATCTTGATGAAACGGTTCATATTGCGCTCGACCTGGCCCATCAGCAAAAAGAGCGGCCAGCGGTAGAGCCGCCAGCCAGCAAATAATCCTCCAACGGGCACAATAACTTGTGCCCGTTTTTCTTTTCTTATCCCGATATCCCCAACCTGATTACAACAAAATGTCAACGCTTTTAGCGAGCGTCAGCAATATGCTACAAAATGTAAAGTTGTGTTTTTCTCGTGACTTAGCGGGGCCTGATGGTTGAAAATTAGCATCCTACCCATACCATGTGGGTAATCGCATAGTGCGTTTTGTTAAATCGAGGTAAAAAGAAAATTATGATGCGAATCGCGCTTTTCCTGCTGACTAACCTGGCAGTGATGGTCGTATTCGGGCTGGTGCTAAGCCTGACGGGAATTCAGTCAAGCAGCATGACCGGGCTGCTGATTATGGCGCTGTTGTTTGGTTTTGGTGGTTCAATCGTTTCGCTGCTGATGTCGAAGTGGATGGCGCTGAAATCGGTCGGTGGGGAAGTTATTGAACAACCGCGTAACGAAACAGAGCGCTGGTTAATGAACACCGTCGCGCAGCAGGCGCGGCAGGCGGGAATTGGTATGCCGCAGGTTGCCATCTACCATGCGCCGGATATTAACGCCTTCGCTACCGGTGCGCGCCGCGATGCGTCGCTGGTCGCCGTCAGCACCGGACTGTTGCAGAATATGAGCCGTGATGAAGCGGAAGCGGTCATTGCTCATGAGATTAGCCACATCGCCAACGGTGATATGGTGACTATGACGCTGATTCAGGGGGTAGTGAACACCTTCGTTATCTTTATCTCACGCGTTATCGCGCAGATTGCGGCGGGCTTCCTCGGTGGAAACCGCGATGAAGGTGAAAACAGCAACGGCAACCCGCTGATCTACTTTGCGGTCGCTACGGTACTGGAGCTGGTATTTGGTATTCTGGCCAGCATTATCACCATGTGGTTCTCTCGCTATCGTGAGTTCCATGCCGACGCCGGTTCAGCAAAACTGGTGGGGCGTGAGAAAATGATCGCCGCGCTGCAGCGCCTGAAAACCAGCTACGAACCGCAGGAAGCCAGCAGCATGATGGCATTCTGCATTAACGGTAAAGCCAAATCCATGAGCGAGCTGTTTATGACTCACCCGCCTCTGGATAAGCGAATTGAAGCTCTGCGCAGCGGCGAATACCTGAAGTAATTGTTCGCCCTGGCGATAAAAACAAAAATCCGCAACCTTCGGGCTGCGGATTTTTTTTCGGCAGATTTTTGGTTACGCCCTGGCGCGCGGCTGGGTGACGCGAAGCCCGCTGACGACCGCCGCGACAACGGCAAGGATCCCGGCTAGCAGAAGTGCGGTATGCGTTCCGCCATCCCCCGACAGGTTAAACAATAGCGCCACCAGCGCGGCGCCGGTGCTTTGTCCAAGCAAACGCGCAGTCCCCAGCATACCGCTTGCTCCGCCGCTGCGATGAGCGGGCGCTGAGGAGACAATAGTGTGATTGTTAGGGGACTGGAACAGGCCAAAACCCGCGCCGCAAAGCGCCATTCGCCAGATAATATCCAGGTCCGATGGGGAGGAGGGCAGCAGGGCGAGGCCAAACAGACCGCAGGCCATTATCACAAGGCCAATTGCGCCCAGAAGACCCGCATGGAATTTTTCAATTAAATAGCCGGCTAGCGGCGCCATCACCATGGTGGCCAGCGGCCACGGCGTCAAAAGCAGACCGGTTTGCACCTCGCTACGTCCTATCACCGACTGCAGGAAGAACGGCAGCGAAACCATGGCCAGCATCTGGGCGCAGAAAGAGCAGATTGAGGTACAAATAGACAGTGAAAAAAGCGGAATGCGCAGCAGATCAACCGGAAGCAGAGGGACGGGCATCTTGAGCTGACGACGGACGAAGAAGAATCCAACGATCAGCATTGCGATGATTTCGGCCAGAACCAGTTCGCCCGACTGGCCCTGAGCGAACCCGCCAAGCGCGGTAATCAGTAAGCCAAAAGTGAGTGCGTTCATGATAGCGCTGGGCAGATCGAAGCGGGTGACCTTGCTGCGGCTTGCGTTGGCTGGCAGAAAACGCATCGCGAGAATTAGCGAAATAATACCCAGCGGTACGTTGATCAGAAACAGCCACTGCCATGAAGCTATCGACAGAATCGCGGCGGCGATTGTTGGCCCCGCAGCCGAGGAGACGGCGACGACAAAAGAGTTGATGCCCATGCCGCGACCAAGAAACCGTCGGGGAAAGATCAGGCGTATCAAGGCGGTATTGACGCTCATCAGCGCAGCCCCGCCAAGCCCCTGGGCAACGCGCGCAAGCGTCAGCAACTCCAGACTGCGGGAGAGCGCGCAGGCCAGAGAGGTGAAGATGAATACCACCAGCCCGATTTTATAAATGCGTCGGTAGCCCACCATATCGCCGAGGAAAGAGAGCGGTAGTAGCGCGATAACGATGGCGATTTGATAGGCATTGACGATCCAGATCGACGACGCGGGCGAAGCGTTTAAATCCGCTGCGATGGTGGGAAGAGCGACGTTAGCGATGGCGCCATCCAGTACGGCCATTGTTAAACCTAATATTATGGTCAGAATCGCGCCGTAACGTTCCGGTAACGGTAGCCCATCGGGGAGGTTTTTATCCATGTGAAGTTTCTATCTTATCGGGGACTATTAACTGGGTAATGATTTTAGCATTGATTATTCAGCGGTATGTCGCAGATTTGTAACTAAGAGGCAGAAGAACGATTGCGGCTGACGGGATGCGAATTTATAATAAAAACCGGTTCTAATTTTTATAAAACAGTTACGATGAGGTGATAAATGGCAGTTGCAGATTTGGATAAACAGCCAGATTCTGTCTCTTCGGTATTGAAGGTTTTTGGCATTTTGCAGGCGCTTGGCGAAGAGCGTGAAATTGGCATTACCGAACTGTCCCAGCGCGTCATGATGTCAAAAAGCACCGTTTATCGCTTTTTGCAGACAATGAAATCTCTGGGGTACGTAGCTCAGGAGGGCGAATCCGAAAAGTATTCACTGACCCTGAAACTCTTCGAACTTGGCGCTCGGGCCCTGCAGAATGTCGATCTGGTGCGCAGTGCGGACATTCAGATGCGTGAGCTTTCACGTCTGACGAAAGAGACCGTCCATCTGGGTGCGCTGGATGAAGACAGCATTGTTTATATCCACAAAATCGACTCAATGTACAATTTGCGCATGTATTCGCGCATTGGTCGCCGTAATCCGCTGTACAGTACCGCTATTGGTAAAGTGCTGCTGGCCTGGCGCGATCGCGCGGAAGTTGAGCAGATTCTGGAAGGCGTGGAGTACAAACGCAGCACTGACCGCACCATTACCAGTACTAAAGAGCTGCTGGCGGTTCTGGATAAAGTCCGCGAGCAGGGATATGGCGAAGACAATGAAGAGCAGGAAGAGGGTCTGCGCTGTATCGGGGTACCGGTCTTCGACCGCTTCGGCGTGGTTATCGCTGGACTGAGTATCTCTTTCCCGACGCTGCGCTTCTCGGAAGAGCGACTGAACGAATATGTCGCAATGCTGCATACTGCCGCGCGTAAAATTTCAGAGCAGATGGGCTATAACGATTATCCGTTCTGATCTCAGACATAATCAGGGCTACAAATTTTGTAGCCCTGATCATAACTAGCCGTTATCAACAACCGTGACGCTTTTGCGAAGAATAGGGCAATCGCTAATGCCGATAATACCGCTACTGGAATGAACATATTGTGCGGTACTGATACCGCGCGCCGTGAGATATTTACACTGTAATCCCAACCCGCCAGCGTTCTCACTACTGCCTATTAATACGCCATAACCGCTTAATAATACGCCAATCCACAAGATAGCCAGCACCACAATGGTACGAATGATCAATCGCATTGTTGCCTCAATATTTGTATTATCCCTGCGCCTATTCTGGCATGAACACGAGTTGAAACAAGTCTATGATTCCTAAACATGCCTTTCGTATTACAGTTAGCCGCGGTTTAAGAAGGTCATGTTATCCTGGCGACATCTGATTCTGATGCGGAGAGTGGAGTGAAAAAATTACGGTGGGTTTTGCTGATAGTCGTCATTGCAGGCTGTTTACTGCTATGGACTCAGATGCTTAACGTAATGTGCGATCAGGATGTACAGTTCTTCAACGGCGTCTGCACTATCAATAAGTTTATTCCCTGGTAAGACATTTTTTATATGACTGATTTTCTTCTGCTGCGCCAGTGGTAGAATGAGCGCCTTCTCTTTGAGGTGGTGAAATGAGTGAGTTACTAAATCCCGGGATTGTAAGTCTGGCATCTATAGCACTTTCAGTGGTGCTATTGCTTGTTGGCCTGTTGTTATGGTTTTTTGTTAATCGTGCCAGTTCGCGCGCTAATGAGCAGATAGCGCTGCTGCAGGCGCTGCTGGATCAGCAAAAGCGGCAAAACGCGCTGCTGCGCCGCCTTTGTGAGGCCAATGAGCCTGAAAAGGAGAGCGTTGCTGAATCTTCGGTAGCCGAGAAAGGGAAAGGCGATGACGATTTTATTCGCCTTGTAGCAGAGCGCTAATCCGACTGACAGGTGTGCACCATTGCGGTGTGCGCCTGTTTCAAATCTTAACCTCCTCTTATCCATAAATTATTTTTATGCCTTCTCTCTGGAGAAAGGCGTTTTTTACGCTGTGCTTAATTGTTTTTTTTAGTTAATCAAATAAAAGAATAAAGAAGACATAAGTGTCATCAAGCTTTCATTATTCGCGTGCAGTATAGACAATATTTTGCGTTCTGCAATTAACGCATTTCGATATTATAATATGTACTAATAAAGCAATCTTTCACCTGACGATATGAACATGTATATGCATCTTTATGCAGGGTTTTTTGTATACCCCTAAATTTGGCAGTTTGGCTAGCCCGTGATTCTGGCGCGCTGAAGTTGTTGAGCTATGAAGGATAAGTTGCCGCAGCAGGGCATGTTTGCGGAGAAAAAGCGCGATTATAAAGGATAGGTTATGGAAGCAAAGTCGCATAAATGTGCAGGCGATCAAATGATTCCCTTATAATTTGTGCGAGCGATCGAGAGCCGTCTAAAAATGGCTTGCCATTATTTACGTAGTATGTGATAACACGTTTCGGGTTAAACGAGGTACAGTTCTGTTTATGTGTGGCATTTTCAGTAAAGAAGTCCTGAGTAAACACGTTGTCGTTGAATACCGCTTCTCTGCCGAACCTTATATTAGTGCCTCATGCAGTAATGTCTCAGTTTTATCTCAGTCAAGCCTGCGGGCTAAGAAAACACTCTAAGGAATTTTGCAAATGGCAAAGATTAAAGGTCAAGTTAAGTGGTTCAACGAGTCTAAAGGTTTTGGTTTCATTACTCCTGCTGACGGCAGCAAAGATGTGTTCGTACACTTCTCTGCAATCCAGGGTAATGGCTTCAAAACTCTGGCTGAAGGCCAGAACGTTGAGTTCGAAATTCAGGATGGCCAGAAAGGCCCAGCTGCAGTTAACGTAACTGCTATCTGATCGAACCACTGCTGACTGAAGTGCCTGGCGCTTCAATCTCAGATATAAAGCCTCGCGTATCGCGGGGCTTTTTTATTCCGTTATCTTTCAAAATATTACCATTCCTCTT